>ERZ1370068.9536-contig-8308_pt1 | contig 65480 bp, 90 predicted proteins | sample MGYA00561227_ERZ1370068 | MGnify/ENA primary metagenome ERZ1370068 (study PRJEB38410, sample SAMEA6850437) | metagenome | study: Metagenomic assessment of the ecological functions of the soil: analysis of the soil microbiota associated with the... | reverse complement strand
GTAATGCACTTCGTTCAGTTACGTATTGCTAGCGGACATCATCTATGGGCGAAGTATTTCCAGTTTGGCTTCAGCGAGGCTGTGTGAAAACGCACGAGCAGAGAGTGCGGGGTTGTTTTCTCTCTTTCTCTTCTTTCGATGGTGACTGCCAGAGCGGTTCTTCTGTTATTCAACGTAATCAGAGACAAACCTTTCTACGCTAAAGTTCGACGTCGGAGTTTCCGCACAGCCTGGACCCATTTTGCGGAACATTGCCACTCTCATCAGCTAAAGCCCGACGAGCATGGCGCGACGTGGTATGGTCCTGGGCTTCCGGGAGTGAGCGCGACGTGAGGCGGCGGAAGTTCATTGCGCTTCTTGGTGGTGCGGGCGGTCGCGTGGCCGCGGGATGTCCATGCCCAGTCGAGGGCGGGAACCTGGCGGATAGGTTTCTTGGAGACAAGTTCTCCTTCTCCAGGTCGCGTCCGTCTCTTGGAGACACTGCGTAGCAACGCTGCGCGAGTTGGGCTACGTGGAAGGACAGAACATCGCGTTTGAGTCCCGATTTTGCAGGGGCAAAATCGACCGGCCCCCGGTCTTGCGGCCGAGCTGGTCTGGGCCCGAGGTGGATGCTATTGTCACGTCTGGCACGCCAGCGAGCACTGGCGGCCAAACAGGCGACAGGTACGATCCCCATCGTCATGGCACAACTCGCTGATCCGGTGGGCTGCAGGACTTACGTCGCGAGCCTCGAGGCGACCTGGTGCCCGAACGATCACGGGGCTGACGACACGGGACGCCGATTTGAGCGGAAAACGCTCGGGCCTTCTCAGGAAGTCGTTCCCAACGTTTCTCATATCGCCCCCTCCTCATTGATGAGACTAATCCTGGCACCGTGCTCGTTGCGAGGAGAGACACAGAGTCGCGGCACGGTCGGTGGGCGTGGAGCTTCAATCCCTGGGCGCGCGCCGGTCCGGACGAATTGGACCGATGCATCTCTGCCATGAAAGAAGCGCGAGCCGGCGCGCTAATTGCTCGAGGTCTAGTTCCATGTTGTTACAGCGCGCACGGCCGGCGGCGAGACTTCGCTGCTGAAGGAACTGGCTGCCACAATATTCGCGCAGGGAGAGTATGCCGATGCTGGCAGAAGCGGCCTTATGGCATACGCCGCCCGGACTTTACGGTTGTCTGTTCCGGCTTGAACCGCCACCTGTCCCCGACCGCTTCCGGGATCCCCTATGAGGCGTTCAAGCCGGCCGTGGATCTGCCCGTCGAGCAGCCGGTAAAGTAGTGAGCGCTCGCGATTAATCTAAAGACCGCGCCAAGGCACTGGGTCCTCGACACGCCGCCCACGCTGCTCGCCCGCGCCCGACGAGGCGGCGATCGAGATGATGGGGTGGATGTTGCGCGTTGCCCCGTACCTATAGCCCCGAAATGTCACTGCGGGAGTTGGCACTGAAACGGACATGCCGAAGTATCTTGGCGATGTCCGTCGTTGGGCGGTACCAGCGGAAAACACCCTATCGCTCCTGCGTTGCAGGCTTTTTTCCGGTTTTGACCCAAATGCGACATTCGGCAGGCCTGGATTGGTGCGGTGCCCGTGACGTTTGGCGCGCCTGGCCCCAGGGCCACGGCGTTAGGATAGTCTGGGTTTAAGCGCAGCTACGTTTCCCCGCCAGGAAGCGAGCTGTTACTGCGTCAGAAATCTATATGCGACAATCAGAGCCACCATGCTCGCGAAAATCAGCAGTGCCGGGAGGGATTTTCGGATCATTGGCCTCGTCGAATGGCGCGCAGCCGATAGACCGGGCTGAGGTTTAGGCCGTCTCTGGAACCGCACGACTTTGCCCTCTGTCGTTGGTGTGCGAGCCTTTGGTTCCGGCGCCGCGCCCACGCCTCCCATCTCGCTGTAATAAGCGCTGTAGACCTCGCGAACGGCCAGGGCCGTGGACTCGGCCTCGCTCATCGTCTCGAGTCGGGTTCGATAGTTAGTCAGAAAGCTCTGTGCGTTTGACGGAAGGTCATCGAAACCACCGAGCTTGGCCATCATGAGCCAAGTGGCAAAATCCGCCTCGGCCTTCGTGCGAGCTTTCTTGGCGATACTGGTGTTGGAGCTAGAGGACATGGTGGTCCGGTTGGTTCGCCCGCCCAAACTCGCCGGCGTTCATGGCGATCGTTGGACAGTTCGCTTGGGTATCTCGGTTGACGTCCATGTCGTCCCGCTTGTGCGCATGGTTTGCGCGCGGATTCACGCTCTTGCCGCGGAAGCCGCCAAGCGGGCGCCGGACTCAAAGTGAGGGAGCTTGCCGGCCGGCATCGTTGATCCACTTCAATCTGCCCTATTGCGGGAGTCTGTGTGAATCTTGAGCGAGCCAAGAAGCTCGCTCACAAAATCCATCGAAAGGTTCGTGTGGCCATGGTCCGTAGCAAAAATGCCTCGCGCCAGCTCTGGAGCGACGCTTCAGAGCTGCGCTCCTAGCCACCTCCCTTGTATGCGGCGGGTGCATTTCTGCTGCGCTCACTTGTGTGGAACGCAGCGACCCCTTAGGATCGCCGCCGGTGCTCTGCGTCACTCGTCCAGGGCGCGGCGCGCCGCTTCGCAGCGCTGAGTTTTCGGCGCGCCGCGCGCGATCTGGCGCTCAGTCCATCCGCGATCCTGGCTTCATCTACATTCGCGGGGCGAACTCGCGCGAGCGTGGTGGCGGTTCAATGCGAGAACATGACGCCAATGCGCGCGAACATCGTCGGCCCGCCCGTCGTCGTGCGACCAGTGATCAACGCCTCCACCATCGCCGCCCTGCCATTCCGCGGCCTCGTGATCCGGCCTTTGGGCGGTTTGGAGATGTACCTCGCCGGCGTCCTCGAGGGTGACGAGCTGGCGGCCGCGCGAGGCAACGGTATTGGATCATCAACGATCGTTTCCCAGCCCCGCGCGGAGCTCGCGAGCCTGGCGCCCGCAGACAGCACGCAGCCGCCGCTTCATGGTGAATTCGATGTTTTTTGCGATTGCAAGATTACTTCGGCGCCAGCTCGACTTCGAGTCATGTACCGATCTTTCGGGAAGCGCTCAAAATACGACGGCGCGGCCTGGTGGCGGTGTTGGGCTTCGCGCCCGTATGAATGCTTCTGGCTGCCAGAGATGCGGTATGTCCTCGCCAGCTGCCCGAAGCAGGAGTGCCGTGGGAAGATCAGGAACTCGGATCTGGCGTTAATCCTTGCAGTGCTTCCAGCAGCCCAGCCGTTGCCATTAGTGCCAATCCGACAATGAGCGGCCGGGGCCAAGCGACGCAGGCGATAAAAGGTCACGATTAAAAAGCCAAGAAAGTGTTCGCTTCTGTCCACGGCGGCATGCAGGACGTGGTTGCCAATTGGCCCGGTCCCAAAGCGGCGTAAGCGATCAGGCCAACAGATACGATGCTGCAAACCTTTATGACAAATCCCGCCTAGCCACCCTCATACCTTTCGGTTGCAATTCGAGGGCCGCCTCGGTCGGCGGCCTCTTTCGTGGCGCGTCGGCGATCGTCTTTTTCGTTGATGGTCAACGGCTCGAGCGCGCGCGGGCCTAGGGCGGCAAACAAAGCAAGCCGAGGGGAAGAGTCACCTTCCGCCCCGGCTCTAACCCGAGCCAGAGTGCATCATGGCTCAAGCTGTATCTCTCATAATGGCACCCGCGCTCGTCGATTCTGTCACGTCGGCGGTTTCTGGCCCATGAAGCATGGCGCGGTTCTGGCGCGATCAGGGCAAGCAGGATGATCGGCGGCGCTGCCGTTCCACGGAGCTCATGGTCGATCGCTCATCGGCTACGTCATGGACGCGGCGCCATCGCTCATAGGTCTGCCAGTGCATGCCCTTCGGCTTGTCGGGGAACTCCTCAAGCATGTTCGGGCTTCCGCCCAGCCGCATTCGGATCTTTTGCGATTTCCCAAGCCCCGCCGATGGGCCGATTCCTGCTGGCTCGCGTAGGCAAGCCGATAGCAGTGACGGCAGGCGAACAGGCGTCCGGCTCCGTACAGCTTGGTGACGCGGCGACCGCAATACACTCCGTTTGCGGTCGACCGAACACACGAACCAAGGCCGCTCGCCACCGAACCGGCACGGCGTCAGGCGATGGCGACACGCTGCTCGACGTCGCTCAATCCTCGCCATACGAGCGGCTTTGGTATTTCAGCGTCACACGCATTGCGCTCGGGCGTGACATTGATCGACGCCAGCCGCTCGTGCGCCCCCTGATCCGCGTGCATGAAAACCACCCCCGGCGATCGAAGATAGCCGAGCCGATCGCTGGCATTCCAGCATCATCGACGGATCGTGGCAACCGCCTCGACGGTGGCCCCCTTCCCGCCGCCGCCACGGCGCGCGCATCCACCGCTCCGTTCTTCGTCGCCGAATAATCGAAATCGCTTGGCGGGTCACTGCGGAAGTAATCCAAGTGGTTAGGTCCAGGTAGGTCCGGGTATCGTCATCACTTCCTCTCTCTCTCTCTCTCTCTCTCTCTCTCTCTCTATTATGGAGGTAAGTTTATCGGGGGGGAGGAGGTGTTTCCTTTCTCTTTACTGCGGGAATTTCCGAGTCCAGCACACCATGGGGCGGCTGGGCTTGAACCTCGGCGGATGTAACAGAGTGAGGTGGCCGTATCCGATCAGGCGTTGCCGGGCGTTGGTGAACCTCTCGCGATCCCCATCCGACCTGACCGCGCTTTGAGCCGCTTAGCGGGAGCTGGCTCGCAGTCTCATTCGCCAAAGTGAGCGTCCGCGGCGATGAGCCGCATGCTGCGCTGGACGTCGGCTCCAATCCTCGCCATGCGACGGCTTTGGTATTTCAGCGCGTCGCTGCCATTGCGCTGAAGCTTGGACATTGAGTCTGATGCCCGCTCGCTCGTCGCCCCTCGTCCAGCGTGCATGGAAACCACCCCGGCGATCGAAGATAGCCGGCCGATGCCATTCCAGCACATCGACGGATGCGGCCGGCCCTGCGACGGTGGCCTTCCCGCCGCCTCCGATAGCGCGCCATCCACCGCTCGTAGGCTCGAGCGCCGCCAGGTCTTCGACGCGACCAGAATGATCTCGTAATTGCCGCGAAGCCGCGTGTCGGCGGCAACACGATCGGACCGCCCCCGATAAGATCGATCGGCTTGCGCTGGATCAGGACGAATCTTCCGGGTCTCGCCGTTGGTGGAGGTAATAGCAGTGGAAGCCGCCCGAGCCCGTCCTGACGACGACGCCTTGGAACTCCTGAACTGGCGCTGCACGTCGGCGAGAAGACGCTCGCCCGCTGCACCACGTTCGTCGATGTCGATGATCGTGAACTTATTCCGTACACTCCGCCATCGCGGCGAGGCCGGGCGCGTCTGGGAAGCGGAGCGCCATTTGCCGGCTCGCCGGGAGGCCCATCGATGGTAGTGCGAGACCAGAGGGCCGCGTTTGATCTCTTCCGTCGCGTCAAATGGAACGTAGCTATTCCGAGCGCGGCGACTTGAGGCTGCGCACCTGCAAAGATACCGGCCACGATATGTCCCCGAAATTCGAGGCATCGAACAGCGCTTGTCTTCGGCGGCGCGGATGGCACTGGCCAGTAGGGTAGCGGCCCTGTCATTTGAGCGAACGTACGCCGTCCCGGGCGGCTCCTGCCATATCGCTGTGGGCGGAGGTGCTGCCGGATGGCCGCGGTAGATGCTGTGGGCGACGTCGCGACAGTGTTGCTTGACCCGCGGAGGTTGTAGCTGTCGACGGAAAGCGAAGCGTCGGGGAACGCGACCCGAAACATGTTTGATTGATCGCAATCAGGCTGGTAGCCGATGCCGGTGCGGATCGAGAAGTAATAAAGCTCGGCTCCCTCCAGATCGCTCCCCTTTTCGCGGAATCCAAGCTCGAGATGTTGCTGTCGCGCGTGTGGGGATCGTCATTGAAGCTCACCCACAATTCCTGATGGCGGGTTCGCTTGATCCGGATTTGTCTCGTGGGCGGCGATGGATGCGCGGGCTTGGCGTTTCAAAGCCAGCTACTTCGTCGAGCCGGCGAGTTGGTAGCGGCCGTCGTCCCTCTTGGATGACTAGATCAAAACAATTGGGGTTTTGCTTTTCCGAGGTGTAAAGCGCTTTGATTGAGTTGGCCCCGCTTATACGCCGGTTTTGCGGCTGGGGCGCTTGTTTCCTTTGAAAACCGTTACGGCTTCCAGCTGCTGCACACGAGTGGTTCGATTCCCTTCGCCCGGGCTCCAGACCAGTCTTCAGTTCGGCGAAAGCCACGATCGTCCCGGATGGCCGGGGCAATCGCGTATTGCCATCGGTCACGCGCCTGCGGGACCTGATCGAGAAATCCGGTGATGCCCTGATACGTCCATCGCGCTGACGACGGGCGAAATCCGTGCCCCTTTGATTGGACTGTCGGCGCCCTCCGGGCCAAGTCCCCAGGAGAAGCGGACGCGGTCGCCAAATCCGTTGGGCTCGCCGATCAGCTTGAACCGGAAATCCGAAAGCGCTGCTGCACCCCGGCGATCAGCGCGTCAACGCCGTCATGGCCTTCGCCTGATCAGCGGGTCGACATATTTCGCATCCTGGTTCATTGCTGGCTGAGGATCTCGCGCCGGCGGCTCGGCGTGCGTTCGTTCCACAGCCTCGATATAGCGGCTGGCAATCGTGTTGACGTCGGTCATTTCCTCTCTCCTTCGATTCTCGCCGGATGGATCGGCTGACCGACCTACTCGAAGGTTCGCGCGCCCCAATCGATTACCTCAGGTAGTGGATTTCGATGCTGGTGATCAGTGCCTGATGATACTGCGTTGTATCGGCGCACGGCCGACTCACCTCTCCCAGCTTGCGGGCGGATTGCCTGGGCGATCCAACGGGTCGCGCGAACGTGGTCGCCGCTGCTGCCTCAACCTAAACTCATTCCACTCTAAAGCATGATGATCTTTGGATGCGAAGATCGACAGCCTGTCACTGTGGGTCTCAGTCTCACCTCCTCCCCTTGTGTGGAGAGCGCACAGGCAACGCCATCGGCGGCCGTCTCTGCAAAGGGCGCCGAAGCGAGAGCGTCGGCTATGCTCGTCACATCGACAGGGCCACGCGATCCGGGTGAGGGGTTTCTGCCTCACGATGGGCCGTGACGCCCTCACCCCAACCCTTCTAAGGAGCGAGCTTCGCTCTCGATCCTCGACCCACAAGGCAGGAGGGAGCGCATCCGCCGTTGCCGTTGAGAGCTCAATCTGGTCATCTCGCTCTCAGCCGCACCGGGGGCCCTGGTTAACGTTGATTTTCAGAAATGCTGCTTGACGGCGGGGCAAATCAGTTCACTGATCTCGCACTCGTCCCGTCCCTCAGAGGGGCGTTGCGCACGTTACGGACGTGGGGCGGGATGCGGTGGACGCGGGCAGTGCGCTTGACGAAACGTGCTGACGCGGACGGCCAAGTCGTGTCGTTCTGACGCCCCAATGCCGGCGTCAAGTCTGCGATAAGAAGCGCAGGCGACGGTGTCAAACAAGCCTGGTCACCGGGGAGAGCACGAAGTAAGCCGTAAAACCATTGCGCGGGGAATGCCGGGTGATTTCCGGTGTGACCGTGGTGACTACACTCGTGTGCTTTCTACCTTGCACACGAGGCTGCGGGCGCATCGAGCGCCCGGCATTCCCTGCGCCCTCTGATATCAGAGGGCGGGACATTCAGGACAAAACTCGGCCGAACTGCGCCGCGAGATCGCGGAGTCATGCTTTGTTGAGCGATGCTGTTTGAAATTTGAAAGGGCGAGCTGGCCACTCGTCGTTGCGAGCGAAGCGAAGCAATCCATATCGCCGCGGGAACGGAATGGATTGCTTCGTCGCTTCGCTCCTCGCAATGACGGGCCTCAAGCCGACACCGCCGCAATGACGGCCGTAACCGAAGGGACGCACCACATACGCAATCGTCATCGTCCGCGAAGGCGCGCGATCGAGTATTCCGAAGCGTCATCCCGCCGCCTTCGCCGCCGCGCGTCCGGCATTGCGGCCGGAAAACAGGCAGCCGCCGAGAAACGTGCCCTCCAGCGAACGATAGCCGTGCATGCCGCCGCCGCCGAAACCGGCCGCTTCGCCGGCGGCGTAAAGCCCCGGCATGATCTGGCCGTCGCTGCCGAACACGCGCGAGTCGAGATCGGTCTCGAAGCCGCCCAGCGTCTTGCGGGTCAGGATGTTGAGCTTCACCGCGATCAGCGGGCCATGCGCGGGATCGAGAATCCGGTGCGGCTTTGCCGTGCGGATCAGCCGGTCGCCGATATAGCGGCGCGCATTGTGGATGTTCATCACCTGCGTATCCTTGACGTAGGGATTTGTCGATCTCGCGGTCGCGCGCCTCGATCTGGCGCTTCGAGATGTTCGAGCTTCAGCAGATTGTCGCCGACCGAGCGCGTTCATGGCGCTGACGAGATCGGCGAGATTGTCGCGCACGATGAAATCGACGCCCTTGGTCTTGAACGCTTCCACCGGCGCCGGCGCGCCCTTGTTGGTGGCGCGCCTGGCGGTCATCCGCCAGCTCTTGCCGGTGAGGTCGGGATTCTGCTCCGAGCCCGACAGCGCGAACTCCTTCTTGATGATGCTTTGGGTCAGCACGAACCACGAATAATCGTAGCCGGTGCTCATGATGTAGTGCAGCTGGCCGAGCGTGTCGGAGCCGGGAAACAGCGGCGACGGGCAGGCGCTTGCCCGTCGCGTCGAACCACATCGACGACGGTCCGGGCAGGATGCGGATGCCGTGGCGCGGCCAGATCGGCGACCAGTTCTTGATGCCCTCGACGTAGTGCCACATCCGGTCGCGGTTGATCAGCCGCGCGCCGGCGGCCTCGGTGATGCCGATCATCCGGCCATCGACATGTTCGGGCACGCCGGAGATCATGTTCTTCGGCGGCTCGCCGAGCCGCTTCGGCCAGTTCTGCCGCACCAGATCGTGATTGCCGCCGATGCCGCCGGAGGCGACGATCACCGCCTGGGCGCGCAGCGTGAAGTCGCCGACGACCTTGCGCGAGCTGCTCTTGCCGCGCTCGACCGTGCTCGGGCTCGAGGATCGACGCCGCTGACGCCATCGACGGCGCCGTTGGTGATGGTCGAGCGCATCGACGCGGTGGCGGAACCTGAAGCGTCAGCCGGCCGCTCTTCTGCGCTTGCCGCGCCCGCCGCTCGAACGGCTCGACGATGCCGGGGCCGGTGCCCCAGGTGACGTGAAACCGCGGCACCGAATTGCCGTGGCCCATCGCGTCGTAGCCGCCGCGCTCCGGCCCAGCCGACCACGGGAAAAATCCGGTGCCCCATGGCGCGCAGCCAGTCGCGCTTTTCGCCGGCGGCGAACGCCACATAGGCTTCCGCCCAGCGCTTCGGCCAGAGATCCTCGTCGCGGTCGAAGCCGGCCGATGCCCATCCAGTCCTGCAGGGCGAGATCGTAGCTGTCCTTGATGCCGAGCCGGCGCTGTTCCGGCGAATCGACCAGGAACAGGCCGCCGAACGACCAGAACGCCTGGCCGCCGAGGCTCTGCTCGCCCTCCTGATCGACCACGATGACGCGTTTGCCGGCGTCGGCAATTTCCGTCGCGGCAACCAGGCCCGCGAGGCCCCGCCGACCACAATTATGTCCGCATCGCTCTGCCATCGGATGATTCCCCAGCTCTGGAGAATTGAAGCCCGCGGGTTTGCCATGCGGTCAACGGCAGATTTCGCAGCCTGCAGGGAGCGCCGCAGAGCAATCGTTCCAGCTTCGCGGACCTTTCGTGCACGGGAGGTGCAGCGTGCATGCAACACTTAGATTTGAATTTGGTTTAGGCGCAGCCTCGGTATCTGGACAAAATCACGATCCGGCAACACGCTGGCGCACAGTCTTGCATCACACGGACGAATCAGATTCGGGTTCGGCAGGTTTGGACTGGGGCTGGATATGAAGCTCGGTGACGGGGTTGCTCGCGGCGGTTCTCCTGCTGGCGGGGATGGGGGCGAGCCACGCGGTGGTTCGGATCGCCGACGACCGCGGTGGCCGGATCGGCACCTACGTCGACAGATACCAGGGCCTGCGCAGTTCCGGCGAGACGGTCATCATCGACGGTCTGTGCGCCTCGGCCTGCACCATCGTTCTCGGCGCGGTTCCCCACGACAAGATCTGCGTGACCTCGCACGCCAACCTCGGGTTCCACGCCGCATGGGATTTCGGCGCCAACGGCCGCGCCATCACCAACCCCGAAGCGACGCAGATGCTGTACTCGATGTATCCGTCGCCGGTGCGGCGCTGGATCGCCCAGCGCGGCGGGCTGACGACCGCGGATGATCTTCCTGCGCGGCAAGCAATTGATGAGCATGTACCAGCCCTGCTATCTCGATGCCCAGGCGCTCCTCACCGCGGCTCGCACCGGTGCGCCGGATCGCGATTTGCATCAGCGCTGACGTGATCGCTCCTGCTCTCGCCGCGCTTGCCCGGCAGCCCGACTGGCCCTATCTGAACATGGCATGCAGGTGACCGGCGGCAACGCCGGTCAGTCGATGACTGTCGTCAGCGCGATTCCCAGACGGCTCCGGTTTGCGACGAATACGCGCGCTCAGATGAGTTCGTGCATGGCTCAGCCGATTTCCTCCACGGCCCGAAATGACGCCCGTACCGCCGGCCGCAGCGCAGGGCTGCGTCGGCGATTGTCGGTCGGCGGCGCGGTCCTCGGCGCCGCCGTCCTGCTCGGCGCGCTGGTGCTATGGTTTCATTACGGGACGGCGGTGTTCTTCGAGATGATCGCATCCGGCATCGCCGCCTGCTTCTGATCCAGACAGGATTGGGAATTTCGTGATGGATCGGACCACCCGCCCGCTGGTCATCGTCGCGGCATTCGCCGGCAGCCTGGTGGTTGGCCTGGTGCTGATGCTGTGGGCGCTCGGCGGATTGCGAACTGTGGCCGCGCCTGCCGCGATCGGCGGGCCGTTCCAGCTGACCGACCAGGCCGGTCAGACCGTGACCGAGAAGAACCTGCAGGGCCGCCCGACGCTGATCTTCTTCGGCTTCACCCATTGCCCCGACGTCTGCCCGACGTCGCTGTTCGAGATTTCCGAGGTGCTGCGGGCGATGGGCAAGGATGCCGATCGCGTCAACGCCTATTTCATCTCGGTCGATCCCGAGCGCGACACCGACGCGCTGCGATGAAGGATTATCTGTCGAGCTTCGATCCGCATCTGAAGGGCCTGACCGGCGGTCCCGACGCGGTGGCGAAGGTGATTTCCGCCTACCGCGTCTATGCCAGGAAGGTTCCGCTCAAGGACGGCGACTACACCATGGACCACACCGCGCTGATCTATCTGATGGATCGCGACGGCCACTTCGTCGCGCCGTTCAACCTCAATCGGACGCCCGAGGAAGCCGCGGCCGACCTGAAGCGGTACCTCTGATCGGCTCAGCTGCAGAGTTGCCGCAAACGGCGTTCGCGTTACCGGCCGGATGGTCTATAAGGCCGTCCACTTCCGGAAAAACCGCCGGCAATGCGACTCCAGATCAGGTTCACGCTCTCGTCGAACGATTCGCTCCGAACGGTCCGCGCAACCCTGATGCGACCGGCTTGGCGATCGGCGCTGTGCTGGCCGTGGTGCTCGTCCGGCGGCCCGGCGCACGCTCAGAACCCGGCGCCAAGCCTGGTGCGGAGGCGCGCCGCAGGCGGTGCCCGGCTTCTGGGACCCAGGCGGCGTCCGGACCGGCCGGATCTGTCCCGCCTCACCGTGATCCGGTTTCTGACCGAGACCGACTATCCGCCGTTCAACTTCACCGGCCCCGACGGCAACCCGCCGGCTTCAACGTCGATCTGGCGCGGCAGCTTTGCGACGAGATCAAGGTCACCTGCACCATCCAGATGCGCCGGTTCGAGACGCTGCTCGATGCCATCACCGCAGCAACCGGGGCGACGCCATCATCGCGTCGCTGGCGGTGACGCCGCAGCTGCGCGCCCGCGTCGATTTCACCGATCCCTATTACCGCGCGCCGGCGCGGTTCGTGTCGCGGCGCGACGCCGTGATGCCGGAGGTCCGCCCGGAATATCTCGAGGGCAAGAAGGTCGGCGCCATCGCCGGCTCCTCGCACGAGGCCTATCTCAAGGCGATGTTCACCGACGCCGAATCTGCATCCCTATCCGCAACGACGACGCGCTGCGGCTGGCGCTGCGGCGCGGCGAGGTCGACTTCATCTTTCGGCGATGCGATCTCGCTGGCGTTCTGGATCAACGGCACCGATTCCGGCGAATGCTGCGCGTTCTCAGGCGGGCCGTTTGTCGAGAGCCGCTATTTCGGCGAGGGCATCGGCATCGCCGTGCGCAAGGGCAACGACCTGTTGCGGCAGGCGCTGAACTGGGCGCTGTTCCGGGTCTGGGAAAAAGGCCGCTACACCGATCTGTGGCTGCGCTATTTTTCGGTCAGTCCGTTTTAGCGACTGCCTCGTCATTGCGAGGAGCCAACGGGTCGGCGATGCGCGCCCGATGCAGACTCGCGACGAAGCAATCCATGCTTTCGCATCGCCCGGCCCGATGGATTGCTTCGCTTCGCTCGCAATGACGCTTGTGATCGCTAAGACGTGCCGGTTCTTGCCGGAGAACCCCGTCAGATGTCCACCGATCGACCTTGCCGCCAGTCCGAGCGATCTGCGCGCGCTCGCCGAGCAATCCAACGCCTGGCCGTTCGAGCAGGCGAAGGCAGATCGTCGCGCGGCTGAAGAAGAAGCCGAAGGACGAGGTGCTGTTCGAGACCGGCTACGGGCCGTCGGGCCTGCCGCATATCGGCACCTTCGGCGAGGTCGCGCGCACCACCATGGTGCGCCATGCCTTCCGCGTGCTGACCGACGACAAGATCAAGACCCGGCTGATCGCGTTCTCCGACGACATGGACGGCCTGCGCAAGGTGCCGGACAACGTGCCGAACAAGGAGATGCTGGCAGCGCATCTCGGCAAGCCGCTGACCCGGGTGCCCGATCCGTTCGGCACCGCATGCCAGTCTTCGGCGCGCACAACAATGCGCGGCTGCGCGCGTTCCTCGACACGTTCGGCTTCGACTACGAGTTCTGCCAGCTCGACCGACTACTACACGTCGGGACGCTTCGACGCGGCGCTGCTGCTGCGTGCTGGAGCGCTTCGACGAGGTGATGGCGATCATGCTGCCGTCGCTGCGCGAAGAGCGCGCGCGCGAGCTATTCGCCGTTCCTGCCGATCTCGCCCGCGCACCGGCGTCGTGCTGCAGGTGCCGATCGTCGGCGCATGACGCCAAGGCCGGCACGATCTCCTACGACGATCCCGAGACCAGGGAGCGCGTCGACGCTTCCGGTCACCGGCGGGCACTGCAAGCTGCAGTGGAAGCCGGACTGGGCGATGCGCTGGGTCGCGCTCGGCATCGACTACGAGATGGCCGGCAAGGACCTGATCGACTCCGTCAAGCTGTCGGGCGAGATCTGCCGCGCGCTCGGCGGCACGCCGCCGGAAGGGCTTCAACTACGAGCTGTTCCTCGACGACAAGGGCCAGAAGATCTCCAAGTCGAAGGGCAACGGGCTCACCATCGACGAGTGGCTGCGCTATGCGTCGCCGGAATCGCTGTCGCTGTTCATGTACCGCGAGCCGAAGGCGGCGAAGCGGCTGCTATTTCGACGTGATCCCGCGCAACGTCGACGACTACCAGCAATTCCTCGAAGGCTATCCGCGGCAGGACGCGAAGCAGCAGCTCGCCAATCCGGTCTGGCACATCCATGCCGGCCATCCGCCGAAGGCCGACATGCCGGTGACCTTCCAGCTGCTGCTGACGCTGGTGTCGTCGTCGAACGCGGAGAATGCCGAGACGCTGTGGGGCTTCATCGGCCGCTATCGTCCGGGCGTCACGCCGCAGACCCATCCGAAGCTCGACGCGATGGTCGGCTACGCCATCAACTACTATCGCGACTTCGTGGCGCCGACGAAGAAATTCCGCGAGCCGACCGACGGCGAGCGCGTGGCGCTGCAGGATCTGCGCGATGCGCTGTCGCAACTGCCGGCGGCGATCGTCGGCGGAAGACATCCAGAACGTGGTCTACGAGATCGGCCGGCGCGAGCCGTTCCTCGATCCGGTGAAGAAGGGCAAGGACGGCCGGCCGGGCGTTTCGCTCGACTGGTTCAACATGCTCTATCAGGTGCTGCTCGGCCAGGAGAAAGGCCCGCGCTTCGGCTCGTTCGTCGCGGTCTATGGCGTTGCAGAATGCGGTGGCGATGATCGACGGCGCGCTGGCGCGGTCGGGGTAGCTGTTCGCCGTTGTCGTCCCTGCGAAGCAGGGACCCATAACTCACAGGCGCTAGGTTATTGCGAAGGGCATCGACCATATCGTGACACGGAAGACCTCGCGGCATGGGTCCCTGCTTTCGCAGGGACGACGGTGGAGGGAGCAGTGGCCCGCACCCGGCAAATAGAGATGGGAGGCGCGCTGCAATTTCCAGCCACGGTCGTTTCAAATTGCGCTACAATGCTAGCTGCAACATAGACACCGGTCCAAGCCCTCCGCTGACGCGGGCGAGGACGACAATCAAGGAGGATGCCCATGCAGTTCAGGGTTTCGCCGAAAGCGCTTGGCAGGATTGCAGCGCCGAGGAATGGCAGGCGCGCGTCGATCTTGCGGCCGCGCACCGGCTGGCCTTCATGCAGGGTTTCAGCGAGGGCATCTTCAACCACCTGACCCTGGTCGTGCCGGGCCGCAGCCGACCGCTACTATCAGATCCCGTTCGGGATGCATTGGTCGGAGGTCGACGGCCTCGTCCTTCATGGAGGTCGGCATCGACGACGGCAAGGCAAAGCGCGGCGCTGGCGAGGTGGAACGCTCCTGCTACTGCATCCACGCACCGATCCACAAGGCGCGGCCGCAGAGCCAAAGCCGTGTTTCATACCCACATGCCGTATGCCAGCGCGCTGACGCGTCTCGAAGACCCGCGCATCAGGGAGATCGGCCAGACCGAGGTCGGGATGATGGGAGAGATCGCCTATGACGACGCAGTATACCGGCCCGGCGCTCGACCCGCGCCGAAGGCGATCGCCTCGCCGAGGTGATCGGCGACAAGACGCGTGCTGTTCATGGCCAACCACGGCATCACCACGGTCGGCGCCACGGTCGCCGATGCCTATGACCGGCTTTATTACATCGAGCGCGCGGCGCAGGTTCAGCTCTACGCGATGTGGACCGGACAGCCTCTAAAACAGCTCCCCGCCGCCGTGGTCGAGAAGACCAAGCGCGACATCGGCGGAGCCGGCCTCTACGAGGGCCCAACGCCCGGCGCAGCGCCACTTCGATGCCTGAAGCGCGTCCTCGACCGCAAAGAGCCTGACTACGCGTCGTAGGCTGCAGGAGCGCCGCTATGCAAGCTCTCCCGTCGTCCCTGCGAACACGGGGACCACATAACTCACAGGTATTCGTTGGTGAGACGATAGCCGCCCCAGCTCTCCAGCTTCGAATCGAAGCATTGGTGGTTATGGGTCCCTGCGTTCGCAGGGACGCTCTGATAAGGACACCGTTCCTACCGGCTCGCCCACACGATGCGCTTGCGATCCACTCGACATCGCCGGCCGCAAGCGCGCGGTCGGCATGGTTCGGATATGAGCGATTGCAGCTCCAGTGTCTTCGCGGTCCGGCGTTTCAGTTCCCGTGATCATCACTTCGCCGCCTCGCGTTTTCACCACCACGCGGTCGCCGCGCCGGATCGCGGCGTGCCGGCGACACCACGATGACATCGCCGTCGCGGTAGGCGGGCTTCATCTGGTCGCCGGAGATTTCCAGCGCGCCTAAGCATGCTCGTCACTGGCCGAGGGCAAGCGACCTCGTCCCAACCCTTGCCGGCCGGGAAACCGCTGTCGTCAAAATGGCCGCTGCTTCCGGCCTGCGCGAAACCGAGCAGCGGCACCGACTGCACGGTGCGCGCGGTATCGCCGATCAACTGCACGAAGGTGTCGATGGAACTGCTGGTGGCCGCGAGCGCCTTGGCCACCGAATTCCGGCGGAGGGCCAGCGTTCGCGGCCGTCGGGGTGATGCGCTTGGATTTGTTGAAGGTGCGGTGGGATCGAGGCCGGCGCGTTTGGCGAGTTCGCCGCAGGCAGATAGTCCCGAGGCGCTCGGCAAGCCGATCCAGCGCGGTCAGATCTGGCCGTGGGTCAGCATGCGCGGCGTTTTCGGCTGCCTGGCCATCGGGTCGACTTCGCCCAAATCTTAGGAATTAGCCCTCAATAGACCGGCTTTTCCGAGCTGACGCAAGAGCCGCAAATGCGACGCTTGAAGTGCGCTTGAAGCAGCGCCGATACGGTCGGCGCAGTCCCCGGCAAACTCCGGGAAGCCCAAGAGACTCAACAACAAGCAGGAACTCCGGACGCGTGCGCAGGATCTACAAATCTGTTCCGCTTCCAGCCCTGGCGCGAGGCCGAGCGGCAAAGGCGTAATACCGCGGCAGCGCCGACGATCTCCGCGACGGCTTCATTCATCTTTCCTCTCCCTCGCAAGTGGCGGAGACGGCAGAAAGCACTTCCTCGGCCAGACCGGACTGTTCCTGATCGAGGTCGATGCCGACGCGTTGGGGGACGCGTTGCGGTGGGAGCCGTCGCGCGACGACGAATTGTTTCCGCATCTACGGCGAGCTCGATCCTCGCGCGGTCACCATGTGCTCGATTTGTGCACTGCGCTGACGGATCTCACGACATTCCGGAGCTAGGCGCCGTCGATCCGCGCCTTCGATGCGTTTTTCGCTGCCAGCTGTTGCGCTGGCTCGATCCGGAGGACGCGCACCGACTGGCGATCCAGGGCCTGCGGCTGCTGCCGCCGATCCGGCCGCGGCCGGACGATGAAATCTGGCAATCCGGGCCTTCGGTCTCGAATTTTCCCAATCGATCGGCATGGCTGCGCGGGTTCGACAAGAGCGCGGAGGTGCCCGATCGTTGTTGCGGCTGGGTTTCGGCTTTGTCCGAGGTCGGCACGCGGTGACGCCGAAGCCGCAAGCCGGCAATCCGCAGCCGCGGCTGTTCCGCCTGGGCGCGACAAATGGCCGCGGTCAATCGCATGGGTTTCAACAATGACGGGGCGATAGGCGGTGCGCGGCGGCTGGCCGGGCGCGCGCATTTCGGCGGCATTGTCGGGTCAACGTCGGCGCCAACAAGGATTCCGCCGACCGCGTCGCCGATTATGTGAAGCTGATCGAGACCTTCGCGCCGGTGGCGAGCTATTTCACGGTCAATGTGTCGTCGCCGAACACGCCGGGCTTGCGCAACCTGCAGCAGGCTTCCGCGCTCGACGATCTCGCTGGCAAAGGTGATCGATGCGCGCGAACGCGTGCGGCGGAACGCCGGCGACTCGCCGGTGCTGCTCAAGATCGCACCCGATCTCGAGTCCTCGCTGAACTCGATGATGTCGTTCACATCGCCCGCTCGCGCCGGGTCGACGGCATGATCGTGGCTGTCCAATGGCACACCACGGTGGCGCGCCCCCTCCACGCTTGCTGCAGCCTTAGAGCAGGCCGAGCCAGGGGGCAGGGGGACTGTCGGGAGGGCCGCTGTTCCGATTGTCCCGCGACACGGATGGTGGCCGAGACCGTCCGCAGGCCGAGGCGGTTCCGCTTGTCGGCGTCGGCGGCATCGACTCCGGCGGCGCCGCGCTGGCAAAAATCCGCCCCGGCGCCAGCCTGATCAGCCTTCTACTCGTCCTTGGGCTACAAGGGCCTTGGGCTGGTGGACGACATCAAGAGCGATCTCGCGCCTCGACGCTGCTCCGCACCGGGCGCGGTGCGCTCTCCGAGATCGTCGGCGCCGACGCAGCGACGATCACGGCCGAGGAATGGCCAGTGTAATGACTAGCGCGGACGGCGGCCAGCGCCGAACATGCGCGACAACAGCCAGACCGGAATGACGATCACCGGCGCCGAGCGAGGAAATAGCGCCACAACCAGTTGATCGGCGTCGAAGCCGAGATCCAGAGCCGCCGAAACAGCAGCTGGATGCTGGTGGCGAGGATATTCCAGGGATCCGAAACCGATTGCAACGCGAGCACCACGCCGACAGTATGGACAGCAGGATCAGCCGAAACGCCACCGCCAGCGGCGAGCCGCCGGGAGAACGGTAGAGGCCGTCATTGGGCTGCCGGCAGTTGCCGGGTGTCGTTGGGCATCTGATGATCTCCCGCGCGGGTTTATCCAGCCGCATTGTAGGTGCACGGCAGGCAGGGCAGATGGGGAACCCGCCTGTTGGCGTCAATGCGCCGCCGACTGTGCCGCTACCAAGCGCTCGACTTGCGTCGGCGTCTCTCAAGCATGCCGTCTCCAGCGTTTCCAGCCGGTCGGCCTCGCGCGGCAGCTTGTCCCAGCGCAGCCGGTTGATGCGCGGAAACCGCATCGCGACGCCGGACTTGTGCCGCGGTCGAGCGCTGCAGGCCTTCGAAGGCGACCTCCAGCACCAGGCCCTGGTCGGGCTCGTGCACGACCTCGCGCACCGGGCCGAAGCGGTTCGATCGGTGTTGCGGCGGACGAAGCGGTCGATCTGCAGCAGCTCCTCGTCGGTGAAGCCGAAATAGGCCTTGCCGACCGGCACCAGCTCGTCGCCGTCGTCGCCTCGCGTCCAGACCCCGAACGTGTAGTCGGAATAGAACGACGAGCGCTTGCCGTGGCCGCGCTGCGCATACATCAGCACGGCGTCGATGATGTAGCGGGTCGCGCTTCCATTTCCACCACTGGCCCTTCGGGCGGCCCGGCACATAGAGCGCGTCGCGGCGCTTGAGCATGACGCCTTCGACCGCCTCGGCGTCCTCGCCCGCGCCGGCGGCGGCCGGATCGGCGCGCGCGGCGGCGAGCTGCGTCCCAGGCTGGCGAACGGCACCGTCGGCGAGAGGTCGACGCGCGGATCGTCGAGCTGCGCGACGAACGCTTCCAGCCGCGCGCGCCGCTCGGCGAACGGCAGCGTCGCGCAGATCGCTCGTCGCCCTCGACCGAGCAGATCGTAGGCGCGCAGATGCGCCGGAAATTCCGCCATCAGCTTCGGCGTTGACGGTCTTGCGGTTGAGCCGCTGCTGCAGCACGTTGAAGGCTCTGCACGCGGCCGTCGCGCAGGACCAGCAGCTCGCCGTCGATGGCGCCGGCGAAGTCGCAGCGCATCGGTCAGATCGGGAAAGCTTCCTGGAAATGTCCTCGCCGGTGCGCGAATAGAGCCGCGCGACGCGTTGCCGCGCGCTCGTCGCGGCCGCTCACCGCCTGCACGCGGATGCCGTCCCATTTCCATTCGGCGATGAAATCGGCGGGATCGAGCGCGGCGAAATCCGCCTCCTCGATCGCGTGCGCCAGCATCACCGGGCGGAACGGCGCGGGATCGACGGCTGACCGGCTTGTCGGCGCGGCCTTCGAGCCAGGCGAACAGTTCGGCATAGGGCGGCGCGAGGCCGGGCCACATCAGCTCGATCTCGTGCGGCTCCTTGTCGCCGAGCGCGGCGGCGGCGGTCTTGGCCAGCCGCGCCGAGACGCCGATGCGCATCGCGCCGGTGACGAGCTTCAGCAGCGCCCAGCGGCCGGTCTCGTCGAGCTCGTCGAGCCAGCGCGCGAGCTGCGCCGGCAGCTCGGCCTTGCCGAGCGAGCGAGAGCGTGGTGACGACCTCGGTGAGGGCGGGTCGGCGGGCTTGTGCCATCCTGCGCTCCGCCCCGACGCGCGTGCGCGAGGCGGAGGTGGTGGACTGCCGCGGAACGCGGCTCCAGTGATCGCGGCGGCCTCCACCTGACCCTCCGCACCGCTTCACGAGGGAGAGGCGGTCGCCGGCCACATCAGCGCGACCGTCTCCGAGAGATCGCCGACGTAATCATACGACAATGCGAACAGCACCGGATCGGTGCGCTCGGCGATCAGGTCGCGGATCATGCCGGGCTTGGCGTGCTGGAACGAGAGCGCGCCGGTGAGCGCCGCCAGCGCGTAGCCGCGGTCGGGATCTGCGCGTCCTCGCGGAAATAGCCGTCGAGCAGCCGCAGCTTGTTGTTGCGGCCGGGCTCGTAGGCGAGGCGGTCGAGCAATTCGGCGAAGCGGTTCATGCGCTCGGCGCCGCTCGCCGTGGCGCGCGCGGCTCATCGCCTTCATCCTCGTCGCCGTAGCCGACGATGTCGAGCGGCCGCGCCGCGAGCCCGCGCGTCGTGCACCAATGCACCAGCGCGTCCTCCTGGCCGTGCGTGACCCAGATCTCGCGCAGCGCCGGTTGCGGCGATGGTCGCGGTCAGTCCGTCCCAGTCGGCGTGGTCGGAGATCACCAGCGGCAACTCGACGCCGCGCTGGCGCGCGCGCGCGCGCACCCGCATCCAGCCCGAGGCGAACGCACGTGACCGGATCGGGAAACCGCCGCGTCCAGATGTCCTGACAGCGGCCGACGGCGGGCAGAGCGTGATGGCGCCGGCGAGCTCGGCCTTCTTCGCGCCGCTGCACCGGCGCGCAGCTCGCCGAGCGCGATGCCGCGGCTCTGCGTAATAGCGCGTGATCTTCTCCATCGCGCCGTGCAGATAGATCGGCTTGTCGTAGCCGGCCTGGCGGATCAGCGCGATCACGCGCTGCGCCTTGCCGAGCGAATAGGCGCCGACCAGATGCGCGCGCTCGGGAAACAGCGCGCACCGAAGCGCAGCAGCTTGGCGATCTCGCGCGTCGGCGTCGCCGTGGCGGAACACCGGCAGGCCGAACGTCGCCTCGGTGATGAACACGTCGCACGGCACCAGTTCGAACGGCGCGCAGGTCGGATCGGCGCGCGTCCTTGTAGTCGCCGGAGGCGACGATGCGGCAGTGCCGTTCGCCGCGACCGCGATCTGCGCCGAGCCGAGCACGTGGCCGGCGGGATGAAACGTGATCGTCGACGCCGCCGAGCTTGATGCTTTCGCCATAGCGCGATGGCCTGCGTCGTGCCGGCGAAATTCTCGCCGTAGCGCAGCCGCATCATGTCGAGCGTCTCCTGCGTGGCCAGCACCGCGCCGTGGCCCGGCCGCGCGTGGTCGGAATGGCCGTGGGTGATCACGGCGCGCTCGACCGGCCGCACCGGATCGATATGGAAGCCGCCGGGCTTGCAGCACAGCCCGGCGGCGTCGGGCATCAGGATGTCTTGCGGACGCATGTCGGTTTATATAGGGCGTGTCTGCGGCGATGTTTACCCGTCATGCGCGAGGCTTGACCCGCGCATCCATCTTCCGGAAGAATTCTTCGATTGATGGATTGCCGGATCGTCCCTGATCAGGTCGGGGACGGGACCCTGGCAACGACAAATGTGGTTCCCAAAAATGCCCGCGCGCCTTGTTCCTGTCCTCCGGCGATCTCGGTTGCCGACCGGCGGTTTCGAATTTGCGCGCGATCTGCGGCTGAAGGGCGATCTCGTCGCCGCCGCCGATCTGCTTGTTGCAGGCCACCGATCTCGCGCCCGGCTTTCATCTCCGCCTGGTTTACGCTGGGCGAAATTCGCGAACGGCTGGGCGAGCGCGATGCGGCGATCGCGGCGTTTCGGAAGGCGCTGGTCGCGGATCCCGAGGACCGGCATGGCGCCAGCCTGCGACTGATGCTGCTCGGGGCCGAAAGGTTGTCGGCGATGCCGGAAGCCTATGTGCGCGTGCACTGTTTCGATCAATACGCGCCCAAGTTCGAAAGGCACTGGTCGACGACCTCGGCTATCGCGGCCCCGCGCTGCTGTTCAAGGCCGTGCTGGCTGGCGCCGGCAGGCGGTCCGCAAACCGGCCTTCTTCAAGCGCGCCATCGATCTCGGCTGCGGCACCGGGCTCGCTGCCGCCGCGCTTCGTCAAGCGAGGTCGACCACTTCATCGGCATCGATCTGTCGCCGCGCATGATCGAACGGGCGCGCGCCACCGGACTCTATGCGCAAGCTCGAGGTCGCCAGACATGGTGCAGGGCTTGCGCAGCAGGCCTGACGCCAGCGCCGATCTCGTTCTCGCCGCCGACGCCATGGTCTATCTGTCCGATCTCGCGCCCGTTGCTGGGTGAGGTGAAGCGCGTGCTGGTGACCGGCGGCTTGCTGGCGTTCACGGTGGAAACGCATGGCGGCGACGGCGTCGTTCTCGGCGAGGGGCTGCGTTATGCCCACAGTGCGGGCTATGCGCGCCGCTCGATCGGCGATGCCGGGCTTACGCTGTCCCACGATGCGCGAGGGATCTCCATCGGCCCGCAACGGGAACGCGCCGTGTTCCGTCGTATGCGGTGGATCCTGACATTTCCTTCAAGGTATGTTTCAAAAGCTGGCGGCATGGTGAAGCAAAGCTGAATTTGCTATTGGGGCGGTGACTCTGGGCCTCGACGAAATGGTCCTGACGGCTGTCTTGGGCCGTGCTGCCTCACACTTGCCCTCCCCTATCCTCAGCATGTTCATCGGCGCGGCATCCCCGAGGCCGCCGCAGAGCGCCGCTGCATGCCAGCCGGGCCGTGCTACTCCAGCCGCGTCATCTTTCCTGCTACTGGGTCGACCGTGCTGCTCCGCCGGCACCGTCGCGGCGATGGCGGGCAAGTTCTTCTAATCAGCGGCTCAGGAATCGACGGCGGGTGCTGGCCCCGTGGCGGTGGCCGGCGGCAGCCATCCTGGCGCTGGTCTGCACCCCACGCCACGCAGTCCCCGAGGCCCTGCACTGGGGGGCGGCTCCGAGCATCGTGCTGCCGGCCGTCTGGTGGATTACGATGGCGCTCTACCTGGCGCTGCTCGAGGCCTCGATGGCGTGAGCCTCAGCCTATCGCAACGAGGTCAAGTCGACGCCTGCCACCCGGAGTTCTCTGTTTGCGCCGCCCTCGAGGACGCGGCGGTCTGCCAGCTCAGGATGGCGCAAAGGTGGTGGCCTCGCCGGTGAACTCCGGCATGCCGCGTCTCGCAAGCAGCACCTGGACGGCGGTCCTCTCGGCCGCCTTGGGCCGCTCCTACTGGGCGCAGCGCGTCTGCACGACGCCGACCTTGGCGACCTTCTGGCGGGTGCGGAACAGCCGCGCGTGGTCTTGCCCCGTTCCTGCGAGAGCGTGCTCGAACGCCTGGACCAGTCTGCCAGAAATCGTGCTCCACCGACCCCGGCTGTTCGGCCGGAACGAGCGAAATCCGCTTCCTGAAAGCCGCTTCGGCGACCAGCGCATTGCCGAGCCTGGTGGCGTTCTTGATCGAGCGACTCCAGTTCGCCCGCATTGTCGCAGCGCTCGACAAACGCCAGGATCTTGCTTGTCGTTGTTCTTCCTCTCGGGAATTTCCTTCTCCGGACTCTTCTTGTCGGCATTCTTCTTGTTGGTCGCCATGACTGCCCTTTCGCCGTTGCCATCACGTGGCCCGGCTGCGTTGTCGGTAAAGCAAAGTACGAAATCGTCGCCCGGGGGAGTGGCCCCGGCGAAGATCAGCGCGGCAGGGTCGTCGCGCCCATCAGGCTCTCGTCGATCGAGCGCGCGCACTGGCGGCCCTCGCGGATCGCCCACACGACCAGCGACTGGCCGCGCCGCATGTCGCCGGCGGCGAACAGCTTGGGCACCGAGGTCTTGTAGTCCTCCACGTTGGCCGCGACGTTGCCGCGCGGATCGAGCGTCACGCCGGCCTGCTCGACCATGCCGGGCTTGCGCGGGCCCAGGAAGCCCATGGCCAGCAGCACCAGGTCGGCCTTGAGCTCGAACCGGCTGCCCTCGACCTCCTGCATCGCCATGCGGCCGTCGGCGCCCTTGCACCCAGTCGATGCGCGCGCACTCCAGCGCCTCGACCTTGCCGTCCTTGCCGACGGCGCGCTTGGTCAGCACGGCGAAGTCGCGCTCGACGCCTTCCTCGTGCGACGACGAGGTGCGCATCTTCGAGCGGCCAGTCCGGCCAGACCAGCGCCTTGTTCTCCTGCTCCGGCGGCTGCGGCATGACCTCGAGCTGGGTCACCGAGGCGGCGCCCTGGCGGTTCGAGGTGCCGACGCAGTCCGAGCCGGTGTCGCCGCCGCCGATCACGATGACATGCTTGCCCTTGGCGCGTGAGCGTGCCGCTGGGCGCGCGCGCGCCTCGTCGTCGCCGGCGACGCGCTTGTTCTGCTGCACCAGGAAATCCATGGCGTAGTGGATGCCCGTCGAGCTCGCGGCCCGGCACCTCGAGGTCGCGCGGCCATTCGGCGCCGCCGGTCAGCGCCACGGCGTCGTAGCCTTCGAGCAGCGACTTGATCGAGAGCGTCGCGCCGACCTCGACGCCGGTGCGGAACTCGACGCCCTCGGCCTCCATCTGGCGCATGCGCCGGTCGATCAGGCGCTTCTCCATCTTGAAGTCGGGAATGCCGTAGCGCAGCAGGCCGCCGATCCGGTCGGCCTTCTCGAACAGGGTCACCGCATGGCCGGCGCGCGCCAGCTGCTGGGCGCAGGCCATGCCGGCCGGGCCGGAGCCGACGACCGCGACGCGCTTGCCGGTCTTCTTCGCCGGCGCCAGCGGGCTGATCCAGCCTTCCTCCCAGCCGCGATCGACGATCGCGCATTCGATCGACTTGATGGTCACCGGGTTGTCGTCGATGTTCAGCGTGCAGGCGGCCTCGCACGGCGCCGGGCAGATGCGGCCGGTGAATTCCGGGAAGTTGTTGGTCGAGTGCAGCATCGTCGAGCGCGTCCTGCCAGCGGTCGCGGTCGCACCAGCTCGTTCCAGTCCGGGATCAGGTTGTTGACCGGGCAGCCGTTGTGACAGAACGGGATGCCGCAATCCATGCAGCGCGCACCTGCTTGCGCGACCTCGGCCGGCGGCAGCGGCAGCACGAATTCCTTCCAGGTCTTGAGGCGCGCCTCGACCTTCTCGTAAGGCCGGTCCTTGCGCTCGATCTCCAGGAAGCCGGTGATGCAGACCCATCCGTCCTACTCCGCCGCCACGGCCTTGCGCCGCCGCGCGATCGCGCGCCTGCAGCATCGCGCGCTTGTAGTCCCTCGGCATCACCTTGACGAAGCTCTTGAGCGCGTTGTCCCAGTCCTCGAGCAGCTCGCGCGCCCGCGCGCTGCCGGTGTGCAGGTGGTGGCGCTCGACCAGGATGCGCAGGCGCTCGGCATCGAAGCGCAGCACGTCGCCCATGCCGTTGTCCGTCGACGCTCGAGCGCGCGCTGGCGCGGCCGGCCGGATCGTCGCTCGTCGCCGGATGCGGCCGCCGACCGGCTCGAGCTCGACCATCGCCGTGATTGCACAGCGTCGTCGAAGCGCGCCCTGGGATCGTAGACATAGGCGATGCCGCCCGACATGCCGGCCGCGAAGTTGCGGCCGGTGTCGCCCAGCACGACCACGACGCCGCCGGTCATGTACTCGCAGCCGTGATCGCCGGTGCCCTCGACGACCGCAGACCGCGCCCGAGTTGCGCACGGCGAAGCGCTCGCCGGCGACGCCCTCGAAGTAGGCCTCGCCGCCGATCGCGCCGTAGAGCACGGTGTTGCCGACGATGATGTTCTCCAGCGGATCGCGCGTCGACTCGCTCGGGCTGGCGCACGACGACGCGGCCGCCCGACAGGCCCTTGCCGACATAGTCGTTGGCGTCGCCCGACGAGCTCGAGCGACACGCCGTGCGCCAGGAAGGCGCCGAAGCTCTGGCCCGGCGGTGCCGGTGAAGCTTCACCGAGATGGTGTCCTCGGGCAGGCCGGCATGGCCGTAGCGCCGGGCGACCTCGCCCGACAGCATGGCGCCCACGGTGCGGTTGACGTTGCCGATCGGCAGCTCGATCAGCACCGGCTGGCCGCTTGTCCAGCGCCGGCTGCGCCGCCTCGATCAGCTTGTGGTCGAGCGCCTTGTCGAGCCCGTGGTCCTGGCGCTCGCTGTTCCAGATCGCCACGCCCGCGCTTGGCCGGCGCTGACGTAGAGCAGCTTCGAGAGATCGACGCCGCCCGCCTTCCAGTGATCGAGGGCGCGGCGCATGTCGAGCCGGTCGACCCGGCCGATCATCTCGTTCAGCGTGCGGAAGCCCAGCTGCGCCATGATCTCGCGCAGCTCCTCGGCGACGAAGAAGAAATAGTTGATGACGTGCTCGGGCTGGCCGGTGAAGCGCTTGCGCAGCACCGGGTCCTGCGTCGCCACGCCGACCGGGCAGGTGTTGAGATGGCACTTGCGCATCATGATGCAGCCGGCGGCGATCAGCGGCGCGGTGGCGAAGCCGAACTCGTCGGCGCCCAGCAGCGCGCCGATGGCGACGTCGCGGCCGGTGCGCAGGCCGCCATCGACCTGCACGGCGATGCGGCCGCGCAGGCCGTTCAGCACCAGCGTCTGCTGGGTCTCGGCGAGGCCGATCTCCCACGGCGAGCCGGCATGGGTCAGCGAGGTCAGCGGCGAGGCGCCGGTGCCGCCCTCGAAGCCCGAGATGGTGACGTGGTCGGCGCGCGCCTTGCTGACGCCCGCCGCGACGCGTGCCGACGCCGACCTCGGAGACCAGCTTCACCGAGACGCGCGCCTTCGGGTTGACGTTCTTGAGGTCGTGGATGAGCTGCGCCAGGTCCTCGATCGAATAGATGTCGTGGTGCGGCGGCGGCGAGATCAGGCCGACGCCCGGCGTCGAGCGCCGCACGCGGGCGATGTTCTCGTCGACCTTGTGGCCGGGCAGCTGGCCGCCCTCGCCGGGCTTGGCGCCCTGCGCCATCTTGATCTGCAGGTCGTCGGCATTGACCAGGTACTCGGCCGTGACGCCGAAGCGGCCCGACGCCACCTGCTTGATGGCCGAGCGCATGGAATCGCCGTTGGGCAGCGGCTTGAAGCGGTCGGCCTCCTCGCCGCCCTCGCCGGTGTTCGACTTGCCGCCGATCCGGTTCATGGCGATGGCGAGCGTGGTGTGCGCCTCGCGGCTGATCGAGCCGAAGCTCATGGCGCCGGTGGCGAAGCGCTTGACGATGCTGGCCGGCGGGCTCGACCTCCTCGACCGGGATCGGCTGCGTCGGCCCACTTGAACTCGCATCAGGCCGCGGATGGTCAGCAGCCGCTCGCTCTGCTCGTTGATCGGTGCGGCGAAGGCCTTGTACTCGTCCGAGCGAGTTGCCGCGCACCGCGTGCTGCAGCCGGGCGACCGATTCCGGCGTCCAGGCATGGTCCTCGCCGCGCAGGCGGAAGGCGTAGTCGCCGCCCGGATCGAGCATGGTGCGGTAGATCGGGTTGTCGCCGTAGGCGTCGCGATGGCGGCGCACCGTCTCCTCGGCGATCTCCTGCCAGCCGGCGCCCTCGATGGTGGTGGCGGTGCCGGTGAAGTACTTCTCGACGAAGCCCGAATGCAGGCCGACCGCGTCGAAGATCTGCGCGCCGCAGTAGGACTGGTAGGTCGAGATGCCCATCTTGGACATGACCTTCAGCAGGCCCTTGCCGACCGCCTTGATGTAGTTCTTCTGCACCTCGTAGGCCTTCTGCGGCAGGCCGTTCTGCGACGCGCAGCTGCTCCAGCGTCTCGAAGGCGAGATAGGGGTTGATCGCCTCGGCGCCGTAGCCCGCCAGGCAGCAGAAATGATGGACCTCGCGCGCCTCGCCGGTCTCGACCACGAGGCCGGTCTGGGTGCGCAGGCCGCGGCGGATCAGGTGGTGGTGCACGGCGGCCGTGGCGAGCAGCGCCGGGATCGGCACGCGCTCGGCCGACACCGCGCGATCCGACAGGATCAGGATGTTGCGGTCGGCCAGCACGCAGTCGGTCGCCTCGGCGCAGATGCGGTCGAGCGCCTTCTCCAGCCCGGCCGCGCCTTCAGCGCCGGCCAGGTCGTGTCGATGGTGGCGGTGCGGAAGGCGCCGTCGAGCAGCTCCTCGATCGAGCGGATCTTCTCCAGCTCGGCGTTGGTCAGCACGCGGCTGCGAGCACTTCCAGCCGCTTGTGCGTGCCGGCATGGCGGCCGAGCAGGTTGGGCCGCGGGCCGATCATCGACACCAGCGACATCACCAGCTCCTCGCGGATCGGATCGATCGGCGGGTTGGTGACCTGGGCGAAGTTCTGCTTGAAGTAGTTGTAGAGCAGCTTGGGCTTGCTGCGAGAGCACGGCGATCGGCGTGTCGGTGCCCATCGAGCCGATCGGATCGTCCGGCTCCTTGCTCATCGGCTCGAGGAAGAACTGTATGTCCTCCTGCGTGTAGCCGAAGGCCTGCTGGCGATCGAGCAGGGTGGTCGGATCGTTCGACGGCGCCGGCAGCGGCGCGTCGGGCAGCTCGGACAGCTCCTCGAGCTTGTACTGCGTCTCCTTCAGCCACTCCTCGTAGGGCTCGGCCTCGGCCAGCGTGCGCTTCAGCTCCTCGTCCTCGACGATGCGGCCCTGCTCGAGGTCGATCAGCAGCATCTTGCCGGGCTGCAGGCGCCACTTGCGCACGATCTTCTCGTCGGGGATCGGCAGCACGCCCGCCTCCGACGCCATGACGACCATGTCGTCGTCGGTGACCAGGAAGCGCGCCGGGCGCAGGCCGTTGCGGTCGAGCGTGGCGCCGATCTGGCGGCCGTCGGTGAAGGCGATCGCAGGCCGGGCCGTCCCACGGCTCCATCAGGGCGCGCGTGATACTCGTAGAAGGCCTTGCGCTTGGCATCCATCAGCGGATTGCCGGCCCACGCCTCGGGGATCAGCATCATCATGGCGTGCGACAGCGAGTAGCCGCCGGCGACCAGCAGCTCGAGCGCGTTGTCGACGCAGGCGGTGTCCGACTGGCCGTGCGGGATGATCGGCCACATCTTGTCGAGGTCGGCGCCGATCAGGTCGGATTCCATCGTGCGCCGGCGGGCGTACATCCAGTTGACGTTGCCGCGCACCGTGTTGATCTCGCCGTTGTGGGCGATGAAGCGGTAGGGATGCGCCAGCCGCCACGACGGGAAGGTGTTGGTCGAGAAGCGCTGATGCACCAGGCAGAGCGCCGACTCGGTCAGCGGGTTGCGCAGGTCGGCGTAGAAGCTCTCGACCTGCGGCGCCAGCAGCAGGCCCTTGTAGACCACGGTGCGCGACGAGAAGCGACGGCATGTAGAGCTGCGACAGCGCCGGGCAGCTTGTGCTTCTTCTCGAGATCGACCAGCGGGTTCTGGGTCTGCTTGCGGATCGCCAGGATCTTGCGCTCGAAGGCGTCCTGGTCGGCGAGCTTGGGGCCGCGGCCGACGATCGCCATGCCGGATCACCGGCATGCGTCTCGATCACCGCCTTGCCGAGGCCCGTCGTGTCGGTCGGCACGTCGCGCCAGCCGACCAGCTTCTGGCCCTCGACCTTGATGAAATGCTCCAGCCGCTTGACGGCGAACGTGCCGCGCCTTCTCGTCCTGCGGCAGGAAGCACATGGCGACGGCGTAGTGGCCGGGCGGCGGCAGGTCGACGGCCTGCTTGCGCGCCCAGTCGCGCAGCAGGGCGTCGGGCGTCTGGATCATGCAGCCCGGCGCCGTCGCCCACCAGCGGATCGGCGCCGACGGCGCCGCGGTGGTCGAGATTGACCAGGATGCTGCAGGCCCTGGCGGATGATGGCGTGCGACTTGCGGCCCTTGATGTCGGCCACGAAGCCGACGCCGCACGGAATCGTGCTCGTTGCGTGGGTCGTAAAGTCCCTGTTTCTCAGGCAAATCCATCAAACTCTGTCCTGCTGCCCGCTCGGCGCAGCATCCCCAGAGATACATGTGTCATCCGGCATTATTAGCCCGGCGAGCCGGCCGGGCGAAAGCGATTGTTGCGGCGCAAAGGCCCTGTAATTTGCCCGTGTCTGCCCGTGGAAATGGAAAGAGATGTCGTTCGATCAATTCGCCGCGCGTCGGTTTGCGTCGCGGCCCTGGCGCTGGCCTGCCTGCCTCGGCGGCCTGCGCAGGTGGACCAAGCCGGTCTGGGGGCCTGGTGTCAGCCAAGCCTGGACCGGGCCGGGCTGGTACCTGGAGAAGCCCTACCTGCTCGTTCTGGGCAGGCCCAAATACTCGGCGGCCCGTTCTCCTACGACGAGTGCGAGGAGGAGCGCATCGAAGTTGCCGGCGGAAACGGCCGCGCCAGATGCTCTGCGTCACGGGAGAACCGGAAGCCCGAGCGCTACGGCGCCTTCACTGATCCGCCTTAGCCGATCGCCATCAGGCTAGCATTGCATTGCCGCCGGCCGCCAGTGTTGACGCTGAGCGAGACCTCGTCGAACAGGAAGGCCCGCGGATAGGGTTCCAGGTGGACACGGCACGATCCGTCCCGGCCGCGCCAGCCAGGCGGCGGTTGAGCGCCGATCAGCTCTTCGGCGCTGCCCGAGAAGAGCGCGGCCGCGATCTCCGGATCGGCCTCGTCCCCGGCAACGCGATTGCCCGGTCGCCTGCACGCAGTTCATGCTGTGCCTTCAGTTTCTCCGGATCGCGCGCGACGCACAGGATCGTGCCCTTGGGCCGGAGCGCATAGACGTTGCGCTCGCCGACCGGACCTGCAAGGTCGCCGGCCAAGCGACCGGACATCGAGCGGAGGTCGCTGCGACAAGCAGCGCGATGGACATAGAGCGGTCCGCCCGCCTTCGGTCCGGTGCCCGACAGGCCGTGGCCGCCGAAGGGCTGCACGCCGACCACGGCGCCGATCATGTTGCGGTTGACGTACTGGTTGCCGGCGGCGCGCTGCGCGTGTCGCCCGCTCGATCGGTCTCGTCGATGCGGCTGTGCACGCCGAAGGTCAGGCCGAAGCCGGTGGCGTTGACCGACCGCACCACCGTCTCCATGCCGCTCGCGCGGATAGCGCAGCACGTGCAGCACCGGCCCGAACACCTCGCCCGGCAGATCGGCGATGGCGTCGATCTCGATCAGAGTCGGCGGCACGAAGGTGCCGGTAGCGTCTCGTCGGGCAGCGACCGCCTGGTGAACGACGTGGCCCGCGCGCGCATGCGCGTCGATGTGGTCGATGAGACGCTTCTGCGCCTCGTCGGTGATCACCGGACCGACATCGGTCGACGAGGCGGTCGGGATTGCCGATGCCGAGCTCGGCCATCGCGCCTTGCCAGCATCGGCATCACGCGTGTCGGCGATGTCGTCCTGCAGGCAGAGCACGCGCAGCGCCGAGCAGCGCTGGCCGGCGGAGTCGAACGCCGAGGTCAGGGCGTCGCTGCACAAGCTGCTCGGGCAGCGCCGAGGAATCGGCGACCAGCGCGTTCTGGCCGCCGGTCTCGGCGATCAGCGGAGCGGCCGGCCGTCCGGCACAGGCGTTGGGCGAGCTGCGCTGATTGATCGACGCGCGACCTCGGTCGAGCCGGTGAACACGACGCCGGCGACGCGCGGATTGCCGACCAGCGCGCGCGCCGACCTTGCCGTCGCCGGGCAGCAGCTGCAGCGCGCCGGCGGCACGCCGGCCTCGTGCAGCAGCGCCACGGCGAGCGCGGCGATCAGCGGCGTCTCCTCGGCCGGCTTGGCGATCACCGCGTTGCCGGCGGCCAGCGCGCCGGCGATCTGGCCGGTGAAGATCGACAGCGGGAAGTTCCACGGGCTGATGCAGGCGACGACGCCCAGCGGCTGGTGCGTATCGTTGGACAAGCCGTCGATGCTGCGCCGCATAGTAGCGCAGGAAATCGACCGCCTCGCGCACCTCGCCGACGGCGTTGCCAAGGTCTTGCCGGCCTCGCGCGACGATCGGGCCCAGCAAGGGCTCCAGCGCGCTTCCATCAGGTCGGCGGCCCGGCGCAGGGTCAGCCGCGCGAGCCGCGCCGGCAGATCTCTGCCAAGGCTCGGCGCAGCGCGCTACGCCGCATCGACCAACTCCGGCGTCGCCTCGATCACTGTGCCGACAGCGTCGCGCCGGTCGGCGGGGTTGGTCACATCGCGTGCGCTGCCCCGGCATGATCCATCGGCCAGCAAAGGCACGGCCGCCAGCGACCCGCCCGCCTGCAGGGTCGGCAGCCAGCGACGCCAGGCACCTGCTCGTTGGCGAGATCGAGCCCGCGCGAATTCTTCCGCGCTGGCGCCGAACAGGTCGCGTTGGCAAGGCGATGCGCGGATGCGGCGCGCCGACCGGCTCAAGGCGCGGGCGCGCTCGACCGGGATCGGCCAGCAAGCATGTCGATCGTGATATTCGGGATCGGCGATCTGGTTGACGAACGAGGTGTTGGCGCCGTTCTCCAGCAGGCGGCGCACCAGATAGGCGAGCAAGGTCTCGTGCGTGCCGACCGGCGCATAGATGCGGCACGGCCGGTCGAGCTTGTCCGGCCCGACGACTTCCTCGTAGAGCGGCTCGCCCATGCCGTGCAGGCACTGGAACTCGTACTGCCCGTCGTAGAAATTCTCGCCGGCCATGGCGTGGATCGGTCGCCAGCGTCAGGGCATTGTGGGTGGCGAACTGCGGAAACGCCGCGTCGGGCGCGGCCAGCAGCTTGCGCGCGCAGGCGAGATAGGAGACGTCGGTGTGGATGCTTGCGCGTGAAGACCGGAAAGCCCTCCAGCCCGTCGACCTGGGCGCGCTTGATCTCGCTGTCCCAGTAGGCGCCCTTGACCAGCCGCACCATCAGCCGCCGCCGGCTGCGGCGGCCGAGGTCGATCAGCCAGTCGATCGTGAAGATGGCGCGCTTCTGGTAGGCCTGGACGACGAAGCCGACGCCGTTCCAGCCTGCAAGCTCGGGCTCGAAGCAGAGCCGCTCCAGCAGGTCGAGCGAGATCTCCAGCCGGTCGGCTTCCTCGGCGTCGATGTTGAGCCCGATATCGTGGTGCCGTGCCAGCACGGCCAGTTCGCTTCAGCCGCGGATAGAGCTCGGCGCTGCACGCGCTCCAGCTGCGCGCGGCTGTAGCGCGGATGCAGCGCCGAGAGCTTGATCGAGATGCCCGGCCCTTCGTAGATGCCGCGGCGCCGCGGCGGCGCTGCCGATGGCGTGGATCGCCTGCCGATAGGCCGGCGATGTAGCGATCGGCCTGCGCCGCCGTGACGGCCGCCTCGCCCAGCATGTCGTAGGAATGGCGGAAGCCCTGCTCCTCCAGGCGCTGGCCGTTCGTCGAGCGCCTCGTCGATGGTCTGGCCGGCGACGAACTGCTCGCCCATCAGGCGCATGGCGAGATTGACGCCGGTGCGGATCAGCGGCTCGCCGCCGCGCGCGATCAGGCGCGTCAGCGCGGCCGACAGGTTGCGCTCGCTGCTGGTCGCGGTCAGCCGGCCGGTCAGCAGCAGGCCCCAGGTCGCGGCATTGACGAACAGCGACGGGCTGTGGCCGAGATGGGCGCGCCAGTCGCCGCCGCCGATCTTGTCGCGGATCAGCGCGTCGCGCGTCTCGTCGTCGGGGATGCGCAGCAGCGCCTCGGCCAGGCACATCAGCGCCACGCCCTCCTGGCTCGACAGCGAATATTCGTGGATCAGCCCTTCGACGCCGCCCGACGGCGTCTTGGCCCGCAGCGCCTCGACCAGTCGGGTCGCCAGCGCCGCGGCGCGCGCGGTCTGCGACGGCGGCAGGCTTGCCAGTTCCAACAGCGGCGGCAGGCATACGGGCTCGGGCCGGCGCCAGGCCGCGGTGATGGCGTCGCGCAGCGGACTTTGCGGCTGAATCGACCGGGCGAAATGCGTGAAACGGCGGCGAGGGCATGTCGTCCACCGTGAGATGGGCTAACATGGCCGGCAAGACAAGAACCCTTCCCGGGAGGGAAAAGGATGCTGGGTGTGTGGCGTGCTGCCGTTGCGCTGGTGCTGCTGGCGACGCCTTGCCCTCGCCCAGGCTGCCCTATCCGAACAGGCAGGTGCGCATCGATCGTGCCCTTCCCCGCCGGCGGATCGGCCGACGTGCTCTGCCGCATCGTCGGCGAGAAGCTTCGGCGGCCTGGAGCCAGCCGGTCATCGTCGACAACCGCGCCGGCGCGGGCGGCAATGTCGGCGCCGAGATCGCCTATCGCGCCGAGCCGGACGGCTACACGCTGCTGTGCAGTCCGCCGCCGCCGCTGGCGATCAACCACAATCTCTACAAGACGCTGCCCTATGACTGGACGAAGTTCGTGCCGATCGCGGTGCTGGCGATCGGTGCCCAACGTCATCTCCGCCCGCTTCGACCTGCCCGCCAGCAGCCTCAAGGAGCTGATCGCCTACGCCAAGGCCAATCCCGGCAAGGTGACCTATGCCTCGCAGGGCAACGGCTCGACCTCGCACCTGTCGGCGCAGATGCTCGCCACCATGGCCGGCATCGAGATCGTCCACGTCCCCTACAAGGGCGAGGGCCCGGCGCTGGTCGACCTCACCGCCGGCCGGGTCGACATCTTCATCGGCAACATCTCCGCCGCGCTGCGCTTCGAGAAGACCAGGCAGGCGAAGTTTCTCGGCCTGGCCAGCCGCACACGCAGCCCGGTGGCGCCCGACGTGCCGACGACCGCCGAACTCGGCCTGCCCGATCTCATCGCCATCACGTGGTTCGCCGTCGTGGCGCCCCCGGCACGCCGGACGCCATCGTGCAGAAGGTGAACACCGACATTGCCGCCGCGCTGAAATTGCCCGACGTGCGCAGCCGCTTCCTCGACCTGGGCGCCGAGCCGCAAGGCAGCACGACCGCGGCGACGGCCTCGTTCATCAAGGAAGAAGAAGTGCGCTGGCGCGTGGTCATCCGATCGGCCAATGTAACGCTGGAGTGACAGGAGGTTCGCATGGACATCCGACACGACGAGACCATCCACGAGGCGCCACGCCTGACGCCGCATGGCCCGTGGCCGAGGATCTCGCTGGCCCGCGTGCCCTACTGGGTCTACCAGGACGAGGCCAACTACAAGCGCGAGATGCAGCGCCTGTTCGAGGCCGCGACCTGGAACTTCGTCTGCCTCGAGGCCGACATTCCCAACAAGGGCGACTATCGCACCAACCATGTCGGCGTCCTGCCGGTGATCGTGGTGCGCGACGCCGACGGCGCGATCAACTGCTTCGAGAACCGCTGCGCCCATCGCGGCGCGCTGATCGCCTTCGACGACGGCGGCAACGTCCAGAACAACTTCAAGTGCATCTATCACGCCTGGAGCTACGACCTCGCCGGCAACCTGCGCGGCATCGCCTTCGAGCGCGGCATCAACGGCCTGGGCGGCATGCCCAAGGATTTCCAGCGCGAGACGTTCAGCCCGCGCAAGCTCCGCACGACGACGCTGTGCGGCCTGGTGTTCGCCACCCTGTCGCCCGACACGCCGCCGATCGAGGAATACATCGGCAGCGACGTGCTGGGCCGCATCAAGCGCGTGCTCAACCGGCCGATCCGGGTCATGGGCCGCTTCACGCAGCCGCTGCCCAACAACTGGAAGCTCTATGTCGAGAACGTCAAGGACACCTACCACGCGAGCCTGCTGCACACCTTCCTGGCGACCTTCCGCATCACGCGGCTGACCCAGGGCGGCGGCGTGCTGGTCAGCCCCGACGGCGGCAACCATTCGAGCTACACCATCGCCATCCCCGAGGGCGCCAACGCCACGGCCTACAAGGACCAGCGGATCCGCACCGACCAGGACGGCCACTTCGCGCTGGCCGACCCCAGCGTGCTCGAGTCGGTCGAGGAGTTCGGCGACCACATCCAGCTGCAGATCCTGTCGGTCTTCCCCGGCTTCATCCTGCAGCAGATCCACAACTGCCTGGCGGTCCGCCAGGTCGTGCCGCGCGGCGTCGGCAAGATGGACCTGGTGCTGGACCTATTTCGGCTTCGAAGACGACTCGCCCGAGATGAACCGGCGGCGGCTGAAGCAGCAGAACCTGGTCGGGCCGGCCGGCTTCATCTCCATGGAAGACGGCTGCGTCGGCGGCTTCGTGCAGCGCGGCACCGCCGCCGCCGGCGACCAGGTGTCGGTGATCAAGATGGGCGGCAGCACCGCCGAAAGCCAGGAAACGCGCGCCACCGAAGCCTCGGTGCGCGGCTTCTGGAAGGCCTACCGCGCGCTACATGGGCTACTGAGGGGGCTGCTGATGGACGTCGCGCGTCTCGTCGAGCTGAACGCCGATCTACGCGCGCGTCATCGACAACGAGCAGTTCGAGGAATGGCCCAAGCTGTTCCACGATCCCTGCCTCTACAAGGTGACGACGGCGGACAACGTGGCGCAGGGCCTCGAGGGCGGCCTGATCTACGCCGACACGCGCGGCATGCTGGAGGACCGCATCTCCTCGCTGCGCAAGGTCAACATCTACGAGCGCCAGCGCTACCGCCATATCGTCGGCCTGCCGGTCGTGCTGGGCCAGGCCAACGGCGCGGCCGATGTCGAGACGCCGTTCCTGATCGTGCGCATCATGCGCGACGGCGACGATGGACGCTGTTCGCCACCGGCTGCTACCGCGACAAGGTGAAGCCCGACGAGACCGGGCGCGCTGCGCTTCGCCGAGCGCATCGTGGTGTGCGACGGCCGCCGCTTCGACACGCTGGTGGCGATTCCGTTTTAGCCGCCATGCCAGCTCCGGCACTGCTGTCATCCCGAGCTGTAGCGAGGGCCCTTTAAAACCACGAAGGTCCCTCGCTACGCTCGGGATCGACAATAGCCATAATCGCCATCACCTCAGGGAGATCCCAGGGGCGTCGCCGATGCAACGGGCGTTCGAAGCTGGGCGGTTGCCGACGGGCAGCGGGAACGGCAGCTCACCTCTCGGACGGCAGGCAGCTCCGGACGCATTGCGGGCGCATGCCCAATCCGCCTACGACCGATGAAAGATCGTTCGGAAGTCGTAGACGCCGAGAACGCCACGGATTCACTGCGGACCGGGACGGACATCGCTCTGGCAGCATTCCCACCATAGGGTTCTACCCGTACCGCACGACGGTACATTTCTGCGACAAATCGTGTCTTGAACGGCGCGGCTGACCAGTTGCAGAGCTCGCCTAGTGCGAGCGTTGTGGCTCCCGTCTGACCCCAATGCCGTGACGTACGGCACGGCGTTCGTAAACGACGCCAATCTCACCGCCGACACGATCGGGGCGATCACCTCGATCCAGAACACCGAGCTGGGCCACTTCCAGCCAGAGTGCGTTCGACGATCTGTCCGATCCCGGGCGCAATTTGCTCGTCTTCATCCACGGCTTCGACAATAGCTTTCGAGAATGCCATCACCCGCGCGACCTTCAATCAGCAGTAGGTTCGCCGCATCGAGGCCTGCCGGCAGCCGATACGGCCGGCTCGTTGCGTTCAGCTGGCCGTCGGCGGGCAAGCTGATCAGCTTGCCGTTTCCGGACATGGCCTATCGGCGCGACCAGACCACGGCTGGTCAGTCGAGGCCTGCACATCAGCCAGTTTCTTTGCCAATCTCGAGCAAATCATCACCAGCGCCGCGCAAAGGGCAGCCGCGTGTTTCTGCTGGCGCATGGTAGTGGGAATTTTGCGTTTGCAGGCCGCCGTGGAGAGCTGGTTCAGCCACGGCAACGGCGATGCGTTCCTGTTCGACGAGGTGCTGCTTGCGGCGGCCGACGGGGTCTACAACATTCGAGTTCCAGCCGCTTGGAAGATTGAGTGCGTTGGATCGGTTGGGCCGACGGATATCGACCTATGCCAGCGAAGAGGATGCCGTCCTGAAGCTGAGCATGGCGGTGAATCTCGGGGCGAAGCGCCTGGGTCAGGACGGACCGCATGACCGGGCCAACACGACCCGCTTTCCCCGGCGAAGTATCGGATGGTCGATTGCAGCGGGTTCCGCGACTACACCGTCGATCTTGCCAGTTCCCACCAGTACTATCGTCGTTCAATGCGTGTCCGGATGGATATGGCAGAGACAATGGCGGCGATCTTCTAGACGCCGCACGGACCTCGCTAGCTGGGAGCGCGCCCAGCCAAGGCTAAAGCTTCGTTACCTTCGCATGCAGCACGGCAGAGCGCCCGTCGCGCACGGCGTCGAGGCAGCGCGCGATGGCGCCCTCGACGGCGGCGGGATCGCTGACCAGTTCGCCGTGCGCGCCGGCGGCTTCGGCGACCTTGGCGAAATCCATGTCGGGCGCCAGCGTGGCGCCGTAGTCGCCGCCGGCCTTGGCCTCGCCGTCGGGATAGACGCGCAGCGTCGCCTCCTTGACCGCGGCCCAGCCGGAGTTGTCGAGCACGACGGTCAGGATCGGCAGCTTGTAGTGGCTGCGACACGGCCAGCGTCGATTGCGGGTTGGAGAAGTAGAAGGTGCCGTCGCCCGCGATCTGCACCACGGTGCGCTCGGGCATGGCGAGCTTCAGCCCCAGCGCCATGCCGCCGGAGAAGCCCAGCCCGCCGCCGGCCAGGCCGACCAGCGTGCCGGGCTCGGTGCGCGGCATCTGCTGAGCCACCACGGGGCCGTTGCGGATCGCCTCGTTCAGCACGATGTCGGACGGCTTCAGCGCCCTGGCGAGCGCGGCGCAAAGATAATGCGGGTTGATCTGGCCGACGCTGCCGCGGTGTGGCCGCCATCTTCGCGCGCCTGCTCGCGCCGCGCCTTGCCCTCCTCCGCCAGACGCTTTGACGCGCTCGGCGGCGCGCGCCTTGAAGCCGGCGTCGGCCTTGGCCTTCAGCGCCGCCAGAAGGTCGGCGAGGATCGATGGCTGTCGCCCGGCAGGCGCAGGTTGCCGGGAAAGGTCCACATCGGGAAATTGCGCTTCTCGGCGTCGACGTCGATATGCGCCCACCAGGTGGCGGGATTGTCCGGCATGTCGCTCGGGATCCACGGCACGTCGACATCGACCAGCAGGCCGACATCGGCCTCGGCCAGCGCCTTGGCCGGCATGAAGCCGCCGTGGCAGGGCAGATCGTGCGGCAGGTTGACGATAGAGCGGATTGAACTCGACCACGCGGATGCCGGCGAAGCGCGCCAGCTCGTCGAGCAGCGCGACGGTGGCGTGGTTGCGGCCGGCATAGGACGAGATCAGCAGCGGCCGCTCGGCCGTCAGCAGCTTGGCGACGATGGCGTCGATCGACTTCGGATCGGCGGCGCCCGCCGCGACCGCGCCGAAGCGCTCCGCCGGATAGGAGCGGATCTGGCCCTCCGACCACAGCTCGGTCAGCGTCTCGCGCGGGAAGGTGAGATAGACCGGGCCGCGCGGGTCGCTCTGCATCACCGTGTGGGCGCGGCGCAGCGCCTCCTTGGCGATCACGCCCGACGGCAGGTTGTATTCCCACTTGGTGTAGGGCCGCACGACGCTCGCCTGGTCGAACGGCTCCTGCACGAAATGCACGTAGGTGTCGCGCGTGCCCAGAAGCTCGCCGCGCGTGGTGAAGGGCGCCTTGCCGGCCATCAGCAGCACGGGGATGCGGGCGCGGCAGAGATTGTGCAGCGCCATCGCCGAGTTGGCGGTGCCGGCGTCGACATGGACCATCACGCCCTGGCCGCGGCCGGTGGCGATGGCGTAGCCCGCCGCCATGTGCACCGCGGTGTTCTCGTGCGGGCAGAGGATGGTCGGCCGGCGCCTTGCGGTCGGCGCGCTTGAAGGCGGCCATGGCCTCGATCAGCGGCGCGTGGTCGGTGCCGAAGTTGCAGAACAGGTAGTCGAAGCCGATCTCGTTCAGGCCTTCGAGGAAATAATGCGCCGCCGAATGGCGGGCCTCGTTGCTGCTGTCCATCGCGGGTCACTCGAGCTTGATGTTGGCGGTGGCGGCGACCTGCCTTCCAGCGCGCCGTGTCGCGGGCGATCAGGTCGCGGATATTCGTCCGGCGTCGTGCTGCGCGGCTCGACGGCGATCGCTCTCCAGCGCCGTGCGCACGTCGGCAGCGCCGAGCGTCTCGGCGGATGGCGTCTGCGCAGCAGCGCTCACGATCTCGGGCGGCGTGCCGGCCGGCGCCACGATGCCGGTCCACAGCGAGATCTCCATGTCCGGGATGCCGGCCTCGGCCATGGTCGGCACGTCGGGAAAGGTCGGATTGCGCTTGGCCGCGGTCACGGCCAGCGCCGCGCAGCTTGCCGGCCTTGAGCGGCCCGGACATCGGTCCCGGATCGGCGATCGTCATCAGCACCTGGCCGGCGACGACCGCCTGCACGGCATCGCCGCTGCCGCGATAGGGGATGTGCTGGAACTTCGAGCCGGTGCGCTGGTTGAACAGCTCGGCGGCGAGCTGGAAGGGCGTGGCGCTCGAGGCGTAGTTGGCGAGCTTGGGATTGGCGCGGCCGTACTCGACCAGCTCGCGCACGGTCTTGATCGGCTGCTCGGCGCCGACCGCCAGCAGCAGCGGAAACTCGCGCGAGCAGCGAGACCGGCGCGAAGTCGCTGCTCCGGCGCATAGGGCAGCTTGGCGTAGACCGCGGGATTGATGGTCATCGGCCCGCTCGGCGCGACCAGCAGCGTGTAGCCGTCGGGCGGCGCCTTGGCGACCAGCTCGGCCGCCACGATCGACTGCGCGCCCGGCTTGTTGTCGACCACGCACCGGCTGGCCGAGCTTCTCCTGCAGCTTGGCGGCGACGATGCGCGCGATCAGGTCGTTGCCGCCGCCCGGCGAGTAGCCGACGACCAGGCGGATGGGCTTGCGCGGGATAGGTCTGCGCCAGCGCCGGCACGCCGAGCAGAACGGCGGCAGCACAGGCCGAGGATCAGTCGCCTCATCATGGCTGCTCGCCCGACGCAGCGTAGATCACCTGCTCACGATTGAGCCACAGCGGCGAGCGCGGCAGATCGATGAACTTGGCCTCGTCCTCCAGCAGCAGCGCGGCCGGCCTCGCGCGCCTCGGGATTGCGGCGGGCGGCGCGATAGCGTCTCCTCGCTTTCCCACCACAGCTCGGCCACGCCGTCGTACGGCTCGGGCGCGCCGCGCACCCGGCGCATGCCGTCGGCGAGGTCGCCGGCCAGGCGATGAAGCTGCACGTAGCGCACCATGCCCAGCGCCGGCTGCAGGCTGCGGACCAGCGGGCCGTGCTTGTGCAGCCAGTAATCCTGGAACTCGGCCAGGCTCAGCGTCGGCAGCCGGCGCAGGCAGAAGGTCAGTTTCAGCACGGCGTTTCTCCCGATTCTTCCGGCCGATCATAGGCTATAAGCGCCCGCGATGGACGTCCTTCCCGTCGACGAAGCCCTGCCGCGCCTGAAGGAGGCGCTGGCGGGCCGCAACGCCGCCGTGCTGGTCGCCCGCCGGGCGCCGGCAAGACGACGCGCGTGCCGCTGGCGCTGCTCGATGCGCCGTGGCTGGCCGGCCGCAAGATCGTCATGCAGGAGCCGCGGCGGCTCGCGGCCCGCGCCGCCGCGCGGCGCATGGCGGCCACCCTGGGCGAGCAGGTCGGCGAGACGGTCGGCTATCGCGTGCGGCTCGACACCAAGGTCGGGCCGCGCACCCGCATCGAGGTCGTGACCGACGGCCTGTTCCTGCGGCTGCTGCAGGACGATCCGTCGCTCGACGGCGTCGGCTGCGTGATCTTCGACGAGCTGCACGAGCGCGGGCTGGAGACCGACCTTTCCTTCGCCCTGGTGCGCGAGGCGCAGACGGCGCTGCGCGAGGACCTGCGCGTGATCGCCATGTCGGCGACCCTCGATCCCGGGCCGGTGTCGCGAGCGGCTGGGCGGCGCGCCGGTGATCGAGAGCGCGGGCCGCATGTTTCCGGTCGACACGCGCTATCTCGACCGCGAGCCCGCCGGCCGCATCGAGGATGCGGTGGCGTCGACGGTGCGCCGCGCGCTCGCCGAGCGAAAGCGGCAGCGCGCTGGTCTTCCTGCCCGGCGTCGGCGAGATCCGCCGGGTCGAGGAGCGCCTGCAGCGACCTCGGCGCCGACGTCGACGTGGCGCCGCTCTACGGCGATCTCTCGCCGGCCGACCAGGACCGCGCCATCGCGCCCTCGCCCGCCGGCCGGCGCAAGGTCGTGCTGGCGACCTCGATCGCCGAGACCAGCCTCACCATCGAGGGCGTGCGCATCGTGGTCGATGGCGGGCTGATGCGCGATGCCGCGCTTCTCGCCGCGCTCGGGCATGACGCGGCTGGAGACGGTGCGCGTGAGCCAGGCCTCGGCCGACCAGCGCCGCGGCCGCGCCGGCCGGCTCGAACCCGGCGTGTGCTATCGCCTGTGGACCGAGGAGGCGCAGCGCGGCCTGCTGCCCTTCACGCCGCCCGAGATCCTCGACGCCGACCTCGCGCCGCTGGCGCTCGAGCTGGCGCTGTGGGGCGCCGGCGATGCCGCAGCCTGCCATGGCTGACGCCGCCGCCCGCCGCCGCGCTGGCCACGGCGCGCGCGCTGCTGCTCGATCTCGGCGCGCTCGATGCGGTCGGGCGCGCATCACGCCGCACGGACGGGCGATGGCGCGGCTGGGCCAGCATCCGCGGCTGGCGCATCTCGTGCTCAAGGGCCGCGAGCTGGGCCAGGGCAAGGTCGCGGCGCTGCTGGCGGCGATCCTGAGCGAGCGCGACTTCCTGCGCCTGCCGCCGGGCCAGCGCGACGTCGACCTGCGCCATCGCGTCGACATCGCGCTTGAGCGGCAAGCGCGACGGCGCGCTGCGACTCATTCAGGAGTCGGCGCGCCGGCTGATGCCGCGCGACGCCGAGACGAAACGCCCGACGTTTCGATGACCGGCGCGCTGCTGGCGCTGGCCTATCCCGACCGCATCGGCCGCCGCCGGCCGGGAACGGCGGGACGCTATCTGCTGTCGGGCGGCCGCGGCGCGGTGCTGCCCGAGGGCGATCCGATGGCCAACGAGGAGTTCCTGGTCGTGGCCGACCTCGACGGCTCGACCCAGGATTCGCGCATCTTCCTCGCCGCGCCGATCACGGCGGCCGAGATCGAGGAGCTCTATGCCGATCGCATCGTCGAGCGACGAGACGGTGCGATGGAGCGAGCGCGAGGGCGCGGTGCTGGCGCGACGGCAGCGACGGCTGGGCGCGCTGGTGCTCGAAGACAAGCCGCTCGCCAGGCCCGATGCCGAGAAGCTCAAGGCGGCGATGCTCGACGGCGTCCGCCAGCTCGGGCTTTCGGCCCTGCCGTGGACGCGACGACCTCGCCGAAATGGCGCCAGCGCGTGGCCTTCCTGCGCCGGCTGGACGAGCTGGCCCGACCTGTCGGACGCCGCACTGCTCGCCTCGCTCGAAGCCTGGCTGGCGCCGTTCCTCGACGGCGTCTCGCGGCGCGATCATCTGGCGCGGATCGATCTCGGCGCCGCGCTGAAGGCGCTGGTGCCGTGGGACAAGCAGCGCGAGCTCGACCGGCTGGCGCCGACCCATATCGAGGTGCCGAGCGGCTCGCGCGTGCCGATCGACTACGCCAACCCGGCCGAGCCCACGCTGTCGGTGCGCCTGCAGGAGATGTTCGGCCTTCTGGACACGCCGCGGGTCGGCGGCGGCAAGGTGCCGCTGACCATCCATCTGCTGTCGCCGGCGCGGCGGCCGGTGCAGGTGACGCGCGACCTCGCGAGCTTCTGGGCCAACGGCTACCGGGCGGTGAAGGCCGAGCTGAAGGGCCGCTATCCGCGGCACTACTGGCCGGACGATCCGCTGGTCGCCGAGCCAACGGCGCGGGTGCGGCCGCGGCCGCGCTGAAGGCCTACGAGGCGCGGGAGTTTCTTCACGGCGGCCGGGACAATATGGTACGGGCTCTAGTCGTCGTCCATCGCCGCCGGAACCCATCGCCCATGTCCCTTGCTCTGCCGTTCCAGACCGCCAAGCAGCTCGCCGCCGCGGTCCGGAAGAAGAAGATCGGCTGCCTCGAACTTCTGGACCTCTATCTCAAGCGGGTCGAAGCCTACAATCCCGAGCTCAACGCCATCATCGCCACCGACATCGAGGGCGCGCGCAAGCGGGCCAGGGCGGCCGACAAGGCGGTCAAGGCGCGGCAGAAGCTGGGGCCGCTGCACGGCGTGCCGATGACCATCAAGGAGTCGTTCGACGTCGCGGGCTTGCCCACGACCTGGGGCGATCCCGCCTTCAAGGACAACATCGCCAAGCAGAACTCGCTGGTGGCGCAGCGCATGGTCGATGCCGGCGTCACCCTGTTCGGCAAGACCAACGTGCCGCTGAACCTCGCCGACTGGCAGAGCTACAACGAGGTCTACGGCATCGACCAACAATCCGTGGGACCTGTCGCGCACGCCGGGCGGCTCGTCGGGCGGCTCGGCGGCGGCGCTGGCCGCCGGCCTGACCGGCATCGAGGCGCGGCAGCGACATCGGCGCCTCGATCCGCAATCCGGCGCATTACTGCGGCGTGTGGGGCCACAAGCCGACCTGGGGCGTGGTCTGCCCCAAGGGCCATGCGCTGAACGGCAGCGGTCGCGCTAGGCCGACATCGGCGTGGTCGGCCCGCTGGCGCGCGGCGCCGAGGATCTCGAGATCGCCATGGACGTGATGGCCGGGCCCGACGCGATCGACGGCCGCGGCTGGACGCTCAGCCTGCCGCGCTCGAAGAAAAAGAAGCTGCGCGACTTCAAGGTCGGCGGTGCTGCTCGTCCGATCCCAACGCCGAGGTCGACCACTCGGTGCAGGATCGAGATCCAGAAGCTCGCCGACTTCCTCGCGCAAGAAGAAGGTCAAGGTGAGCGACAAGGCGCGGCCGGCCATCGACACGCGCCGAGCTGAACGACGTCTATATCCGCCTGCTGCGCGCGGCGACCTCGGGCCGCATGACCGACGAGGTTTACAGCGCAGGCCGTCGCCGACGCGCGCGTCCCTGCCCGGCCGACGACATGAGCTACTTCGCCCAGATGCAGCGCGGCAACTCGCTGCCGCATCGCACCTGGCTGCAGCTCAACGAGAAGCGCCATCGCATGCGGCTCGCCTGGGACGCCTTCTTCAAGGACTACGATCTGATGCTCTGTCCCGGTCGCGGTGACGGCGGCCTTCCCGCACGACCAGAAGGGCCTGCGCCATCTAGCGCACCATCGTGGTCAACAACAAGAAGGTGCCGGTGGTCGACCAGATCTTCTGGGCCGGCTACTCAGGCGTCACCTAGCTGCCGGCGACGGCGGCGCCGATCGGCCAGACCAACGGACGGCCTGCCGATCGGCGTGCAGATCATCGGCCCGCAATACGGCGACTACTCGACCATCGCCTTCGCCAAGCTGCTGGAGAAGGAATATCGCAGCTTCGAACCGCCGCCGGCCTACGGCTGAGAAGAAGACGCCATGAGCAAGGACATCGACCTCAAGAAGCACATCCGCTCGATCCCGGATTTTCCCAAGCCCGGCATCCTGTTCTACGACATCTCGACCCTGCTGGCGCACGCCAAGGCCTGGCACGCGACGATCGAGCGCCTGGCCGACGCGATTCAGTCCCTACAAGCCCGACGTGCTGGCGGGCATCAGATCGCGCGGCTTCCTGCTGGCGGCGCCGCTCGCTCTGGCGCTCGGCACCGGCTTCGTGATGCTGCGCAAGCAGGGCAAGCTGCCCGGCACCACGGTGCGCCACACCTACGCGCTGGAGTACGGCACCGACACGATCGAGATCCAGCAGGACGCCATCAAGAAGGGCGCGCGCGCGTCGTGCTGGTCGACGACCTGCTGGCGACGGGCGGCACCATGGCGGCGGCGGTGACCCTGCTCGAGCAGCGTGCGGCGGCGTCGTGCCGGCGGCCGCCTGCGTCATCGAGCTCACCTTCCTCGACGGCCGCAAGCGGCTGAAGGTGCCGGTCGAGACGCTGCTGAAGTACGACAGCTAGCTGCCGGCGAGCGCGCGCACTCGCGCGGTCGTCTGACGTGAAGTATCCCTGTCTTCTTCATGCTAGCATGGCGCCGGGAGGATCTTGATGACGTCGATTCCCGAGTGTTTTCCGAGAGCTACGCCGAGGCGCGGCCCAAGTTCTGCAGCGCCGCGGCCAGCCGCCGGCGGTGCGATCCGCTCGTGGCTCAATCCCAAGGCGCGCGGACCCAACGGCGAGCTGCTCTATCTCGACACGGCGCGCTTCGGCGCGGCCGACGCAGCCAACATGCTGGTGCTGATCGCCGGCACGCACGGCGTCGAAGGCCATTGCGGCTCGGGCGCCGAGATCGCCTGGCTGCGCAACGGCGGGCCGGCCAAGCTGCCCAGCGGACACCGGCGCGCTGCTGATCCACGCCATCAACCCCTACGGCTTCGCCTGGACGCCGCCGGGTCACCGAGGACAACGTCGACCTCAACCGCAACTTCGTCGACCACGACAAGGCCTATCCGAAGAACGACGGCTACCTCGCGCATCGCCGACGCCATCCTGCCCAAGCGAGTGGAACGAGGCCAGCATGGCCGAGACCGAGCGCGTGTTCGACGGCCTACGCCCAGAAGCACGGCGCCTTCGGCCTGCAGGGCGCGATCAGCGGCGGCCAGTACACCCATCCCGACGGCATCTTCTTCGGCGGCCAGCGCCGACCTGGAGCAACCGCACGGTGCGCGCCATCGCCCGCGAGGAGCTGGCCGCGGCGCGCCGCGTCGGCATCATCGACTTCCACACCGGCCTGGGACCGTTCGGCCACGGCGAGCTGATCTGCGCCGTGGCGCCCGCCGCCAAGTCGTTCGCCCGCGCCAAGGCGTGGTACGGCGACGAGATGACCTCGCCCGAGGGCGGCACCTCGACCTCGGCGGTGGTGGTGGGCGTCATGACCGACGCCTTCCCGCAGGAGCTGCCCGACGCCGAGGTGACGTCGATCGCCATCGAGTACGGCACCTACACCGTGCCCGAGGTGCTGGGCGCGGTGCGCGCCGACAACTGGCTGCATCAGCGCGGCGACCTCAAGCTCGGCGCTGGGCAAGCGCGATCAAGGCCGACATCAAGGAGCGCTTCTTCCCGTCCGGCGACAAATGGCGCGAGATGGTGTGGGCGCGCGCCGACCAGACGATCGGCTGGGCGCTCAAGGGCATGACCGGCGAATGAGGACGGGTGAGCATCGTCGCGCCGAGCGAGGACTCCGCGCGGCTGCGACTGCGCCAGGCGCTGCAGCGCGCGCCGTTGTTCGCCGATCTCGATACGCACGAGCATGGCGGCGATCGAGCGCGAGCTGTCGCTGCTCGTGCTGCCGGGCGGCGCGCCGCTGTTCCGCCAGGGCGAGCCGGCCGACGCCGTCTATGTCGTGGCCAGCGGCTGCCTCGGCGTGTTCCGCCACGAGGACGAGGACAGCGCCGAGGAGCCGATCCTGATGGCCGAGATCCCGCCCGGCAACATCGTCGGCGAGATGTCGCTGCTGTCGCACAGCCAGCGCACGCGCAGCGTCGCGGCACTGCGCGACAGCGAGGTGTGGCGGCTGGCGCGCGGCAGCTTCGACAAGCTGACGGCGTCGCATCCCGAGGTGCTGCCGGCGCTGATGCGCAACGTCGCCGTGCGCAACGCCATGGGGCCGACCAAGCGCCGCCGCCAGCCGCGCACCTTCGCCATCCTGCCGACCGGGCCCGACGTGCCGTCGGCGCGCTTCGCCGTGCTGCTGGCCGGCGCGCTCGGCCGCATCGGCAGCCAGGTGCAGATGCTCGGCCCGGAGTCGATCGACCGAGGAGCCGGAATGGTTCGCGCGCTGCGAGATGGAATCGTCGTTCGTGCTCTATCGCGCCGATCCGACGGCGACGCGAATGGACCGAGCTCTGCCTGCGCCAGGCCGACTGCCTGGTCGTGGTGCGCCGCGCCGACGACGACCGGCCGACCATGGCTGCCCTTCGAGATCGAGATCGGCGCAGACCGGCGCGGTGTTCCACCGCCGCCGCGAGCTGGTGCTGCTGCACGAAGGCCACGATCCGCCGCCCGGCTCGACCGTCGCCGATGCTGGCGGGCGGCCTCTACGGCCAGCACCACCATGTCCGCCTCGACATCCATTCCGACATCGACCGGCTGGCGCGGCTGCTGACCGGCCATGCCGTGGGCGTCGTCATGGCGGGCGGCGGCGCGCGCGCCTTCACCCATATCGGCGTCGTCAGGCGCTGCGCGCCTCGGGCGTGCCGATCGACCTGGTCGGCGGCACCAGCATGGGCGCCATCGTCGCGCGCCGGCGTCGCCTCGCGCTGGATCGGACGACGAGCTGCGTCGAGCGCTTCCGCCGCGCCTTCGTCAACACCAATCCGCTGAGCGACTACACGCTGCCGCTGATCTCGCTGTTCGCCGGCCGCCGCGTCACCCGGCTGCTGCGCATGGCGTTCGGCGAGAAGGACATCGAGGACCTCATCCTGCCCTTCTACTGCGTCACCGCCAACCTCACGACGTCCAACGCCGACGTCCACACGGTCGGCAAGCTGTGGCGCTGGCTGCGCGCGTCGGTGGCGATCCCGGGCGTCATCCCGCCGTTCAACGAGGCGGGCGAGGTCCATGTCGACGGCGGCGTCATCGACAACTTCCCGGTGCGCACGATGCGGCGGCTGGGCCGCGGCGTCACCGATCGGCGTCGACATCGACACCGGCGGCGCGCTGGCGGCGGGCGCCGGCGTCATGGAGCCGTGGTCGGCCTGGCAGTTCTTCCGCCGCCTGATGTGGAAGCGCAACGAGACCCTGCCGATCCCCTCGATCGTGCGCATCCTGCTGCGCTCGGCGCTGGTCGCCAGCACGGCGCGCGCCGCGGAGGACCGCGCAGGCGGCCGACCTGCTGATCGTGCCGCCGATGAACCACATCGACCTGCTCGACTGGACGAGCTTCGACGCCGCCGTCGAGGTCGGCTACCGCACCACCATGGAAGCGCTCGACAAGGCGCGCGCCACGCCGACCGGCGCCCGCCTCTTCGTCGCTTGAAAGAGTCAGCCTTGAAGGAGGGACGACATGACCGAGTCACCGCATCTCGCGACCCTGCGCGACCTCAACCACAACTACGTCCGCTCGGTCGACCAGGCCGACGTGCGCTGGTTCGACCAGCATCTGGCGGCCGACTTCATGAACACCAATCCCGGACGGCAACCTGATCGACCGCGCCGCCTTCCTGGCGCAGATCGGCCGCGGCTCGCCGGTCAAGGAGATCCCGCGAGCACGACGTGAAGATCCTGCTGTCTCGGCGACCTCGCCGTCATCAAAGCCCGCACTTCGCTACAGAAGCCCGACGGCTCTGACCGGCGCCGGCTGGTACACCGACGACTGGCAGCTCCAGCCGGAGGGCTGGCGCTGCGTTTCCGCGCACGTCAGCCGTTCCTGAGCGCGCTCACCAGGCGTCCATCCTAGCAGGCGTCGCTCGACGCCCGCCGGCTGGCGGGTCGTTCTCGCCTGCTTCATCCGGCGGTGCTCGCTCAGCCGTGGCGGTCATCGGTGATGGCGCTGCGGGCGCGTGGGAAGCTGGCTTCATGATCGACCGCCTGAACCGCGCCGCGCATCGGCGTGCTGTGCTTCCTGGCAGGTCGGCGCCATCGCCGTGCTGGCCATGCCGAGGCGCCCGCCGGGATCTACGGCGCTGTGCCATCTAGGCTTCTCGGTCGGCAACAGGTCACGCTCTCGCCGCTGATCATCCAGCGCGAGTATGCGCCTCGACGACGATCGCCTGGGTCTGCGATCATCGTCGCCTTCGCCCACCAGGCCGCGCGTGCAGTTCTACGCTCCGGCGCTGCTCGACTGGCGGTGCTGCGGCGCTACTCCTGCCGCTCAGCCAGGCGTGAGGTCATGGTGTCGTCGCGCGCCGCCGCGCCAGCTCCAGGAACTTGCAGCCCGTTCACCACCTTGTCGATGGTCTTGCGCGGGCCGTGCACGCCGATGCCGACCGAAATCCAGCGCGTCGGCCGGGGCGGCGGCCAGCGGCGGCGCGGTTGTCGGCGTCGTTGGTGGTCCTGAACATCGGCTCGATGTAGATCGCCGGCACCAGCTCGCGCGACAGCGCCCGCTGGTGGGTGCGGCGCAGCTCCTCGAGCGTGGCGCCATAGACGAACACCGGCTCGCGGATCAGCGCCGGTATAGGCCCGCCCGCCGCCGTCGCGATAGGGCTCGCCCATCAGGTGGCCGTGCGTGCCGGCCAGGCCGCCGGCCAGGAAGGCTGCGACATTGGCGACCTGCCAGGCGGCGAGGTCGCGGCGCAGGATCAGGGCGGTCTTGGTGTCGTAGATCATGGCCCCCATATCGGGCATCGTAGGGCCGCTGTCTTGAAGGTTTGTGCATGAGCGCTCGACCAGATCCGCTTCGACGAACCGCAGGCCGGCCTGCAGCGCCTGACGGCGCGATTCGGCGGCCATGCCTACGATCTGCACCGCCACGAGACCTACGCCGTCGGCCTCACCCTGTGGGGCGCGCAGTCGCTTCCACTATCGCGGCGCGCTGCAGACCAGCCGCGGCGGGCAGGTCATGGTCATCCATCCCGACGAGGCGCATGACGGCCATGCCGGCGTCGACCACGGCTTCGCCTACCGCATGCTCTATGTCGATCCGGCCGCGGTGTCGGCGCGCGCTCGACGGCGCCAGCCCGCCCTTCGTGCCCGACGTCGTCGCCGACGATCCCGTGCTGGCCGGCCTGCTGCGCGAAGCCTTCGCCGACTTTCCGCAGCCGCTGGAGCCGCTCGCCGTCGATGCCGTGGTCGAGCGCCTGGCCGGCCGGCTGGCGGCGCGCAGCGACGACCGCCCGCGCGCGCGGCGCAGCGCCGACGGCGCATCGCGCGGTCGAGCGCGCCCGCGAGTTCCTCGCCGCCGAAGCGCATCGCACGGTGGCGTCGGAGGAGCTCGAGACGGGTGAGCGGCCTCGACCGCTTCGCGCTGGCCCGCCATTTCCGCGCGGCCACCGGCACGTCGCCGCATCGCTACCAGGTCGGCCGGCGGCTGGCGCGGGCGCAGAAGATGATCGCCGACGGCATGGCGCTTGTCGGAGGCGGCGGCGGCGACCGGCTTCGCCGATCAGAGCCATCTCACGCGTCACTTCGCGGCCCGCTTCGGACTGACGCCGGGCCGCTGGGCGAAGCTGGCGCGCTAGAGCGGAGTAGCGTCCCTCGCTGTCGAGCGTCGACTGACGACAGCCAGCCGCGGCGCGTGCCGGCCAGCGTCGATCCCATCAAAGGCCGCAGCCCGGGCAGGTGGCAGCACCCAGCCCATGAAGCGCGTCGCGCAGCCAGCCGAGCGGCGCGAGCCGCGACTGGAAGAACGGCGTCAGCAGGTGGCTGGCCTGGCGGTAGAAGCGCACGGTCGCGTCGCGGCGCCGCGCGAACAGCGCAGCGCCGACGGCAGGTCGCCGCTCTCGGCCAGCGCGTAGGCCAGCGTCATGGGCGTCGAGCAGGCCGAGATTGGCGCCCTGGCCCGAGCTGCGGGCTGGTGCCGTGGGCGGCGTCGCCGATGAACAGCACCGGGCCCGTCGTTCCAGCGCGGCAGGCGCGACGTGGCGGTAGGTCGCGCGCGTGAAATCGTCGGCCTGCGGCGGCGCGCTCGACGATGGCGGCGGCCTCGGGCCACAGCGCGGTCGCGGTGCGGCGCCAGGCGTCGAGATCGATCGGCTGGTCCGGCGCCAGCGCGCTCGACGCGGCAGGCTCCAGAACATCGTCATGCTCGTCCCTGCCCGACCGGCAGCAGGCCCATCATGACCGTCGTGCCGCGCACGCGCTGGCGCAGCAGGCCGGCGGCGCCGATGCCGGTACGTATCGGGCACGGTCGTCCAGATGCAGCCCCAGGGATAGAGCGGCGCGCGGGCGTCCGGCATGAGCCGCGCGCGCAGCGCCGAGTGCGCGCCGTCGGCGACGACGACCAGATCGAACGGGCCGTGGCGCGCGCCGTGACTTGTCGACGACGCGTGCGTCGCGCGACGTCGACGATCCCGCCGCCGGTGACCAGCCGTCGCCGGCGAGCGCGCGCAGGCGGCCGTGCAGCAGGTCGAACAGCGCGCCGCGATGGATGCCGAGTCCATGCGCCTGCGGGATGCAGGTCGGCGTAGCTGAGATCGAGCACGCGTGCGGCCGCGATGCGTCTTGCCCTCGAGGCCGACGACGCGCGCGCCGCGCGCCAGCGCCTCGTCGGCCAGGCCGAGCGCGCGCAGCACGGCGAGGCCGGTCGGCTGCAGCAGCAGCCCCGCGCCGATCGGGCTGGGGCTCTGCGAAGCGTTCGAAGATCGTGACCTCGTGGCCTGCATCGGCCAGCGAAGATCGCCGCGGCCTGGCCGGCGACGCCGCAGCCGACGACGCCGACCTGCAAGCGGCATCAGAGCCCGCCGTTCACCACCAGGCACTGGCCGCTGACATAGTCGCTGTCGGGGCTGCAGAAGAGATAGACCGAGCCGGCCGCCTCTTCCGGCAGGCCGCCGCGGCCGAGCGGGATCATCTGGTTCATGGCGGCGATGCGGCCGCCCTGCACGCCGACCTTGACCTTGCGGCCCTGCACCTCGATCTCGCCGGCCTCGCCCTGCGTCGAGCGGCTTGGTGAGGCGGGTCTGGATGTAGCCGAAGGCCACGGCGTTCACCGTGACGTCGTAGCGGCCGAACTCCTTGGCCAGCGTCTTGGTGAGGCCGACGATGCCCGCCTTGCCGGCCGAGTAGTTCGACTGGCCGGCATTGCCGTTGACGCCCGAGGTCGAGGAGATGTTCACCACCTTGCGCACGATGCGCTTGCCCTCGGCGCGCTCCTTCTCGACGGCCTGGCGGAAATGCTGCTGGAAGGCGCGCAGGACGCGGAACGGCGCGGTGAGATGGACGTCGAGGATGGCGTACCACTGCTCGTCGCTCATCTTCTGGATGACCGAGTCCCAGGTGTAGCCGGCGTTGTTGACCACGACATGGCAGTCGCCGAAGGCGTCGACCGCGGTCTTGACGATGCGGTCGCCGAAGTCGGGCTTGGCGACGTCGCCGTTGCAGGCCACCGCCTTGCCGCCCATCTTCGACGATCTCGGCGATGGTCTCCTTGGCCGGCGCCTCGTCGATGTCGTTGATCACCACCTTGGCGCCGTCGCGCACCAGGCGCAGCGCGATCTCGCTGGCCGATGCCGCGGCCCGAGCCGGTGACGATCGCCACCTTGCCATCCATCTGACCCATCTGATCTCTCTCCTGAGTGATCCTTACGCCGCGGCCACGGTGGCGTGGCCCTGCAGCGTGTCCTGGCCGTTCTGGTTGGTGCACTTGACCTCGAGGTCGATCAGCTTCTCGCCGTTCTCCTCGCGCTTGCCGGTGACCTTGCCGCTCAGAGCGTGATGACGTCGCCCACCCAGGTGATCGAGGTGAAGCGCGTGCCGAGCCTGCGGATGCGATCGCGCGGCGCGTAGCTGGTGACCAGCCGGCCGAGGAAGCCCATCGACAGCATGCCGTGGGCGAAGACGTCCTTGAAACCGAACTTCTTGGCGAAGTCGAGATCGACGTGGATCGGATTGTGGTCGCCCGAGCCGCCGCAATAGAGCGCGAGCTGGTGGCGGCTGATCGGCGGCAGGACGATCGGCTTGATCGCGATCGCCCACCTTGACCTGGTCGAACTTGGGAGCGGCTAGCCATGTCTTCCTCCCTCACTTCTTGGCGGCGTCGGGATTGCGCACGACGGTGATGCCCGTGCCCTTGGCCGACGAGCTTGCCCGCCTGGTCCTTCATCGAGGTCTCGGAGACCACGAACCACAGCGCGCCGCCCTTCTTGTCGTACATGTCGACCACCTTCTGCTGGCAGGTGATCCTGTCGCCGACATAGACCGGCGCGTAATAGTCGTAGTGCTGCTCGCCGTGCAGGATCAGGCCGATATCGACGTTGAGCAGGCGCAGCAGGCCGCCCTTGCCCGGATCGTCGTTGGTGATGGCCTGCAGGAAGGTCGGCGGCACCGGCACGGCGCGGTAGCCCGGCCTTCTGGCGGCGGCCTCGTCGACGTAGATCGGGTCTTCCTCGCCGATGGCCTTGCAGAACAGCTTCGACCTTGCCGGCCTCGACGGTGGTGCTGAAGGCCTCGAACTCGTGGCCGATGACTTTCTTGTCGAGCTGCATGCGTCGCTTCCCTCCCTTGAGAGAAACGACTCCTCGTCGCCCTTCACCTAGCCTCCCGCGTAGCGAGCCGGAGAGAGGGACATGATCGCTGATACAGGTGCTGCGATTACTCGTAGCGGCCGACGATGGCCACGCTGGACACGTTCTCGCGCGGCGCGCCGCCGAGATTGTGGGTCATGCCGATGCGCGGGTCCTTGAGCTGGCGCGCGCCGGCGCGGCCCTGGAACTGCAGGTACATCTCGTAGAGCATGCGCAGGCCCGAGGCGCCGATCGGATGGCCGAAGCACTTCAGGCCGCCGTCGATCTGGCAGGGGATCTTGCCGTCGGCGTCGTAGAAGCCGTCGAGCACGTCCTTCCAGCCCTTGCCGGTCTCGGAGATGTGCAGGTCTTCCATGGTCACCAGCTCGGTGACCGAGAAGCAGTCGTGCACCTCGAACATCGAGACTTCGTCGCGCGGGTTCTTGATGCCGGCCTCTTCATAGGCCTTCTTCGAGGCGATGCGCGTGGTGTGGAAGTAGCTGCCGTCCCACGAATTGTGGCCCGACTCCGAGCCGTTCGAGACCGAGAGCTGCAGCGCCTTGACCGAGCACGATGTTCTGCTTGCCGAGCGCCTTGGCGATCTCGGGCGTGGTGACGATGGCCGCGGCCGCGCCGTCCGACACGCCGCAGCAGTCGAACAGGCCGAGCGGCGAGGCGATCATCGGCGCGTTCAGGATGGTGTCCATCTCGACGGCCTTCTGCAGATGCGCCTTGGGGTTCTTGGCGCCGTTCTGATGGCTCTTCCACGAGACGTGGCCGATCGCCTTCTTGAGGTCCTCGCGCCGACACGCCGTGCGCGGTCATGTAGGCGGTGGCGAGCTGGGCGAAGTTGCCCGGCGCCGTGCCGTTGGCGCTCCACAGCGCCTGCAGCGGGCCGCCGCGGCCGCCGGGCAGGCCGCCGTAGCCGGTGTCCTTCAGCTTCTCGACGCCGAGCGCCAGCGCGAAGTCGGCCGCGCCGGAGGCGACGGCGTAGCAGGCGCCGCGGAAGGCCTCGGTGCCCGAGGCGCACATGTTCTCGACATGCGTCACCGGGATGTTGGGCAGGCGCAGCGTCGTCGACAGCGGAATGCCCGACTTGCCGACATGGACCTCGTCGATGGCGGTCGAGAACCAGGCGGCGTTGAGCTGCTTGGCGTCGATGCCGGCGTCGGCCAGGCATTCCTTGTAGGCCTCGAGCATCAGCTCTTCGGCGCCGCTGTCCCAGCGTTCGCCGAACTTCGAGCAACCCATGCCGAGAATGGCGACCTTGTCCTTGATACCCCGAGCCATGTTGGTCTCCTTGTGGTGGGGTTAGACTCAAGCTCTGATCAATACTCTCCGCTGGGAGCATGCCTGAGGGCGCTCGAGTGGACCTGCATGCCTTCAGCGCCTCGCACCTCGGAGGTGGCAGCGTCGTAGCGATCAAACCGGAGCCGCCTTCCAGAAATAACGCTTGAAGCCGCCGCGCATGGTGTCGTTGTCGCGGATGCGGAAGGTCATGCGCATCTTGGCGCCGACCTTGACCTGTTCCTTGTCGCTGTCGGTGAAGTCGGCCATGAAGCGGCCGCCCTCGGGGAAGGTGATCATGCCGTAATAGGCCGGCGGATCCGGCGAATAGGTCAGCGAGTCGGCGGTGAACGACATCACGTTGCACCTCGAGCCCGGCCATGGCATAGGGCTCCTGGCTGTCGATGGCGTGGCAGTTGGGATTGACGCAGACCTGGCTGCGCGGGAACTGCACCGTGCCGCACACCTTGCACTTGCCGCCGACCAGGCCGTAGATCATGTCGCGCTTGCGCCACAGGACCGACAGCGCGGTCTTCTTGTCGAACTCGGCGCGCATGCCCTTCTCGATCGGCAGCATCTCGTTGAAGGCGAGGAACTTCATGTAGTTCTTCTCTTCCTTGCGCCGCGCCATCCAGCCCGACAGGCCCTTGCGCTTGGGCAGCTTGGCGTTCTCGGCCGTGACCTCGAACACCAGGATGTCGACGCCCTGGCCGAAGGCCACGACCATGATCTTGTCGCCGGCCTTGGCGGTCTCCAGCGCATCGACCAGCATGACCAGCGCGTGCGCCGCACCGGTGTCGCCGAGGTTGGCGCCCAGCAGGTCGCGCACCGCGCCTTCGCCGATGCCGCAGATCTTGGCCATCTGCTTGGGCACCGCCGGCATCAGGCTGGGCATGATGAAGTGGGTGATGTCGCTGCCCTTGAGCTTGCAGGCGGCGAGCGCCGCCTTGATCGGCCGGCGGCACGATCTTCGAGTAGCCCTCGTCGCGGATCCAGCGCTCTTCCCAGCCGTAGTCGAAGTCGGTCTCGTCGCCGCGGAAGTGGTCGACGAAGTCCATCGACACCGAGTGATGGCCGACCAGCTTGGCGATCGACGTTCTCGGTGCCGCACAGCAGCGCCGCGGCGCCGTCGCCGTAGTTCAGCTCGTTGGACGAGGCGACGCGGGCCAGGCGCTTGTCGGCGGCGGCGACCAGGGCGCGGCCGCCGCCGTTCTTCGAGGCATTGAGCCCGGCGATCAGCGCCGAGGTGCCGGCCTTCAGCGAGCCGCCGACGTCGGAGGCCGACAGGTTCTGCTCGATCGTTGAGCGCCGTGCCGATGACGCCGGCATTCTGGCGATCCTTGAAGGGATGCGTCGTCGAGGCGAAGTAGATGCTTGCGGACGTCCTCGGCCTTGTGGCTGGTCAGGCAATCGCGCGAGGCCTCGACCGCCATGGTGATCGAGATCCTCGTCCCAGTTGGCCATCGAGCGCTCGCCCTTGGCGAGGCCGCGCAGGCCGGCGGCGAACCACTTGTTGGCGTCGTAGACCGCCTGACGGTTGAGGCGCAGGCGCGGCACATAGGCCCCATAGGCCACGATTCCTGACCATTCGTGCTTTTCCTCCACTCTATGAACGAGCGTTTATAGATCGCTCTTAGCGCGCCTGGCCGGGCCGGCGCGAGACGCATTTGATCATGGCTGGCAGGACGGTGGAACTGGCTTCCGACGGCAAAATCCTTAGCCTTGGACCGCGGCCTCTCCGAGGCCCGCTTCATGATCATGATGCGGACTGGACGCGCCCAGCGCTCCGACGAATGAGTCATGCGCGGCGGGATCTCGCGCACCAGGTTGCGGTAGCCGGCATCCGGCGGGATGTGCAGGAAGCGTTTGCCGTCGCGGCTTTCGACCCAGGGCTGGACGGTGACGATCTTGCGCTCGCTGGCCGGCGAGATCGCGCCGGCGACGGTCTTGCCCTCGGCCAGCAGCTCGAGGTTCTTCAGTCGTGGCGTGGACCAGCGTGCGCTGGCCGGCGGTGGCCTCGTCGATCGCCTGCTGGGCGCCGATCCACACCGAGTCGACCGACTCCGAGCCGTCATGCAGGGCGACCTGGTCCTCGGCGCCTCGGCCAGGAAGAACCAGGTGTCGAAGCGCCTGGGCGCGAAGGTCGGCGTGATCCAGTGGGCGAAGGGCACCATGAGGTCGGTGGCGATCTCGAGATCCTCGGCCTCGACCAGGTCGACGATGCTGGCCTCGTCCTTGGCGAGCTTGGCGCGCCAGCGTTCTCTCGATGGCCTTGAGGTCGGCGGCGGCGATCAGCGCGCGCTGGCCGCGCTTGCGCGCCAGCAGGACGCCGCATTCCTCGAACGCCTCGCGCACGCCGGCGATGCGGAATTTCAGCTCGCCGTCGGCGATCTTGTCGGCGCCGCCGCAGCGCGCGCGCAGCCTGGCGATCGCCGTCGGCGTCCTCGAGCTTGCCGCCGGGAAACACCAGCGCGCCGGAGAAGGCATCGATCTGGTGATGGCGCACCACCATGAAGACTTCGAGCGGCGAGGCCGCGTCGCCGGGCTTGGACGGGCGCAGCAGCAGCACGGTCGTGGCGGGACGCGGCGGCGGCGGCTTCTTTCTTGCGTTCGTTCATTTCAGCCTGCATTCGTGGTCGCCAGAGTGTCCCATACTCGCCAGCGACAGTGCCATTGGCCGGGTGTATTCTGAGCCTGCCGTTCCGCAGAGAAGGAGGACGCCATGACCGTCGACCACCAACGACCCGGCGCCGCACAGCCTGGGCGACGGCGTCCAGGCGCTGCGCGCCAAATGGGGATGGATCGTGGCGCTGGGCGTCATCTTCATGATCGCCGGCGTGATCGCGCTGGGCAGCGTGGTCATGGCCACCGCCTCGGCGGTGTTGATCGTCGGCATCATGATGATCATGGCCGGGCGTCGCCGAGATCATCGCCGCCTTCAGCGTCAAGGAGCTGGGGCAAGGCTCATCTTCTGGGTGCTGCTGGGCGCGCTCTATGTCGCCGCCGGCATCATCTGCCATCAGCAACCCGTTCGCAGGCGGCGACCATCCTCACCCTGATGCTGGGCATCGCGCTGATGGTCGGCGGCGTCGTGCGCATCTTCCTGGCCTGGAGCATGCGCGAGGCCGGCAAGCCGTGGGGCTGGGTCGTGGTGTCGGGCATCATCTCGCTGCTGCTCGGCCTGATGATCATCGCCAAGTGGCCGTACTCCAGCTTCTACGTGCTGGGCATCTTCCTCGGCATCGACCTGATCTTCATCGGCTCGAGGCTGGCTCACGATCGGGCTGGCGCTGAAGCGGCGGGCGGCCCGACCTGCCTTCGATACGACGGCGAGCGTCCGCTCGCGGTCCGGAAGAGCCTGCTGGCTGGGAGCGCGCGCTACTCCAGTGGCGCTCATGCGGCTTTGTGGATCCACGAAGAATGCGCCACGGAGTGGCGCGCTCCCAGCAAAGAGTCCGTCTCTGGCGCTCTTTCGCCGATCGCCGAAACATTGGTGGCCAAAACGTTGGTCACCGTGTCAGGAGGTCTCCGAAGATCGCCGCGCGCCGTCGCGGACGCGCCATCCGCCCTCACCCCTGATCGTGCGCGTCCGCTCCCAAATCGTCGGCGCCGTAGTCCGGCCCCGGGGCGGCGCGAGGGGGTTTCCGCAGTTTCCGGCAAGCGATCCGGCCAATCAGGGGCCCTCTCGCCCGGCGGCCGATCGAGCGTCGCGCACATGTCGGGCCACGAGGTCGGCGTCGCCTCCGCCTCCGCCTTCGCCTGCCAGTAGTGGCGTGCCGGTTGCGCAGCCAGAACATGCAGGCCTGGGCGTGCGGTGGATAATGAACTTCCGTGGTGACGGTCGTGGTCTCGCCGCCGCGTTCGGTGGTGCGGCTTGACCTCCGGCTCGTAGCCCCGACGGCGCGGACATAGAGGCTGCGCGCCACCTTGGCGTCGGCCAGCGCGCGGCCGTCGTGGACCGCGCTGGCGAAACTCGTCATGGTTGGCGATCCAGTTGCCGATGGTGCGGCTGGTGACGCCGAGGAAGCCGCGCCAGCTCTTCGTTGGTCGCGCCCAGCAGGCAACAGTTGTGGGCGAGTTCGTCGTAGGGGGCCTGTAGTCGGTCGGGCGTCCGGGGCTCGTCATGTCGCTCCTGCAAGTCTGGAGCGTTACTTAAGTCATAACGTAAGTAAATGTCGAGCCTCCGCCACGCGCCAGCGCGAAGCCGGGGAATTTTTCCTACCGGTATGATGGGTCGGAGAGTGCTCACGACCACAAGGATTGGGGCCGCAAGCACTGCCGCGCCGGCTGTTGACCACGGGCTTGACGATGACAGGCCGAGCCCCGATGCACTAAATCAGCGAAGTCGAGGCCTGTAAATCCCTAGCGTAGTCACAAATGCTCCCCACAATCTCCGCTGCAATCACCACGGGCACTACCAGTCGCCCAAAGGAAAAAGCCCCTGCGGCCTCCACCGGCAGCTCTATCCAGCGGAACGGTAGTCACATCCCTCGTTCATGAATGGCCTTCACTCATTCCTCGCGGTCGGTCGCGTCCTGCGGATCGTGGGCTGAGCCTTTGAAACACTATGACCCGCGCCGAGGATTGCGGGCGGTATCGCTCGAAGAGGAACCGGCACTGTGTCGCGGCCACTTCTGGATCGGCCATATGGACAGGCAATAAAATCAAAAGCTTCTTCGGCGAGGTGAGATATCAAATCAATTACGGCACCTCCGGACTTGTTTGACCGTTCGTGACTCTAATTCAATAGCGATGTCACCACACACCGCATCGATCCTCGCCGGATAGCGCGTTCCATAGCGGACCTCCAACTTCGGGCCGGACGAATAACCGACACACCGGAGAGCTGCGCCAGCACGCGTTTTTCCATACGCGTCGTGGGAATATCGTCTAGGTGGGTCCACCCGCCAGTCTCCTCATGCCCTCGCGGGTTAAGCATAGCGCATTCCTGTGGCGGCGTGTTTTGGTAGTGGACTGGGAAAGGTGTCCGAGCGTAACCTCCTCCAGAAATATCAGCCCAAGTCAGAGCAATGATGGGACCCGTTTAGGCTGGAACCTTCTTCTTCACCCCAAAGCTCTCGCTTGTCGGCTGTATCTCGATGAGATCATCAGGGAAAGCAGCGCTTCTGGAAAGCGAGGAGATCTTCGAACGATCCCAGCCATTGCTCATATTCGTGGGAGTACAGCAGGACGGGCATGCGATCATGGGCGGCGTATCGCTTCGTTGCAATCGGTCATCGCCCCCTGAGTAGACAGGCCCCCATTCGGCGCTTTCCGCCAGAGCCCTCCCCAGGCGAAGATCGGTTGCCTCTTTAGGGTGACTGTCCTGCTCTTTGAGCCTTTGGGCCCTTCGCGCTCGGCAAAGCCGGTCAGCCCGGGATGAAACAGCGCCCCTGCGGCTTGCGCGTAGCCGATCCATAGGCTTTGACAGATCTGCGATGAGCAACAAAGATCCTGATCGTCGTCACGGCCTCGGTGGCGGTACGCGAGCAGCGGCGCTGGCAATGGCAGTATTGGCCACAATGGACCAGGTCGCATGCGGCCCGGAAGCCAGTTAGCCGAGCTGCGTACTGCGACGAACGCGAAGATGCAGGCCAGCCGTTGATTATAAAGCCGCGCGCGCCTTCAACTCTGCCTTCGTCGCCTCTATGATCACTGCCTTCCCCGCTTCATACAATACCGCGAGGCTCCGCTTCCGACCTTTGCAGCGATCTCCATACCGGCACTCACACTGTGGCGTCGCGAGAAGGGTGTCCTAAGAACTCATGTCAGCCCAGCTCAGCTTCATTCTATCAGATCAGTCTCTTGGTATCCGCTTACATCTCTTCCTTCGACAAATCCGGCTTTTGTGCATTATGCCTACGTGGTAGTGGTAACGTTCAGCCTCTGCAGCATCATTAGGGTCCTTCATCATTGCGCTCATTTTCACCGCCTTGGGTGCGGCCTCAATCTTGAGCAAAATCGCGCGCACCAGGTCCATATCGCGATTCATCGCAATTTCTCCCCCTTCGACGCGCGTTGCTTGAGGCGATTCCTTCTTCTTCAAGCAGCGTTGGCACCTAACGTGGCGTCTTGCAGCTTCCGACGAATATCGTCCAAGGCGTCTTCCAACGTTTCGTGCGGCGTCACATCTGTCGGTAGCCTTTGCTCGTGCCGAAGTATGTGCATTTCGCCTTGTGCAGACACGCGTACCTTGTCTTAGGCCAGTTGACCCAATAGGCATGCTCTCCCCCGCGATCCCCACCCATTCGGTGGCTTGCTTCCCCCTTGTGATTAGGCCACTTGGCGGCTTCGCGGTCGAGGCGTTCGCTCGGCAGTACGGCGGGGCTATTGCGGCGTCCTTTGTCGAGGTGGAGACGGGAAAGCGATCCGACCGCCCGGAGCTGGCGAAGGCGCTGGAAGCGGCCCGCGAGGGCAAGGCGACGCTCTAATTGCCAAGCTGGTCGCGGCCCGACCTCGTTTATTCTTTCCTCGGAGATACGATCCTCTTCTTCCTGAGTCTTCGTGGCTGTTGTATTGACTCACCGCTTGCGAAGCCCTCGCTTCGTCATACCGCCCGCCTTGCCCGAACTCGTCTGTAAGAGAGATCACCAGTCAAATCGACTCGCTCTTGCGCTTCCTCGCCTGCGAGGAGCAAACCAACAATCTCGACGCCACTCCTCTGCGGAAAACACCGTTTGACGTCGCCCGCCGTTCCATTGATCGAAGTCGATTGCAACGGCCAGAATCGGAAGGCCGAGTACAGAGCCGACCACCGCGTGCGCCGCCTCGTGTATTGCCAGGGGCCAGCAGTATCGATTGCGTAGTGTGAAGTCACTGATTACCCCTTCGCCCTTGCTTAAAGGCCAAGTCGAGACCTCCACTCCGTCTCCTGCTGCGGGTTGCAGGAACTAGCAGAAATACCACGTCGCCGACATACCCGTGGCGATAGTTGAGCCGGTGTCGGTACGGGATGCGTGACGCAGGAACCCACGAATCCTAACGTCATCTGCAGGCGTAGCCCGCCGCCTCCCAGGTTTCCAAACCATCCCCGCGGGATTTGTGGCCAACAGGGAAACGCACGATCAGGCTAGATGCAGCACGGCATCAACCGAAGCATTGTTGCGCAGGACTAAGCCGGTGGCCACCGGACGTCGATCGCGCGTCTACTTGGAAGAAGGGCGACGGCTATTGAGGGGATGGAAAACCGATCGAAAAAGAACTCCCAAACCTTCGGCAGCGGTGACCATCATAACTGGTATAACTTTGTACTCGGATACTCCAGATCGGTTCGTTGGTCGCTTCGTTGACGAGTTTTGAAATCAATGGAACGAGCCGCGTGCTCGACCCTTTTTGTGGCACCGGGACGACTCTTGTCGAATGCGTGCGTAAGTGTGGCCTCTATGGGGATTGATGCAAAGCCCATTCAGTTGCTTCGCAAGCCGTGTGAAAACTCACCGACCGTATCACGTTGGCAAAATCGCCCGGACCTTCCACAACGTCCAGTCGGAATACGGCAGCGTGCCGCAGCGACGATGGTTGGAAGACTGATCCTACGTACCTCTGTGAACGGAAGTGGGATGATAGAGCGCGGATGGATAAGCGTCCGCCCGTTGCAGCGCGCCATAGTCCTAAAGCGCCTGATTTCCGAACACGCGCCCGGCGAGCTACCTCAAAAATCTTCTTTGGCTGTTTGTCCTCCCTTATGGCAACTACGATCGGCAACATGCGGTTGGTCAGAGATATATCGTGGGCCGCGAAACGCGACGTTGACCCTATTCCGCCGCTGAAGCGCGTAGTTAGAAGGCGATCGCAGATATTGCCTTCGCCGGTGGCTACACAGCGGGGATGTCCCGAGCTAATCCAGGAGTGACGCGGACCTGCGCAGCCGTTTTAAGGCGGGCAAAAGAAGAAGATGTGGATTACGTATACGCATCTCCACCTTATCAACAGAGCACGACTACACGCGCAACACTCGGCTGGAGCTTGCGCTTCTCGTTTCGTTTCAAACTCGGATCAACTTCGCTCTATCAAAGACTTGATGATTCGATCAAACACCAGAACCTTTTCATTAAGGACAGCGACCATCTTGGAAGTGAGCGATAACAGAGAGGCTTAAGCTGTTGTCGGGACGAATTGCGAAGGCAGGGAGAGAAAAGACTTCAGGGTTCGCGCGGCTCTACCCCAGAATTGTCCTCCACTACTTTGGCGGGATGGCACCATCGCCGCGGTGCAATGGTTGTGCTCAGGCCGGGCGGCCGGTATGCTATGCTTGTCGGTGACCAAGCGTCGTATCATCGTGTTCCAGTACCCACCGGTGATATCTTGAAGGATATCGCCGCGGGTTGGGCTTCCGCGTCATCGGTAATCAGATATGGCGACACCGATGGGCGACGAATGGTTCTAACAAGCTACCAGAGCGCGTCCTCATTCTTGAGAAGCCGAGTTGAGAAGGCGACGTGCCCAAAATTCGCGTCCACGAAAAGGCTCTGGGGCATCTCACGCGGGCTTTATAGATCGCCGGCAAGTGCGTTGCGCGTGAGTTGGTCAGTAATACTTGGGATGCGAATGCCCGCACTGTAAAGATCAACACGAACCACCCCGTCTTCATGCAATTGACCATCTCCGACGATGGCGATGGGTTCACGCGCGAAAGAGGTGAACGCATCATGCGGGGTGGTATCGGAAATAACAAAAAGCCTGAAGTGCAGATACAAATCTCCGATACGGGCGACCGATGATTGGCCGCTTGAGGCATCGGCATGCTTGGCATTGCCCAAATTTGTGGTGGCTTCGTCGTTGAGTCGAACCCGCGACGGCGAAGCGTTTCGAGCGAGGATACGTCTTACCGAACTAATGCGTCAGAGCATTGATGATCCCACATCCGGTGTTGTTGAGACGACGCCATTGAGCGATATTGCATGCGCTGACATATGTAGAAGTGGGGGAGAATATAACCTGCTGGATGGCGAGCCTGAATTCGGCGGCCACGGCACCCCACATCTTTACCTGACGATCTTCATCAACGTTTACACGGGCATTTCAGAAGTCGTACAGGGCGACGACGCTCGTGCTGTTGGACGTTCGTGGCCGGTGGCCGCTCGAGAGATTCTGCCTAAAGTCCGATCTTTGCAGCTGCTGGGTGACTACTGGCGGCTGCTATTCGAATTGGCCGTGTCGTGCCCCGTGCCTTACATCGATTCTCGGGCGATCCCAGGTGGGTTAGTTCGAGACTACAACGCCGAGCTTGAGACTTATAACTTCAGATTGATTGTAGACGGGCTTGGTGCGGAAGCCTATCTATCTTCCAGTTCAGGCCGTGCCATTTTCGAGCATGAAGATTCGGAGACTGAGCGCCAGGTGTACGGACGTCAGCTAAAATTCTCCGGATACATCGCTGTCCAAAACGCAAAGCAAATTCAACCGGACGAACTGCGCGGCATTATGGTCCGCATCAGGAACATCGGCGTAGGGTATATGACGTACATTGCTAGATTTCCGTCGGAACGAAGGTCGAGAGCCGGTGGTTGGCTGGGAGAGATACTTGTTCATGAGGGCCTCGACGACGCCCTCAACATTGACCTGACTCCTTCAATAAATTCCACCCCGAATACCGGGTACTCAGGAGTTTGTTCATGATTTCCTCGAAAAGCGCATTTTCCGGACATTGTATGCGAAGATCGAGGAGCGCACACGAAGGACGGGTCCGCGACCGCTGTCTCGGCGTCAGTCAATCGATTAAGGACGGTGAGCATGTAACGAAGCGCTCCGTGAAGATCGTTTCGCAATCAGCGAACCTAACGACAGCATTGTCACCGCTACGAACCGTGGACGTTCCTCGAAATTGCTTCGATTGATGGGGGCGAGCATACGGCCTGTCCTAAGCGCTCCAGGCAATTGGCGCGACTATCTTGGCGATCTACGAAGTCAATCAGTTTCGAGACAGGCAAGACGCAACGACGAGCCGAGTTTGAACGACTGGTGATCGAACTTCTAAAGGAATGGTAGACTCGTGGCGGATGGCGTCTTTGTCCACGAGGGTTGCCTCATGAAACATTTTCGTGCGGGCAAAACTGTGGTTGCCTGCCTGCAAACGCAACTAAAGCGCGTACGCGACGGTCAGCGTGTGTGCACCAAGGCAGTAAATTTCCGCAAGATGCGTTACTTCACGTTCTGCGCAGCCTCAGCATTGGATGTGATGCTGCTCCACAAGGGAAAGGTGATTCGCTCCTCAAAGGATGATGGATTCAACACTGTCGTCTTCTTCGACCACAATCCGGAGGCTGTGTCGGCAACACAGGAGACCATTCCGGGTCCACAGGCTACCCAGGCGATTTGCCCGTGTGATCGCGGAGACCAAATCGAAGAACTTGGATGCGAACAGTGACGACCCTTCGGCCGACGCCAGAATGGAGCCGACACGCGCCTTACTCATGCAAAGCAGAAAGCACAAAACATTCGCCTAATGTTCCAAGCGAACTTCCCCTTCGACGTGGTCAACTTAGACGTTGAAGGCTACATGTTCACGCCAAAGGAAGAACGGTCGGATGGTGCTGGCGCTTCGCAACGTGCTCCGATGGCAGACGCGGACGGGCCGAGACGAGACGAAGCGGATTCACGATAGATAACTTCCTACTGTTCTTCACAACGAAGCTCGGTCCCAGGACATCAGCATCACTCAGCGCGAAAAGCTTGCGGCGTCTCTTGAGCGCAACCTCAACGGTATCCGCGATTAAGATACCATATGAGAAGCGCTCCAACAGTCGTCCGCCTGAGTAGCAATACGTAACT
>ERZ1370068.3522-contig-2632_pt1 | contig 65510 bp, 94 predicted proteins | sample MGYA00561227_ERZ1370068 | MGnify/ENA primary metagenome ERZ1370068 (study PRJEB38410, sample SAMEA6850437) | metagenome | study: Metagenomic assessment of the ecological functions of the soil: analysis of the soil microbiota associated with the... | reverse complement strand
TGTCGTCGGTCGGGAAGTAACCCTTCGGCGTCTTGATGTAGAGCGTCACCGTCAACGCGATGGTGGCAAAGAACACGATCAGGGTCAGGAACGGATAGCCCAGCACGCGCCGCAGCGTCCAGGTATAGAACGACACGATGCGCGACAGCGTGCCCTCGACCAGCGCGGTCGAACCAGGTCGCGCGGTCCGAGGTCGCCTCCTTGATGTAATGCGCGCAGATCATCGGCGTGATCGTGAGCGACACCACGGTCGAAACCACGATGGCAAAGGTCAGCGTCAGCGAGAATTCGCGCAACAGCCGGCCGACGATGCCGTCCATGAAGATCAGCGGCGTGAAGGCCGCGATCAGCGACAGGCTGATCGACAGCACGGTAAAGCCGATCTGCTTGGCGCCTTCCAGCGCCGCCGCGATACGGCGCCATGCCGTGCTCGAGATTGCGGTACATGTTCTCGATCATGACGATGGCGTCGTCGACCACGAAGCCGACCGAGATCGCCAGCGCCATCAGCGACAGATTGTCGATCGAGAAGCCGGCGAGCCACATGCCGGCGCAGGTGCCGGCCAGCGCCAGCGGCACCGGAGACGCCGGCCGCAATGGTCGGCGTCAGTCCGGCGCAGGAAGGCGAACACCACCACCATAACCAGGAACGCGGTCGCCAGCAGCGTCCACTGCATGTCCTGCGACGCTGGCGCGGATGGTGCCGGTGCGGTCGACCAGCGTCGAAATCTCGACGCCGCCGGGCAATCCATTGCTTCAGTTCCGGCAGCAGCGCCCTGACCCGGTCGACGGTATCGATGACGTTGGCGTCGCCCTGCTTGGTGATCTGGATCAGCACCGCCGGCTGCTTGTTGAACCAGGCGATCGAGCGGCTGTTGCGGACGGAGTCTTCGACCTCGGCCACGTCGGAGAGGCGGACGAAATTGCCGGTCGAGCTCTTGATGATGATGTCGCGGAATTCGGCCGCGGTGCGCATCTGCTTGTTGATCGAGATCGTCTCGCTCTGGCGGCCGCCGTTGAAGATGCCGACCGGACCCAGCGGATTGGCGTTGATGATGGCGAGCCGGACGTCGTCGGTCGCAATCCCCGCATTCGAGAGCGCGACCGGATTGAGCGCGATCCGCACCGCGGGCTGGTCGGCGCCGCTGACGGTGACTTCGCCGACCCCCGGCACCTGCGAGATACGCTGGGCGATCACGGTGTCGGCGACGTCATACATCGCGCTCGTCGTCAGCGTCTTCGACGTCAGCGCCAGCACGAACACCGGCGCCGCGGCGGGATTGGCTTTGCGGAATCGCGGCAGCGACGGCAGGTCGCTCGGCAGATCCGCCAGCGAGGCGTTGATCGCGGCCTGCACGTCGCGCGCGGCGCGGTCGATGTTGCGGCCGATGGCGAATTGCAGCTGGATGCTGGTGGTGCCGAGCGAACTGGTCGAGGTGATCTGGTCGATCCCTGCGATCTGCGCCAAGCCGCCGCTCCAGCGGCGCCGCAACGGTCGCCGCCATCACCGAAGGGTCGGCGCCCGGACGCGTCGCGGACACCCGGATCATCGGAAAGTCGACGTTGGGCACCGCTGACGACCGGCAGGAACATATAGGCGACGACGCCGACCAGAAAGAGCCCGATCGCCAGCAGCGTGGTGCCGACCGGCCTGCGGATGAAGGGCTCCGAGATCGATGCCATTACTGCATCCCCTCGGTGGCTCCGGCGACCGGCGGCACCAGGTCAGGCCCCGGCTCGGCGGCACCGCCTTCTCGATCCGGCGGTTGAGCCGGTCGAGCGCCAGATAGATCACCGGCGTCGTGTAGAGCGTCAGCAACTGGCTCAGCAGCAGGCCGCCGATGATGGAAATGCCGAGCGGGAAACCGCAGCTCGGCGCCGGTGCCGCTTTCCACCGCCAGCGGCAGCGCGCCGAACAAGGCGGCCAGCGTCGTCATCATGATCGGGCGGAAACGCAGCAGGCAGGCCTGCACGATCGCGTCGTTCGCCGACATGCCCTGGTGCCGCTCCGCTTCCAGCGCGAAGTCGATCATCATGATCGCGTTCTTCTTGACGATGCCCATCAACAGAATGATGCCGATCAGGCCGATCACCGACAGATCCTGTCCGAACAGCATCAGCGCCAGGATGGCGCCGACGCCGGCCGACGGCAGCGTCGAGAGAATGGTGATCGGGTGAATGTAGCTTTCATAGAGCACGCCGAGCACGATGTAGATGGTGACGAGTCGCCGCCAGGATCAGCCATGGCTGTCCGGCCAGCGATTTCGAGAACTCGGCGGCATCGCCGGCATAGACGCCGACGATGCTGCCGGGCATGCCGATCCGCGTCTCGATCGATCTTGACGGCATCGACGGCATCGCCGAGCGCCTCGCCGGGCGCGAGGTTGAAGCTGAGCGACACCGCCGGAAACTGCGCCTGATGCGAGATCGCCAGCGGCGCGGTGGTGCGCGTCAGCGTCGCCACCGCCGACAGCGGCACCTGCCCGGCGCCGAGCCGCGCCCCGGCAGATAGAGCTTTGACGAGGATCGACGGATCGCGCTGGTACATCGGCAGGGCTTCCAGCACCACGCGATACTGGTTGGCCTGGCCGTAGATGGTCGAAATCTGCCGCTGCGCGAAGGCGTCGTTCAGGCGTGTCGTTGATCGCCCTGGATGCTGACGCCGAGCTGGCCGGCGCGCTGGCGATTGATGTCGAGCGCGGCGCGCAAGCCGCCATCCTGCGCTTCCGACGAGACGTCGCGGAACAGCGGATCCCGGCGCATTTCGGCGACCAGCTTGTTGGCCCATAGTCGTCACCTGCGGCGGCGTCGGTGCCGGTCAGCGTATACTGGTATTGCGAGCGGCTCGACTGGGTCGAGATCTGCACGTCCTGCACCGGCTGGAAATAGATGGTCATGCCGGGATCGACGCCGTGCGCTGCTTCAGCCGCGCGATCACGGCGGAAACGTCGTCGCGCCGCTCGCCGCGCGGCTGCAGCGTCATCACCAGGCGGCCGACATTGGTGGTCGGGTTGACCGAACCCGCGCCGATCACGGAGACCACGCCGATCACATCCGGGTCGGCCTTGATCGCGCCGCGGCCTGCCGTCTGCCGGCTTTGCATCTCGGCAAAGGAAACGTCGGGACCGGCCTCGGTCACCGCCGTGATCGATGCGGTGTCCTGCAGCGGCAGGAAGCCCTTCGGCGCGATCACATACATGATCAGGGTCGCGGCGATGGTCGCGAACGTCACCAGCATGGTCGCGCGCTGGCGCTGCAGCACCCACAGCAGCGTGCGATGGTAGAACTCGACCATGCGGTCGATGCCGCGGCTGACGGCGGCAAGCCCGGGACCGTCATCTCCTCGCCGACATGCTTCAACAGCCGCGAGCACATCATCGGCGTCAGCGTCAGCGAGACGATCGCCGACGTCACCACCGCAATCGTCAGCGTCAGCGCGAATTCGCGGAACATGCGCCCGACCAGTCCGGACATGAACAGCAGCGGGATGAACACCGCGATCAGCGACACCGTCAGCGAAATCACGGTGAAGCCGATTTCGCTGGCGCCCTTCAGCGACGCCTCCATCACGGACTCGCCGTTCTCCATGTGGCGGACGATGTTCTCGATCATCACGATGGCGTCGTCGACCACGAAGCCGGTGCCGATCGTCAGCGCCATCAGCGACAGATTGTCGAGGCTGAAGCCCGAGAAATACATGATGCCGAAGCTCGTGATCAGCGACAGCGGCAGCGCCACGCCGGCGATCAGGGTGGCGCGCAGCGAGCGCAGGAACAACAGCACCACCAGCGTCACCAGCACCACGCTCAGGATCAGCGTGAACTGCACGTCGCGCACGGAGGCGCGAATGGTGACGGTGCGGTCGCTGACGATGGTCAGGTTGACGCCGGCCGGGATCGCGCGCTGCACCTTGGGAATTTCGGCGCGGATCTGGCGCACCACCTCGATCACGTTGGCGCCGGGCTGCCGCTGGATGTCGATGATGACGGCCGGCGTGCCCTGATACCAGCCGCCGGTGCGGTCGTTCTCCAGCCCGTCGACGATGATGGCGACGTCGCCGATGGTGACCGGCGCGCCGTTGCGATAGGCGATGATGATCGGCTTGTAGGCCTCCGCCGCCGCGATCTGGTCGTTGGCGGCGATGGTGTAGGCCTGCTGCGCGCCGTCGAGCGATCCCTTGGGCCCGGAGACATTGGCGCCCGCGATGGCGTTGCGCAGATCCTCCATCGCGATGCCATAGGCGGCGAGCCGCGCCAGATCGGCCTGCACCCGCACCGCGGGCTTCAGCCCGCCCAGCATCGCGACGCGTCCGACGCCGGAAATCTGGCTGAGCCGCTGGCCCAGGATGGTATCGGCGATGTCGCTCATGGCGCGCAGCGAAATCGTCTCCGACGTCAGCGCCAGCGTCATGACCGGCGCATCCGCCGGGTTGACCTTGGCGTAGGTCGGCGGATACGGCAGGGTTCTCGGCAGGATTCCGGCGGCGGCGTTGATCGCGGCCTGCACGTCCTGCGTGGCGCCGTCGATGTCGCGGTTGAGATCGAACTGCAGCGAGATCTGGCTGACGCCGAACGAACTGGTCGACTGCATCGACGACAGCGACGGGATCTGCCCGAGCTGGCGCTCCAGCGGCGCCGTGATCAGCGAGGCGATCACGTCGGGGCTGGCGCCCGGCAGTTGCGTCGTCACCTGCACGGTCGGGAAATCGACCTGCGGCAGCGCCGATACCGGCAGCGCCCAATAGCCGAGCGCGCCGCCGATCATCAGCGCGATCCCCAGCAGCGAGGTCGCGATCGGCCGGCGGATGAACGGTTCGGAGACGCTCATGGTTGCGTGCTCACGGTTGCGAAGTCATCATTTCAGGCGTGCGGCGTCGTTCGATCATGGCTGCGACTTCGCAGCGCCGCCCGACTGGCTCGGCCTGGTGCCGGGTCCGGTTTGTCCCTTCTGATCGCCCTCGCCGCGCTCGCGCTTGCCGCGGTGCTCGCCGTCCTTGCCCTGACCTGCTGCCGTCCTTGGCTGACCGTCCTTGCCTTGCCGTCCTTGCCATGACCGCCCTTGGCATCGGGGCTGCGGCTGCGCTTGCGCGGCGCGAGATCGGCGGTCGGCGCCCGATCATCGCGTGCCGATCAGAACCTTGGCGCCGTCGGACAGATTGGCAAAGCCCGTGGTCACCACGCGATCCGAGGTCGAGAGGCCGCTCGCGATCACGGCGTCGTTTTCGTTCTGCTGCGTCACCACGACCGGCTTCGCGGTCGCGATATCGCCGGCGCCGATCACGTAGCTGAACGTGCCGGCCGGGCCGCGCTGCACCGCCGAGGTCGGCACCACGATCGCCTTCTCGAGCGTTTCGACCTTCAGCCGCACATTGACGAATTGTCCCGGCCAGAGCTGGAACTTGGCGTTGGGAAATTCGGCCTTCAGCTTCAGCGTGCCGGTGGTCGGATCGACCTGGTTGTCGATGCCCTTCAGCGTGCCGGTATCGACGACGGTGACGCCGTCATTGCCGAACACGTCGACCGCCAGCGCGCCCTTGGCGGCGGCGGCGTTGACCCGCACGATCTGCTGCTGCGGCAGGCTGAACTGCACCGCGATCGGCTGCAACTGGGTGATGATGACGAGGCCGGTGGCATCGGCCGCGCGGATGATGTTGCCCTGGTCGACCTGGCGCAGGCCGGCGCGTCCCGACAGCGGCGCGATGATCTTGGTATAGCCGAGCATCGCCTGCGCGTTGTCGATCGCGGCCTGGTCGGCACTTCACCAGCGCTTCCTGCTGGGCGACCACGGCGCGCTGCGTATCGGCCTGCTGCTTGGAGCCGGCATTGGACGCGGCAAGCTGCTGATAGCGCGCCAGATCGAGCTGCTGGTTGGCGAGCAGCGCCTCATCCTGCGCCTTCTTGGCCACCGCCTGATCGTACTGCGCCTGGTAGATCACGGGGTCGATCTCGCCGAGCACGTCGCCCTTCTTGACGTCCTGGCCTTCGGTGAAATTCACCGCGATCAGCTTGCCGTCGACCTGGGCGCGCACGATCACGTTGTTCAGCGCGCGGACCGAGCCGACGCCGTCGAGATAGACCGGCACGTCCTGCGTGCGCGGCGTCGCCGCCAGCACCGGCACCGGGAGGTCGAGGCGCGCGCCGGCCCGCCGCGGCCGGTCTGCTTCTGCTGAAACGCGTACCAGCCGATGATAGCCGAGGCCGCCGAGGATCAGCAGCGTGACCGTCAGCGACACCATCGCGCCGGCCGATGCCGCGCGCGACGCGCTTGCCCGCCGTCTTCGCGTCGTCCTTCAACTCCGGCTTAAAGAGCATCGACCGGCCTCTCCATCCTCGGCTCCCAGCCGCCCCCAGCGCCTGATACAGGCTGACGATCGCCAGCAGCCGGGCCAGTTGGGCCTGCCACAGCAAATCCTCCGCCTGGAATAACGTCAGTCTGCGTATTTAGCACAGTTACGATGTCGGCGGTTCCGGCCCGCAGCTGCTGCTCGGACAGTTGAAAGGCCCGCCGCGAGGCCGCCAGCACCTCGCGCTGCAGCCGCAGCCTCTCGGTGGTCTGGCGGATCGACATCAGCGCGTTGTCGACATCGGCAAACGACTGCACCACGGTCTTGCGATAGGTCTGCAGCAATTCGTCCTGCCTGCGCCTTGGTGAATTCGAAATTGCCGAGGATCCTGCCGCCGTCGAAGATCGGCTGGGTCAGGCTGCCGACCATGCTGAAGAACGCGGCGTGCGGCTGAAACAGCGACGACAGCGCCGAGCTCTGATAGCCGCCCTGCCCGGTCAATTGAATGCTCGGGAAGAACTGCGCGCGGGCGTTGCCGACATTGGCGGTCGCCGACGCAAGCTGCGCTTCCTGTCGGCGGATGTCCGGGCGCTGCGTCAGCAATTCCGACGGCAGGCCGGGCGTGACCCGCGGCGAACGCGATCTGGTTGAGCGACCCGCCGGTGACGCGCACGGCTTCCGGCGGCCGCGACACCAGGGTTGCCAGCGCGTTGATGTTCTGGTCGAGCGTCTGCCTCAGCGGCGGCACCTGCGCGCGCTGGTTGGCGACCACGCTCTCCTGCTGCGCGACGTCGAGGTCGGTGCCGGTGCCGGCTTTGAAGCGGTCGCTGGATGGCGTTGAGGATGCGCGTCGGCGCTGGCGATGTTCTGCTGCGCGGTGCGAAGCCGGTCCTGCGCGGCCAGCACCTGGAAATAGGCGTTGGCAACCGTGGTCAGCGTGGTCAGCGCGACGACGTCGCGATCGAAGCGGTTGGCGACCGCGGTCTCTTCCGCTGCCTGGGCGGCGTCGCGGTTCTTGCCCCAGAAATCCAGCTCGTAGCTGGCGCTGAGCGAGGCCGAATAGTTGACCACTTCGCGGCCGCCATTGGTCAGGCCGCTCGCGCTGGAGCCGGAGGTGCGGGAATAGGTCTCCTGAGCCTGTGCCGTTGAGGCTCGGCAGCAACGCCGCGCCCGCGATCCGCGCCTGCGCATCGGCCTGCCTGAACCGCGCGGTGGCGGCGGCAATGTCCAGATTGACGGTCTGCGCCTCCTCCATCAGCGCCGGTCAGCTCCGCGCGAGCGGAAGCCGCGCCACCAGTCGAGCGTCGGCGGCGCGTCCTGCGGCCGTGTCAGCCGGGCCGCCTTGTAGCCTTCGGGGATGTCGAGCGCGGGATCGGGAAGATCCTTGGTCAGGATGCAGCCGGCCGAGCTGGCGACGAGGCCAAGCACCGCAAGCGATCGCGCCAGGCCGCTTGCCGCCGGGAACGAGCGCAGGCCAGCCTACCGCAGCCGATTGCAATCCGGCTGGGTCACACCCGTTCTCCACCGGGCAAATCCCGGCGCGGCGCGCGACGAACGCTTGTTCTGGATGGCCTGCGACACGTTCACGGGGGTGATGCTTCCGTTGGAACCAGAGCTGGCATACTAGCCTTGCGATCGGAGCGCGGACAGCCCCGCGCAGCTCATGCCGATCCGTCCGTTGGGGCCCGAAACAGCGCAGTAAAGCGCACGCTTCCCCTTATTTCATAGGGCTTCGGCACGATGTCGGGCGATGCGCAGGACGGCCGAAATCTTACGAAGATTTCATGGGGCTTTTCCCCTGTTCTGACGGTCCCGCATCGGCCTGTCCTGCAGCGATCCGCGCCTGTGGCCGATTTGAAACTCCGGGAATAGCCCCCGTATCTCGCAGCAGTGCCACGGAGGGCCAAAAATGCGGGTCGCGGTGGTCGGAACGGGAATCGCGGCAATGCCGCGGCCTGGACCCTGTCGAAGCATTATCCGGTCACCGTCTACGACCGCGAACTCAGGCCCGGCGGCCACAGCCACACCGTCACCATCGACTATGACGGGAACTCAGCTTGCGGTCGATATCGGCTTCATCGTCTACAACGAACTGAACTATCCGGACCTGACGGCGCTGTTCGCCCATCTCGGCGTCGAGACCATGGAAAGCTGCATGAGCTTTGCGGTGACGGCGGACACCGGCCGCTTCGAGTGGAAGGGCGGCGGCAACAACTGGTTCGAGACCGCCACGCGGATCTGTTCGCGCAACCGCGCAACCTGCTGTCGCCCTCCTATCTCTGGATGCTGCGCGACATCCTCGACCTTCAACCAGCAGAGCGTCGAGGATTACGCGGCCGGAAAACTCGCCGGGCTGACGCTCGGCGAATATTTCCGTAACCGCCACTTTGCGCCGCGGCTGCTGACCGATTATCTGGCGCCGATGGGCGCTGCGATCTGGTCGGCGCCGTCAGAGCGAGATGCTGGACTTCCCGGCCGAAAATTTCGTCGCCTTCTTCGCCAACCATCGCCTGCTGCAATATGACCGTCCGGTCTGGCGCACCGTGAAGGGCGGCAGCCAGCGCTATGTCGAAAAACTGACCGCCGCATTCCGCGACCGGATCAGGCTCGGCTGCGCCGTCACGGCGATCGAGCGCACCTCGCATGGCGTCGTCGTCCACGACAGCCACGGCAAGACCGACACCTACGATCATGTCGTGATTGCCTCCCACAGCGATCAGGCGCTGGCGATGCTGTCGGATGCCGACGACGCGCGAGCGCGCGATCCTCGGCGCGATCGGCTATTCCCCCAACACGGTCTATCTGCATCGCGATTCCGCGCTGATGCCGAAGCGCCGGCGCGCCTGGGCATCGTGGAATTTCCTGCGCTGGCCGCGCGAGGGGCGTCGATAACGACGTCTCCGTGACCTACTGGATGAACCCGCTGCAGGGCATCGATGACGACAAGCCGTTGTTCGTCAGCCTCAATCCGCCGGTCGAGCCCGATCCCGCGCTGACCTTCGGCAAATACCTGTGCGAGCATCCGCAATATAACGCCGCCGCCTTTGCCGCTCAGAAGCGCCTGCGCGAAATTCAGGGCCAGCGACATACCTGGTTCTGCGGCGCATGGACCGGATACGGATTCCACGAGGACGGATTGCGATCAGGCCTTGCGGTCGCCGAAGCGCTGGGCGCGGTGGCGCCATGGCGCGAACCGCCGCCCGAACTGGCGGAGGCTGCGGAGTAGCCATGCGCGCAACACCGCCAGGATCGAAACGCATGCCGTCCGCCGACGCCGCGGCGCGCTTTACGTCGGCGAGGTCATGCATGCGCGGCTGAAGCCGATGGGCCATCGCTTCAGCTATCGCGTGATGAGCCTGCTTGATCGATCTCGACCGGCTGACGGACGCGGACCGGCAATCGCCGCTGTTCGGCGTCAACCGCGCGGCGCTCTACAGTTTTCAAGAGGCCGACCATGGCGAGCGCGACGGATCGTCGCTTGCGCGCCTGGGCGCAACATTCGCGCGGCCGAGCGCGGCATCGATCTCTCGGGCGGGCGGGTGCTGCTGCTCTGCTATCCCCGCCTGCTCGGCTACACCTTCAATCCGCTGTCGGTCTATTTCTGCTATCGCGCCGAGTGGCGAGCTGGCGCTCGCTGATCTATGAAGTGCGCAACACCTTTGGCGACATCCATCCCTACGTCCTGCCGGTGCATATCTGGCGAAATCAGCGACGCCGGCGTGCGGCAGCAGCAGGACAAGCTGTTCTACGTCTCGCCCTTCATCGAGATGGCGATGCGCTACCATTTCCGCGTGCTGCCGCCGGGCGAGCGCGTCAAGCTGCGGATTCTGGAAACCGACCGCGAAGGCCCCTGCTCGCTGCAACCTTCAATGGCCAGCCGTCGCGCGCTCAACACCAAGGAGTTGCTGCGCGCGTTCTTCGCCTTCCGCTGCGTCACGCATGAAGATCACGGCGGCGATCCATTGGGAGGCGCTGCGGCTCTGGCTCAAGGGCGCGCGGCTGGTGCCGCGGACAGGCGCAGCCCTCAATACCGGCTTGGCGACCGGGAAAGGCAACGATTATACTTCGCCGGCGTTGTCCACCCGTGCCAAAGACTGAAGCAGGGTCGATCGACCATGCGAGGTCCGGGTAGACCGCCATTCGATGGATCGCCCATGCCCGAGTTGATTTCGGTCACATCGGAAACCGTAGACGCGACGTTTCCGGAATTGCCCCGCCTGGTCCGGCTGGCGCTGGGCTTTCGGTTCACAGCTGCAACACGGCACGCTCGACGTGACGCTGGCCGACGGCCGCATTGTCCGGCTGGGCGGCAACGGGCCAGGCCCGGCCGCCGCCATGAAGATCTACGATTACGGCTTCGCCTCGCGGCTGCTGCGCGGCGGCGACATCGGTATCGCCGAGGCCTATCTGCGCGGCGAATGGGACACGCCCGACCTCACGCAATTCCTCTATCTGTTCTGCGTCAACCAGGACTGGATGCAGACGCATGCTGGTCGGCAATCCGCTGACGCGCACCTTCCAGATCATCCGGCACTGGCTCAACCGCAACACCAGGCGGCAGGCGCGCCGCAACATCTATGCGCATTACGACATCGGCAACGCGTTCTATTCGGCGTGGCTCGATCCCAGCATGACCTATTCGTCGGCGCTGTTCGAGGACGACACCGCCAGACCTGACGGCAGCCGCAACACAACAAGTACCGCCGGCTTGCCGAGGCCATCGATCTGCGGCCGGGCCAGAAGCTGCTGGAGATCGGCTGCGGCTGGGGCGGCTTTGCCGAATACGCCGCCAAGACGTTCGGCGCCAAAGTCGTCGGCCTCACCATCAGCAAGGAGCAGCGCGATTTCGCCCAGGCGCGCATTCACAACGCCGGTCTCAGCGACAAGGTCGAGATCAGGCTGCAGGACTATCGCGACGAGCGCGACCGCTATGACCGGATCGCCTCGATCGAGATGATCGAGGCGGTCGGCGAGCAGTTCTGGCCGAACTATTTCTCACAGTTGCGCGACCGCCTGCTGCCCGGCGGGCTCGCCGGCATCCAGGCCATCACCATCCAGGACAGCCTGTTCCAGACCTATCGCCGCGAAGTCGATTTCATCCAGCGCTACGTTTTCCCGGGCGGCATGCTGCCCTCGCCGCAGATCCTGAAAGCGCTCGGCGAGCGCTTCGGCGTTCCCGTCATCCGCGAACGCATTTTCGGGCAAGATTATGCCAAGACGCTTGCGATCTGGCGAAGCAATTTCCGCGCGGCCTGGCCGCAACCTGACGCCGTCAGGCTTCGACGATCGCTTCCGGCGGCTGTGGGAATACTACCTCGCCTATTGCGAGGCGGGATTCCTGTCCGGAAATATCGACGTGCGTCAGGTGGTGTTTGCGAAATCGGGCTGACAGCCCTGTTTCATCGCTGGCTTGTATGCCCTGCGGCGGTCCTTTAGGGTCGCCCAACGATTAGGCAAGCAAACCGGCAATTTCAAAACATGGCCTTCAACAAAGACGTCATCGAAGCGATCGGCAACACGCCGCTCATCAAGCTGAAGCGCGCTTCCGAGCTGACCGGCTGCACCATTCTCGGCAAGGCCGAATTCATGAATCCCGGCCAGTCGGTCAAGGACCGCGCCGGCAAGTGGATGATCCTCGAGGCCGAGAAGCGCGGCGACCTCAAGCCCGGCGGCCTCGTGGTGGAATCGACCGCCGGCAATACCGGCATCGGGCTTGCCGTGGTCGCGAGCGCGCGCGGCTACCGCACGCTGATCCTGATCCCGGAAACGCAGAGCCAGGAAAAGAAGGACATGCTGCGGCTGTGCGGCGCCGAGCTGATCGAGGTGCCGGCGCTGCCCTATTCAATCCGAACAACTATCAGCATGTCGGACGGCGGCTGGCCGCCCAGCTTCGCAAGACCGAGCCGAACGGCGTGCTGTTCGCCGACCAGTGGAACAATCTCGACAACGCCAAGGCGCATTACGAGTCCACCGGTCCGGAGATCTGGGAGCAGACCGGCGGCAAGATCGACGGCTTCATTTGCTCGGTCGGCACCGGCGGCACGCTGGCCGGCGCCAGCCGCTATCTGAAGGAAGAACACCGGGCATCGTCAACGCCTGCGCCGATCCGCATGGCTTTGCGATGTACGAACTGTTCAAGCACGGCACCGCCAAATCGACGCCGGGCGACTCGATCACCGAGGGCATCGGACTCGGCCGCGTCACGCCGGTCATCGAGACCGCGAAGGTCGACGATGCTTTCCTGATTTCCGGACGAGGAAGCCGTGAACGGTGATCTACGACCTGCTCGAGCACGAGGGCCTGTGCCTCGGCGGCTCGACCGGCATCAACGTCGCCGGCGCGATCCAGCTCGCGAAGCAGCTCGGGCCGCGGCAAGACCATCGTCACGATCCTTGCCGATTCCGGCAACCGCTATCAGTCAAAGCTGTTCAATCCGGAGTTCATGCGCTCGAAGAACCTGCCGGTGCCGGCATGGCTGGAGAAGCGCAGCGAGATCGACGTGCCGTTCGAGAAGGTGTAGAGGGCGGCGGGCGATTCGTCATGCGGATGGGCGTAGCGCACATCAGGCGTTCATCGCACTGCGGGATGCCCGGGTTGCACGCTCCATCCGAGCCACGTACGCCGATCAATGCCGCAGGATCTGGCTCAGGAACAGCTTCGTCCGTCCGCGTGCTGCGGATTGGCGAAGAATTCCTGCGGCGTATTCGACTCGATCACCTGGCCGGCGTCCATGAGACACGACGCGGTTTGGCGACTTCGCGCGCAAATCCCATTTCGTGGGTGACGACCAGCATGGTCATGCCTTCCCTGGCGAGATCGACCATGGTGTCGAGCACTTCCTTGACCATTTCGGGATCCAGCGCCGAGGTCGGCTCGTCGAACAGCATCACTTTCGGGTTCATGCGTCAGCGCGCGGGCGATCGCGACGCGCTGCTGCTGTCCGCCTGACATCTGGCCCGGATATTTGTTGGCCTGGTGCGGGATCTTGACCCGCTCAAGATACTTCATCGCGGTCGCCTCGGCATCCTTCTTCGGGATGTTGCGCACCCAGATCAGCGCCAGCGTGCAGTTCTCCAGCACGGGTCAGATGCGGGAAACAGGTTAAAACTCTGGAACACCATGCCGACTTCGCGCCGGACTTCGTCCACCCGTCGCGAGTTCGGCCCGAGCTCCGATGCCCTCGACGACGATCCGACCTTCCTGGAACTCCTCCAGCGCGTTGATGCAGCGGATCAGCGTCGGCTCTGCCCGAACCGACGGGCCGCAGATCACGATGCGCTCGCCCTTGGCGACATCGAGGTTGATGTCGCGCAGCACGTGAAAATCGCCGTACCACTTGCCGAGCGCGGTTGATGCCGACGATCGAGTTTGCAGCCATGGTGATGTACTCAGTTGCGCCGATGCGCGTTCAGCCAGTTCTCGACGAACAGCGAGTAACGCGACATCCCAAAGCAGAAGACGAAATAGATGATCCCGGTGAAGGCGAAGCCGGTGAACAGCGTCGTGGGCGTTGACCAGACCGGATCGGAGAACGATGCCCTGAGCTGTCCCGAGCAGGTCGAACAACGCGACGATCGAGACCAGCGAGGTGTCCTTGAACGGGCGATGAAGCTGTTGACGAGGCCGAGGATGACGTGGCGCAACGCCTGCGGCATCACGATCAGCGCCGTGGTCTTGCCCCAGGACAGGCCGAGCGCGCTCGCCGCCTCGCCCTGCCCGCGCGGGATCGCCGCGCAGAGCCGCCGCGGATGACTTCGGCCTGATAGGCGCCCGCGAACAGCCGCAATGCCGATCAGGGCGCGCATCAGATCCGTCGATCGGTGAGAAGCCGGTCGGCACGAACAGCGGCAGCATGTAGGTCGCGAAGAACAGCACGGTGATCAGCGGAACCCGCGCCAGAACTCGATGAAGGCGATCGAGAAAATCCGGATCAGCGGAATGGTCGAACGCCGGCCGAGCGCCAGCGCAATGCCGACCGGCATCGAGGCGACGATGCCGGTGACGGCCACCGACCAGCGTGCCAGCCAGGCTCGCCCAGAGCCGCGTATCACGACCGGAACCCGCCGCGGTCGAGGCCCATCACCGCGATCACGATGCCGATGCCGGCAAAGACCCCAAGCGGTGGTGACGAGCGGACGCCAGCCGGAACGCGGGCCACCGCCCAGCCAGAACAGCACGGCAGACACGATCACGGCGGTCGCGCACGAGGTCGGCCCAGACCGGGCGGCGGAGGCCTGGATCTTGATCGCGCAGCCAGGTCAGCGGCAGCAGCACCCAGCCAATCAACATGCTGATGAGCGATCAGCTTGCCGAGCACCCACAACACGCGGCACCGATCGACGGCCGTGCGTCTCGGCCTGCCGCCGTGAGCTTTCCTTGCGCCATCAGCCAATGCTGTCGTTGAATCTGACAGCAGCCCGGCCGTCCAGCTCACGCCGGAGCCACTCCAGCCCGCCGCCGACCAGCAGGAAGAAGGCCACGACGGGAATGCCAGGAAGAACAGAATGGCGTTCGGGCCCTTGCCAGGCAACCGCGGGATCAGCGGTGGCATCAACGCAGGATCGCGGCAAGAATGAAGACGAGGTTGACCCGCCAGCGTTCGGCCCGGATGAGATCCGTAGATGAACTGCGAAAACTTGGCCTGAATGAAAGGGCCAGCAGGCGCCGACTACGTCGCCGGGATTTTGGGCAGGCAGGCGGTGCGGTCCTGTGCCGGTCCAGACCGCATCGAACAGCATGAATCTCAGCGCTGGAACGACGATGAATCCACAGCAGCAACACGCAGACGATCGTAATCAGGAATGTTGGTCGGCGAATTGAACAGGCGCGCATGCGCAGGAAGCCTATGAAGCCGGTGGTGCTTCACCGGTGCGGGCCGATTCGGGCGCGAGGTCCTGCCGAACGAAAATGGATGAAGGAGTGTCGGCTCATCCGCTCATGCTCCGGCTGATCCGCCATCCATAGAAGCTCATCACCGCGCTCGTCACCAGCGAGATCAGGAGATAGACGCCCATGGTGATGCCGATGATTTCAATCGCCTGTCCGGTCTGGCTCAGCGTCGTTCCGCGAACACCGAAACCAGGTCGGGATAGCCGATCGCACCGCCAGCGAGGAGTTCTTGGTCAGATTGAGATACTGGTTGGTGAGCGGCGGCGGATCACGCGCATCGCCTTGCGGGATCACGATGCAGCCGCAGCACCGAGCCGCGCTGCATGCCCGAGCGAGGAGCCGGCTTCCATCTGCCCCTTGTGAACCGACAGGATGCCGGCACGCACGATCTCGGCGATGAAGGCCGCGGTGTAGGTCGACAGCGCCAGCGTCAGGGCGACGAATTCCAGGAATGACGCGCGAGCCGCCGGCGGAAGTTGAAGCCCTTCAGCGCCGGTATCTCAAACGTGACCGGTGCGCCAAAGATCAGTGCGCTTAGCAATGGCGGGCCGATCACCAGACCCAGCGCGTAGGGCCATACCTTGATCACCTTGCCGCTCTCGAACAGCTGCCGGCGCGAGTAACGCCACAGCGCAATTGCGGCGACAATCGCCACCAGCAGCGCAACGACGAACGGCTCAAAGCCGGTTGTGCCGATCGGCTTTGGGATCACCAGGCCGCGGTTACTGAGAAAGAAACTGTCGAAGATGGAGATGCTCTGCCGCGGATTGGGCGAGTGCGGCGAGCACCGCGAGATACCAGAACAGGATCTGGAACAGCGGCGGCGGGTTGCGGATCAGTTCGACATAACCGCCTGATATCCGCGCCAGCAGCCAGTTCGGCGACAGGCGAGCCAAGGGCTACGATGAAGCCGATCAGGGTGGCGAAGAAGATGCCGATCACTGAGACCAGCAGCGTGTTGAGCAGCCCGACCAGAAACACCCGAGTGTAGGTATCGGACCCCGAATACGGGATCAGGTTCTGGCTGACGTCAAAGCCCGCGGTATTGGCCAGAAAGCCAAAAGCCCGCGGTGATCCGCTGCGCCTGCAGATTGGCGCGGGCATTGGCGACGATCTCGTAGCGAGATCCAGGCGAGCGCGGCGACGAACAGGAGCTGGAGCACGAAGCCGCTCCAGCCTGCCCGGCCGCCGAGCGCCCGCTGCAGCCTGGGAAGTAGCTGCGACGGTGGTTTTCGGGGTTCGATCGACATCCGCCGCAGCCCCCTCGACCGGCGGCTAGCGGATCGGCGGCGCGTACTGGATACCGCCCTTGTTCCAGAAGGTTGTTGAAGGCCGCGGGCGATTTGGAGCTTGGAGCCGGCGCCGACGTTGCGCTCGAAGGACTCACCGTGATTGCCGGTTGCCTTCACGATCCGCGACGACCCAGTCCTTGGTCGAGCCGAGCTGTTCGCCGAGATTGCCGTCGGTGCCGAACGCGCGCGCTGTAGCTCGACGGCTTGTCAGATTTGGCCATTTCGTCGACGTTCTTCTGGGTCACGCCGAGTTCTTCGGCGCCGACCATCGCAAACAGTGTCCATTTCACGACGTCGAACCACTGGTCGTCGCCATGGCGGACCCATCGTGGCCCGAGCGGCTCCTTCGAGATCACCTCAGGCAGCGCCGACGTGGTCGGCGGGGAGCGGCGAGCTTCAGGCGCTCGGCGTAAGAGCTGCGGAGACGTCAGGGTGAAGACGATCGCAGCGGCCGGATTCATAGGCCTTGACGGTTTCGTCGGCGGTGCCGAAGCGCGATCACCTCGTACTTCATGTTGTTGCCCTTGAAGTAGTCGGCGGATCCTGCTCGGTCGTGGTGCCGGAGGTCACCACGCAGACCGACGCGCTGTTCAATTCGGCGCCGAATTCACCTTCAAGCGACTTCTTCACCAGAAAGCCTGGCCGTCATAATAGGTGACGCCGGTGAGTTGGCGCCCGAGCGAGAGTGTCGCGCGACGCAGCGTCCAGGTGGGTGTTGCGCGACAGCACGTCGATCTCGCCCGACCTGCAGCGCGGTGAAGCGATCCTTGGCCGACAGCGGCACGAACTTGATCTTGGTCGCATCGTTGAAGATGGCCGCCGCGATCGCCCGGCAGATGTCGACGTCGAGGCCGGTCCAGTTACCCGCTGTCGTCCGAGGGTCGAGAAGCCCGGCAGGCCCTGGCTGACGCCGCAGGACAGCATGCCGCGGTCCTTGACCGTCTTGAGGGTTTGCGCCGAGGCGGCCTGGGCCGAGAGACCGGCGGCAGGGGCGAGGGTAGCAACCAGAGATACGCGTTTCGCGCGGCTACCGGCGGGCGCTTTCCGAGGTCGTCCAGGAGATCGGTTTTTAGGCGGCAACGCCTGACGTTCGATGGGGCCAACCTGCAGATCCCTCGCTGAAAAGCGTCACACCGACCTGCAGTTGCGATGTGCAGCTCGGTCCGGGCAACGGATCGGATACGCGCGGCGGAGCCCCTCGGCTTGCGGCGATCATTGATAGTTGTCGCCCGTCACAGAACGACTGGCGTGCCGGGTCAAGGGTTGGCTGCACCCTCTTTGCCCCGTATCTTGTTTCGTGAACTGAGCCGGCCCACGCACGCCCGCCGCCGCTTCCGTGCCAGCTGCGGCGATCACGGCTTGCGAACGCTGCCGCACCAGCGCTCTTCGAACGGCAGACGCTTCCACCCACGCAGAAGTCCAGACGACGGACCGACCCACACCGCAAGTTAGCTACGAAAAGCCAGAGCGGGTTACGGTCGAGCCGGGTGAACACTGTTCGACCGTTGTTGCTCATCAGTACGCAGGTGCCCTTACGTGCGCCGAATCCCTGGCGTGCTCTCGGCGACCCTGGACGCACTGCAGGACGTACTGGTGCCGCTGGAAGGCCCATATTCTCGCAGGGCGTTGGCATCGCGCCGTCAGGCCTCGCCACGCCGCGATCGCCTACCGCTGCCGCCCGGTGCTGGAAGGCCGGCGATCATGCTGCTGGCGACCGAGCAGCGTCTATCGGCCCTCGCGCACCTTTCTGCCAACGGCAACGCTCGTCCGCTGCATGGCGTCGAAATCACCTTGTTTCGATCCGGTCTGCGCCGCACTACGAATCAGCTGTTTCAGGCCCAACACCAGGGCGGTGCTGGTCGTGAGAGCGCCCGGCTCGCAATCGTTTCCAGAAATGAGCTGACATCCCCGCCACATCGCCCGAGAGTCGCCCATGCCAAAAGGCGCACGCCTCGTTCATCGACGCCTGGCACCTGGGCCACGTCGCTGTTTCATCGCTCTCGCTCTGACTTCAGGGCGTCGACATCAGTATGCACGGCCGCCACGCATAATATATCGGCGGCCATCTTCGGCGCTTGTATCATCGATGCTGCGCCAGGGTCCAGCCGCGCGTAGCGGGCACGCGACCACATACCCGGATTTTTGCGAGGACAGTTTCTCTACCCGGAAACGACCAACACGCGCTCGTTCACCGCGACGGCGAAACCAGCCGTCCGATCCACCCAAATAATTCACGCCTCAAGTTCCCCTTATACCTTTGATGCTCAGTCATGACCTGAGGGTGTTGACCGTCATTGCCGTGCAATTGGGGCGTCCCGGCGTAAAAGTAAGTAAAGCGTATGAATATCGCACGTGTCGTCGTTCTGACCATCGCGTTAAGCGCCGGCGGCGCAGCCGCCTATCTCGCCCGCGGGACCGATGAAAAAATCGCGCTCCTGCCGAACCGGTCGGCGCAACTGCCGACGGTGGAGATCCTGGTCGCAAAATCCGATATCGGCTCGGCCAGGTGGTCAAGCCGGAGGATCTGCAATGGCAGATGTGGCCGGCGGCGGCGCACCAGCGGAAGTCATGACCAACCGGCGCCGGCAAAGCCGACGCCATCACCGAAACGTCGCCAGCTCGATCGGCGCGCGCTCCCTTCATCGCGGGTGAACCGATCCGCGAGCGAAGCTGCGTCCAAGGCCAACGGCTCCGGCTTCATGGCCGCGATCCTGCCGACCGGCATGCGGGCGATCTCGACCGAGATCTCGCCGGAGACCGGCGCCGGCGGATTCATCCTGCCCAACGATCGCGTCGACGTGATCCTGTCCAAGCGCGAGAAGAATCCGGACAGCAGGGTCCCGATCTCGTCGTCGCGGAAATCATTCTGACCAATGTCCGCGTGCTGGCGATCGATCAGGCGCCGAAGGAAAAGAGGGCATCAACACGCTCGTCGGCAAGACCGCGACGCTGGAGTTGAAAGCCCGAGCAGGCCGAGACGCTGGCGCGTGCGCGCCAGGGCGGCACGCTGTCGCTCGCGCTGCGCAGCATTACCGACGTCTGCAACGTGGCTGAAAGCCAGTCCGACGAACAGATCCTGAAGCGAGGCAACGATGGCCTCAACGTGGTTCGCTACGGATCGCCAATCAAACGACGGCACAGAAGTGACCGAAAGGACGTCGATATGAAGTGTGGGGAAATCAGCTCAGCGATGCGGACCGTTCGGCGTCCGCGCCCTGTTGTTGTCGGCCGTCGCCGCGCTGACGCTTGGATCCGCCTCGTCGCCGGTCGTCGCGGCCGAGTCCGATGACGATCCGTGACGACGTCTGCCGTCGGCGGACCGGTCAAGATGCGCTTCCTTGCGCTCGGCGTCGGCAAGTCCGTGATCGTCGATCTGCCGCGCGACGTGAAGGATGTGCTGGTCGCCGATCCCAAGATCGCCAACGCCGTGGTCCGCTCGGCGCAACGCGCCTACATCATCGGCGCGGCGGTCGGCCAGACCAACGTCGTGTTCTTCGATGCCGACGGCCAGCAGGTCGCGGCCTACGACATCGCGGTCAAGCGCGACCTGAATGGCGTGCGCGCCGCGCTCCGGCAGACGCTGCCGGGAATCGAGATCGAAGGCGTCGGCGACGGCGTCATCCTGACCGGCTCGGTATCGAGCCCGATCGAGGCCCAGCAGGCCGGCGATCTCGCCGCGCGGCTGGTGGGCGGCGCCGACAAGGTCGTCAACTCCATCGCCGTCCGCGGCCGCGACCAGGTGATGTTGAAGGTCAACGTCTCGGAAGTACGGCGCGACATCGTCAAGCAGATGGGCGTCGATCTCAGTGCCAGCATGAACTACGGCACCGCGGTCGTGAACTTCAACAACAGCAATCCGTTCACCGCCTACGGTCGCCCGCTGGTTGCCGAGCAACGGCGCGCAGGTCGTCAGGCATCGCTCAAGGGTCTGCCGACGGTGCAGGCGACGCGTGCGCGCGATGGAGAGCGCGGGCGTGGTGCGCACGCTGGCCGAACCGAACCTGACGGCGATCTCCGGCGAGTCCGCGACATTCATCGCCGGCGGCGAATTTCCGATCCCCGCCGGCTATTCCTGCGATCCGGTCACGCATCGTCTGTGCGACCCAGATCAGCTACAAGAAATTCGGCATCTCGCTCAACTTCACGCCGGTCGTGCTGGCCGAGGGGCGGATCAGCCTGCGGGTGATGACCGAGGTCTCGGAAGTCGTCGACCGAGAACGCCATCACGTTGAACCAGGCCGGCAGTTCGCTGACCATTCCCTCGATCCGGACCCGCCGCGCCGAGACGCACGCTGGAGATCCCGTCGGGCGGCTCCATGGCGATGGCCGGCCTGATCCAGCAGCAGACCAAGCAGGCCGTCAACGGCATTGCCCGGCGTCGGCCAATTGCCGATTCTCGGCGCGCTGTTCAGGAGCCAGGACTTCGTCAACAACCAGACCGAACTGATGGTTCATGGTAACGCCTTATGTTGTTCGCGCGGTCGCGCAGAAGGAACTGTCCCGCCCCGATGACGGGTTTGCGCCGGCGTCCGATTCCCAATCGACGCTGCTCGCCCGCATCAACCGGATTTACGGCCTCGCCGGCCGCGTCGAGACCGTCGGCGCCTATCAGGGCAATTTCGGCTTCATCATCGACTGAGACGAAACTCTCCAGATCGCAGTGCGGGACGAGGACAGAACGATGACGAACGAAAACGCCGATCGATCGCCTGCCGCACCTTGCGCCTGCTGGGCGCGCTTATCGGCCTTTCGACCGCGCTCGGCGCGTGCACGCAGACCGACAACGAGATCGTGACGGCGAGCGTTCCCAGTCGATTACCGCCAGCGTCATCCGATCGCCATTCACCGAAGCCAACCGCTCGATCGTCGTCTTCGTCGGTCATGGCACGCGGCGGCCTGTCCGCCTCGCAGCGCGCCGATGTCGCGGGACTGGCGCAGACCTGGGTCCGCGAAGGGACCGGCGCGATTGTCGCCGACGTGCCGGTCGACACGCCGAACGCGCGCGCTGCAGCAGCTTCGTTCCGGGAAATCCGGTCGGTACTCGACGGCGCGCGGCGTGCCTCGCCAGCGCCATCACGCTGCGTCACTACCATCCGGACGATCCGCGAACCTTCGCGACGATCAGGCTGAGCTATCCGAAGATTTCGGCGGTGGCCGGTCCCTGCGGCCTGTGGCCGGAGGATCTCGGCCCTCCATCCACGACTATGGCTACAACGAAAACAAGCCGTACTACAATTTCGGCTGCGCGACCCAGCGCAACCTCGCGGCGATGATCGACAATCCGGCGGACCTCGAGCAGCCGCGACCTGAAACGCCCGCCTATACCGTCGCGGCGCAACGTCGCGTTCGAGAAATACCGCAAGGGCGTAGCGACGACCACCACCTATCCCGAAGCCGACAAGGCCAAACTCAGCGATACAGGCAAATGATCAGCCGCGCCCGTCAAAACTCCGAAGAACAGCGGGACGTCACGCCGCCGCCGGCCGACGATTACATCTCGCCCGGCGCCGCGCGTGTCGGTGCAGGCGTTTTGCGCAGACGGTCGCGACCGCCACCGCGGTGCGCGTCGGCGAGCGAGGACCGCCGCCTCGGCAAGGCCCATCTTTCGGTTCATATGGGCGGCATCGCCGCCGCCATCGAGGCCTATCACACGGCCCCGACGCCGAACGTGATCATGCTGGAAACCGAAGGCAGCCAGCGACATCCTCGACGGCCTCGATGAGCTCGCAACCGTCTGCGACGCCGGCACCCGCGTCGTCGTGATCGGCAGCGCCAACGACGTCACGCCCTACCGCGAACTGGTACGGCGCGGCGTCAGCGACTACGTCATCGGGCCGGTCGAGACCGATCGACGTGGTGCGCTCGATTTGCGGCCTGTTCGCGGCGTCGGAGGCCGTCGCCGTCGGCCGCATCATCGCCGTCGTCGGCGCAAAGGGCGGCGTCGGCGCATCCACCGTCGCGCACAACGTGGCCTGGGCGATCGCGCGCGATCTCGCGCTGGATTCCGTCGTCATCGATCTCGACCTCGCCTTCGGCACCGCCGGCCTCGACTACAATCAGGATCCGCTGCAGGGCATCGCCAACGCGGTGTTCTCAGCCGGATCGGCCCGACACCGCCTTCATGGAGCGCCTGCTGTCGAAATGCACCGACCGCCTCAGCCTGCTGGCGGCGCCGGCGACGCTCGACCAGGTCTATGATTTCGGCGCCGATGCCTTCGACGCGATCTTCGATACGCTGCGCATGACGACGCCCTGCATCGTGCTCGACGTGCCGCATCAATGGTCGGCATGGACCAAGCGCGCTCTGGTCGGCGCGGATGACATCCTGATCGTCGCCGAGCCCGATCTCGCCAATCATGCGCAACGCCAAGAACATGTTGAACGTGCTGAAGGCCGTCGCGGCCCAACGACCGGCCGCCGCTGTATTGTCTCAATCAGGTCGGCATGCCCAAGCGCCCGGAAATCACCACGCGCGAATTCGCCAAGGCGATCGAAAGCCAGCCGATCGCGGCCATTCCGTTCGATTCGCGAGATGTTCGGCACGGCCGCCAACAACGGCCAGATGATCGCCGCAGATCGCCGCCAGCCATCGCACCACCAAGATGTTTCTGCAGATTGCGCAACGGCTGACGGGCCACGCCGTGACCAAAGCCGGGGACTTCGTTGCTGATCGCCGATCATCAAGAAGCTGCGGGCAGCGGCGGCTCGCGTAAGTGCGATCGGCGGTTCGATCGATCAGGACGAGCTAGACGTTTTGACGCGCTTCTTCACGCGATCCGGTATCCGCTTCGTCGAAAAACTCGTCTATCTAGTCAGAGCGGCCGGCGGACGCGATCGGCATTTTCCCGCCTCGGCGCGCGCATTCTCCTTGTCCTTCCGCGACAGCATGCGCTTCAGCTGCGCGACGTTCGCGGCGGCCTCCTCGGGCGGCAGGTCGGCCTTCACGATCTTTCGGCCTCGGCCAAGCGGCCCTGCAGGCCGACCGCCAGCGCCAGGTTGGCCCGCACGCGCGGATCGCGTCCGCGCCGGCCATGAGCGCGCCGCAGCGTCTCCTCGGCCTTCGGCAGATCCTTCGAAAGCACGTAGGACAGGCCGAGATTGGACAGCACCGACGGCTCTGTCGGGCGCGATTTTCAGCGCGCTCGCGTAATACTGCCGCGCCTCCTCATACCGGCCGAGTTGATCGAGCGCCGCTCCCTGCGCCGACAGGATGCGCCAATCCGGATCGTCGGGACTATGGGCGCGGCCGAGCACGTCGAAGGCCTGCTGGAAATTGCCGTTGTCGGCCAGCGCCCGGCCATAGCCGGCGAGCAGCGCCTTGTTGCTGGGATGGGCGATGGTGGCCTGTTCGAGCACCGCAACCGCCTGCGACCGCTGCCCCGGCGCGCGGAGCGCCTTGCCGTATTGCAGCGCGGCGTCGGCATCCTTCGGGTTGGCGCGATAGCGTTCCTGGTAGAAGCTCAACCTCGCGCCGCGGGTCGGCGGCACGGCTGGGTTCGGCCGTCTCGCCGAGCGAACCCGTGATATCGGAGGCCCGCGGTCTGGCAGCCGCCAAGCCCCGATGCCAGGATCGCGGAAGGCAGTACACGCAAGAAGTCGCGCGAACGCAGGACGGATGGAACGACTTCTGGAGCATGTACCTGGACTCACGGCGGCGACTGTCCAGAAATGCTCACAGCTTAACCCTAAGTTCAGGTTAAACTGGCGCTGCTTTTAGCGTAATAAGAGACCTTTCGAGGGCACCTTGCCCTCGAATGCGGCCACGTCTGCATCCCCGGAGGCTCCGCGAAGGCGCGGTGCCGATCCGGTCTCAGTCGAGGAATTGAGCGCCGAACTCGCAGCCGATCCGCCAGGCCAGCTTGCATTGGCGCGGCCGGCCCTCCGAGAAGATCACCGTGAATTCCGGATGGAATCTCCGGATATTCGGCGATGATCTTCACGCCGCCGTCCGACATGTCCGAGATCATGCAATCGCGCGGCAATCCGCCGGTCGCAAACTGTATTTTCGCGAAGTTTCTGCACGCACGACGTTCGCTGCTGCGCCGATTCGCCAACATGTCGATCCCCTGACCCTGCTCGATGTGATTCACCCGATGGTGCATCAGCTTTACCGAAGAATTCTTGGAATTGGCCTATCGCAACAGCTCGCAATGTAACGGTTGTGTTGGGTTCCATTTACCGAACTCAGGCTTGAACGCCGGCGAACAGACGCTGGTGCGCTGCAACTTTCGGCAAATCAAGGCATTGCTCTCGGCCCGGGGCGGTACCCCGACGATCAGCGATCCAGCGTCTTCGACGCCTTGCCGCGGTGCTTCACGATCAGCATGATGTTTCTGATGTAGATGATCGTGGCCAGCGACTGGCCGATGATGATGACGGGCTCGCGCTTGGCGATGCCGTAGACCAGCGTCATCAGCCCGCCGCCCATCGAGAAGAACCAGAACGCCATCGGCACCACGCTTTGTCCGGCGCGTTCGCTCGAGATCCACTGCACCAGGAAGCGCGCGGTGAACAGCAATTGCGCGATCAGCCCGAAGGCCAGCCAGAAATCGAACTTGGCGACGAAGACGTCGTAGAGATAATCGCCGAGCGCCTGCCCGTACTGGATCAGCATCAGAGAACCTCGGTCGCAACGGGCGTCGGCTTCTTGCGGCGGATCAGCCACCACACGCCGGCGAGATCCATGATCCCGATCCATAGCCGGTCGAAGAAGCCGTAATTTGACACGCCGGAATGGCGCGGACGGTCGATCACGTCGACATAGGCGATGTCGAAGCCTTCGCGGCGCACCAGCGCCGGCAGGAAGCGATGCAGCCCGTCGAAATAGGGCATCGACAGGAACACCTCGCGCGGAAACGCCTTCAGCCCGCAGCCGGTGTCGCGGGTGCCGTCGCTCAGGATCGCCGTTGCGCACGCCGTTGGCGATGCGCGACTGCAGTTTCTTGAAACCGGTGTCCTTGCGTCCGACCCGCTGGCCGGCCGCAAGGCCGACGCGGCCGCCGCCGCTTCTCGACCGCCGCGATCAAGTCCGGCAGGAACGCCGGATTGTTCTGGCCGTCGCCGTCGAGCGTCGCCACGATGGCGCCGCGCGCGGCCCGCACCCCGCTGCGCACCGCCGCCGATTGCCCGGACGAACTGGCGTGCCTGAGCTGCCGGAGCTGACGGTGCTGCTTCATCAGCGCCGCCAGCCGTCTCGGCGGTCGCATCCGTCGAGCCGTCATTGACATAGATGATCTCGTAGGCCCAGCGGCCGTCGAGCGCGCTCGACGATTTCCGCAATCAGCGGCGCGACGTTCTCCGCCTCGTTGCGCACCGGCACAACGATGGAAACGGCGACCGCAGCTCTGTCGGAAGGAGTCAAATCGGCACTCGTCTGGTTGGGTTGAAAGGCCCGGAACCGGGCGTATCGGGCCGTCTGGCGGCGTCCGCTTTTATGGGGCGGAAGCGCCCCGGGCAACCCTTTGAGGCGCCCGGACGAGGGCCCGACAAGGGACACGATGGCTGCCGTCGCGCTGGATCGCAAATCCCAGCCGGCGGGCCGCAAACCAGTAGCGCACGAACATCGCGCCGATCGATCGCCGACCAGCGCGCCGGCGACCACGTCGCTCGGATGATGGGCCAAGCAGCACCAGGCGGCTCGCCGCAGATCACAAGCGCATAGACGATCATCGCAAGCCGCGCCTGCGGCCAGACCGCCGACACGGCGAAGGCCAGCGCAAAGGCCGTCGTGGCGTGGCCGGACGGAAAGCTGGAATAGGCCGGGTTCCCGCGAAGTGCGAGAAGTTGAAGACGTTGGCCTCGCCGCCGACGAACGGCCGGCCGCGGCCGACGCACCATTTGAGCACTTCGCGTGACGAGCAGCGGACACCAGCACCGCGAAGAACAGGAACTGCAGGCGCGTTCCCAGACCGAGCAACAGCGAGCGCTGGATCGCCGCGCAACGCCGGCGAAACGATAGCGCAACCGCGATCAGCAGCACGGCCAGCGCCGCCAGCACATATTCGTCCTTGCCGAAATCGGTGAGGATGCGGACCCACCACAGCGACGGCGTGCCGCGCTTCGGCATCTGGCCGATTTCCACGCATCGAGCGCGTACATCAGCACGATGATCGCGGCGCCAATGACCGGCCGACAGCCACAAGCACGTGTCGCGCCGCCCGCCGCGCCGCCTCGGCGCGCCGCGAATGCGACGGCGAGCGCACGAGCTGCGCCAGCGACAACCACGCCAGCGTCCACGAAGCGCGAGACATAGTTTTGGCGATCAGCCGACAGCCGGCTGCGCGGCATCTTACTCCGTACCTTCCGAGCGGAAGATCGCGATCGAGATCGCCTTGCCCTGCGAGATGTTATAGCCCTCGATCCGCGTCGGCCACGTTGTAGCGCAGCCCGATCGCTTCGGCGCGCTGGACGAAAGCTGCGTTCCGAGCGCGATTCCACCAGCGCGAAGCGGCAACTGCCCTGCCCGAGGAAATCCGCGCGCGCCCGATCCGTCGGTCAGCAGCGTCGACGGTAGCCGGTCATGAAGACGAGGCTCGGCTCGTGGAAACCGCGCGGCGGCGGCCTTCGGCCCGACGCAGACCACGTTGCGCAGCGCGCGCGCGACCTCGGCGCTCGGAAACAGCGTGCGTCAGCGACGGCACCACGACGCCGTAGATCGCCAACCGCCAGAAACATCGCCGCGACCACCGCGTTCAGCAGCGAGCGCTCGGCGCGGCTGTCCTCGAACAGCCACCACGCGATCAGGCCGAAGATCATCGCCGCCGCCACGAACGGCCAGGCCGGAAACACCGGCTGACGCGTCAGCGTGATCGCGCCGACGATCGGCGATCACCGAAGCGCCGGCCGGAATGACGAACCACCAGGCAGCGCCGCGCATCAGCCAGGATCGCGACAGCACGCGGCGCTCCAGCGCGCCGACGGTGAGGATCGCGATCGCCGGATAGAGCGGCAGCACGTAATGCGGCAGCTTGGTCAGCACCAGTTCGAACACGATCCAGGACGGGATCAGCCACGCCAGCAGATATTGCGCGCCGGGCTCGCGCCGCGCGCGCCACACCGCCGGCGCCGCCATCCCGCCAGCGCCGCGCCCGGCCAGAACGTGACCCAGAACAGCAGCAGATAGAGCGCCGGGCGGCGCGCCATGGGACTCCTGCGCGGCGAGCTTGCTCAGCATGTCGCCGCCGATCGAATCGGCGAAGAACGCCTCGCCGGCGCGCCAGAAGATCGCGACGAACCACGGCAGCACCAGCACCAGCGTCCACATCAGGCCCCAGACCGGGCGCAGCCGCCACAGCCATGCCGCCGAGCGGTCGAGGATCGCCAGCGCCACGATGGTCAGGCCGACGAACATCAGGATCAGCGGTCCCTTGAGCAGGATGCCGCCGGCCAGCGCGGTCCAGAAGATCGCGGGCGCAGTCCACGGCGGATGCGCGGGATCCTCGCCGCGCTGCCAGGACAGATAGACCCGCGCCATCGCGCCCATCGCGGCGACGACGGTCAGCAGCAGCATCGCGTCGGTCTTGGCGAGCCGCGCTTCGGCGCCGAGCAGCACGGAACTGCACATCATCAGGCGCGGCAAGATGCGCCGCCGCGCCGCGTCACGAAGGCGAGCGCCGTCCAGTAGGTCAGCAGCACCGCGCCGATGGCGCCGATCAGGGACGGAATGCGGTAGAGCCAGATGCGCAACTGCGCGCCGCGGCAGGCCGAGCGCCGAGGCGGTTTCGACCACGGCGGCCTGCAGCCAGTAGATGCCGACCGGCTTCTTGTAGCGGACGTCGTCCTGAAAGCGGATGTCGACGAAATCGCCGCTCTCGACCATCTGCTTGGTCGCCTGCGCGAACCGCGCCTCGTCGCGGTCGATCGGCGGAATGTTGAAGAAGCCCGGCAGGAACAGCAGCAGGCCGCAGAGCAGCAGGAACGCGACGGCGCGGACATGGCTTGCCGTCGCAAAGTCGATCACGGCGGCCAGCCTGCGGCCGGAATTCACCGGTTTTACAGGCTGCGTGGCCGCTCCAAATCGTGGGGCGGGCATAGGTCTCAACCATCGGTTCCGCATACGCTGAAACCGCACTGCAAACAACACCACAGATCCGCTTATGACGTCCTCGACGTCTTACTGTACCCGGATCACAACTGTGTCCGCCGCGCCCGTGGCGTCGATCACGGTCAATCGGGCAAAGCCCGGCCCGGGCGGATCGACCAGGCGCTGGCGCCGGCTGTCGATTTCGCCGACCGAGGCACCGTTCACCAGCATGGTCAGCGGCAGCACGCCGCCGGCGACCTTGACCGGCATCGCCGCGGCCTGCCCGTCACCGAGCGGTCGACGTCGATCCGCGAGCCGTTCAGCGGAAACTGGATGCGCGGCGCCTGATCGCTGCCGGTGCGCACCAGTTCGCCGACGGGACGGAACCGCCGCAGCGGCAGCGGCAGCTTGGCGTTGCTGGCGAGCAGCGCGCCCTTCGGCGGCCTTCGGCAGCGCCGCCGGGATTTTTCCGGTGCGGGCGAAGGCGTCGAACAGGATCGGCGCCGCGGCGGTGCGGCCGACCAGGCCCGGCACCGGCGCGCCGTCGGGACGCCCGACCCAGACGCCGATGGTGATGCGGCCGTCGAAGCCGACCGACCAGGCGTCGCGGTAGCCGTAGCTGGTGCCGGTCTTGAACGCGATCCGGTTGTGCACGCCGTTTTCCGGCGGCGGCGTGCCGATCAGGACATTGCCGACCTGCCAGGCCGCGGCCTGATCCATCAGCCGCATCGGCTCGCGATCGTCTGTTGGCCAGCATGATCTCGCGCAGCGGCTTGCGTGTGCCGAGCCGCGCCAGCCCGGCATAGAGCTGCGCCAGATCCTGCAAGCGTGATGCCGACGCCGCCGAGGCCCATCGCAAGGCCCGGCGCTTCGTCCTTCGGCAGCACCAGATTGCCGCCGGCCTGCTTCAGCCGCGACGACAGCCGGCTGGAGCCGACGCGGTCGAGCAGCGCGATCGCCGGCACGTTCAGCGAGAGTTGCAGCGCCTTGCGCACCGGCACCGTGCCCTGAAACGTCATGTCGAAATTTTCCGGCGCGTAGGAGCCGAAGCGGATCGGACGGTCGTCGATCAGGCTTTCGGGATGCACAAAGCCGTCCTCGAAGGCGAGGCCATAGATGAACGGCTTCAGCGTCGAGCCCGGCGAGCGCACCGCGCGGGTCATGTCGACCTGCCCGGCGCGGCGCTCGTCGAAATAATCCGGCGAGCCGACGCGCGCCAGCACGTCGCCGCTCTCATTGTCGACCGCGATGATGGCGACCGAAATGTTCGGCCCCTGCGCCACCGCGCGGTCGCGCGCCAGCGCTTCCAGCGTTTTCTGCAGGCTGGAATCCAGCGTCAGCCTGATGACCGGCGTATCCTTCACCGTCGCCATCGCCGGCGTCGGCGGAATGCGGCGCCAGGATCGGCATCGGCTTGCGCAGCCGCGGCACCGCGACCGCCTTGGCCTGCGCCGCGTCCTCTTGCGACACGCACGCCATCCTCGACCATGCGCGTCGAGCACGCGGTCGCGCGCGGCGTGCGCGGCATCGCGGATAGCGGTCGAGCCGGCGGCGTTCCGGCGATTGCGGCAGCGCCACCAGCAGCGCCGACTTCCGCCAGCGACAGCCGCTTCGGCTCCTTGCCGAAATAGGCGATCGAGGCGGCGCGGATGCCCTCGAGATTGCCGCCGAACGGCGCCAGCGCCAGATAGAGATCGAGGATCTCGTCCTTGCTCAGTTGCCGCTCGATCTCGATCGCGCGCACCATCTGGCGCAGCTTTGCGTAGACCGAGCGCTCGCGCCGCGGCTCCATCAGCCGCGCCAGTTGCATCGTGATGGTCGAGCCGCCGGAGACGATGTGGCCGCGGGTGACGAGCTGAAGCGCCGCGCGCCCGAGCGCCAGCGGATCGACGCCGCGCATGCGAATAGAAACGGCGGTCTTCATAGGCCAGCAGCAGCTTGAGATAGCCGGGATCGACGGCGGTCTTGGCATCGACCGGCAGCCGCCAGCGGCCGTCGGCCATCGCATAGGCGCGCAGCAGCTTGCCGTTGCGGTCGACGATGGTGGTCGAGACTTTTCGCGCCTGCTCCAGCGGCAACGGGCCGAGCGAGACGACCCAGGCGGCGAAGGCGGTGGCGACGAGAGACGATAGCCGATGCGCACGAGCCGAAGCGCCGCGCCGACCACCGCCGTCATGGCCGGGCTTGTCCCGGCCATCCACGTCTTCTGTCCGCACGCAAAGCCGTGGATGCCGGGTCAAGCCCGGGCATGACGGATGACGCTATGGTCGCCCGTCTCACTCATTTCGCCGGACGCACCTCGACCGTGCCGGTGCCGGTGCGGCCGTAGCGCGAGGGGTTGTACATGTCCTCGACATAGCCTGCGGCAGCACGTATTTGCCGGGCGATACCGCGCGCACGACATAGGCCACCGTGAACACCGACTTGTCGTCGCTGGCGCGATCGATCGCCGCCGTGAAGCGGTCGTCGCGGAACTCGGTATTCTCCGGCTCCTCGCCATCCTCGATCCAGTCCAGCGTGCCGCGAGTCGCCCGACGACACCAGATGCGGGTTGTCGATCTCGAGGCCCGGCCGGGAGATAATCGGACACCATGATGTGCCCGTATTCCGGCTTGGCCTCGGTGATCTTCAGCACCACCGCGAAGCGATCGTTCTGCTTGGCCTTGCTGACGTCGGCCGGCTTGCCGTCGAGCGTGAAATAATTGCGCTCGATCTTGAAGCCGTTCGAGGCCGCGGGCTCCGGCGTGACCGGCGAACCCGAGACCGAGACCACCGCCTGCACCGGCGCATCGCCGGTGTTGGTGATCTTGACCGGCTTGCCGGCCATCGCCTCGGCCTTGTAGCTGCGATAGACCGCGGTCTTGACCGGCGCGCCATCGATGTCGAGCGTCAGCGTTTCCTTCGACAGCGCGCGCGCGGCCAGCACCAGCCAGGCGTTCTCCTGCGTCGAGGTGTAGGGCGTCAGCCCGCGCGCCACTTCGACCCGCTGCGACCGCCTGCGTCAGCGTCGCCCGCGGCGCGTTGCCTTCGCTGGCGAGCGAAACCAGCGCCGCCGCATCGCGCAGCGCCGAGCCGTAGTCGACCCGGCCGAACTCGATCACAGGCTTTGGCGCCAGCGCATCGAGCGCGGCGCCATAGACCCGCTCCGCCCTCGCCTTGTCGCCGACCAGCGCCAGCGCCGCCGCCAGTTGCGATTTCGCAATCGGGGTGGCGAGATTGCTCGAGCTTGGTGTCGGCGAGGTAGCGCAGATCGCCGATCGGCGCCGCGCCATTGCGGGCGAGCACGTAGAGGCCGTAGGCGAGATCGCGGCCGCCGTCCTTTTCCGGCTCGTTGGCGTTGACCACGGAGTTGCGGATGCGGTCGAGCGCGTTCTTGAACAGCACGTCCGGCACCGCAAATCCCTTTTCGCGGGCGCGGGTCAGGAAGTCCGTCACGTAGGCGTCGAGCCAGGCGTCGTCGCCGCCGGCCGACCACAGGCCGAACGAGCCGTTCGAGCCTTGGCGCGCCAGCAGCCGCTCGATGGCGTCCCTGATGCGCTGGTCGACCGCGGTATCCATCGCCAGATGCGCGCCGGCCGCGAGATCGTTGACATAGAGCAGCGGCATCGCGCGGCTGGTGATCTGCTCCGAACAGCCGTGCGGATAGCGATCCAGCGCCTTCAGGATGGTCGCCGCATCGAGCGCGGTGGACAGGCTGACCGACAGCGACACGCTGCCGGTGCCCGACACCAGGTCGGAGAACATGTCCGAGGTCAGCGTCAGGCTCTCGCCCTTGGCCAGTGTCCGGATCGAGCGGCGCGCCAGGACCTGCGTCGCCGCCTTGACGTCGAGCGCATAATGCCGCGCCAGCGTCAGCCCGTTCGGTCCCTTGATGTCGACGTCGAGATTGGCGGTGCCGGCGCCGCCGGCGTCGAGCGCCAGCGCCATCGAGGTCCGCTGCTTGGCGGCGAGCTTGACCGTGGTCGTCGGGATTGCCGGTCACCTTCACCGGGCCCGACGTCTTGACGCTGATGGTGTAGTCGCCGGGCGCGCCCTCGACGTTGTCGAGATCGAAACTCATGGTGCCCTGGTCGCCATTGAGCAGGAAGCGCGGCAGCGTCGCCGTCAGCACCACGGGATCGCGCACGGTGACATCGATGGTGGCGCGGCCGAGCTTGGTCGAGTTCCACGCCACCGCCATCACCCGCGCGGTGCCGGCGAATTCCGGAATGTCGAAACTGATCTCGGCGGTGCCGTCGGCGCCGACCGTGACGATCCCGGAATAGAGCGCCAGCGGCTTCTGCGTCGGCGGGACTGCCCTGCAGTTCGGCGCCGCGCGGAATCGCCGCCGGTCTTGATCTGGCCGCGCGTGCCCTGCATGCCGTCGATCAATTGCCCATAGAGGTCGCGGATTTCCGACGTCAGGCGGCGCTGGCCGAGATAGTAATCGTCCGGCGCCGGCGGCTTGTAATTGGTCAGGTTGAGAATGCCGACATCGACCGCGGCAACGACGATCTTGGCGTCCTCGCCGGGATTGAGCCCGCCGAGCTTGACCGGGAATCTTCAGCGCGGTGCCGGGCGGACCAGCGGCGGCGGCGACAGCGCTGACCTGCGAGCGTGCGGGTCTTCTTGTCGATGCCGAACCATTTCAGGCCGATCGCGCGTCCCGGCATCCGCAGCGCCGCCGCATCGAGCGGACGGCGCAGCGTCGCCAGCACATAGGCGCCGGTGCCCCAATCCTTGCCGACGGGAAGCTTGACCTGCTGCGGTGCCTTCCTTGACGTCGACGGTCTGCGTCGTCAGCAGGCGGTCGCCGAGCACGTTGATGGTGAGCTTGCCGGCGGAGCGCGCATTGACCGACACCACCATGGTGTCGCCGGACTGCGTATTCCGGCTTGTCGATCGAGGTCTCCAGCAGGTCCGGCGTATCGGCGCTGCCGTCGGAATACCAGCCGACATCGAACTGCACCGAGGTGATCGGCCCGTCCGCCTCGGTCGATTTGACGTCGAGGCGATAGCGGCCGGGCTGCGGCGACAGCGACACCCGCGACGGCTTGTCGGCGGCGAGCGTCAGATCGCCATCGGCGACGCGCGTGGTCGATTTGACCGGCTCGTATTCCCAGGACGAATTCTGCCGATACCATTGATAGCGGGACTCCATCTTCAGCAGTTCGTAGCGCAGGCCGTCGCGCGGCAATTGCTTGCCGTCGGGGCGCGACGAACACGACGTCGAACTCGGCCTTGTCGCCCTCGGCGACGCTCTTGTCGCCGAACAGCGGCTTGATGCCGATCAGCGCTGCCGCGGGCGCCACCGGCAGCACCAGCTTGCGCTCGACCGCGCGGCCGCCGGCCTCCGCCATGCGGATGAAGATCTGCGCCTCCTGCGGCCGGGTCGAGGTCGGCGGCTTCGCCAGCTGACACCGGGAAGGTCGCGACGCCATTGGCGTCGGCCTCCGGCAGGTTCTCGATCGGGGTGCGCTCGTTGCTGGCGGTCTCCTCGTCGGCGACGCCGAACTGGTAGCCGGGATAGCCCGGCCGCCCGAGGCGCCGGCGCCACCAGCATGTCGCCCTCGAGCTGCAGGCCGGAGGCCGGCGCGCCATAGAGGAAATGGCCGTCGACCTTAAGTTCCACCGGAACTTCAGCCTTGATCAGCTTCTCCTTGGCTGGAGAGGTCGAATTCGATCCGTTCGGGGATGTAATCCTCGACCATGAAGGTGGTCTCGCCGACCGACGACGCCCTTCGGGTCGGTGAAGGCGCGCGCCCGCCAGGTCCCGGTCGGGACCGCCGAATTGAGCGGCACGCGCCATGCTGCGGCCGCCCGCGCCCTGGTCGGGCAGCACGGCGCGGCGGAATTCGACGCCGTCGGGGCGCTCGATCACCAGCGTCAGCGGCCCGCCGGTCATGGCATTGCCCTGCCCGTCGCGCAGCAGCGCGGTCAGATAGACGGTCTCGTTGGAGCGGTAGACGCCGCGCTCGGCATAGACGAAGGCATCGGCGCCGGCCGGCACCGACCCGCCCGGACACGCCGCGGTCGGTGAGGTCGAAGGCGTTGGTCTTCAGGCTGAGGAAGGCGTAGTCCGCCTTCTCGCTCATGACCGTCAGCAGCGCCGGCGACAGCCCGCCCTCGCCGCGCGCCAGCCCGGCCTCGAACAGCACGTGGCCGGCATCGTCGGTCTTGCGGGTCGCCAGAATCTCGTTGTTGCGCGCGACCAGCCGCACCTCGGCCTTGGCGACCGCCTCGGTCGAGGCCAGCGAATTGACGAAGACGTGGATGCCGTCATTGCCGGAGAACGCCGTCAGGCCCATGTCGGAGACGATGAACCATTGCGTCGCCAGCGAGCCGTCATCGTCGCTGCCGGGGCCCTTGGCCGACGCCGTCATGACATAGACGCCCGGCTGCAGGTCGCCGAGCGCCTGGTCGACCGGGAACGCCGTGATGACGTCCTGGTTCAGCGTGGTGGCGGTGGCGAGTTCGCCCGACCAGACCTTGACGCCGCGCTCGTCGCCGAGATCGCAGAGCTGGTAGCTGGCTCAGCGTCTGCTGGAAATCGCTGTCGATCACCGTGTTGATCAGGTTGCGGTCGCCGATCCGGAACACGTTGACGTTCACCGCCGGCGTATTGACGCTGACCAGCGGAATGCCGCGCTGGCCGGTGCGCGGCAGCACATAGGCGCGCCCGGTGAAGCGCACGAACGGCTTGCGGTCGCGGACATAGATGTTGAACTCGGCCGATTTCGGCAGGGTCTCCTTGACGGTGGACGGCAGGCCGGCGCGCAGATTGATGTTGTAGCGCTCGCCGTGCTTCAGGCCGTCGACGCAAAGCTGCTTGCCTTCCGCCGTCAGCGCCGGCTTGTCGGTGCCGGCCAGCGCCAGGAACGGCGCGAAGTCGACCCGCTTGGCGAGGTCCTCGGAGAACTGGAAGCAGGCCCGCGGCGAGGCGCCGTCGGAATCGACGGTGTAATCCAGCAGCCGGAAGCCGTGCTCGTCGCGCATCTTCTCGTATTGGCCGCGGACCTCGGCGACCTCGCGCATGTCGAGCGACAGCCGCAGCGCATCCAGCGCCGGACGCCACAGCTTGCGCTCGGACATCGCCCGGCCGAGCACGGCCAGCGCATCGGCCTCCTCGGCCGGCATTGCCGGCGCGCTGATAGGCGATGTAGGCCGCGGTCGAGGCGCGCTCGAGCAGGAAGGTCTGCTCGCTGGAAGCTGGCGGAGCGGATCTGGAAGATGGTCTTGGCGAGCCTGCAGCCAGTTGGCGCTGTCTTCGGGCGTGGTGGCGGCGATCTGCCCGAGGATCTGCAGGCCGGTGCGGAAATCGGAGCGCTTGAAGGCGGCGTCGGCATCGGTTCGCAGCGTCGCGGCGGATCTTGGCGACCGGCCCCGCCTCGCTCTTGATCTGGGCTTCCAGCTTGACCGCGGAATCGGCGAGATCGTCGCGCTTGAAGGCCTTGTCCGCCGCCTGCGCCGCGACCAGGCCAAGCGCCAGCGTGGCGCAAAGCGCTGCGGCGCGAACCAAACCGATCATGATGGAGCTCCTTGCCGCGGACGAACGCCGCGTGACGATCAAAAATGCGCGAAAAGGTGACGGACTGATGGCGGCGGAAACGGGCTAGCGAAAAGGTCGCATGCGACATTGCCAGACAGTCCCTGGCCGCGCCGCCGCCGGCGGCCGCCGGCGCGGCATTGCGTCACGGGCGGACCGAAGGCAATGGCCCACCGCTCAGCCTTTGTCGCGCCATCGCCAGAAATCGGTTCGGACCGGGCTTGGCGGAGAAGCGGATTTTTCATATTGGCAGTGCTATGAAGGCCTAGGGGGCGACCGCCCAGACGGTCCCATAGCTCAACTGGATAGAGTAACGGATTTCTACTCCGTGGGTTGCAGGTTCGAATCCTGCTGGGACCGCCGCTCGGCCGACGGCGCGGTGTTCAGCGCGGCCAATCTCTCCGGAAAAGAACTGAGCGCGCGATGATGGTTGCGTCCCGGGGGGCGCTAAACATACGGCGTCACGCATCGGCACTGGTTGCGACGCATAACAACCAGTCGAGGGCCCGCTATCCGCTATGCCCCGGTCACGCGGCGTCCTTGGCCGCCGATTATCTTGCGTAGGTCGGCGGCCAGCTCGCTATAGTGCTGGGCGAGCCGCAAATAGGAGTTCGCGCTTTCCCCGGTCCGGTGCCGAAGCACGGCAGGCGTCAGTTCGCATTCGGCGGTCAGCGTTTTCGAACCGCTCAATTTGGCAGAAAAGTCGATCATGGCAGCGTCTCCCCAACGCCACGAAAGGGCGATCAGCCTACGCCGCTGGCTTACGTCACCGCTAACATCGTTATGCGGTAGAACTATTTTTTAGTTTGACGGCGCACTCCCCGCGCTTCCGCCGGAGGCGGCGGGTGAATCCTCCCGTTCATTGTGCAGGCGGAGCGGCCAGGCGAATTATTCGCGGCATGATCCGGTCGGCCGGCAAGCTCGGGCTGCGACCAATCAATACCTGCAGATCGCGCTTCGGCTCCTGCGCGAGCCGTTCGAGCCAGCACCGGCGCTTCTTCTGCTTTGCTATCCGCGAAGTCTCGCGCAGCCTTCAGCGAAAGGCGCCGCGATGTTCCCTGGCGGGTCTTCGAACTGCTGTCGAGAAGATTGATCAACCTCATGCAGTATTGCGGGCACTGAGTGCTGATTAGCCCTGCTTCAGCTCGTTGCGCCGTTCATTAGGAATATCCTGCGGCAGTTTGAGCGAACTTAATCTTGATGCGATCGGTCATGAGAATTCTCCGAGGCCTGAAGATGAATCACTGTTTTTTACTTTCGCGCTAATATGTTTTTGCCTCAATTGAAGGCATTCGCATTAACTAAGCGTGCCCCCTCTTTAGTTGACGCGGGTAACCCTGGTTCAAGGAATTACCACTCCTATACCGTCGTCACCGGAAAGGAGCTGCGCGCATGGACGAAAACGTAAAGCCAAGCGACGTCGCGTTCTGAAAAGCGCGGAACGATCGAATTCGAGCGCGGTGCGTATAGTTGCGCCGTCGAAACCTGTCAGAGGAAGCGCCGCGCTCGGGTCCTCACGTCGACCATTCCGCACGAGTTCGAACTGGTCATGCAGGCCGATCCCGTTCCGCCGGCATTGCCGCGTCATATGGCGAAGAGAACCGGCTGGGCGTCGCGTTCCGGCGAAGTTGATGACGGGGCGCCCTCCTAATCGAATACGACTCTACCCGGTATTCCCTGCGCCAGACGACGTGACGTGGCAGCTTCAAACCATCCTCCGGCATGATCAATGCGAACTGATCGGGAATGCGGACCAGGTCTGGGAAGTCAGGCGACACGAGTGGTCGATATGTCGCGGACCGTGCAGGGATACTTGTCGCACCGCGAATCAATCTTCGCGGACCTTCATAACGCGGACGCGCGGCGCGATCCGAGTTTCGACCATTCGTGCTGAACTGCTCCCAATTCCCAATGGCGCTCCTTGAGGTAGTATAGGTTTCGATGAATTGTATTATGCCCGCGGTGCCCGCGGTGCCTGCTCCTTGCGCAGGCGAGACCGACGTGGACTCGAGGTGCTCACGTCCCGCTGCAGGTCGTAAGGACGAATGCAAGGCGGCTGCACTGCCACTCGGACCGAGCGCGGCGCTCGCGCTCGACCGAGTTCGTGGGCCGTCAATCCAATCGAAAGCAGCGCGACGACGCAAGCCGCCGCTGAGATCGTCGTGTTGATGAGCATGAGGGCCTTGCGACTCAGAGCTTAGGAGGCATGCAGTCGTTCCTCTTTGATGGCGCGGAGCATAGGTCTGGGCGATCCATTATCCTGTCAGCGAAATCACATTGGGCGGCTATGCCGCACGGCCGGTAACTTCACCGGGCGGGCTGGATGACGTTGCAATTCGTGCGGCCTGACATCAAACAATCCCTGCATCTTGCTCGTTGCCGTGAGCTCGATTGCGCGGCCATAGCCCTGCCGCCAGCATCACGGCGGCGACGAGCAATCCGGCGATCGCGCCGCGGTGACTTCCACCCTCTTCGGGATTGGTCATGGTCAGGTCGGTTCAATGGCCAGTGTCGATCCAGATCATGCGTCCGACCGTTCCACAAGGGGCGTCTGATCACATCTGCAGCACCTGGAAAAAATGACGTGTGAAGAGTCGCCATCAGGGTTGCAGATCGATTGCATACAATCCGCTTTGGGGAAAAACTATCCCCGATCAAAAATGCGTGTGCGAAGGCGTGCTATGGATAAGCAGGAAAACGACTGACGACTACCACCGTTACAAGAAGCTGCTGGTGGAGGCAGTCGACGAGGACAAGCGACTCGACTTGATCGACGTCTTGATCGAGGAAAAGGCGCGGGACCGGCTGGAAGCCAGCGGACGTCGGATCGGGTCGCGATGACGGCCCAAACCGTCGCCAGGGTTTTGGGAACGTCCGCAAGCCCGCGACAATTTCAAACTTGATTAGAGTTTTCAGGATCGTCCGGAGTGACTGAATGAGATCGGCGGAGTGCCGGTCGCTGCTCATTTCTCGGTCGCGAATTTCACGAGCGAGCCGATCCAGTCCGAACAGCGCGCAGGCGAACAAGCCATATTGCAATACCGCAACGGCCCGGCTCGGCGCTTCCGTGGTGCTCGCCATGTCGTAGATCCAGCCAGACCGACGTCACGCGCACTCATTAGCATCACCTTTGGCCACCTGCTGTTCACGTCCAAATTCTCCCCTGCTTTGCCTCCGTTGGACGCTGGCAATTTGTCTTGGGTTCACCTACTGAAGCGTCAAATCGCCTGTCCCGCCGTCCGCAAACAACCACGAAAGCAACAAGGCTTCCTCTATGAGTGGCTTCAAGGAACCGAGCTTCGCCGACCGCCAGAAGGCCGCGCATGCAGGCGCGGCAGAGACATCCTCAACAAGTTTCGCGCCCAGCCGGGGCCCGACGATCCCGCGGTGAAGCAGCGTCAGGCCGAGCGCGAGGCGCAGCGCCGCCACGCGCGCCGAGGCGAGAGAGGCCCGCGAGGCTGCCAAGGCCGAAGCAGAAGCGCGCGCGAGGCCGCAGCCGCGGCCGCCGAAGCCGTCGCCGGACTCGCCCGCGCAAAAGGAAGAAGAAGCCGCGAGGCTGGCGGCGCTTGAGGCCGAAGCAGAAGGCCAAGCGCGACGCGCGCTACGCCGCGCGCAAAGGCAAGGGCAAGAAGAGTAGCAGCCGTGCCCGCGGCCATCCGCTGCGGACGGATGCAGGCCCGCCTCGCGCGAGGCGAGCCTGCAGCGGAAAGCAGACGACGGCTAGTTCTTCTTCATGCCGTCGTCTTTTTCATGCCGTCCTTCGATCATCGCGTCGTCTCTTCATTGCATCCTTCTTCATCATGCCATCGTCCTTCTTCATGGCGTCATGGGACATCGAGACTCCTTTTTCATGCCGTCGTCCTTGCCCATCTTGTCCTGGGCGAAGGCGGCCGGCGCGAGCGCGAGGCTGAGCGAAACGAGCGCGGCAGAAACGCCGAGGCCGATACGGGTCGTGAATAGTCATGGGTTGGTCATCCTTGTTGGGTCGTTCGATGAAAGCGACGTCTGCCGCTTTCCCAACGACGATCCCGGCATCGGCCTTCGTTACCGGCTGTAACGAACTCGTTGAAGTCGCCACGGCTGTTGACGCGGGTGATCTGAACGCTGACCGGGGTCGGACGTATTGTCGCCGGGTCTTCTGCGAAGCCACGATCGCGATGTGTGCACCGCAGCAATACCGGCCTGGTTCAGGTGACTTGCCGTCGCGCGCCGCCTCGACCTATCAGACCGCCTCGAACTATCAGACTAGAGAAACTTCGGACGAAGACCGGCTAACATGCGCTCAATGCCGGCCCTGATACGCCGATCAAGAACCAGCTCTCAGGGAGAAACCATGCTCACACGCCGCCACGTCCTCGCATCCGCGCTTGCCGCGCCCGCCATCCTGCGCTTCGGCACCGGTACCGCCCATGCCGCAACGACGCTGAAAATCTCGCATCAGTTTCCCGGCGGCACCATCGACAAGGGCGATTTCCGCGACCGGCTGTGCCGGATGTTCGCCGCCGAAGTCGCCAAGCGCAGCGGCGGCGAGATCGCAGCCGAGATCTATCCGAACTCCTCGCTGATCAAGACCAACGCGCAATTCTCGGCGATGCGCAAAGGCGCGCTCGACATCAGCCTCTATCCGCTGCCCTATGCCGGCGGCGAATTGCCGGAAACCAATATCGGCCTGATGCCGGGCCTGGTCGCGACCTACGACCAGGGCCTGCGCTGGAAGAAGGAGCCGGTCGGCAAGGCGCTGACCGATTTCCTGGCCGACAAGGGCATCATCCTGCTGACCTGGGTCTGGCAGGCCGGCGGCGTCGCCAGCCGCTCCAAGCCGATCGTCGCCCCCGAAGACGCCAAGGGCCTGAAGGTGCGCGGCGGCTCGCGCGAAATGGACATGGTGCTGCAGACCGCGGGCGCTGCCGTGCTGTCGGTGCCGTCGAACGAACTCTACGCGGCGATGCAGACCGGCGCCTGCGACGCCGGCATCACCTCCTCCACCAGCCTGATCTCGTTCCGCCTCGAAGAAGTCGCGAAATCGCTGACCTCGGGCGCCGGCGCCTCCTACTGGTTCATGCTGGAGCCGCTGATGATGTCGAAGGCGATCTTCGACAAGCTGCCCAAGAACCAGCAGGACATCATCCTGGCCGTCGGCACCGAGCTGGAAGCCTTCGGCAAGAAGGGCGCGCAGGACGACGATATCGAGGTCGCCAAGGTCTATGAGAAGGCCGGCGCCAAGGTCAGCGCGCTCGATGCCGCGACCGTCGGCAAGTGGCGCGACATTGCGCGCGATACCGCCTGGAAGGACTACAGCGCCAAGACGGCGACCGTCAGCCAATCTGCTGAAGCTCGCAAGCGACGTCTCCGCATGATGCATGGTCCGCTTCCGGATCAAATCGACCACTCCGGCACGCCGCCACGGGCAACCCGCTCGTGGCGGCGCTCGGCGCAGGCGCTGGCGCTTGTGCAACAACATCATCGTGGTCTTCGCCGCCATCGCGCTGATCGCGGCCTGCGTCGATCCTGAGCTACAGCGTGCTCGGCCGCGCCCTGTTCCACAGCCCCAATTACTGGCAGGACGAGGCGGCGGTGTTTCTGCTGGTCGGCGCCACCTTCATGACCGCGGCCTATGTGCAGGGCCAGCGCGGCCATATCGGCATCGAGGCCTTTGTCGGGCTGCTGTCGCCGCTCGCCAACCGCATCCGGCTGTGGCTGGTCGATGTCGCGAGCCTGCTGTTCTGCGCCTTCTTCGCCTGGAAGTCCTGGACGCTGGCGCATGAGGCCTGGGTCGACGGCCAGGTGTCGAACTCGATGTGGTCGCCGCCGCTGGCGATCCCCTACGTGCTGATGGCGCTGGGCATGACGCTGTTGTGCCTGCAAATCCTGCTGCAGATCATCATTCCCTTGGCCGGTGCGGCACGCCGATGACCGTGTCTTGGAATTGGCATCAGCTACGGCGTCGCGACCCTGTTTGCGATGTTCTCGGGCATGCCGATTGCGTTTGCGCTGGGCGCGGTCGCGGTCGTGTTCATGGCGATCTACATGCCCGACGGCCTCGCTCGATACGGTGACGCAGAACGTCTACGAGGAAATGGCCTCGATCACGCTGCTGTCGATCCCGCTGTTCATCCTCAAGGGTGCTGCGATCGGCAAATCCCGCGCCGGTCAGGATCTCTATTCGGCGCTGCATGCCTGGCTGCATCGCGTGCCCGGCGGGCTCGGCGTCGCCAACGTGTTCGCCTGCGCGCTGTTTGCGGCGATGGCGGGCTCCTCGCCCGCCACCTGCTCGGCGATCGGCTCGGCCGGCATTCCCGAGATGCGCAAGCGCGGCTATTCCGGCGGCTTTGCCGCAGGGATCATCGCCGCCGGCGGCACGCTCGGCATTCTGCTGCCGCCCTCGATCACCATGATCCTGTTCGCGGTCGCCGCGGAAAAATCGCTGGGCCGGCTGTTCCTCGCCGGCATCGGGCCCGGACTGTTGCTGGTGACGCTTGTTCGGCATCTACGCGGTGTTCCGGTTCCGCAAGGAATATGCCGCCGGCGCAGGCGCTCTACGAGAAGACCGGCGCGGACTCCGCGATCCTCACAGCGCGACGATTTCACCATGGCCGAGCGCTTCAGCGTGCTGCCGCGGGTGCTCCCGTTCGTGCTGCTGCTGACCGGCGTGATGATCGCGCTCTATGGCGGCTACGCGACGCCGTCGGAAACCGCGGGCCTCGGCGGGCTGCTGGCGCTGGTGCTGATCGCGCTGATCTACAGCGTGTGGCGGCCGAGCGATCTGTCGCCGATCCTGAAATCGACCATCCGCGATTCCACCATGCTGATGATGATCATCGGCATGTCGCTGCTCTATTCCTACGTGATGAGCTATCTGCACATCTCGCAATCGGCGGCGGAAGCCATCGTCGCGATGCATCTGCCGCGCTGGGAATTGCTGGTCGCGATCCTGCGTCGATGGTGGTCGTGCTCGGCTTCTTCCTGCCGCCGGTGTCGATCATCCTGATGACCGCGCCGATCATCCTGCCGCCGCTGCGCGCCGCCAATTTCGACATCATCTGGTTCGGCGTGGTCATGACCATCGTGATGGAGATGGGGCTGATCCACCCGCCGGTCGGACTGAACATCTTCGTCATCCGCAACGTCGCGCCGGATATTCCCTGAGCGAGGTGATCTGGGGCACGCTGCCGTTCGTGCTGCTGATGATGCTGGCGGTGCTGCTGCTGTGCTTCTTCCCGGGAATTTCGACCGGGCTGCCGGATCTGGTGATGGGACCGGACGGGGGCGGTGAGTAGCGCGCTGTCAACGCGTCATTGCGAGAGCGTAGCGACGAAGCAATCCATGCTTCGCTCGTTGCGAGACATGGATTGCTTCGCTTCGCTCGCAATGACGGCTGTTTACTCGTCCGCCTTCGCATTCAACGCTGCCGCCACGCGGCTCACCGGCGGGCGGCCGATCAGCCGGCTGATTCGTTGGTCGCCGCCAGCAGCTTCGCCATATCGACGCCGGTCGCGATGCCCATGCCCTCGAGCATGTAGACCACATCCTCGGTCGCGACATTGCCGGTCGCGCCGGGCGCGTAGGGGCAGCCGCCGAGGCCGCCGGCGGCGGAATCGATCACGCGGCAGCCCTCCTCCATCCCGGCATAGAGATTGGCCAGCGCCTGGCCGTAGGTGTCGTGGAAATGCATCGCGAGATTGGCCATCGGCACGATGCCCGCCACCGCGCGCAGCAGCTGCCGCGCCTTCAGCGGGCGTGCCGACGCCGATGGTGTCGCCGAGCGAGACTTCGTAGCAGCCGAGGTCCCACAGCACCTTGGCGACGTCGACCACCGCCTGCGGCTTGATCTCGCCCTCATAGGGGCAGCCGAGCACGCAGGAGATATAGCCGCGCACCCTGACGCCGTCGGCCTTGGCGCGGGCCAGCACCGGCTTGAAGCGCTCGATCGATTCCGCGACCGAGCAATTGATGTTGGCGCGCGAAAAGCTTTCCGACGCCGCGGCGAACACCGCGATCAGCTTGGCGCCGGCGGCCTGCGAGGCCTCATAGCCCTTCTCGTTCGGCACCAGCACGTGGAATTCGCAATCCGCGTGATGGCTGACGCCGCGCAGCACCTCGGTCCGAATCCGACCATTTGCGGGATCGCCTTCGGCGACACGAAGGCGCCGACCTCGACGGTGTGCAGTCCCGCGCCGATCAGCGCCTCGATGAAGGCGATGCGGTCGGCGACGCTGATCGGGGTCTTCTCGTTCTGCAGGCCGTCGCGCGGGCCGACTTCGACGATGCGGACGGCGATCGCTCATCAGGCCACGCCGCCGGCTCGACTTCGGCGAGTTCGACGCCTTCGCCGACGATATCGCCGACCTTGCATTTGATCTTCTTCAGCACGCCGGCATAGGGCGCGCGCAGGGTCTGCTCCATCTTCATGACTTCCAGCGTGAGGATCGCCGCGCCCTTTTCCAGCGTGGCGCCCTCTTCGGCCAGCAACGCCACCACGGTGCCCGGCAGCGGCGCCACGATCTTGTCCTCGCCGACCTGCTCCTCGGTCTCGCCGCCGAACGGATCGACCCAGTGCAGGTCGAAGCGGCCGTTGCGGGTGCGCAGATAAAGCTCATGGCCCTCGATCACGGCGACGACACGCGATTTCATGCCGTCGAGCGTCAGATCGAAGCCGCCGTCGTCGGCCGGCGAGATCGCGAAAACGAATTCGCGCTCGCCGATCGACAGCGTCGACGGCCCGTTGCCATAGTGCAGCGTCACCTTCTGCTCGGCGCGCCTGCCCCTGGCGGAACGAGAACACCCGCTGCCGCCGGCCGACCGGCATCCAGCCAAAGGTCTGCCACGGCGAATGCGCCTCCTGTGCGCGCCGCCTTCTGCTCTCGCTGACGAATGGCGGCGACCGCCGCGCAAAGCTCGAGATCGCCCGGCGCGCCCGACGCCGCCGTCAGGTTCTTCAACTCGCGTTCGATGAAGCCGGTGTCGATGGCGTTGGCGCGCACGTCCGGATGCGTCACCAGCGCCGACAGGAACGGAATGTTGGTGACGATGCCGCGAACGTCGGTCTCTTCCAGCCCGCGGTTGAGCCGCTCGATCGCGGCCTGCGCGGGTCGGCGCCCACGCGATCACCTTGGCCAGCATGGCGTCGTAATAGGGCGACACCGCATCGCCGCTCGCGATAGCCGGCATCGATCCGCAGGCCGTCGACGGCATCGGGCGTGCGCCAGGTCTTGATCCGGCCGACCGAAGGCATGAAATTCTTCTGCGGGTTTTCCGCATAGACCCGCGCCTCGATGGCGTGGCCGTTCAGCTTGATCTCATCCTGCGCCAGCGGCAGCTTTTCGCCGAACGCCACCCGCAACTGCCATTCCGACGAGATCGATGCCGGTGATCAGCTCGGTCACGGGATGCTCGACCTGCAGGCGCGTGTTCATCTCGATGAAGAACACGTCCTTGCCGTCGGAGACGAATTCGATGGTGCCGGCGCCGACATAGTTCACCGCGCCGGCCGCCTTGCGCGCGGCGGCGCAGACCGCCTCGCGCTGCGTGGCATCGAGCGTCGGCGACGGCGCTTCCTCGATCACCTTCTGGTGCCGCCGCTGCAGCGTGCATTCGCGCTCGAACAGCGACAGCAGATTGCCGTGGCTGTCGCCGATGATCTGCACCTCGATGTGCGCGGGATTCTGCACGAATTTTTCGATCAGCATGCGGTCGTCGCCGAACGCCGCCTTTGGCCTCGCGCTTGGCGCTGACGATCGCGGCCGCAAGCTCTGCCGGCCGAATTCACCACGCGCATGCCGCGGCCGCCGCCGCCGGCGGACGCCTTCACCAGCACCGGGAAGCCGATCTTGTCGGCGGCTTTCGCCAGCGTCGCCTCGTCCTGGGCCTCGCCGTGATAGCCGGGCACCAGCGGCACGCCGGCCTTTTCCATCAGCGCTTTCGAGCCGGACTTCGAGCCCATCGCGGTCATCATCGCGGCGGTCGGGCCGACGAACACCAGTCCGGCATCGAGCGCAGGCCTGCGCGAATTCGGCGTTCTCCGACAGGAAGCCGTAGCCGGGATGCACGGCCTCGGCGCCGGTCTGGCGCGCGGCTTCGATCACGCGCTCGATGTTGAGATAGCTGTCGCGCGCCCGCGCCGGCCCGAGCAGCACGGCCTCATCGGCCATGGCGACATGCATGGCGTCGCGGTCGGCCTCGGAATAGACCGCGACGGTGCGCAGGCCCATGGCGCGGGCGGTGCGGATGACGCGGCAGGCGATCTCGCCGCGGTTGGCGATCAGGAGCGTGCGAAAACGCCGGTAGAGTTTCGAGCGGTCCATCATCACATCCTGAACAGGCCGAATTTCGTCGGTTCGATCGGCGCGTTGGCCGCCGCCGACAGCCCGAGACCGAGCACCAGCCGCGTATCGGCGGGATCGATCACGCCGTCGTCCCACAGCCGCGCGGTGGCGTAATAGGGATTGCCCTGGCTTTCATATTGCGCGCGGATCGGCGCGCGGAACTTGTCCTCTTCCTCGGCCGACCAGGTCTCGCCCTTGGCCTCGATATTGTCGCGGCGGACCTGGCTCAGCACCATGGACGCCTGCTCGCCGCCCATCACGGAGATGCGCGCGTTCGGCCACATCCAGAGGAAACGCGGGCTGTAGGCGCGGCCGCACATGCCGTAATTGCCGGCGCCGTAGGAGCCGCCGATCACGACGGTGAATTTCGGCACGCCGGCGGTCGCCACCGCCGTCACCAGCTTGGCGCCGTCGCGCGCGATGCCGCCGGCCTCGTATTTCTTGCCGACCATGAAGCCGGTGATGTTCTGCAGGAACACCAGCGGAATATTGCGCTGGCAGCACAGCTCGATGAAATGCGCGCCCTTCAGCGAGCTCTCGCTGAACAGGATGCCGTTGTTGGCGATGATGCCGACCGGATAGCCCCAGATATGGGCAAAGCCGCAGATCAGCGTCGTGCCGTAGAGCTTCTTGAATTCGTCGAATTCGGAGCCGTCGACCAGCCGCGCGATGATGTCGTGCACGTCGAACGGCTTGCGGCCGTCGGCGGAGACCACGCCGTAGATTTCTTCCGCCGGAAACAGCGGCTCGCGCGGCTCGCGCATGTTGAGCGCGGCGCGCGTCGGCTGCTTCAGCGTGGCGACGATGCGCCGGGCAATCCCGATCGCGTGGGCGTCGTTCTGCGCGTAATGATCGGTGACGCCGGATTGCCGCGAATGCACGTCGGCGCCGCCGAGTTCTTCCGCGGTCACCACCTCGCCGGTCGCGGCCTTCACCAGCGGCGGCCCGCCGAGGAAGATCGTGCCCTGGTTGCGCACGATGATGCTCTCGTCCGACATCGCCGGCACATAGGCGCCGCCGGCGGTGCAGGAGCCCATCACGATCGCGATCTGCGGAATGCCCTGCGAGGACATCTGCGCCTGGTTGTAGAAGATGCGGCCGAAATGCCGCTCGTCCGGGAAAGATCTCGTCCTGCATCGGCAGGAAGGCGCCGCCAGGAATCGACCATGTAGACGCAGGGCAGATTGTTCTGCCGCGCGATGTCCTGCGCGCGCAGATGCTTCTTCACCGTCATCGGATAATAGGTGCCGCCCTTGATGGTGGCGTCGTTGGCGACGATGACGCATTCGCGGCCCGAGATGCGCCCGACGCCGGTGATGACGCTGGCGGAATGGACGTCGCCGCCATAGAGGCCGTGGGCGGCGAGCGGCGACAATTCGAGAAACGCGGTGCCGGGATCGACCAGGAGGTCGACGCGCTCGCGCGCCAGCATCTTGCCGCGCGAGGTATGCCGCTTGCGCGACGTCTCGCCGCCGCCGCCGGCGACCTGATTGAGCTTGTCGCGAAGCTCGGCGACGAGGCCGCGCATCACTTCGGCGTTGCGCGGCAAATTCGGGGATTTGGGATCGATGGTGGAATGAAGCGGCATGGCCCTTGGGGTGAGTCTTGGGCTGGTATATGGTGCGCCGCAATTCGGAGTGCGCGGCTTGCGCCATGGTGTCATTGGGCCACGGTCTAGCGCAACCTCAACTTTTGAAATGTCCTGTCCGGGACATTGCCTGGCGCAATTTCACGCGCGCGTGACCGTGCCGCCGCTTGTCAGGACGCAGGGCGCCAATCAGTGCGGCATCTCAGTGGGTCCAGGGCTCGCCGCGCCGGAACGCGAAATTGTCGGCATAGGCGACCTGCCGGCGCGCCGGATCCTTCGGCTCGATCACCTGATAGGGAATGCCCTTGCGCTCGCAATAGGCGACCGCCTCCTCCTTGGTGTCGAAGCGCAGGGTGAGCTGCTGCTTCATGTCGCCGGACGAGGTCCAGCCCATCAAGGGCTCGACCGCCCGCGGCTGCTCCGGCTCGTAGTCGAGCTGCCATTCCTGGTCTTGGCGCGTCCCGATTGCATCGCGTTTTTGGCGGGCTTGAAAATGCGTGCGGTCATGGATGGTCGGAGCCCCGTGGGATATGCGACACTGATGACTAAGCGACGTGGAGCGTTTGGAGGAAACCGCCGGGATAGTATAGAGACACCTTTCAGGGATTTGATCGGTGATTCCTGTCATCCGGATGTTACCTTTCCGAACCGGTATAGTCATTCTGCCGCGCGCTGACAATCTTGGCCGGCCGGCGCGGCAGGCCACGCGGCGCGATCTTCTCGAAAGCATCACTCGAAGCGGCACCCATGAAAATCAACGCCACCCTGCCCGAAAAAGGACGCGACCTCCGGCTCGACCTGTTTCGCGGGGTCGCGAACTGGGCGATCTACCTGGATCATATCCCGGACAATGTCGTGAACTGGATCACCACCCGCAATTACGGGCTTCAGCGACGCCGCCGACCTGTTCGTGTTCATTTCCGGCTACACCGCCTCCTTCGTCTATGCCCGGATGATGCTGGACCGCGGCTTCATCGTCGGCGCCACCCGGCTGACCAAGCGCGTCTGGCAGCTCTATGTCGCCCATATCATCCTGTTCGTGATCTATATCGCCGCGATCAGCTATCTCGCGCTGCGGTTCGGCGATCCGGACTCATCAGCGAGTTCAACGTCGCAGGCCTCGTCGACAACGCGACCGAGACGCTGCGGCAGGGCCTGTTCCTGAAGTTCAAGCCGGTCAATCTCGACGTGCTGCCGCTCTACATCGTGCTGATGGGGCTGTTCCCGCCGGTGCTGTGGATCATGCTGCGCCAGCCCGAACTGGACCATGGCTGGCCTCGATCGCGCTGTGGCTGGTCGCCGCGGCAGATTCGGCTGGAACCTGCCGGCCTATCCGGCCGGGACCTGGTACTTCAACCCGTATTGCTGGCAGGTGCTGTTCGTGTTCGGCTCATGGTGCGCGCTCGGCGGCGCGCGGAAGATATGCAACATCATCAACTCGCCCGTCACGCTGTATTTCTGCATCGCCTACCTGATCCTTGGCGCTGGTCATGACCATGGCCGGCAAGTTTCCGGATTTCGGCGCGCTGTTCCCGCACTGGCTCTATTCGACCTTCAATCCGAACGACAAGACCAATCTGGCGCCCTATCGCTTCCTGCACTTCGTGGTGATCGTGATCATGGTGATCCGCTTCATCCCGAAGGACTGGCCGGCGCTGGAATGGAAAGTGTTCGATCCCCTGATCGTCTGCGGCCAGCAGTCGCTCGCGGTGTTCTGCGTCGGCGTGTTTCTGTCCTTTGTCGGGCATTTCGAGCTGTCGATGAGCTCGGGCTCGCTGTTCGCGCAGATCTTCGTCAGCGTCACCGGCATCGCGATCATGACTGATCGTGGCCTATTACATCTCCTGGTCGAAGCGGCAGGACAAGCCGTTGCCGAAGGCGCCGGCGCCGAAGCTGCGGCGCTGATCACGAGCGCATGACGGCCCGGTTCTACTTTTGGGATCCGTCTTCGCCTGCACGGCTGGCCTTGTTGACCAGCAGTCTGCCGCGCGACGAGTAACCCGCCCCACTCGGGCGGACCAGCCAGAATTCCGGCGCAGGCGCGCGATCGACGGCATGCGTCGGCTGCGCGTTGCCCTGCAGCGCAAAGGCGGCGCCCTCCGGATCCATGCAGCGCACCAACCCAGCTGCCGTCAGGCACCTCAATCGGTCCCCGCGAACATCTGACCTGCCGCCCTGCGGTCACCCGCTCCGCCGCCAGGATCGACGTCGCCGACATTGAAATAATACAACCAGAACGGGATCGGCTCCACGGACGCTTGGTGAACATGCCCCCAATCGTCCGCTCGCCGGCGCGAGAACATCTGATACCTGTCCGTCGAGCCCGCATCGGCGTCCGCTTTGCTGCCAGCCGAAACAGCTCGCCGTAAAGTTCGAACGCCTTCCTCCAATCCGCGACGCGAGCAACTCATGCCAGCCGACGCGCCCCGGTTCGTGCCGGGGCTCCGCAGGCCGCTCGCCGGAAGCTTTCAGATCCTGTTTACCAGCGCGAGCGTCGCCGTCTGGGGATCGGCGACGATCGAGATGCGACCAATATTGGTGCTCGGTCGGCGGGACGTAGACGGCGCCGCCAAGCCGCTATGATCCGGCCGGCGAGCGGCGTCGACGTCGTCGACAGCGCCACATACCCCATCCATCTCGGCGACGCGCCCATGCGTCGCGCCTCTTCGGCGGGAGGCTCCATCGAGTCCGCCTACCGGCACCTCTGCCGACAGTAAACTAGATTGTATACGCGAGCTCCGCCGTGGACGCGTCCTGCGCCCGCCAAGCCCAGGACGCCTGCCATAGAAGCTCTTGGCCGGCCAGGCCCGTCGGTCGTAGCAGCTCATACCAGGCGAAATCGGCCGTGATGGTCGGCTCACCTCTACTCGCTCACGCTCCAGCTGTCAAGCACAAGCAACCTGCAGCGCAACACGTCCGATGCGCGTCCGGCGTTATGCGTTCACGAGGTGGATCATAGAAATTGATCATGAAACTAAAATGCCGCGGACTGGTCGCGCTCGTCACTTCGTCGACGTCACATCGTTCATGAACATGAACCAGAAGTCAGAAGATAGACGCAATCACCGCGATTCTGCGAAGCGCACGCCATTATATGCGCGACGCGATGGCGCAGCGTACGAGTCTGCCGCGGCGTGGACTCGAAACAAGTTTTACAATGTATGGAGGATGCGACTATGCCTCGGGTGAAGCAAGCTTCTAAGCGGAAGCGTGATGACCAAAGCCGCCGCACCGGCATTGGGGAGCCGCCGGATTGACGTTCTCGGTAGTGGGCGGCGCATCCGCATCGGCAGTGCCGACGACGGACGTCAACGCCAGACGCTGAACTATGTACCGACGCAGCTTTCACGCTCGGTGAGGAGGAAATCGCCGACGTGAGCCTCGCAACGTTCCATCTGTTCGACAAGGAAAACGCCGGAGCCGGCGTCCAGGTCGCCTGGCGTGGCTGTGGCGGCTGCCGCGGTTGCAGAGGCTGCCGAGCTTGCGAGCCTGTCGCGCTTGCCGGCTGCGGCGGTTGCGCGCGGTTGCGGTGGCGGCTGCTGCGTATCGTGGGGAGCTTGCCGCTTGTGCTGAGGCCCGGCTCGTCGAATTCGCATTGACAAACACGGGGCGTCATGGCCGGGTTCGACGAGGTCGACCCGGCCAATTTATGTGTCTTGCGGAGCCGCTGTTGCCGCCATGCGCCATGGCGGGCAAGAGCGGCGGGCAGGATGCGTGTACTGAATTCATGACAGGCTTTCGCAAGACCCGCGCCATCGGGCGGACCGGCAGAATGTTCTGCAGTTCGCGCCGAACTTCACCGCCTATGTACTTCCTCCCGATGTGGTCTGCCTCTATTCCGAGGATCGCAAATTCTTCCTGCACGGCGATCTGTATTGTGCGGTGGCCACGGCGATCGGAAAAAATGGAAAGGCTGCGCCGGAGATCGTTCGCCAGCTTTCGAAGAGCTTTCCGACCGACAAGATCGAGGAAGCGATCAAGCGGCTGTTCGAGCGCCGATACGTCGTTACAGGAGCATCGCACGCATTCGATGGCGCCGTCGCTGGATATTGGGCGAGCCTCGGCCTGCCTCCCGAGGTCGCGGAGCAGAATCTCCGCAATTGCCCCGTGCGGGTCGAAGCGATCGATGTCAAAGGCGCCAAAGAACTTGCCGCGGCCTTGAGCAAACTCGGCGTTCAGATCGCCAAGCGTTCGCCCAAGCTCACGATCACGCTGGTCAACGACTATCTCGACCGGCGGCTGGCCGAGATGAACCGGGAGCGCGTGGCCGACAAGACGCCCTGGCTGCTGGTGCAGCCGTCCGGCGTGTTTCCGCTGGTGGGGCCCGTGTTCAAACCGGGCGAGAGCGCCTGCTGGACCTGTCTGTTCGATCGCATGATCCGCAACCGGGAGATCAAGGGATTTCTCGACCGCGGACCGGCGCAGGCGGTCGCCGTATCGCCGCTGGTCAACGACACCGTTGGACACAGCGCATTCCACTTCGCTGCCGTCGAAATCGCGAAAGCGATTGCCATCAGGCTTTCGCACCGATCTGCGCGATCATATTGCGAGCCTCGACCTGACTGGTGCGGTCATCGCCAAGCACTTATGTCGCGCGGCGCCCGCAATGTCCGACCTGCGGCAGCAAAAGCTGCAGAGTCCACGCCGGGCGGCGACGCCAATCGAGATCGCCGAAGGCAGCAAGCTCATCATGACCAGCGGCGGATATCGCACCGTGACCTCTCGGGCCACCGTGGCGCGCTTCCGCAAGCATGTAAGCCCGCTGACCGGCGTGGTTACGCGGCTCGAGCGGATCGAGGTCGATCTGCCGATGAACACCAATTATTTCGCCCATCACAATTTCTCTGCGCCGGCCCAAAGCGTCGATCAGCTCAGGTCCGGACTGAGCGGCGGCAGCTTCGGCAAGGGCTCCACGGCCGAGCAGGGCGAGGCCAGCGCGCTGATGGAGGCGATCGAGCGCTATTCGGGCATTTTCCAGGGTGACGAGATCAGGACGGCGCGCCGCTTTACCGATTTCGCTCCCGGCGACGCCCTTCACCCCAATGACGTTCAGCTTTTCAGCGAAACGCAGTTTCAAAACAGGCATGACCAGCAGCCGGACGATTCACATCCGGTTCCTGAGCCGCTCGATCCCTCGACCAGGACCGAGTGGTCGCCGGTCTGGTCGTTGCGCGACAAGCGTTTCAAATATCTTCCGACCGGCCTGCTCTATTTCTTCTATGGCGGCTTCCATACGGATTCCAACGGTTGCGCGGCCGGCAACACCCGCGAGGAAGCCATCGTTCAGGGCTTCCTCGAACTGATCGAGCGCGATGCCTACGCCATCTGGTGGTACAATCGGCTGCAGCGTGCCGAGGTCGACCTCGAGCAATTCGACGATTCCTATGTCCGCGATCTGCAAGCCCAGTTTGCCGATGCCGGGCGCCGGCTGTGGGTGCTCGACGTCACCAGCGATCTCGGCATTCCCACCTATGTGGCGATCATGCACTGGATGCAGAACGGCCACGAGAATATCGAGTTCGGTTCCGGCGCGCATTTCGATCGCCGCATCGCCTGCTGCGCTCGCTTACCGAGCTGACCCAGTTCATGTCGATTGGCATGATGGGCGGCGGCAGCGGCGAGAAGCCGACGCTTGACGGTGTCACGCCGCTGCGCCTGGAAGATTATCCGTTCCTGATCCCGAGCGACAATCCGATCGTTCCGCCGGCTCCCGGCCTTAAGGTTCGACGACAACACGCGCGATCAGGTCGAATGCCTGTGTCGAGATCGCCACCGCAGGCAGGTTACGATTTCCTCGTGCTCGACCAGACGCGGCCCGACGTTGAGGTCCCGGTCGTTCGAGTGCTCGTTCCAGGCCTGCGGCATTTCTATCGCCGCTTCGCGCCGGGCCGGCTTTACGATGTTCCGGTGAAGCTTGGATTGCTGGATCGCCCGCGGCTGGAAAGCGAACTCACTCCGTTCCTGCCGCACACCTGAAAGGCGGTCTTTCGGCTTGCGCGCTCCCCGGAAAAAGCCGACCAGGAAGATCGCGCCGCGTCATCGCCGCCCGGTTGAACGGTCATTTCTCCCTGCAGATGCAGGCGGACGGAAGCATCGCCGCCTTCGTGGACGGCTATTCCGTCAATCTGGGACAATTCAGCGCGGCCGCGATGGACCGCGCGCGAAATCTGACCGACGGCCTGCCGCTCGCGTCCTTTGCCGGCAAGAGCGCCATCGCGAGGAAGTCGACGTCCTGGTGCATCGACTGGCGCGGCACGGGCTGCTCGAATACCGCCTCGTCCTTTCCGCGTGACGAGCAGGACCTCGTGGTCATCGAGCCCCAGGTCCCTGAGTACTGGCCGCAACGCGCAAAGCTCGGCGATGGTGACACCGTCGTGCTGTCGCGCTTTGCCTATCTGCGCCGGCGCGGCAACGAGATGGTACTGGAATCGCCGCGCGCCGGCGCGTTGTTCCGGATTGGCGATCCAGCCATTGCCGCCGCCCTCGCTGCGCTGTCGACGGCCTCAGAAGATCAGCCGGCTTCGCCGCCACGCGGCCTTCTCCAGACCTCGATCTGCTCGAACTGCTGCTGGATAGCCAGTTCCTGCTCAAGCTCGATGCGAACAGCGGCGACGGCCTTCGGGTGAATGAAGGCGACGGCAATCTCGTTCTCTGGGATTTCCACGATCTCGCTGTTTCACACGCGGAGCACCGAGGGCCGGCACGCCAATCCGGTTGGCGGCACCTTCGCCTATGCAAGCGTCGTTTCACCGCCGCCCGCGGTGCGTCCGCCGCTGGCCCGGCAAGAAGATCGACCTGCGCAAATTCTCCACCTCGGATGGCCGATCTCGCCCTTCGCAAAGCTGTTGCGCGAACGCCATTCAGTCCGCGATTTCGATGACGAGCATCCGGTCACGCTCGCCGAACTCGCGCGCTTTCTCGACACCACCGCCCGCGTCCTGTCGGAATGGAAGAGCGACGCGAATTTCGACGGCGGTCCTGAGATCGACCTACAGCACGAGACCCTATCCGTCGGCCGGCAGCGCGTACGAACTGGAACTGTATCTGACGGTCTCGAACTGCGAGGGCTTGCCCGCGGACTTTACCACTACGACGCCGGGCGGCCACGCGCTGGTGGCGATCGGGCGTCCCGCACAGCAGACTCGAGGCGCTTTCGGCGGCAGCCGAGTTTGCCATGGACGCGCCTGGTCCGCCGCAGGTCCTGATCACGATCGCCGCGCGCTTTGGGCGGATCTCCTGGAAATACAGCTCAATCGCATATTCGCTGATCCTGAAGGATGTCGGCAGCATGATCCAGACGTTCTATCTGGCGGCGACCGACATGGGCCTTGGTGGCTGCGCCATCGGCACCAGCAACATCGATCTGTTTGCAAAAATGACCGGGATCGATTTCCACGTCGAAGGCCCGGTTGGTCAATTCGCGCTCGGCCGCGGCATAGTGGGGACAAGCCGCGACGCGGCTAGCCGAGCCACGATCCCAGCGCGCGTCAGCACCCGCGGCAGATGCTGGTCAGATTCTTGTCGAGCAGCCGCTGCCGCTCGCGCGCCACCGCCTTCGCCCGCGGGCCGCGCAACTCGGCCAGTGCCCGCGGCGAAATGCGACGTCACCGACGATCTCGCCGAGCCGCGGCTGCTTGTCACCGGCGCGCTCGAGGGGACCGGCGGGGCCGTTACCTGCTGCGGAAGCGGCGGCATTTTGGCAGCGTTGCCAAAGCCGCTGGGGTCGTTGACCGAATTGTTGAGCCCTGTCCCCGCTCCCGGCCCGATCGGGATGCCGTTGACGCCGGCGGTGCCGGCGCCGAACGAACCGGCCGGCGGGTTTTGCGCTGATGACGGTGAAGAAATCGCAAGAACCGCAAGCAGGCCCAAGACGAGCGGGCGCAGATGACAAAACATTGGAAAATCCTCGGCGGATTGACGATCAACAAGTAAGGCCTGCCGCCGGTTCCCGCCCATCACATGGTGGTGTTCCAAGCGCTTTACGCGTCGAGGATCGCGACCGCCCGCGTCCAGCCGGCGGAGGCGCGCTCGATCTTCACCGGAAAGCACGACACCATGAAGCCGGTCGACGGCAATTGCTCCAGATTGTGCAGCTTCTCGATGTGGCAATAGCCGATGTGGCGGCCGGCCTTGTGGCCTTCCCAGATCAGGCTGGCGTCCCTGGTCTCGGCATATTTCTTCGCGGTGTAGACGAAGGGCGCGTCCCAGCTCCAGCCGTCGATGCCGGTCAGCCGCACGCCGCGCTCGAGCAGATACATCGTCGCCTCATAGCCCATGCCGCAGCCGGAGGTGACGTAATCCTGCCGGCCGTATTTGGCGCCGGCAGATGGTGTTGACCACGACGATCTCGAGCGGCGACAGCGTATGGCCGATGCGCTTGAGCTCGGTCTCGACGTCCCTTGCGGTTGCGACATAGCCGTCCGGCAGATGCCGGAAATCGAGTTTCACGCCCGGCTGCAAGCACCATTCCAGCGGCACCTCGTCGATGGTCCATGAACGCTCGCCGCGATTCATGGTGGGGTGAAAATGCCAGGGCGCATCGAGATGCGTGCCGTTATGGGTGGAGAGCTGACACCTGCTCGACCGCCCAGCCCTGTCCATCCGGCAGATCCTCCGCCTTCAGCCCGTCGAAGAACTGCAGCATGCGCGGCAGGCCCTGCTGGTGATCGATATACTGGATGGTCGGGTGATTGCCCGGCGGATCGGCGGGCACGTCGTTCTGCAGGGGAACGGAGATATCGATCAGCTTGCGCGCCATCGCATTTCCTCGTTGCTGTTTTTCGGCGGCTTGCGGTGGCCGCTGTCGTGGCGCCGCCCGATATTTGGGGACTGAATTGCCGCAGTTTTGCAGAAAAGCCCTCGGAAGGGCAACCAATCGCCCGCAGCCGCGTTTCGACTGCAGAACGACGTGCGGCGATCCGCCGCCCGATCAGGTTTCAACGAAAATTTTTCGCTCCCCGGAGGGTTTTGCGGCAAGCGCATAAATTTGCATCGCACACTGTTGATTCTGCTCAACGCGCCATTCGCCTGAAATTGAAAAGTGAAGCGGCCGCCGGCGACGACGATGGCGGGATCTGAGGCACCAGGAACGAGGCGGTCAATGCGAGATGCGATCAATCCGTCCACCACGACGCCCGACACCACCGAACTTACCCTGCTTGACCGGTATTGGCGTGCAGCGAACTACCTTTCGGTCGGCCAGATCTACCTGCTCGACAATCCGCTGCTGCGCGAACCGCTGCGCACGGAGCACATCAAGCCGCGGCTGCTCGGGCACTGGGGCACCACGCCGGGGCTGAATTTCATCTACGTCCATCTCAACCGCGTCATCCAAGCGCCATGATCTCAGACGTCATCTACATCTGCGGCCCCGGCCACGGCGGGCCCGGCATGGTCGCCAACACCTATCTCGAAGGCAGCTACAGCGAGATCTATCCGGACATCACGCCGCGACGCAGAAGGTCTGCGCAAGCTGTTCCGGCAGTTCTCGTTCCCCGGCGGCATTCCGAGCCATGCGGCGCCGGAGACGCCGGGATCGATCCACGAAGGCGGCGAACTCGGCTACGCGCTCGCCCACGCCTACGGCGCGGCCTTCGACAATCCCGACCTTCTGGTCGCCTGCGTCATCGGCGACGGCGAGGCCGAGACCGGGCCGCTCGCCGCGGCCTGGCACTCCAACAAGTTTCTCAATCCGGCGCGCGACGGCGCGGTGCTGCCGATCCTGCATCTGAACGGCTACAAGATCGCCAACCCGACCGTGATGGGCCGGATGAGCGACGAGGAAATCCGTCATCTCTTTCTCGGCTATGGCCATGAGCCGCTGTTTGTCGAGGGCGACGAGCCGATGGCGATGCACCGCCAGATGGCGGACGCGCTGGAGACGGCGCACCAACCGCATTCGCGGCATTCAAGCGGCAGCGCGCAGCGCGCCGCGTTCGGAGTGAGCGGCCGCGATGGCCGATGATCGTGCTGCGCAGCCCAAAAGGCTGGACCGGGCCCAAGGAAGTCGATGGCTTGAAGGTCGAAGGCTTTTGGCGCGCGCATCAGGTGCCGATCGGCGACCCCGCGGCAAGCCGGAGCATCTCGGCCCTGCTCGATCAATGGATGCGCAGCTACCAGCCGGAAACGCTGTTCGACGAGCGCGGCGCGCTGGTTGCGGAATTGCAGAAGCTCGCCCCTGAAGGCAGCGCGGCGGATGGGCGCCAACCCGCACGCCAATGGCGGCGTATTGAAGCGCGAACTGCAACTGCCGAATTATCGCGATTTCGCGGTCGAGGTGCCGAGCCCGGCGGCGCCATCGATGAAGCGACGCGCACGATGGGCAAGTTTCTGCGCGAGGTTCTCAAGCACAACGCCGATAACAGGAACTTCCGGATCATGGGTCCGGACGAGACCGCCTCAAACCGGCTCGATGCGGTGTTCGAGGCGACCGATCGCGTCTGGATGGAAACCATCGAGCCCTACGATGTCCATCTGTCGCGCGACGGCAGGGTGATGGAGGTGCTTGAGCGAGCATCTTGCCAGGGCTGGCTCGAGGGCTATCTGCTCACCGGCCGCCATGGATTCTTCTCCTGCTACGAGGCCTTCATCCACATCGTCGATTCCATGTTCAACCAGCACGCGAAATGGCTGAAGGTCTCGCGCGAGCCTGCCGTGGCGCCGCCCGATCGCCTCGCTGAACTATCTGCTCACCTCGCACGTCTGGCGGCAGGACCACAACGGCTTCAGCCACCAGGATCCCGGCTTCGTCGACCTCGTCGTCAACAAGAAGGCCGACATCGTCCGCGTCTATCTGCCGCCGGATGCCAACACGCTGCTGTGGGTCACCGACCACTGCCTGCGCACCTATGACCGCATCAACGTCATCGTCGCCGGCAAGCAGCCCGCGCCGCAATGGCTGACCATCGAGCAGGCCGCGGCCCATTGCGACGCGCGGCATCGGCGTCTGGCACTGGGCCGGAACGGAAACGCAGGCGCCGAGCCCGACGTGGTGATGGCCTGCGCCGGCGACGTCCCGACGCTCGAGACGCTCGCCGCCGTCGATCTCCTGCGGCAGCGCATCCCGGAGCTGAAGATCCGCGTCGTCAATGTCGTCGACCTGATGACGCTGCAGCCGCGCGAGCGAGCATCCGCACGGCCTCGGCGACCGGGATTTCGATGCCCTGTTCACGCCCGACAAGCCGGTGATCTTCGCCTATCACGGCTATCCCTATCTGATCCACCGCCTGACCTACCGGCGCACCAATCACGCCGGCATTCATGTGCGCGGCTTCAAGGAGGAAGGCACCACGACGACGCCGTTCGACATGGTGGTTCTGCAACGAGCTCGACCGCTTCCACCTCGCGATCGAGCGTGATCAACCGCGTCCCCGGCCTCGCCGCCAGGGCTGCCGCCGTGAAACAGCACTGCCTCGACCGGTTGCTTGAGCACCACGACTATGTTCGCACCCATGGTGAAGACATGCCCGACATTCACGACTGGTCGTGGCCGTACGGCACCGCGGCCGAGGCTAGCGACTAGGCGGTCATCCCATGCCGGACGCTTTCCTTGTCATCGAGCTTGCTTGTCATCAACGCCGGATCGTCGTCGACCAAGCTGGCGCTGTTCGCCGTCGCGGCGGAACGCGATCCCGCGCCCAGGGTCCCAGCTCGAGGGCTGGTCAGGCCGAAATTGAAGGTGGTCTCAAGCAGATAGTGTGGCTGGGAAGCAGGCCCCGCCGCGATGCGGTCGAGGAAACTACGCTCGCACCCATTGCCGAAGGGCGTCGCGCCTGCTCGGGAGCCGGGCTTCCCCCTCCTCCGCGCTATCTATTCATTACAAATCACGCACCTATAAGCACGCATCGTCGGCCGCGGCGTCCCGCGCCATATTCAGCGTGCGTTCTTAGCGGGGGCGGCTGTCGTGGCCCTTCAAGACCATCCGGATGCCGACCCTGGGGCAGGCGCTCCGGCCCAACATCTGGGACGTCGTTGCGCTGGTTCTCGTCATCGGCGCCATGGTGCTGATCGTCTATGGCGGCGAGCAGACCACGCTTCCCTTGTCGGCGCTCGACGTCACGCCGGTGTCGCTCGATCCGGCCAACCTTCCGCTCTATGCGCTGCGCACGACCATGCGGATGCTGCTGGCGATCGTCTGCTCGATCATCTTCACCTTCATCTATGCCGCGCTTGCCGCCAAGAGCCGGCGCGCCGAGATGGTGCTGATTCCGCTGCTCGACATCCTGCAGTCGGTGCCGATCCTCGGCTTTCTCACCTTCACCGTCGTGTTCTTCATGAACGCTGTTTCCCGGCCAGCGTGTTCGGCGCCGAACTCGCCGCGATCTTCGCCGATCTTCACCAGCCAGGCCTGGAACATGACGTTCAGCATGTACCAGTCGCTGCGCACCGTGCCGAAGCGATCTCGACGAGGCGTCGCAGAGCTTTCACCTCAGCGGCATGGCAGCGCTTCTGGCGGCTCGACGTGCCGTTCGCCATGCCGGGCCTGATCTGGAACACGATGATGTCGATGTCGGGCGGCTGGTTCTTCGTCGTGGCGTCGGAGGCGATCACGGTCGGCGACACCACGGTCACGCTGCCCGGGCATCGGCTCCTACGTGGCGCTGGCCATCAAGGAGCAGAACCTCCCGCGCGATCGGCTACGCCGATCGCTGGCGATGTTTCTGGTCATCCTCGCCTACGACCAGCTGCTGTTTCGGCCCGTCGTGGCCTGGGCCGACAAATTCCGCTTCGAGCAGACGGCCTCGGCGAGCGCGCCGACATCCTGGATGACTCGACCTGTTCCTGCCGCACCCGCGCGCTGCGCGCCGATCACCACCCGTTCGGCGCCCTTAACCGCGCGTTCTCGAACCTGAATATCGCGGTCCGCCCCATCGATAGCCGAGAGGCGCGGAACAGCAGAGCCGTCGCGCGTCGTCGACGCGATCTGGCTCGCCGTTGTTCGTCACGTGACGGCTACGCCGGCTGGCGGGCCTATGAATATCTCTCGGCAAGCCTCGGCCTGTCCGATGTCTTCGCCGCCTTCGGCTACCTGGCTTCATGACGCTGGCGCGCGTGGTCGTCCTGATTGCACTGGCGTCCGCTGATCTGGGTGCCGGTCGGGGTGTGGATCGGACTACGGCCAAAACTGGCCGAGCGGGTACAACCGCTGGCGCAGTTTCTGGCGGCGTTTCGGGCGCGCCCTGCTGTAGGTGAGGGGTTTCCGTTCCTGCTCTTTCGATTGCAGGACGGGTTCACAGTCTCACCATGGCGTACGTTTCCCGAAGCCCCCTATAATCCCGGACGGCCAGATTTCCCGGGTCCGGTTTGAAACCTTGGCTTGTCTTCCGTAGGCCTTCCCAAGGCTTGGAGAGGTTTAAACGCTGGTCCGTATACACCCCCGCCATTCTTGGTTTGCCTCACAGCCTCGCCTCCTGAGCCTGTCGTGGCGTTAGCGCCGGTTTTATCAAGCCGGCCGCCATACGGCCGAGAAGGCCGCCAAGTGTCCAGAGCCCCTTTGCCCAACTTCGGTGTTACCTCCGTTGGGGAGATGTGAGTGCCATCTCCTCCGAGGGCGTTACCCCTCCGTCATCGCTCCTACGGGCTCATGTGCCGCTCCCGTTGGGCTCTCTCCTGCTTCGGCATTTAGCCTCGTTTGAAGAAGTCTTTGCAGGTTGTACGCAGTCCCTGCTGCCCACGGGAGCTTCCCGACGTTATCTCTGAGAATCTTTCCTTGGATGCTGGATCCCCTACCCCGGCGGTACACCGTGTGCTCTCACCTGTTTCTTCCACGATGTCATCGGCCTTCCCCAGCGGAAAAGTGGGTCGGCTTCCCGCGTCTGTCCCGCGAATTACGACTTCTCGCAGGGGGTTTTCGAGGCTGCAGATATTCCTTTATGTTCCGGCCTCCAAGTTTGCTCGCCCCCAGATCGTTCCTACCGCTGCGCATACTGCCGCAGGGCAGCCGGGGCTTTTACGTCCGGGCCTATCGTGCTTCGTTACCTCCACACGCACCGGATATGCTAACCGTCCGAATACAGGCAATTGACGGTACAGGGACTTTCACCCTGTCAGACTCTCAGCCTTGTCGGCTGCTCCCGCCAACCTCGCATTTCCGGTGTTCGTGGTGGTCATCGTGCGCTACGGCCTGAACCCGAATGTCTGGCTCAGTCCGCTGATGATCCTGGGCACCCAGTGGTACATCCTGTTCAATGTCATCGCGGGCGCCAGCGCATTTCCCGACCGACCTTCGCGAGGCCGCCGGCAGCTTCCACCTCGAAGGGATGGCGATGGTGGATCAAAGTCATTCTGCCCGGGCATTTTTCCGTACTACATCACCGGCGCGATCACCGCATCGGGCGGATCATGGAATGCCTCCATCGTCGCGGAAGTCGCAAGCTGGGGCGACACCCATCTGACGGCCACCGGTCTCGGCGCCTATATAGCAACGGCGACGGAAGCCGGTGACTTCCCCGGGTCGTTCTCGGCATCGCCGTCATGTGCATTCTGGTGACGCTCTTCAACCGGCTGCTCTGGAGGCCGCTCTATGCCTTCGGAGAGCGTCGTCTTCGCCTCGGCTGATCAGGGGAGACTCATGCTCGATCTTACCACAACAGGCCAGCCTTCTCGATATTCGCGGCGTCTGCCGGTCATTTCCGAAAGGCAGCGGCGAGGAGCTGCTGGTGCTCGAAAGGTCGATCTGACCATTCATTCCGGCGAAATCGTCGGTCTGCTCGGCCGCTCCGGATCGGGCAAGTCGACGCTGCTGCGCATCATCGCCGGTCTCATCGCGCCGTCCTCAGGCGATCGCCAAATGCCGCGGCGAGACGATCAACGGGCCGCCGAACGGCGTCTCCATGGTGTTCCAGTCGTTTGCGCTGTTTCCATGGCTGACGGTTCTTGCAAAACGTCGAACTGGGTCTGGAAGCGCTGGGGATCGACAGCACCGAGCGCCGCACGCGGGCGCTCGCGGCGATCGACCTGATCGGTCTCGACGGGTTCGAGTCGGCCTATCCGAAGGAATTGTCGGGCGGCATGCGCCAGCGCGTCGGGTTTGCGCGGGCGCTGGTCGTGCATCCGGACCTGCTGCTGATGGACGAGCCGTTTTCAGCGCTCGACGTGCTGACCGCCGAGACGCTCCGCACCGACCTGATCGATCTCTGGATCGAAGGCCGGCTGCCGATCAAGTCCGTGCTGATGGTGACGCACAACATCGAGGAAGCGGTGCTGATGTGCGACCGCATTCTGGTGTTCTCGTCCAATCCCGGCCGCGTCGCCGCCGAGATCAAGGTCGACCTGCCGCATCCGCGCAATCGTCTCGATCCGACGTTCCGGCAGCTCGTCGACAGCATCTATGCCCGCATGACACAGCGCGCGGAGCCGAAGACGCCGGCGATCGAGGGCATTCACGGCACCGGCGTTGGCATGATCCTCAGCCACGTCTCGTCCAACGTGCTTTCCGGGCCTGATCGAGACGCTCGCGGCGCCGCCGTATAACGGGCACGCCGATTTGCCTGTTCTCGCCGGCACACCTGCAACTCGAAGCCGACGAGATATTTCACCTCGGTGAAGCGCTTCAGTTGCTGCGGTTTGCCCAATTGAGCGAAGGCGATCTCATGCTGACGGATGCCGGCAAGCGCTTCGCCCACCTCGAAACCGATGCCCGCAAGAAGCTGTTCGCCGAGCATCTCATCAACTACGTGCCGGTCATGGGCCTGATCCGCCGCGTGCTCGACGAGCGGCCTTCACACCGCGCCCGCCGCGCGCTTCCGCAACGAGCTCGAGGACTATATGTCGGAGGATTACGCAGACGAAACGCTGAAGACCATCGTGTCGTGGGGACGCTATGCGGAGCTGTTCGCCTATGACGAGCAGTCGGAAGTGGGCCAGCCTGGAAAATCCGCACTGAGCGGGCGGGCCGCCGGCGCCTGGCCCTTCGTTCCCAATGCTCGTGGCCTTGCGCGCCAGCGGCACGGTGCTGCTTTTTGCTATAAATTAACCCGGCAACCCACCTCAAATTCCTATGCCGATTTCCTGGCGAGGTGATTCGAATCCGGTTCGCCGGGGCTCCGGGATACGCGGGCGAAAAGGCAGCAACGGACCAGCATTTGTCCGCTGAACCCTGTTTGCGGGGCCCGGCGCGGCCATCAGGCGGCTGGTTCTTGCAGGAGACCGAGCCAGCCCCCTGGTGAGGCTCGAATCTACAGATTGCCACGCTCGCCGTTCGGGAGGCATTATCTGGCGTGGCCAAGGTCCACCAAAGTTGAATCGCTTTTGCAGACGCCCCGGGTGATCCGATGAACGTCAGCAGTGCAGACCTCTCAACCGTGCTCAATCGCATTCTCGATGCGGCAGCTGATAACCTCAGGTTCGCGAAGATCCTGGTGCAAATGGGCCTCGACCCCAACAACATCACCTACGACGCGCTGTTCAACCGCATCCTGGAGATCGTGATCGCCAACATCACGCTGGCCAACATGTTCGCGCTGGTCGGCGCCGTCTTCTTCGTCGCCACGCTCCTGACGCAGACCATGGTGCCGCTGCGCGTCGCCAACATGGCCGGCTGCGCGTTCTTCGTTGGCTTCGGCGCGCTCGCCGGCGACGTCAAGACGTTCCTGCTGTATCTCCTGCTGCTCCCGATCAACGCCGTTCGCCTGCGCCAGATGCTCACCCTCGTCAAGAAGGCCCGCACCGGCCACGCAGGGCGACACCTCGATGGAATGGCTAAAACCGTTCATGACTGAACGCAAATATCGCAAGGGCGATATCGTCTGCAAAAAGGACGATGTCGCCAACGAGATGTTTTTGACGCTCAGCGGCAACTTCCTGGTCAAGGAAATCGGCGTCGCGCTGCCGCCGGGGCGGCTGATGGGCGAACTCGGCTTCCTATCGCCGAACAACCGGCGAACGGCGACCGTCGAGTGCACGGAGGCCGGCCACGTCCTGACGATCACCTATGAAAAGCTGCTCGAGATCTACTTTCAGAACCCGCAATTCGGCTATTACTTCCTGGTCCTGACCAGCCAGCGCCTGCTGGAAAACATCGCGCGGCTGGAGGCGGTCGTAGCCCAAAACAAGATCGCGCAGGAGACCGCCGACGGGCGGCGACCCGCGCTATTATTGACACCGCACCGCGGCGCGCGCTGCAAGCCCCGCCGCCGATGGCTCAGAACGAACCCACCACGGAGCCAAGCGACGACGACGACGGCAAGCGCCACAAGGGCGCCGATGATGCCGACCGCGACGATGTCACGATAGCTTTCTCGGTGTGTCGATCCGCAGACCGCAAAGCAAGGTGACCACCGCGCCATTGTGCGGCAGACGCTATCGAGTGTTCCTGAACCGATCACCGCTACGCGATGGAGCAGCTCCGGATTGAGGCCCTATCTCCGCTGCGCGCGTCATATATGTCGCTCCGAGCGCGTCGAGCGCGATGGTCGGCCACCCGACGCCGAACCGGTCGGGGCCGCGAGAGGCACGTTGAGTGGCGACCGCCAGCACGGACACCAGCGTTGCCACCGATGCACGGCACGCCAGCCAGCGCGACATGCATCTGACGCGCTCGGAGCGACACTTTCGCGACGCCGCGGAGCGGAGACACCAATCGGAACGCGG
>ERZ1370068.8139-contig-7017_pt1 | contig 65540 bp, 95 predicted proteins | sample MGYA00561227_ERZ1370068 | MGnify/ENA primary metagenome ERZ1370068 (study PRJEB38410, sample SAMEA6850437) | metagenome | study: Metagenomic assessment of the ecological functions of the soil: analysis of the soil microbiota associated with the... | reverse complement strand
GGTTACGTATTGCTTTCTCCGCAGAAACGGTGTTTGGCAAAATGGCTGATCAGCCAGCAGAGACAAATTCAGAGACGTACGGGAAGCGCGAAAGCCCTGATTTTCGCGCACGAACTGCGAAAAGGCTTGCGAAGGTTTGAGCCCTACCACTGGGTAGTGGAGGCAGTCGGGTACAATCTGGCACCCACCACCCAGTCATCGAACGGTCTCCGGCGTCGAGCCGGGAACGGAAATTTGCGATGCAGAGACGGGTACGCAAAGCCGGCTTTCCCATGCAGACGGAAGTGATGCGCAAGAAAACTCTTTACCGCTATGATCCAGCGCATTTCTCAACCCGCCGTCGAACATTGAGACTCAACGAACGCCGTAAAAGGATACAATCGTGATATAAGGAGGACGTGTCGTCACACAGTCGGACAATTCTCGCCCAAGCCGCAAACGTTACCGAGACCAAACGCCCAAAAAGAACTTTGAACAATCAGGCGCACCTGTCGGAGGTATCCCGACAACCCAATCGAATATATTGACCTGTTTTTCGCTAAAATCACGATCACGGAGTGTGGAACAGATAGGCACTACCATGGACGTTGGCGGCTGGCTGCGAAACCTCGGTCTCGGACGCTATGAGCCGGCGTTCATCGCGAACGCGATCGACAGCGATGTGCTGGCGGAGTTGACAGAAGGCGATCTCGAAAAGCTCGGGATCCCGCTGGGCGACAGGAAGCGCCTCATTAAGGCTATTCAGGGCGATGCTCGCCGACTCTCCCACTACGTTCACGAGCGAGAGTTGGGGAGAATGCGCAAAGCGGGCAGCCCACGTGGCGGCTGCTGAGCGCCGTCACCTCACCGTGATGATCTGCGATCTGGTGGGCTCGACTGCCCTATCGGCGCGACTCGATCCGGAGGACATGCGCGCCGTGATCGATGCCTATCACGCCGCCTGCGCCCGTATCACGCTAACCTATGACGGCTTCCTCGCCGAGTTCCGGGGCGACGGGATATTGGCCTATTTCGGCTATCCCCTCGCGCACGAAGACGATGCCGAGCGAACCGTGCGGGCGGGGCTCGATATCATTGCCGCTGTTGCGCGACTCGAGACGCGCGCCGCGGAACCGCTCGCGGTCCGCATTGGCATCGCGACCGGCGTGGTGGTGATCGGCGACCTCAGCCGCGAGGGTGCGTTGCGGGAGCACGCCGTGGTCGGGGACGACGCCGAACCTTGCAGCCCGCCTTCAGGCCTTGGCCGAGCCCGGGACGATCGTCGTCGCCGCCTCCACGCGCCGGCTGCTCGGCGATCTGTTTCGTCTGCGCGACCTCGGCCGGCACGAGGTCAAGGGTATTGCCGAGCCGGTCGCGGCGTGGGCGGTCGAGGGCGTATCCGGCTTCTGAGAGCCGCTTCGAGGCGGTCCGCGTGACGGAGTCTGACCGATCTCATCGGCCGCGAGGACGAGATCGATTTCCTGCTGGAACGCCAACGCCTCGCCTGGAAGGGCGAAGGGCAGATCGTGCTGATCTCGGGCGAGCCGGGGATCGGCAAGTCCCGCCTTGCGGCGGCTCTCGCCGAGCGCATCGCCGGCGAGCCGCACACGCGCTTGCGTTACCAATGCTCGCCCTACCACACCAACAGCGCGCTTCGTCCGTTCATCGCCCAGTTGGAGCGAGCGGCGGGGTTCAAGGCAGACGATACGTCCGAGCAACGCCTCGACAAGTTGGAAGCGCTCCTCGCCATGGGCGCATCGCGGGTTCAAGCCGTAGCGCCGCTTTTTGCTGCGCTGCTGTCGATCCCGTTCGGCGAGCGGTATCCGCCGCTGGCGCTCAGCCCCACGCAGCAGCGCCGCCGGACGCTCGCGGCACTGCTCGATCAATTCGAGGGTCTCGCCCGCCAGCAACCGATCCTGCTCTTGTTCGAGGACGCGCACTGGGCGGATGCCACCTCCCTCGAGCTACTCGATCTGACTGTCGAGCGGATGCGCCAACTACCGGTCCTTGCACTGTTCACCTTCCGACCGGAGTTCGAGCCGCCCTGGGTTGGTCTCCCCAACGTCGGCACCTTGACGCTCGGTCGCCTCGACCGCAACGACGTTGAAAGCATGGTCGCGCAGGTGACCGGCGGCCGCGCGCTGCCCGCCGAAGTGATGAAACAGATCGTCGCCAAGACCGACGGGAACCCGCTGTTCGTCGAGGAACTCACCAAGGCGGTGCTGGAAGCGGGCATCCTGGTCGAGGACGCCGAGGGCTATCGGCTCGACGGGCCCCTGCCGCCGCTCGCCATCCCGGCGACCCTTCAAGACTCTTTGATGGCGCGGCTCGACCGCCTGGCGCCGGTGAAGGAGATCGGCCAAATCGGCGCCGCCATCGGGCGCGAGTTCTCCTATTCCTTGCTGCGCGCGGTGGTCGGACGCGACGAGACCGCATTGAAGCATGCACTCGCCCAACTCGAGCAGGCGGAGCTCGTGTTCCGCCGTGGCGAGCCGCCGGAAGCCGTCTACAGCTTCAAGCACGCGCTGGTGCGGGATGCGGCCTATGAGAGTCCTGCTCAAGAGCCGCCGGCAGCAGTTGCACGGCCAGATTGCGCGCACACTCGAGGAGAGGTTTCCCGACATCGTGGCGAGCCAGCCGGAAATCGTGGCGCACCACTTCACGGAAGCCGGCATTGTTGATCCCGCCATCGACTTACTGGCTCAAGGCTGGTAATCTCGCACTCAGCCGTTCAGCGAACGCTGAAGCCGTCAAGCATCTTGGACGAGGGATAGAGCTGACGCAGCAATCCCAGCGGTCGCCCGAGCGGCGTTCGCAAAGAACTCGGATTTTTACCTGGCCCTTGGGCCGGCGGTGGCGGCAACCGAAGGCTATGCCGCGCACGAAACCGTCGAGGGTGTTCTCGCACGCTCGCGACCTGCTGGGCGATGGTGGCACTCTGACGCAACAGATGACGGTCCTCTGGGGTGTCTACCTGGCTCACTAGCATGCGGGCGGAACATACTGCGGCGCTCGAAGTTGCTCAGCAGATGCTCTGGCCTTAGCCGCAGATCATGAGCATCCCGGGGTGTCGGCGCTGGCTAACCGATTCATGGGCCAGACACTCTGCATTATGGGCGCTTTCGTTGATGCACGCGCTCATCTGGAGCGGACGCTCGCACTATGCGCGACCAATCCAGAGACGATTGCGACTTATCGCCGTTTCGGCGTCGACGACCAAGTTAATACCCTGTCGTTTCTCGCATCAACACTCTTGCTCCTCGGCTATCCGGAGCAGTCCGCCGCTGCCGCGGAAAAAGCCGTGACTCGTGCCCGAGCGATAGGACGCGCTTTCACGACCGCCTCAGCCTTGGCGTCAACATGGCTGTCCTCGGCACGATAGGTGGTGATCCACGGCGGGCCTCAGCCAACGCTGATGCAAGCGATAGCCATCAGCGTCGACGAACGAATTTGCGTGCTAGCGATCACAGGGCGCGTTTCTTTCGAGGGTCCTTGCTAGCCCAGGCCGGTGGATCTTCAACTTGGGCATCGAGCTGATGCGAAGCGCTCTGGCGGCGGCCGAAGGCAACTCTGAACGGAACCGTCGCACTTCTGTATCTGTGCCATATCGCTTCTGCTCATGCGGAGCCTCGGCCAGCCTGGAAGTTGGCCTCGGTTTGTTGGACGAAGCTATTCAAACTGGCCGAAAGCAACAAGCGAAAAGTTTTTCGAAGCCGAGCTGTATCGTCTGCGAGGAACGATTCTCCTGAGCTTGGGCAAGAAGGCGTGAGGCGAAGCTGAACTGCAGCGGGCATTGGCGGTGGTTGCGCGGCAGCAGCAGGCCCGTTGGTCGGGCCGCTGCGCGCCGCCACCGACTCCTCGCGAAGGCATCGGCACGGCGAAGGTAGGTAATGTTGAGGCCAATTCTCTTCTCTGCAGCCAATTTGACACCTGGTTCGGTCGAGGGTTTCGACACGCCAGATCGAAAGACTAAAGCCCTCTGGATGCTTCGAGGGAGTTGTCAGGCATACCGCGCGTAGGCCTGGTACCCGGCGGATCAAACCTGCCTGAGCGGCACGATAAAGCCGTCGCGCTCGCTGACATCGCCGTCATCGGAAAATTCTAAATGAGAGCGCGTTCGGCAGGCCCTCGCGACCGCCCCACTTTAGCGCCCGCCGTTGTCAAAGCAGCAGTAGAAGGATGTTTTGTCCTCGCGGCACGCATCGAGTGGCTCCGTGATCCAGAACAGGTTTCGATAAAGATCCAACCACGCAATCCGCGCCCGCGCTTTACTCATTTCGTCATACTGCGACCGCATTGTGAATCATTCTGTCGGAAGGTCAGGTCAACATCTTCAGTCTCGCCAAGAACGCGTGGAACATCGGTCATCAAATCGAACGCTTACACGTGCAACTCCACTATCCAAAAGAGATGGCGAGGGACTTAAAAGTTTGGCAGGGTGAAATTCTCGCCGACGCCAAGCAGTCCAATGAGGCTTCTTAGGGAAGGACAAGCGTTTCTGCCGCGTTCCTCTTCTGTGCTACTTTTGTTGAGAGCTGCTGTGGAGAAGTTATGAACAAGAAGGAACAAGAACGTCGTTCTTGATACTGGAGTTCGGTACTTAAGATTTTTTCCGATGATGAAAATAATGCACTTTGTGACCTTTGCTCTCAAAACCCCGAGTTCGCTTGACGCACGATGAATGCTGCAACTGAAATTGAAAATTGGCGATTTTGGGATGCAAAAAAAGGCAGTTTACAGTTTGGGTGGTAATAATAATTTCATGAAGTCAACGACAGGGCGATGCGAGAAGTCACTGCAACGGGGTACTGTCTGTTACCGTTTTAGATACAAGCGCGGAAAAAGAAGTAGAATTTAGAGTAAAGAAAACGACCGACAGTAACGCCGCTCGCTTCGTCAGTCCCTTTCAAATAGAGCGGTACAATAGTTCTGGAACCTGAACTCTTCGATCGAGCAGAGGAAAAGAAAGCGCTGTTGTGGAGTAGTGGTAGGGTGAATGATCAATCAAAAGAAGGTCTCTCTTCAACATCAAGGGCACTCTTATCATGGCTCCTGGTGATCCGAATAGCGGGTGGAGCGACCCGATAGGTACGTTCTCTCGCCTGCAATTGGCTGTTAAAATACTGGCTATCGGGTGATGGTCCACGCAAGGTGCGCATGGATGAGGCGACTTCTGCGCTAACGGGATTGGTTCCCGACGACTTTCCTAAAGCCATGAGGGAAAAAGCCGAGAGCGTTCTTGGCGTTCGTGAGAAAGTACGGCGTGATCACGGTTCTAAACTCGTGTCGTTCCCTTTCGATCAGCTGAAACCAAAGGAATGCACGGCGTTAGATTCAAGACATCTTGAGCTTATATGAAGCCTGCCTTTGCGATATGACGAAGGAAATTAAGGAAATTCGTCCGCCCCAACGACGAGTAAATTGATCGCAAAAGACAGTTCTGCCCAAGGTTGTTCTTGCATCTTTGTTTGCTTCACAGAGAAGACCACTTAGATCGCGGAACAAGTTCTCCGGAGTGACGTCATTCAGGCCTCGGCGTTGACTTGGGCTGCTGGCGGACCTGAGGCTATTGCGCGGGTCTGCGTAAGACCCCAGCACGCACGTGCGCGTCGTGGCGCAGCATCTTGCGTGAACCGTGCAGCAGCAGGTGCCGGGCGGGTTGGATATCGATTACTGGGCGATCCTTCGCCGTGTCGTCGATCGATCGGGCGTGAATGCGCCAGTGGGGAGCTTGGGCCTGTGTTGAGCGATCGAGACCGCATTTCAGCAGTGACAGCGCAAAGCTGATCGAGGTGCTGAATGAGAGTGGGGGCCGCCGAGGGCTGTGTCCGACGACCCGACTCCGCCGTCCGCCCCGGTGCGTTCGCGGCGCGGCATCGAAGGCTAAAAGTGGAGCCGCCCGCTGAGGTTGAGGACACGCGAGCGCCCCCGGGGTGGTGTAGCGCTGTATACGCCCCGAAGACACCAAGCGCAAGACGGGATCGCCTGGCATGCTCAAGGCCAAACAGTCCTGGGGCTCGATACAGGATGCGACTGCTGCAGTCGCGCCACCATTGCCAAGATTGCCAGCGATAACGAGGCACGCTGGCGATGTACCGGAAAGGCCGGCAGCAACCGCCTTGAGTATTTCGAAGCGCGAACGAAATATCTGCAGCTTGCTCATTAAGGCAGCGCGAACGGTGGTGCTGTTGACCGAAAGGCTTGATGAACCACCGTGGCCGAGGCCAACAGCAGATCACCGTTTGGCGCCGGCAATTTGAGGCACTGGACTCAATCCGGAATAGCCGCTAGCTCGCCGAGAGATCCCGGAATTACGGCGCGCAACACCCGGAGTACGGTTTCAAATGTTGCCGGACCTGGCGCTCAATCCCGGCTTGCCGGGAACGGAATTTTGATGCAGACACGGCACCAAAATCGCTGCGCAAACGCGCGAGTGCTAGCAGAGACCAAAATCCACGAAGTGAGTGGCCAAAATCCCGGCAGAAACGCGCCCTATTTGGCGTCGCCCGACATCTGCGGTTTGCGAGGCCAGTGGAGATGGTATGGACTCGAACTGGCTGCCCCCACGCAGTCCTATCGAACCGCGTCTCTGCCACCCGCCTTGATCGCTGCTGATCTCGCTTTCGCTCCGCGCGGCGTGCTGATCGGCACCTCGGCCCCGAACGTGCACCGAGCGCGGCGGCATGAGGAGATGCGGCGCCCAGCAGGCATCGCTCGCTTAGTCCGAATGAATCGGCCGGTCGACCCAGCGTTATGAGCCCCACGGCCGCTATGGCTCCATCGTCGCAAAGCTGCTTCGAGGGGAGCCGAGGATTTGAATCGCTGGACGGTTGCCAACGAGCTGGGCGGTCGCCTATCGAAAGTACTCGCGGGCACTGCGTCGCTGACGAGGAGCGCGAGCGCAGCGCAGGTCTCCAAATCCGGTTGGGGAGACTGGCGCCAACAGCGGCAACACAAATGAGGCCACAGCAGGAACCATCGACCCAGGAAGTACTGGCGGGCTTTGTCGAGCGTGTCACCTTCCACAATAGCCGAGAACGGCTTCTGCGTTCTGCGGGCAAAGGCCCGTGGCCATCGCGATCTGGTCACGGTCGTCGGCCACGCCGCCACCATCTCGGCAGGCGAGTGGATCACGGCATCGGGCGAATGGGTCAACGACCACACCCATGGCCAACAGTTCAAAGCGCGCTTCATGCGCACCTCAGCGCCGACTTCGATCGACGGCATCGAGAAATACCTCGGCTCCGGGATGATCCGCGGCATTGGTCCGGTCTATGCCAAGAAGCTGGTGCGCGCCTTCGGCGAGAAGGTGTTCGACACGATCGAGGCGGAGCCCGAGCGCCTGCGCGAGGTGACTGGCATTGGCCTGGTACGCGCCAAGCGCATCACCGATGCCTGGGCCGAACAGAAGATCATCCGCGAGATCATGGTCTTCCTGCACAGCAACGGCGTCGGCACGGCGCGGGCGGTGCGCATCTACAAGACCTACGGTGCCGACGCCGTGCAGGTCATGACGGAAAACCCGTACCGCCTGGCGCGCGACATTCGCGGCATTGGCTTCAAGACCGCCGACGCCATCGCCATGAAGCTTGGCATCGAGAAGACCGCCATGATCCGGGTGCGCGCCGGCATCTCGTATGCACTGACCGAAGCTATGGACGATGGGCATTGTGGGCTTCCCACCACCGATCTGGTGCCATTGGCTGAAGAACTGCTTGAAGTTGCAGCAGGCCCCATCCGCACGGCGCTCGATTTGGAACTCGCCGATGGCAATGTGGTTGCCGACAGCCTCGGCGAGACCGATGTGCATCTTTCTGGCAAGTCTCTATCGAGCCGAGCAGGCCATCGCCGAGAGGCTACTCGCGCTTTCCCGAGCCAAGTTACCCTGGGACTCGATCGACGCCGATAAGGCATTGCCCTGGATAGAGCATCGGATCAGCCTCGAACTGGCGCCAAGCCAGAAAGCGGCTGTCCGTCTTGCACTCGCTTCCAAGGTCCTCGTGATCACCGGTGGACCGGGCGTCGGCAAGACCACCATCGTCAACGCGATCCTGCGTATTCTCGCAGCGAAGACCGTGAAGCTTCTGCTCTGCGCTCCGACCGGGCGCGCGGCCAAGCGCCTGAACGAGACAACAGGGCAAGAGGCCAAAACCATCCACCGCTTGCTCGAAGTCGATCCCAAGGGCGGCGGCTTCAAGCGGAATGTCGAGAACCCGCTCGACTGCGACCTGCTGGTGCTGGACGAGACGTCGATGGTTGATGTGTTGTTGATGCACGCGCTTGCTTAAGGCGGTGCCGGAGACCGCCGCTCTGCTCGTGGTTGGCGATGTCGACCAGCTGCCCTCGGTCGGCCCCGGTCAGATCCTGGCCGACATGATCACATCAGGCGCCGTGCCTGTTGTCCGCCTGACCGAGGTGTTCCGGCAGGCCGCGCAAAGCCGCATCATCACCAGCGCCCATCGAATCAACCAGGGCTCGATCCCCGATCTCGGAAAGCCGGAGGGCGACAGCGACTTCTATTTCGTGCAGGCAGACGATCCAGAAACCGCCGTGCCGCGCATCATCGAACTGGTGAAGACTCGCATCCCCAAGCGGTTCGGCCTCGACCCCATTCGCGACATCCAGGTGCTGTGCCCGATGAACCGCGGCGGCGTCGGCGCACGCTCGCTCAACATCGAACTGCAGGCGGCGCTGAACCCCGCCGGCGAGCGCAAGGTCGAGCGCTTCGGCTGGACCTTCGCACCCGGCGACAAGGTCATGCAGATCGAGAACGACTACGACAAGGAGGTCTACAACGGCGACATCGGCTACATCGACGATGTCGACCCCGAGGCAGGCGAGCTCACGGCCAGCTTTGACGGCCGTGTCCGTCACCTACGGCTTTGGCGAACTCGACACGCTGGTGCCGGCCTACGCCGCGACGATCCACAAAAGCCAGGGCTCGGAATATCCCGCCGTCGTCATCCCGGTGATGACCCAGCACTACGCCATGCTGCAGCGGAACCTGCTCTACACCGGCGTCACGCGCGGCAAGAAGCTGGTCGTGCTGGTCGGCCAGAAGAAGGCCGTCGCCATCGCGGTGCGCAACGTCTCGGGACGGCGGCGGTGGTCGAAGCTCCGCGAATGGCTGGCAGAACCTAAAGGGTAGGGACGGCGCGCCGTCTCCAGCTCGAAGCGGAGATCCGCGCGCTTGGCTTTAAGCCGAGTGAGGGGAAGAAGAAGCCGGACAGGGCGGTGAAGCGTGGCCCGCGAGGGTGCGAGGTTTGGACGGGGTTGGCGCTACGGCCGGCTGGCTGAAGAAGCTGAAGGATGCAGGTGAAGATATTGAGAAAGGCTTGGGGTTCAGCCTTGAAAACCCAACGCTGAATATCATCTGTTGAGCGCGGCCCGCTGCTGTGGGCCACACCCGTCACCGTAAAACTGACGCCTGGCCCAGTCTCATTGGCCTGAAGATGTCTCGCCATGACCAAACGTAACTGGCGCTTGTGGACCGAAGATGATGACAACCTGCTGCGCTCGATGGCTGCCGCCGGAAAGAGCATACGCTGATGACGGTCAAGCTCGGCCGTCCCACTCAGGGTTATCAAATCAAGAGCCCAGGAATTGCACATCGCGCTTCCCGGCGAGGATAAGAACACCAAGCGCTGGGTTGGCTGAAGCTCAATTCAGGATGAGGTCAATCACGGCGCCGAGGAAACACAGGCGGTGAATAACCCGACCGCCTGAGTCCTTTCAGCCTTAGCCCTACCGGGGCCGCCATTTGCCGCTCGAAATCCGGCCGCCGGGAACGGAATTTTTCATGCGGAGACCGGAGGCCAAAATCGTCTTGAGCAGAGCGCTACTGACCACAGAGACCAAAAGACCGGAATGAGACCGGCGAATCATCCCCGCAGAAACGCCATGTTTCCGATCGACGGCGGTTTCTGCCGGTTCGGTGATGCTTTCCCCACGCAGTCATCGAAACCAGTTCCCCGAAACTCGAGTCAGAGTCCCCTCCGGCGGGGGCCGCCTTGCTGGATTAGGGTCCACTGGTGCGTAACAGTCCTTATGGACAGCCATAAGCGCAGTACTCAGCTTGAACGGCTTGAAGTGGTCGAGACCGGTCGCCGGCGACGCTGGTCGGATGACGAGAAGCTTCAGGATCGTCATCGAGAGCTTTGCAGAGCGCCGCGGGCGATATCGTCGACAGCGAGACGCCATGGCATATCGCGCTCGTTGCTGATGATATGGCGGCGCTCGTTCTGCGTCCCGAGCCGATTGGCCCTCGGAGCGAGCAATCCGGCTTTGCGCGGCGATGGTCGTTGCCGCTGAGGTCGAGCCGGCGGTTGCTGCCACGCCGACGAGCGGGCAGATGGTGATCGTCGATTGGCAGGGATCGTCGGGTCATCGTCGATGCCGGCGTCGATGCTGCCGCGCTGGCGCGGGTGCTTGCCAGGTTCTGGAGCGCCGATGATCCCGGTCGCGGCAGGCGTGCGGATCTGGATTGCCACCGGCCACACCGACATGAGGAAAGGCATGAAGGGCTTGGCGTTGCTGGTGCAGGAAGGCCTTGGCCGCGATCCGTTCGCCGGCGACGTCTTCGTGTTCCGCGGTCGCGCCGGTTCGTTGATCAAGGCCTTGTGGCACGACGGGATCGGACTGTCGCTCTACGCCAAGCGGCTGGACCGTGGGCGTTTTGTCTGGCCGGCGACGGTGGATGGCGTGGTGGCGCTGACGCGCGGCGCAGATGAGCTATCTGCTGGAGGCGATCGACTGGCGAAATCCGCAACACACCTGGCGGCCGCAGAGCGCCGGATAGGCTTAAAAAATGTTCTGAGGCTGCGGAAGAAAAGGCGCCTCAAATCGCTCGATTTTATGATTCCATCAGGGTCATGAGCGATGGCCTTGAAGCCTCTGCCAGACGACATCGAAGCGCTGAAAGCGGCGTTGGTCGTTGGCTCGGCGCGGAGGCCGCGAGCGTGCCCGCGCCCAGCAACTCCGACGACCAGGCGCTGATCGCCCATCTGAAGCTGCAGATCGAGAAGCTCAACCGCGACCGCTATGGCCCACGCTCGGAGCGCACCGCGCGGCTATTGGATCAGCTCGAACTGACGCTGGAGGAACTGGAGACCTCGGCGACGGAGGACGAACTCGCCGCCGAAATGGCCGCGGCCAAGCAACCACGAAGCGTGGCGTCGTTCACGCGCAAGCGGCCGTCACGCCAGCCGTTCCCGGAGCATCTGCCCCGCGAGCGGGTGATCGTGCCGGGACCTGATGGCGTGCGCCTGCTGCGGCAGCGTCGCGGCTGTCCAGGCTCGGCGAGGACATCACCGAGACGCTGGAGGTCATCCCGAAATCCTGGAAGGTGATCCAGCACGTCCGCGAGAAGTTCACCTGCCGCGACTGCGAGAAGATCAGCCAGGCTCCGGCGCCGTTCCATGTGATCGCCCGCGGCTGGGCGGGGCCCAGCCTGCTGGCGATGGTGCTGTTCGAGAAGTTTGGCCAGCATCAGCCGCTCAACCGGCAGGCCGAGCGCTATGCCAAGGAGGGCGTGCCGATCAGTCTGTCGACCCTGGCCGACCAGGTCGGCGGCTGCACGGCGGCGCTGATGCCTTTGTTCAAGCGCCTCGAGGCCTACGTGCTGAGCGCCGAGCGATTGCATGGCGACGACACCACGGTGCCTGTCCTGGCCAAAGGCAAGACCGACACCGGCCGGATCTGGGTCTACGTGCGCGACGACAAGCCGTTTGGAGGGCCAGCGCCGCCGGGGCGGTGTTCTATTACTCGCGCGATCGGGCCGGCGAGCATCCCCAGGCGCACTCTGGCCAACTACAGCGGAATCTTCCAGGCCGACGCCTATGGCGGCTATGGCAAGCTTTACGAGCCGGGCCGCACGCCTGGACCGATCCTGGAAGCCGCCTGTTGGGTCCACGCCCGGCGCCCGTTCTTCGTGATGGCGGATCTGGCCGAGAACGCCCGTCGCAAGGCTCAGGGCAAGAAGCCGGCAGTGATCTCGCCGCTGGCGCTGGAAGCGGTCCGCCGGATCGATGCCCTGTTCGAGATCGAGCGGACGATCAACGGTCAGAGCGCCGAAAGGCGCAAGGCGCGTCCGCCAGGAACTCAGCGCGCCGCTCGTCGCCGATCTGGAGGCCTGGATGCGCGAGCAACGCGCCAAGCTCTCGCGCGGCAACGACGTCGCCAAGGCCATGGACTACATGCTCAAGCGCTGGACCGCGTTCACGCGCTTCCTCGACGACGGCCGCATCTGCCTGTCAAACAACGCCGCCGAGCGCGGCGTGCGCGGCATCGCTTTGGGTCGGAAGTCATGGTTGTTCTGCGGCTCCGATCGCGGCGGCGAGCGAGCCGCGGTGATGTACAGCCTGATCGTCACGGCCAAGATGAACGACGTCGATCCGCAAGCCTGGCTCGCCGACGTTCTGGCCCGCATCGCCGAGCATCCCGTCCAAAGGCTCGACGAACTCCTGCCATGGAATTGGCGCTCCGCCATCCGGAACGTTGATCAAGCCGCCTGAACCGAAAATGACCTGCGCGCGGTCTTCGCCGGATGCTTACAGTCAGGAACGGAATTTTTGCTGCAGAGACCGGGCGGCGAAACGGCTCATTCGGCTCGATTGCAGGAGCAGAGACCGCGCTAACCAGAGAATCTAAGGCAGACACGTTCCTTGAGATTGCGGCGCTATTGCGAGTGTCTCAGCGACTCATACAACTACAGAGTGTGGGTGGAGGTGCGCGACAGGGATCAGGAACTCAGTACCCTCACCATGCTTCGTATGTCGGGCCCCTTTCGCACGCGTCGGAAGCCTCCTGCAAACAAGCCACCTGGCGGCCGTGAGTGCGACACCCAACTGAGGCGAATAGCTCGGTTCAGGTCCTCAACAGCTCCCGTGTTCCCTTCCGCTTTCCTCCCACGCGAAACTCCGGTGAAACCACATCATTGCAAAGCTTGATTCCAAGGCGCGGAACCGCAATTGCAAGCCCGTCTCCAGGTGGCGGAAGCGAATGTGCGAGGTTTCCGTGCTGATCGAGAGGAGCGCGTGCTGTCGCGCGATCCAACGTGCTCGTGCCGAATACCCCTAACCAACGTCGTCCCAGGCGCTGGTCGGCGGAACCCGCCCGGCAGCTCTCCGAAAGAAAAAGCCGTCGAAACCGTCGCGAATTTGGCCTCAAAACGGTGATCCTGTGCAGCCGTTTTGTTTTGGCGCGCCCACCGATCTGAACGTCCGACCTCTGCAGATCGCTGTAGTGAGAGAAGCAATTTTCTCGCCCTACATGTATATCCGCAGTCCCACTCTTCGGCTCAGCGCGCGAGCACCTTCGATATTCACCTCAATCTTGTCGAGAGAATCGTCCATCGTTCACTCTTGGATGAACCCACAGGCGCGCTGCACGCAGCCGTACCCGGCCGTCGCGCGGTCCCTGATCTCCTGAATCCGTCCCGGCAGTTAGACCGGGACGGTGAGTGAGTTATAACAAAAGTGGTTGCGGGGACAGGATTTGAACCTGTGACCTTCAGGTTATGAGCCTGACGAGCTGCATCGGCGCGAGATAGCGCCGTCTCGCGTAGCCCGCACCCGAGCCGATCCGGCTCGTACCGCTCGCCAACCTGCGGTGCGATCTCGTCCGATTTGTACGCCACAGCTACCCAGCAGCCACACCTGCGCTCTAGATTTCTTTCTTGCTGGAGAAGCCTACGATCTTATTGCCTCAGACCGATCATGGTTCGGGCGGAGGCATGAGCGGCAAGGACGAAAAGACCGGATCGAGGCATTAGGGTCGCCAGGATAGTCGGAAAATGCCACGTGCCACGAAGCGCCATCGCAAGAACCGTGGCATGCCGCCGCCCGCGACGTTCGATATCGATACGCTGCCGGGCAGCTCCAATTTGACGGCATTGGAGGCGGCCGCGGTCATCCGGCGCACGCCCGGAGCGCTGGAGCAGTGGCGGCGCAATCCGAACCACCCGCTGAAATGGCGCTACGTCGATGGCCGCCCGCTCTATCGTGTCGATGCGGTGCGCGACTATCTGGCCAGATGCGATAAGACCACTAAGCCGTCCCAGCCGCATAATGCTCGCGGAGACGGCCGAGCAGCTCGGCCTTGATGGGATCGAGCGGATTCTGTTCGCTGCAGGCGCACGACCTTGCCGACCCGTTTCGCGCCGACCAACTCCGCGATGTAGTCATGAGCCGCTTCGAACGCCATCTTGCGGATGATCCACTGTTCGTCGTGATTGTAGACCTGATCGATCCCGCCGTGGCTTTTGCCCGACACACAGCCGCTGGATTTCGTTGTCGTAGCCGCAGCGCGACATGATGGTTCGCAAGCTGCGCCTTAAGTCATGCATGGTGAACTTGGCGACACCTGCTTCCTTGACCAAACGGTTGACCATCTTGGTGAAGCCCGACATCTGGCCGCCGGTCTTCGGTGACGGGAAGACATAATCGGACGTCGCGCGCTGGAAATGTTTCGCGGCCGCGAGCACCTCGTCAACGAGGTGGGTGCGGGCACGTCGTGGTGCAGGCCCATCTTGGTCCATGCCGCATCGAAGGTGATGCGGTCATCCATGATGTGCTTGCGCCACTCGATCATGGTCGGCTCGCTGCGGCGCGGGCCACCGAGTAGGCACATGCGTGCTAATTCGCCCAAAAGCCCCGAGCTTGCCGGATGCGTGCCAGACCTTGATGATTTCCTCATCGGTCAGCGCGCGGCCCTTCGGTTCGGCGCCCGACCCTCTGCGCACGGGTTTCCTTGGGCGCGCGATAGCCGGCGAGCACGTTGTGCTCGACGTAACCTTCGCCGACGCACCATTCGAGCAAGGTGTGCGTGTGCTTGCGCAAGTCCTCGGCTGCGCCGCGCTTGCCGGTCTTGGCGATCCTGTCCACCGCCGCCATGATTTGCCGTCGCGTCAGCTCGCCGATGGCGAGATCGAAATGATCCTTGAGACCGCGCCGCAGCGCCGACATGTGCCGGTTTCCAGTTGACGACCTGGCGTCCGGTCAGGGACGTTTCGTACGGGCCATCTTCAATGATCAGGGTCGCCAAGGTGGTGCCCTGCTTTTCGGCCAGCTGTTGCCGCTTGGCCTCGCGCTTGGCGTCGTTCGGATCGACCCCTTGACCACCTCGCCAGCGGCGATGGTGGCGGCCTTGCGCGCGGCCTTCTCGTTGAACTTGAGCCATGCGCCCAGCGTCTTGCGTTGGGTGCCCCTCGCCCCAGGCTTGGTGAACAGGTAGACCCAGGTCCGGCCACCAGTCGCGCGCATCCTGATCGCAAGCCCCGGCTGCTCTGTGTCGTGCAGATAGTGCTGCGACTTGCCCGGCGGCAGCGTGGCCGCACGGATCGCCGCGTCAGTGAGCCTCAGGTAGTTCGTCGTCACTTCGGCTCTGAGACCCTTTTCGCTCTTTTCCATCGTTTGTGCCCTTACTCCTTGTGCCCTGGGACACGTCGAGGGAGACCCAAGAAACGGATCACAAACCGTTCCCTCCATCGTTCCCAGCTCTGTTGTGCCCCACGGGAAAATTCACGAAGGGCACAGCAGGGGCATACAAAATGTGGTAAGGCCAGCTATGGCCCACTATGGGCCGATATGGCCACAAATCCCTGCACTACAAGGACTTTTCTAACTATACTATGGCTGGATTTGGTCGGCTAGGGTCTACGGATTGTGGTTCACACGGGAGAGGTCCAAGGTTCGATCCCTTGTGCGTCCACCATTCAGAGCCCCGTAAAATCGGGGCTTTTTGCATTTTGGAACGCGGGCTTATTCGGCAATTGCCGGTACATTTCAGGCAAAACCAGGCAGCAACAGGCGGGAGAAAATCCGGGGACTTTGTTCAGGAAATGTTTTTTAGTTTTGCACCCTCTGCGCCTAGGTGACCGCCGCATCCCGTTTCCAACTACTTGCTTCGGGCCGGCTATTTCCATTTCAACTTCCGTCTTCGAACGCTTTCCCTGTTCCTGGCGACGAAGCGCCGGTAGTGGACGCTGCAACACGTCTAGCGGCGCCACGATCCGTTACCCGCGATGGGAGATATGAAGTCCCTGTGCAGGCAAGTTGATCTTTTGGCGCCATCGAACAGCACGGTGACGCCTGTGGTACGGGACTGACGTCGACAACGACGCCAGTCCGGCCAGCAAGATCTGGGCATCGATCGGCTCCAAACTCGCTCATCTTAAAGCGAGCGCCGACAACAATTCTGTCGGTGTCCTGAACCATCATCAAAACCTTTCAATAATGAAAACAATCGTCTTGGCCTAAAGCTTCCAAGTAAAATCTGATTCGGGACTACATTGAGACGAGCTTGGGGCAGACCTCAGGGACGTCCCGCGTTGCGGCATTTGTCCCCGCATGACTTTGGCCATCAGATGCCGCATTGCACAACCCCGACCGGTACGGGAATCCGGAAGACCTGCCCTGGCCCAACCGCGATGCCGGAAGGCAACGCTCCGACCAGAGAGCGATCTTCTGCCCAACATCAATCTGGTTGTTTCCCGGCACCTGGCGAATCATCCTGGCAGCCACCTCTGGGGCGATCATGGATTTATTCCTCCTGAGAAAGTCGCCGTTTTGAAAGCGAGACGACGCACAAGACCTGCCGTTCCTGTGGTGAAAGATTGAAGCTGATTCGAAGCGATGGTTAACTCGCGCTCGGGCTCCATCGTCCACATGTTCGAGATGCCGGTGCGGCGAGCGCACTCGGACGACTCAGAGACCAGGCCGAAGCGAGGTTGTGATCCAGATCTTTCGGTGGCCGGGCTTAGAACAGTAGGCTGACGCGGTTGAGAAGCCGCACCGGATGCCACCTCAACTTTGATTGCGCCAACTTTGGTTGCGAATGGCGGCGAGTTTGCAATGTGGGACGGGGTTTGAACAGTCGAGCTCTTTGGCGGATCGTTGAGCGCGGCAACCGCTCAAGCCGTGGACTCTTTCGCGCGCAATCGAGGCTGCGCACCTTCACGTCGTGTTTGCAGCCATACCAATTGCACGAAGCCATTGCCGGATAGCCGACGATGACCGCCTCGAGAAGCTCGCGATTGGTATCATCACCTGATCGGCGGCGCGGTTGGATTGTTCGCGCCAATCGGCGTCGTCAAATGGCTGTTTCAGAACCGCCCCGGAAGACGCCGGCATCCTGACGCTGTTTCTTCTTTCCGGTGTGGTGCCTGCTGGTGGTGCTGGGCTTACTGATCGAGCGCAGGGCAGGACTGCTCGCGACCGGCAAGAACCGGGTCGCGCAGCGATAAAGATCTACGCCTCCAGGATCTCGGCATGCGCTAAATCGCAAACACCCAGATCACGAGGATGGTGCCCAGCGTTGCCAGACCGCTGATGGTCCATCCGGTTGCGTAACTGATTTCGTCGTCGCCGGTGCCGCTCATCAAGTCGGCATCCGTGGTTGCTGAGCGCCACTGCATGGCACCGCTCCTCAAAGCCCTGCCTGCAACCATAACGCCGGCCGAGGCTGCCGGTTCCATCTCAAGGTCAGGGCTTTGCTCCTGGCCGGCCTATCGCCGCCGGGAGCGGAAAATCACGCGTAGGCCAGCAACCGGCGATTGGGCTCAGCGGGAGGAACAGCGCTCCTGATCGCGCACGATGATGGTGACTTGCCAACCTTCGCTGGCCCACACCCGCGCCTTGGCGACCGCCATCAGCGAACTGCTTCGGTCCATTCTGACGGTCTCGTTTCCGCGTTCCGCCACGATCCTGTACGCCATGCCACATCCCCTACGCACCTAGAACTTACCGGGGAACATGTTCCGCTACCGCTTTGACCGCAATTTGCCGATAGTTTGTCCAATCGGAGGCATGGCGAAGTGGCGCCAGAGCCACCTTGGGGTCCATTTGGCGGTCGCCTGGGGTCTATTTGGCGGCCGACCGGACCGTGCAGCGCCGGTTTTGTCACGCCATCGAGGCCGGTCAGCATCAGGACCGTCAACAGCGCGTTCTGCGGGCCGTACCAGGCGTTCACCGGCTTGTACCACTCGTTGCGCGAGTGCCAGTTGCCGCCTTCCCCGCCGCCGCCGATGGTGACGGCGGGAATGCCGAGCGACATCGCGATGTTGGAATCGGTGGACGAGCCGGCAAAGGTCACGCGCGGTGCCCGCGTGACGGACGAGACCGCGCGCTGGGTCGCCTGCACGATCGGGGAATCCATCGCCACGATGCCGGCTGGCCGGTCGCCGATCAGCTTGGCCTCGACGGTCATCTTGTCCGAGTTCCAGCGCGCGATTTTCGTCCGCCACCGCCTCCTTGACGAGTTCGAGCAGGCGCGCCTCGAGCTTGAGCAGTTCCTCGGTCGAATTCGAGCGCATGTCGACGGCCATCCGCGCTTCCGCGGCGATGGCGTTGACCGAGGTGCCGCCGCTCACGGTGCCGACGGTGAACGTGGTCTTGGGATCGGATCGGCGTCTGCAGCTCCGAGATTTTCGCAATCGCCCGACCCATCGCATGGATCGCGCTCGGCAAGCCGAACTCCTGGAACGAATGACCCGCCGGGGCCCTTGAAGGTGAACTCATAGCGATGGCTGCCGGTCGCCTGGTTGACGACGCGGGTGATGCCGAGCCCGTCGATCGAGATGAAGCCGTCGATATCGGTGTGATCGCGGAACAGCGCCTTCACGCCGCGGAGATTGCCGAGTTCCTCCTCGCCGACCGTGCCGACGAACATGACGTCGCCGACGGTCGCGATCTCGTTTGCGTTCATCGACCTTGATCAGCGACAGCAGCGCCGCAAGACCGCGCGAATCGTCGCCGATGCCCGGCGCGCAGCGATGGCGCCGTCCTTCTCCTTCACCGTCACGTCGGTGCCTTCGGGAAACACCGTGTCGAGATGCGCCGACACCACGAGCTTCGGCCGGCCGCCGCCGGTCCCCTTGCGCAGCGGCGATCACGTTGCCTTCGCCGTCGATCGGCAGCGTCTTTGAAGCCGAGCTCCTGCATCCGCTTCAGATAATATTCGGCGCGGACCTTTTTCCTTGAACGGCGGCGCCGGGATTTCGGTGATGCGCTTCTGTTCGGCAAAGGCCCGCTCGTCATCGGCCTTGATGTCGTCGAGCGTCTTGACGATTTTGGGGTTGGCGAGAATGGCTTCCAGGTCGGGCGCGAGCGCCGATGCGCGCAAACCTGCGCACCAGCGGCTTCGCTAGCGCGACGGCGACGAAGTGCGATCGGCGAGGATCGATCGTGCAAGTCGTCATCAATGCAAGTCTCTCGTCTCGCAGGCTTCATGCCCGCAGCTTCCCAAGCCCGCATCCTTCAGGCCGTCCGGCGAACCAGCCGGACAAGCGCCTGGTCGAACACGCCGCTGGTATAGACTTCCGACATCGTGACCTGCTTCTTGCCCAGCGTCAGCAGCACGCCGATCCAGTAGGCGAACCACAGATGCGGATCGGTCAGCGCCCGCAGCTTGTGCTGGTCGTGCTCGAGCGGCTGATGATTGGCCGCCTTGCGCGACCTCGATCGCCGAGCAGGTTGTTGGGAATCTCGCGCTGGTGCACGACGATATCGGGATAGATCGATTTTCCGAGATGATCGTCGGTCGAGATGATCGTGCCCGTGCGGCAGCCGCAGCGTGCGCTCGCCGAGCCGGTCGTATTCGCAATCGACCTCCCAGCCCGGGAACTGCTTTTCGACACTGCACCGCCAGCCGGTGGGTCAGCGCGCGCTCGCCGAGATCCTTGTCGAGCAGGAAAGCTTCGCGCGCGTAGAACTCGTGAAGCGCGGCTGACGACCTTGTTCAGCTCGGTCTGCATGACGCCTCCGCCCCACGAAGGCCGCGCGGTCGACGGTCGCCTGCTCACATCTGCACTTCGATCAGCCGCGGCCCCGGCTCGGCGATGGCTTCCGCCAGCGCCTTGTTGAAATCGTCGGCATTGGCGACCGCGCGGCCCGGCACGCCCATGCCCTTGGCGAGCGCGACGAAGTCGATGGTCGGGCGGTCGATCTTCAGCATGTCCGAGCGCGCGCTGGCCCGGCTCGCCGGCGCCGACGCCGTCGAACTCGCCGCGCAGGATCTGGTAGATGCGGTTGGCGAACACGATGGTGACGACGTTGAGGCCTTCGCGCGCCTGCGTCCACAGCGACTGCAGCGTGTACATCGCGCTGCCGTCGCCGACCATGCAGATCACCTTGCGGTCCGGGCAGGCGACCGCCGCACCGGTCGCGACCGGCGTCGAGAAGCCGATCGAGCCGCCCATGTTCTGCAGCCAGTCGTGCGGCGCGGCCGCCGCCGTCGGCGGAAAGAAGCCGCGGCCGGTGGTGATGGATTCATCGACCACGATGGCGTTTTCCGGGATCGCCATCGCGATCGCCTGCGCGATCGAGGCGTGGGTCAGCGCGCCGGTCGGCTTTGCCGAGTTCGACCATCTTCTGCGGCTTGGCAGTCGGCCGGCTTGGCGCCAAGCGCGCCAGCCAGCGCCTCCAGCGCGGCCACCGAATTTTCGCCGCCCGAGGTCATGCGATGCACCTCGCAGCCCTCGGGCTTCAGCATGCTCGGCTTGTTCGGATAGGCGAAGAACGCCACGGGATCGTTGGCCTCGACCAGCACGATGTTCTTGAAGTCCTTCAGGATCGGCAGCGCCTGCTCGATCACGTAGGGGATGCGGTCGATCGCGAACCGGCCCCTGCCGCGCGCCATCCGCGGATTGTAGGTCTGGCCCATCACCTTGCAGCCGGTCTTGCCGGCGATCTGCGCCGCCAGCGCCAGCCCCTGCTCGGTGAGCGCGCTGCCGGTCAGCAGCAGCAGCGTCTGCGCGCCGCCGCCGCGCAGCACCTTGGCGGCATGGTCGACGGCCTGCGACGGAATAACTGGCGCGCTGGCTTTCCGCCGGAACCTGCGCGATGCCGTCGGCCTCGTTCCAGGCGGTGTCGGCGGGCAGGATCAGGGTCGCGATCTGCGGCGGCGCGCTCCTGGCCGCGGCGATCGCGGCGGCGCCGTCGGCGGCAACGGATTTGGCATCCGGCGAGGTCCGCACCCAGGCCGACATCGGCCGCGCCAGGCCCTCGATGTCCGAGGTCAGCGGCGCGTTGTAGCCGATGTGATAGGTCGCGTGCTGGCCGACGATGTTGACGATGCCGGAATTGGCCTTCTTGGCGTTGTGCAGATTGGCCAGGCCGTTGGCGAGGCCGGGCCCGAGATGCAGCAGCGTCGAGGCCGGCGTGCCCTTCATGCGGAAATAGCCGTCGGCGGCGCCCGTCACCACGCCCTCGAACAGGCCGAGCACGCAGCGCATGCCCTCGACCCGGTCGAGTGCGGCGACGAAATGCATCTCCGAGGTGCCGGGATTGGTGAAGCAGACGTCAACGCCGCCCGCGACCAATGTCCGCACCAGACTTTCCGCACCGTTCATCGTCTCGCTCCCCTTCGCGCTCGTTCCTGAGAGCCGGCCGACGATCAATCATTGTTCACGCCGTTTCGTCAAAGGTTTAGCGGAACAATGCAGCCATCGCCTGGGGCGTGTTGCCTTTTTAACCGCAGCGCTTGAAAATGGCGCAGCTCACGGGCTCGTTGCTTGCAGAATCGCGCGCAATTATGGCCTGTCTCGCTGCATATCATGATTTTTCGCGAGGAAGAAAAATGATCCGGGCTTTTGCTTTGCTGTTTGCGGCGGTGACGGTGCTGGCTGGTGCCGGCCAGGCGCAGGCCCAGGATTCGTTCGACGACTGCGCGACATCATGGGCGGCGGCCCCAGTTTCTTCGGCGGCTGGCGGCGGATCGAGCCCGATCCAGCGCACGACCGTGAGCTTTGCCGGCAATTACGCGCCCGGCACGATCTACATCAACACCGCCGAGCGGCGGCTCTATCTGGTGCTCGGCAACGGCCAGGCGCTGCGCTACGGCATCGGCGTCGGCCGCGACGGCTTCCGCTGGAGCGGAACCCACCGCATCACCGCGAAGAAGGAATGGCCGAGCTGGACGCCGCCGTCGCAGATGCTGCGCGCGCCGGCCCGATCTGCCGCGCCACATGGCGGGCGGCGTCGACAATCCGCTCGGCGCCCGCGCGATGTATCTGGGATCGACGCTCTATCGCATCCACGGCTCGCAACGAGCCGGAGACGATCGGACAGGCGGTGTCCTCCGGATGCTTCCGCATGACCAATGAGGACGTGACCGATCTCTATAGCCGCGTCTCCGTCGGCACCACGGTGGTCGTGAAGAATTAGACGCGGCATCGACCGGAACTCAACGCGCGACAATGCCGTGCGGCGCGCGTGATCAAGCCTTGCGCGCGCTGCGCCGATTGCTGCAGCGTCGTTCGCAATGCGCACGTCCCGCCGATCTCTGTATCTGTGGACGCTCGCGGTCGGCCCTGGCGCGGTCGCGCTCGGCGAAGTCTGCGTGCCGTGCGGCGGCTTCGCCGAAATCCCCGCCATCGCGCAGCGCCAGCGCACCGAGAAGAAGATCTTCACCGACAGCGAGATCATCGAAGGCTTTCATGAAGACCGCCTTCGGCGCCGAATATCATCTCGCCGGCCGCGTCGACCGCATCCGCAAATATGACGCGCCGGTGCGGGTGTTTGCCGACGGCAACCGTGCCGACCGCAAGGCGCAGCTGGCGAAGATCGTGGCCGACATCGCCGCGCGGGTTCAGCATCTCGACATCGCCATGGCCGAGAGCCAGCGAAGACGCCAACGTGCTGGTCAAGCTGGTGCGCGACCGCGATCTCTATCGCACCATCGCGACCTTCTACGGCAGCGAACGGGCGCAAGCGAGATCCGCTCCTCGCTCGACCCGCAATGCCTGTCGGGCTTTCCGCAAGAACGAGCAGTTCGAAATCGAGCATTCCGACGTCATCCTCGACCGTCGACAACGGCGACTTCGTCTTCTTCGACTGCGCCTATGAGGAACTGCTGCAGTCGCTGGGACCGATCAACGATACCTCGAGCGTGCCCTGGACCATGTTCAACGACAATGTGTCGATGGGCTATTTCGACGTCTACGACCAGTATCATCCTGAACCTGCTCTACGATCCCGCGGATCAAGGCCGGCATGACCGTGCAGGAGGTCAAGGCGGTGCTGCCCGGACGTGCTGGCCGACGTCCGCGCCTGGGTGCAGCAAGGTCAACAATCTGCCGGACGTGATAGCCTCGGCCAGCCGCCAATCGCGACACGATTCATCGCGCGAGCCCTGTAACTCCGGGCGCGCATTCGCGCGACCCGCTGGGCTCGCAATGGCCGCGGAGAGTTCGGGCAATTCCCGCTGGCGGCAGTCCGGGCAGCCCCATTCGTCACGTCCGCTTGAGCGCCCTGCGCGGCGGTTTGAAGGTTGCCACGCCCGGTGCAATCCGCCTCTGATTCCGAATGACAACGCAAAGTTTTACTGACGAAAGATTGTGACTTCCGGGAGCAAATCCTGTCTAATGGGATTCATGCGAGCTTCCTATAAGTGTTTCCAAATGAACGACCTGCCGCGTACCCAGGCCTTGCGCTGCTTCATCACCGTGGCCCGCGAAGGCACGGTTTCGCGTGCGGCCGCCTTGCTGCATCTGACCCAGCCCGCCGTCAGCCTGCAGCTGAAGGGGCTGGAAGAAAGCACCGGCCTGCAGCTCTTCAACCGTACGCCGGGCGGCTTTACCCTGACCGAAGCCGGCGCCGCCCTGCTGCCGCTGGCGCACAGGGCGGTCTCGGCCTCGGCCGATTTCAGGACGACGGCGGATTCGCTGCGCGAATCGCTGCGGGCAACGCTGCGCGTCGGCACGATCCTGGATCCCGAGTCGATCCGGCTCGGCCCGTTCGTGCGCAGCCTCGCCACCTCGCTCGAAGAAGACCGAGGTCTTCCTCCGCTACGGCATGAGCGACGACGTGCTGGCCCAGATCGGCAAGAGGCGAACTCGACGTCGGATACTATATCGATGCCACGCCCGCCGAATCGCCTTGCGTCGGGGATACCGTCCGAACGCACCATCGAGGATGGAAAGTTCCAGCTCACGCCGCTGATGCGCTACGACTACCGCGTGATCGCACCTCGCCGAATGGAGCGACAAGGTGATGGGAAAGGACTGGGCCGACCTCGCCGACCTGCCCTGGATTACGACGCCGCATGCGCTCGGCGCATCGGCGGCTGATCGACGACGTCTTCCGGCCGATGGGGTCGTTGCCGAAACGCGTCGCCTTCGCCGATCAGGAAGACGCCATGATCGACTTCGTCGAAGCCGGCATCTGCCTCAGCCTCGCCCGCGACTGCGTGCTCGAGCGCATCACGCGCAAACGGAATTTCGTGATCGCCGACAAGGTGGCGCTGACCTGCGACCTCAGTTTCGCCTGCCTGACGTCGCGGCGTCACGAGCCGGTGATCTCGCAGGCCTTCTCGGCCATGCAGGCGGTGTGGGAGCTGAACCCGGGCAGCGCGGCGCCTGCGCCGATCGAGCCGGCGAGATCGCGGAAAAGCGCCGGCGATAGCCTGATCGGTTCAGATTTTGGCCGGGTCAAGACTGTGTTGGCCGGGTCCAGGGATTTGCCATCGCAGATCGATTTCAGCGATCGCCATTCCTCGGCCGTCAACAGCGGCGGCCCGCTGGCCGGCCGGTCTTCGCGGCTCATCCGCGCCAGCCGGTCCTCGCTCAGCGGATGGGTGGAGATGATGGACAGGCCCTTGCCCTCCTTTGCCGGTGACCCGAAGCAGCAATTCCCCGGTCGGCTTCGCCGGCCGGCCGAGCCGGTGCATGACGTCGATCGCAAAACTGTCGGCATTGTGTCTCGGCCTCGCGCGAATGCGACGACGTCACCAGCGTGCGCGAGCCGAAGATCAGCGCGCTGGAGCCGGTGATGTCGCCGAACAGCAGTCCGATCAGGAACGACGTGCCGCCGTCGTAGATCAGCTCCGCGCATGCTGTCGCGATGCTTGAGATGGCCGAGTTCATGGGCCAGCACGCCCGCGATCTCGTCGGCGTTCTCGGCCTTCGCCAGCAATCCGTCGAACAGATAGACCTTGCCGCCCGGCAGCGCGAAGGCATTCGGAATCGGGCTCGACAGCACGCCCGACTGCACCGAGGTATCGAGGCCGGCGGATCTGCGAATCGCAGTGACGAGCTTGACGAAGGCCTTCTGCCCGGCCGCATTGTCGCAAACCTTGGCGCCGAACATCGTCTTGACCTGGCTGTCGGCGACGTCGCCGAGCCGCCGTTCGAACGCGTCCGGCACCAGCGGCGCGAGGCGATCGGCGGTCAGCGGCAGTCCGAACAGCACCACGGCAACGATCGAAACCGCGGCCGCGAGCGACCAGCCGACGATGGCGGCAACGCCGCGGCGGCCGGGCGTGTTTTCATCCAGTCCGGCGCAGCGGCGAGACCAGCTCGGCCGGCAAGCGCGCGTATCGCGAACCTCCAGCCGCGCCAGCGCCGGCGCGCGTCAGGCAGCTCAGGCGCAGCATGCCCGGACGGGCTGTCGGCGCGGCGGATATCGGCATAGGCCCACGCCGCAAGCGTCTGTTCGTCTTCGTCGATTTCGAGCCGGTCGGCGAAGCGCGAGCGTAACCGCGCGCCGCCGGCTCGACGTGCCGTCGAAATAGATCGCCGAACCGCCCGGCGGCGATTTCGGATCTCCGGTGCGTCGCTATCCATGGCAATCCAGGCTTCTAGAAGCCGCCGACATCGAGGCCGTCGGCAAACCCTTCGCCGAGCGCGTTGGCCAGTTCGCCCCGCGCCGCAACGTTGGCGGCAGCCTCGATGCCGCTGATGATTGACCGAGCCCAGCACCCTGCACCCAGAGATCGCGCATCAGATAGACCCGGATCACGACGTTCATCGCCAGCGCGAACGCCAGATAGCCGAGGCCCGCCAGCACCAGCAGCGGAATGCTCTTCATGAATTCCTGGCGACTTGAAGAACTCCGCGAACGGCGTCGCCGCTCATGCTGGCGACCAGCACCGCCGCACAGCGCCAGATAGGCCGCGAAGACCAGCCCGAGCACGACGATCCAGCCGATGCACTTTCCAGTACAGGCCGATCAGCGCGCTGCGGCGCAACGTCGATTCCAGCCGCACGCCGCCGAACCGGATGCCGGACAGCCACCAGCGCCACTCCACGGCCTTGTAGCGCGCCATAGACGAAGGGCAGCAGCGGCAGACACGTAGATGGCGATCGGCGTCAGCAGCCACAGCCACCAGCCGCGCTTGAAGAACTCCCAGCCGCGGCCCTCAAAGCTGCCCTGCAGATCGCCGTAGTAGGAATGGCGCATCTTGTAGCGTTCGAGCGCCGCCGCGCGCCACGGCAGCGCCAGGCCGAGCGTCAGCGACCGTCAGCAGGCCCCACAGCGACGCCTGCAGCGCATAGATCCAGCCCGAGCCGCGTCATCCAGAACCGCACGCCGCGCCACACCGTGCGCGTCAGGCGATAGCGCCGCGCGCGATAGATCGCGAACTGCCCGAACAGATAGAAGAAGGCGACCAGCGGAATGCTGGCGAACGCCTGATAGCTGCTCGGCCTCGAGGCCGATCGAGAAAATAGCCGAGATAGATCGGCACCAGGATCGCGAGCGCGACCAGAAATCCGATCAGCAACTCCTTGCCGCGGCCGGTATATTCCGGCGGCATCGCCATCGACCAGGGTGTTGGACCAGAGATGGCGGCGGATGTCGGTGAGGAGCCAGAACCGGTAGAAGCCGAGGGTGACGAGTTCCAGCCCGGCGCCGCGCTTCGACCAGATGCAAAGAATTCGCCGCGGTTGCCGGAAAACGCCACCGGCATCGGCGGCGGCACGGGCGAAGGCGGTGGTGGCGGCGGCACCTGCGGGGTCCAGCTCATCTGATTCATGGTTCAACTCCAGCGCGAACGGTGGCGGATCAAACCACAAATTTGCCGGCCGCTGTGTGACCGAGGTCCCACACTGAAGCGTTTTCGGCGCGCAGCATGCCCTGGAACTTGCTTAGCGCCGATTGCGTAGATCTATCTGCGGTAGAAATCGCTCCAACAAGGATCCGGAGCTTCGACTCCGATTCAATCAGAACCGAAGCCCTACGCCGTTTTCTCGAACAGTTCCCGCCCGATCAGCATGCGGCGGATTTCGCTGGTGCCGGCGCCGATCTCGTAGAGTTTGGCGTCGCGCAGCAGCCGCCCGGTCGGGTAGTCGTTGATGTAGCCGTTGCCGCCCAGCAGCTGGATGGCGTCGAGCGCGCATTGCGTGGCCTTTTCCGCGGCATAGAGGATGGCGCCGGCCGCGTCCTCGCGCGTGGTCTCGCCGCGGTCGCAGGCCTTTGCCACCGCATACACATAGGCGCGCGAGGCGTTCATGGTGGTGTACATGTCGGCGATCTTGCCCTGCACCAGCTGGAAGGTGCCGATCGGCTCGCCGAACTGCTTGCGCTCGTGCACGTAGGGCAGCACCACGTCCATGCAGGCCTGCATGATGCCGATCGGGCCCGCCGCCAGCACCGCGCGCTCGTAGTCGAGGCCAGACATCAGCACGTTGACGCCGCGGCCGACCTCGCTCAGCACGTTCTCCTCCGGCACCTCGCAATCCTCGAACACCAGTTCGCAGGTGTCGGAGCCGCGCATGCCGAGCTTGTCGAGTTTCTGCGCGGTGGAAAATCCCTTCATGCCCTTTTCGATGATGAAGGCGGTCATGCCGCGCGGACCGGCGTTGAGCATCGGTCTTGGCATAGACCACCAGCGTGTCGGCGACGGGGCCGTTGGTGATCCACATCTTGTTGCCGTTGAGCACAAAGCGGTCGCCCTTCTTGTCGGCGCGGGTCTTCATCGACACCACGTCGCTGCCGGCGCTCGGGCTCCGACATCGCCAGCGAGCCGACATGTTCGCCCGAGATCAGCTTCGGCAGATATTTCCGCTTCTGCGCCTCGTTGCCGTTGCGGCGGATCTGGTTGACGCAGAGGTTGGAATGCGCGCCGTAGGACAGGCCGACCGCGGCCGAGGCCCGCGACATCTCCTCCACCGCGATGCAGTGCTCGAGATAGCCGAGGCCCGGTGCCGCCATATTCCTCCTCGACGGTGATGCCGTGCAGGCCGAGCGCGCCGATCTTCGGCCAGAGGTCGCGCGGAAACTGATTGCTGCGGTCGATTTCGGCGGCGCGCGGCGCGATCTCGTTCTGCGAGAAAGCATGCACCGTCTCGCGGATCGCGTCCGCAGTCTCGCCGAGATCGAAGTTGAACATCCGATGGGCGTTGGGGATCATGGTCGGCCTCCCGGCGAATTAAACGTTGTTTCAAACAGCCTTATTCTTTGAGAATACGCTTGTCACGAGGCGAAATGCGCCGGCAGCCGCATCAGGCCGGGGACCGGCGTCGATGCGGCCAAATGCACCCAACTCGTCCTTGCGCTGGCGCGCGGCTACGGGATGTAATAGGGTAAAACATCGCCCGCCGGCACTGCTTCGGCGGGAAACAGTCAGGGAGATGCGTCCATGCACGGAACCATCGATCTCGCCGGAGATTCCCATCAAGCGGCGGCGCGCGAACGGGCTCAGTCGATTCCGCTCGGCTGATTTCGACGTCAGCCATCCCGAACTGTTCAGGACCGATCTCGTTCTGGCCGTATTTCGACCGGCTGCGCCGGGAAGACCCGGTGCATTACTGCAAGGACAGCATGTTCGGGCCGTATTGGTCGGTGACCAAATACAACGACATCATGGACATCGAGACCAATCATGCGGTGTTCTCGTCGGCGGCTTCGCTCGGCGGCATCACCATCCGCGACGTCGCGCCGGACCTGCGCCGCGAAAGCTTCATCGCCATGGACCAGCCGCGCCACTCGCGCGCAGCGCAAGACCGTGGCGCCGATGTTCACGCCGACCCATCTCGACCAGCTCGCGATCAACATCCGCAAGCGTTCCGCCGAGATGCCTCGACAACCTGCCGAAGAACGAGGTGTTCGACTGGGTCGACCAGGTCTCGATCGAGCTCACCACGCAGATGCTCGCCGTGCTGTTCGACTTCCCCTGGGAAGACCGCCGCAAGCTGACGCGCTGGTCCGACGTCGCGACCACCCTTCCCGGCCCCGGCGGCCTCGTCGCCACCGAGGAAGAGCGCCAGGCCGAGCTGATGGAATGCGCGACCTATTTCGCCAAGCTCTGGAAGGAGCGCATCAGCCAGCCGCCGAAGAGCGACCTGTTGTCGATGATGGCGCATAGCGACGCCACCCGCGACATGGACCCGAAGAATTTCCTCGGCAATCTGATCCTGTTGATCGTCGGCGGCAACGACACCACCCGCAACACGCTGTCGGGCAGCGTCTACGCGCTGAACAAGAATCCGGATCAGTACCGCAAGCTGCGCGACAATCCTGACCTGATCGACAGTTTCGTCCCCGGAAGTGATCCGCTGGCAGACGCCGCTGGCGCATATGCGCCGCACCGCGCTCGCAGACATCGAGTTCCGCGGCAAGCAGATCAAGAAGGGTGACAAGGTCGTGATGTGGTACGTCTCGGGCAACCGCGACGAGGACGTGATCGACCGCCCCTACGACTTCATCATTGACCGCGCCCGGCCGCGCACCCACATTTCCTTCGGCTTCGGCATCCACCGCTGCGTCGGAATCCGGCTGGCCGAGCTGCAACTCAAGATCATCTGGGAAGAGATCCTCAAGCGGTTCGAGAATATTGAGGTGGTCGGCGAGCCGAAGCGGGTGTATTCGAGTTTTGTCAAAGGCTACGAGACCCTGCCGGTCCGGATCGCCGGCTAAGCCTAGCATCTGAGCCCTATCACCTGGGATGATCGACAAATGAACGTCCAGACCGCCATCAGAGCCGACAAGAAAGAGCTTCTGCGCGCCGCGCGCGAGGAGGCCTATTCGACGCCGCTGAAGGATTTTCATCCCGGTGCGCCAAAGCTGTTCCAGAACGACACGCTGTGGCCGTGGTTCGAGCGGCTGCGCAAGGAAGAGCCGGTGCACTACTGCACCAACGCGCCGATCGAGCCCTATTGGTCGGTGACCAAATACAACGACATCATGCATGTCGATACCAACCACGGCATCTTCTCCTCCGACGTCGACGCTCGGCGGCATCTCGATCCGTGACGTGCCGCCGGGCTACGACTATCCGAGCTTCATCGCGATGGACCAGCCGCGGCACTCGGCGCAGCGCAAGACCGTGTCGCCGATGTTCACGCCGACGCATCTGGATGAGCTGGCAAAGCTGATCCGCGAGCGCGCGCGCAAAGGTGCTGGACAATCTGCCGCGCAACGAGACCTTCAACTTCGTCGAGCGCGTCTCGATCGAACTGACCACGCAGATGCTGGCGACGCTGTTCGATTTCCCCTGGGAGGAGCGGCGCAAGCTGACGCGCTGGTCCGACGTCTCGACCGCGCTGCCCAAGAGCGGCGTCGTCGAATCGCCGGAGCAGCGGCGCGCAGGAGATGGACGAGTGCTACGCCTATTTCTCCAAACTCTGGAACGAGCGCGTCAACGCGCCGCCGCGCAACGACCTGCTGTCGATGATGGCGCATAGCGACGCGACGCGGCACATGGACCCCGACAATCTGATGGGCAACATCATCCTGCTGATCGTCGGCGGCAACGACACCACCCGCAACACCATGAGCGGCTCGGTGCTGGCGCTGAACGAGCATCCCGATCAGTACCAGAAGCTGCGCGACAATCCCGGCGCTGATCGATTCCATGGTGCCGGAAGTGATCCGCTGGCAGACGCCGCTGGCGCATATGCGCCGCACCGCGCTGGTCGATACCGAGATCGGCGGCAAGAAGATCAAGAAGGGCGACCGCGTCGTGATGTGGTACGTCTCGGGCAACCGCGACGAGGAAGGCATCGAGCGTCCCGACGAGTTCATCATCGACCGCGCCCGCCCGCGCACCCATCTGTCGTTCGGCTTCGGCATCCACCGCTGCGTCGGCATGCGGCTCGCCGAACTGCAGCTCAAGATCGTGTGGCAGGAAATGCTGAAGCGCTTCGACCGCATCGAGGTGGTCGGCGAACCGAAGCGGGTCTATTCCAGCTTCGTGCGCGGCATCGAGCAGCTCCCGGTGCGCATTCCCGGGTGAGTCGCGAGCTCACCCCGCCGCCCATCAATCCTGAATGGTCGGCGGACGTTCTGCTCTGGTGCGAATCCGGACTCAAGTCGGACATCGCGTGGGGTTACACGCTAGTCGGGGAAATCGCCAGATTTTCGAGGGGCGCCGTCAGGCGGCAAATGAGTCCGCTTGATTGATACGACACTTCAACGGAGCCTCCGAAATCGTCTTGTAGCACCCGAGAAATGAGGCGCGAACCAAAGCCCACACGCGGCGGGTTCCGACGCAGGTGGGCCACCAAACTCCCGCCAGACGAAAACGAATTTTGGCTCACCCTCCTGATCTTCGGATGTCCATGTAATCGACACGTGGCCGCTCGCCACAGTCAGAGCGCCATACTTCAAAGCGTTGGTCGCAAGCTCGTGGATTGCCAGGGACAGAGCGAGGGCCTGTCGAGATTTGACAACAAGTGGAGGACCCGAGACCGTAAACCGGCCTTCGCCCGTTCTATAAGGGATCAGGGCGGTGCTGATCACATCTTGGAGGGGCGCTGCAGCCCAATTTGCTGCGGTAAGCAAGTCGTGCGCTCGTCCGAACGCAGCAAGTCGTCCTTGATACTTTTCGAGATCGGCTTTGCTCGATGCGTCGCGAAATGTCTGAGTGGCCACGGCACCAAGTACCGTAAGAGTGTTCTTGACGCGGTGCTTCAGCTCCTCATTGATGAGGTTCAGCGCTTCCCTTGCCATGTGCTCGGACGTGACATCTTTGCAGACGACAAGCACGCCGCCCACTTTGCCTTCGAAATCGATTGGACCAAAGCTATACGTCCACCAGACATCCTCGCGACGACCGTGACGCGTTACCGGTACCAGCTGGTCCTCATGCCAGGTCGCCCCGTTACCCGCCATGACGTACTCGATCTGGGGGCCAATGATGTCCCATATCTCAGCCCAACAATCGCGGCCCCGTGCTCCCAAAGCGCTCGGATGCCTTTCGGGCCCCATCGTCTCGCGGTAGGCATCGTTATAGAACTGGATGAGTTCCGGTCCCCACCAAATGAACATCGGGTGGCGCGAGGTGAGAACGAGCCGCACCGTAACCCGAAGGCTTTGCGGCCATGTTTCCGGAGAGCCGAGCGGCGTTTTTGACCAGTCGAATGCCCTGGTCAAAGCGCCCATCTCGCCGCCGCCCGCCAGGAAGTCGCCGACTATCTCCCCGTCCATACGCCCGCGACCTCACTCAGACGCCCGTCACCAAGCCGGAAAGCGGAATACCCATCTCCCACTCTAATATGCTAGCGCACAACGGGCTTGCTTCAAGCCCCGCCTCATCGCGTAGAACCGCCGACCGAAGCCACAACCTGCGGGGTCACGAAATGAGTGCATTGTTGTCAACGAGCGGTTCGCGCGCGGCCGAAACGACTGGCGTGGCGATGACCGAGCATGCGGTGGTGATCGCCGGAGGAGGTCCGACCGGGCTGATGCTGGCGGGCGAGCTGGCGTTGGCGGGCGTCGACGTTGCCATTGTCGAGCGGCGCGCCAGCCAGGAGCTCGCCGGCTCGCGCGCAGGCGGTCTGCACGCGCGCACCATCGAGGTCCTCGATCAGCGCGGCATCGCCGATCGGTTCCTCTCGCAGGGACAGGTGGCATCAGGTCGTGCACTTCCACATGATCCCGTTGGACATCAGCGACTTTCCCACCCGGCACAACTACGTGCTCGGGCTGTGGCAGAACCACATCGAGCGCATCCTGGCCGAGTGGGTCGGCGAGCTGGCGGTGACGATCTATCGCGGACGTGAAGTGACGGGTTTCGCGCAGGACGACACCGGCGTCGACGTCGCGCTCTCCGACGGTCAGTCGCTCCGGGCGGAGTATCTCGTCGGGTGCGACGGCGGCCGCAGTCTCGATCCGCAAGGCAGCCGGCATCGAGTTCCCCGGGTGGGATCCGACGACGAGCTGGCTGATCGCCGAGGTCGAGATGGCCGAGGAGCCGAAGTGGGGCTTCACCAGGACGCGCTCGGCATCCATGGCGATCGGCAAGGCTGGAGGATGGCGGGCCGGTGCGGGTCGTGCTGACCGAACCGGCAGCTGCGGACCCGCCAGCGAACCCACCCTGCGCGATGTCAGCGAGGCGCTCATCGCCGTCTACGGGACCGATTACGGGATCCACAGTCCCACCTGGATCTCCAGGTTCACCGACATGACGCGGCAGGCCGCGGCCTACCGCGACAGACGCGGTCCTGCTGGCCGGCGACGCCGCACACGTGCATCCCCGGTGGGTGGACAGGGCCTCAACATCGGTGTGCAGGATGCGGTGAACCTGGGATGGAAGCTGGCCCAGGTGGTCAAGCGGACATCGCCGGAAAGCCTCCTGGATACCTACCACGCCGAGCGCCACCCGGTCGCTGCCCGCGTGCTGCGCAACACGATGGCGCAGGTCGCGCTTCGTCGCACCGGACGACCGCACCAAGGCCCTGGGCGACACCGTGTCCGAGCTCCTCGGCATGGACGAGCCGCGCAGACGATTCGCCGCGATGATGTCCGGTCTGGACATTCACTACGACCTCGGCGAGGGACACCCGCTGCTCGGACGCCGCATGCCCGATCTCGACCTGGTCACCGCCAACGGCCCGCTGCGGGTCTTCACCCTGCTGCACGATGCCCGGCCGGTGCTGCTCAACCTCGGTGAGCCCGGCGGCTTCGACATCACGCCATGGGCAGATCGGGTTCAGCTGATCGACGCCAAATACGTCGGTGCGTGGGAGCTTCCGGCACTCGGGGCGGTCACTGCTCCCACCGCCGTGTTGATTCGGCCCGACGGATATGTGGCCTGGGTGGGAGACCTGACTCAGCTGGGGCTCGCTGACGTCCTAACCACACTGGTTCCGGACCTGGGAGCGACGCCTAGTTCATCGTTGCCCGTTCGTTCTCGAACGACTGCCAATGCGGTGTGGATGTACCACCAGCAATCATCTTGTCGTGCGCGCGGCCGCACCTGCGCTCCGTCACGCGAAAGCATCGCCCACTACGAGGGTCCATTACAATTTCCGCCAAGTAGTCCGATTGCGGCGGCACTTAGCGAACGTCGGGCCCGCGCTCAGGCGTGTCCGTTGTCAAAGCAGACATCGCGGACCAGCGATCGTCAAAACTCGCGGCCGGCGGCTCGTTCGCGTCAACCGTGAGGTCTCTCGACATAGTCGTGCCGGCCGGAGACGACAATGCCGTCTGTCCCAGGCGAGTGCGACCTCATGGTGGCGGCGGTTGCGGCAACAGCGAGCAGAGCGACAGCCACGAAACCAGTAATCGTTCGATGCCTCGTCATCAGACACCTCCGTAGGTCCTAAACGCCCCTTGGCGTGGGTCATGGGAACCTGCGCGAAAGTTCAGCAGCAATGCGACAAGTAATGATCACGCGAATTCACGGATCGGACAACGAAGGTGTCCCAAATTCAAAATTGTCATTCTCGCATCCCGCGTAGTCGAAGAACTGGGACAGCGTCAGGACCATCGCCATACGGAAGTCCAGCTTTATCCGCGCAAGCGTCCTCCCTGCGGACGACGGAAGAAGCCGCTGTTGGTTTCTCCGACGAAGCGTGAATTTCCGGCAGCTCGACGCATGGATGTGCTCCAGCCGGCTCTCCGAAGGTTGTCATCGATCCAGTTGCGGTAATATTGATGCGCTTCCGCGATCGACGGGAAATCCTCGGGATGTGATCGATATTTGGGAGCCGCATCCCAACCTTATCCAAATCACTGAATCAGCGTCCGTGCCGACCCCGACTGTAAACCAATGCAAGCCGTCGAATGAATAGCCTTTCTCTGAGGACCTGTATGCCGCCTCGTTGAAGGACGCCGCGCGCGTCTTGCGGGGCTTCAGACGATCAGGCTTCCATGCCGGAACGCCGAAGCCGAGCGTGCGATCAACTCATTCGCGGATGAGCCGAACAGCGGTTTGACATCGATCTTGTCCCATTGCCGCGCGACTATCTTGATGTGTTGATGCGGCTGCTTGCAGCCGATGTCCGGTTTGACCCCTGGTAGCGACCGAACGGCAGGACATCGCGTGATCAGACAGCTTCGGGCCGATAATGCCATCGTTCCGGCCAGCCTGCCGCCCTATACAATTGCGGCATGACAGCTGTAGCCAGATGAGAATGCCGCCCTGGCCGTTTTGTTCTAAGCCAATCCGTAAGGCCCTGGCATCGGCTCAGGCGAGCTTGATGTCCCAGAGGCCCTCTTCGCGGCAGGCGGTGAGTTCGTCGCGGAGAAGCTCGGTCACGCAGCGTGATGGCAGTCGAGCCGGGATGATCGATGGGAGACGCAAGGGTCAGTTCGCGCATCGGCGCGGGTTTGGCGATCGCCGCCGTTTCCAGCCGGCCGCTGGCGACTTCGTGGCGCACCGAGGAAGGCGGCAACAGCGTGTATCCCAACCCTTCCTCGACCAGACTGGTCAGCACCCGAAACGAGATCCGCCTCCAGCTTGACGTCGAGCTTGATTTTCTTCTTCGCCGCCGCCTGCTCGATCAGCGCGCGGAGCCCGTGCGAATGACTGGGCAGCACGAGCGTCTGTTTCAGCAGCCAGCCGATATCGACCTGCTTCTTTTGCGACAAGTCCGCTGCCGCGCGGGCCCACCGCGACGATGGGATCGCGGCCGAGGCTCTGCACGGTCAGATGCAGGTCGCTCGACGGCCCGTAGATCAGCGCCAGATCCATCTCGCCGCGGTGCAGCCATTCCATCAGATGGCCGCTGTAGCTTTCGACGATGCAGAGCGAAATGCCCGGATATTTGTCGACGGTGCGCCGGGCGAGCCGCGCCGAAATCACGCAGCTCACGGTCGGCACCAGCCCGAGCACCACGCGGCCCGACGGCGGGCCGCCGGCGGACTGGATCTCGTCGCGCACCTGGTCGATCTGCCGGACGATGCCCGCCGTGCGCGCCAGCAGCAGACGGCCGGCATCGGTCAGCACCATGCCGCGGCCGTTCCGGGTAAACAGATCGGCCCGCAATTCATGCTCGAGCAGCTTGATCTGGCGGCTGAGCGCCGGCTGCGCCACCCGCAGCGTGTCGGAGGCCTTGCTGAGGCTGCCGAGCTCCGCCACGCAACTGAACGTCCTGAGCTGCCGGATATCCATCGCTTGCCAATCTTCGAAGGCAGGTTCATACGCTATAACAATTCAGCATAGGAGACCAGCGCTGGTTTCACAACGGCCCGCGCATCCGGCAATTGACATCAACCCACCATCCATCGCCAGAAAATCAAATGACCGCACAAGAACAACAAGACGAATTCCACGACATCCGCGACGCCGTCGCAAAACTCTGCGCCCAGTTCCCCGGCGAATACTGGCGCAAGCTCGACCGCCAGATGGCGTACCCGAAGGAGTTCGTCGACGCGCTGACGGAGGCCGGCTACCTCTCGGTGCTGATCCCCGAGGAGTATGGCGGCTCCGGGCTGAAGCTTTCGGCCGCGGCCGCGATCCTGGAAGAGATCCAGCGCGCCGGCTGCAACGGCGGCGGCTGCCACGCCCAGATGTACACGATGGGCACGCGTGCTGCGGCACGGCAACGACGCGCAGAAGGCAAAGTATCTGCCGCGGGATCGCCAGCGGCAAATTGCGGCTGCAGGCGTTCGGCGTCACCGAGCCGACCAGCGGCACCGACACCTCCTCGCTGAAGACCGTCGCCAAGCGTGACGGCGACCACTACGTCGTCAACGGCCAGAAGATCTGGACCAGCCGCGCCGAACATTCCGACCTGATGATCCTGCTGGCGCGCACCACGCCGAAGGAGCAGGCCAAGAAGCGCACCGATGGTCTGTCGGTGTTCATCGTCGACATGCGCGAGGCGAAGGGCAAGGGTCTCGAGATCCGCCCGATCCGCACCATGATGAACCACGCCACCACCGAAGTGTTCTTCACCGGACATGCAGGTGCCGGCCGAAAACCTGATCGGCGACGAAGGCAAGGGCTTTCGCTACATCCTCTCCGGCATGAATGCCGAGCGCATCCTGATCGCCGCCGAATGCATCGGCGACGCCAAATGGTTCATCGCCAAGGCCACCAACTACGCCAAGGAGCGCGCCGTGTTCGGCCGCCCGATCGGCCAGAATCAAGGCATCCAGTTCCCGATCGCAAAAGCCTACGCCGCGATGCGCGCGGCCGAACTGATGGTGAAGGAAGCCACCCGCAAATATGAGGCCGGGCTCGATTGCGGCGCCGAGGCCAACATGGCCAAGATGCTGGCGGCGGATGCCTCCTGGGAAGCGGCCAATGCCTGCGTGCAGACCCATGGCGGCTTCGGCTTTGCCGAAGAATACGACGTCGAGCGCAAGTTCCGCGAAACGCGGCTCTATCAGGTTGCGCCGATCTCGACCAATCTGATCCTGTCCTTCGTCGCCGAGCATGTGCTCGGCCTGCCCCGCTCCTACTGAGAACATCAGATGCTGCCATTGGAAGGATTGATCGTCGTCTCCGTCGAACAGGCGGTCGCCGCGCCGTTCTGCAGCTCGCGGCTGGCGGATGCCGGCGCGCATGTCGTCAAGGTCGAACGCCCCGAGGGCGATTTCGCCCGCGGCTATGACGCCGCCGCAAAGGGCCAGAGCAGCTATTTCGTCTGGCTCAACCGCGGCAAGAATTCCGTGGTGATCGATCTCGCCACCAAGGAAGGCCGCGCCGCGCTCGAAGAGCTGATCGCGAGCGCCGACGTGCTGCTGCAGAACCTCAAGCCCGGCTCGATGGACAAGCTCGGCTTCTCGCTGGAGCGCTTGACGAAAGATTATCCGGCGCTGATCTGCTGCACCATCTCCGGCTATGGCGACGACGGCCCCTATGCCGACCGCAAGGCCTACGATCTCCTGATCCAGGCCGAGAGCGGCCTCGCCTCGATCACCGGCGGCCCTGAAGGCCCGTCGCGCGTCGGCATCTCCGTCGTCGATATCGCGACCGGCGCCACCGCGCATGCCTCGATCCTCGAGGCGCTGATCGCGCGCGGCCGCACCGGCAAGGGCGCCGATATCCGGATCTCGATGTTCGACGTGATGGCCGACTGGATGGCGGTGCCGCTGATCAATTCGGAAGCCGGCAATCCGCCGAAGCGGATGGCGCTGGCCCATCCCTCGATCGCGCCCTATGGCGTGTTCAACTCAAAGGACGGCAAGGGCATCCTGATCTCGATCCAGAGCGAGCGCGAGTGGAAGAAGCTCTGCGCCGAGGTGCTGGATCAGCCCGACCTGCCCGAACGATCCCCGCTTCGCCAACATGGTCGAGCGCGTGCGCAACCGCTCAGCTCACCGACAAGACGGTCGGCCGACAGTTTTGCCGACGATGACGCGCGTCGATCTGCTGAAGCGCCTCGACGGACGCCGACATCGCGTTCGCCGAGGTCAACACCATGGCCGACCTCGCCGTGCATCCGCATCTGCGCCGCATCGAGGTCGATACGCCGAACGGCAAGGTGAGCTACGCCGCGCCCGCCGCGATCTTCGTCGGCGAGCGCAGGCACTATGGCGCCGTGCCCGCCATCGGCGACCACGTCGAACTTGCCCAAAGCCCCGCGCCCGGAGCCTGCAAGTCATGACCGCAAGCCGCCGAAAAGCTCGACCTCGACCATCTGCGCCAATGGATCGGCCGCAGCACGGAAGCGTCCGACATCGTCACCGCGCAACTGGTGAAGGGTTTGCGCGCGACGCTGTTCCAGGACATCGGCGAGCCGAAGACCGGCGACGCCGCGCCGTGGACCACGCATTGGTGCCTGGCGCAGCCGGTGTTTCCGATGTCGCATGCTCGGCCCCGACGGCCATCCGACCCGCGGCGGCTTCCTGCCGCCGGTGCCGCTGCCGCGCCGGATGTGGGCCGGCGGCGAGATCGAATTCATCGAGCCGCTGCGCGTCGGCGATGAATCGACGCGCACCTCGCGGATTTCGGACGTGACGATGAAGACCGGCTCGCACCGGCGTGCTGTGCTTCGTCTCCGTCGAGCACACGATCACGACGCCGCGCGGCGCCGCGATCCGCGAGCGGCAGGACATCGTCTATCGCGACATGGGCGGCGCGGCGCCGGCCGCGTCGGCCAAGGCGCCTCCGCCGCCGCCCGTCGCAAAGCATCGCGAAAGCCATGTCAGCGATCCCGTGCTGCTGTTTCGCTATTCGGCGCTGACCTTCAACGGCCACCGCATCCATTACGACCGCGACTACGTCACCAAGGTCGAGGGCTATCCCGGCCTGATCTTCCACGGCCCGCTGCAGGCGGCGCTGATCGTCGAGTTCGCCGCAAAACTTCACGGCGGCATGCGCGCCGAAGAAATTCAGCTATCGCGGCGTGCAGCCGTTGTTCGAAGGCAGCGAGTTCTCGATCAACGCCAACGAGACCAGCGCCGGCATGGAACTGTGGATCGCGAACGCCGATGCCAGCCGACGATGAAGGGCAACGGCGACGTGGTGAGGGCTGCAATGTCCGCCTTGCGCGCAAGGCGGCGATGCGCCGGTTACCCCAAGGCGAACTCAAAATAGGCAAGCACCGGCGCGACTGGGCAACGGACCGGAGGAAAATCGTCCGATATGATTCCGCTGTCTGCAATGCCGCGCCGTGCGCTTGGCCGGACAGCGCTTCAGGTCTCGGTTCTGGGATCTCGGAACGGCGCCGCTTGGTGATCTCTACGCGCAGCTGGACGACGCCACGGCTATCGCCGCGGCAGAGCGGGCGTTCGAGCTGGGCATCAACCTTCTCGACACTTCCCCGCTCTATGGCCGCGGCCTGGCCGAACATCGCTGCGGGACGGCGATCAGGCGCGTGCCGCGCCAGGACATTGTGGTCTGCACCAAGGTGGGTCGCTGGATGGACCCGTTTCACGTGCCAGGTGACGGTTCCGGCTTTGTCGGCGGGCAGCCGCACCGCGCGGTGGTCGATTATTCCTATGACGGCACCATGCGTTCGGTGGAACAGTCGCTGTTGCGGCTGGGTACCGACCGGCTGGACCTGCTGCTGATCCACGACGTCGATGTCTGGACCCACGGCATCGATGCGATCGAAGACCGGTTTCGCGAAGCGATGGCGGGCGCCTATGTGGCGCTCGACCGGCTTCGCGCGGAGGGCGTGGTCGCGGGCATCGGGATCGGCGTGAACGAGGCCGAGATGTGCGTGCGTTTCGCGCAAGCCGGATCGTTCGACACCATGCTGCTCGCCGGGCGCTATTCGCTGCTGGAGCAACCGGCGCTGGCGCACTTCCTGCCGCTGGCGCGAGCGACAGGGAATCGGCGTGCTGCTCGGCGGCGTATTCAATTCAGGCATTCTGGCAACCGGCGCAGTTGCATGGCGCGAAATACAACTATCGGGACGCGCCACCTCACATCCTGGCAAGGGTGGCCGATATCCAACGCGTCTGCGATGCCCATGGCGTTGCCTTGCCGACCGCGGCGCTGCATTTCGCCCTTGGCCATCCGGCTGTGGTCAGCGTTGTGCTGGGGGCGCAGAGCCCGCAGGAGGTTGAGCGCAACGTCGCCGCACTCTCCAGTCAGGTGCCGTCAGCGCTTTGGACCGATCTGAAGGCGCAGCATCTGCTCGATGCGGATGCGCCCGTTCCGTCATCGGTGATCCGGCTGATGCGGATCGATGCGCATCATCATCTGTGGACTCTCGCTCGCGGCGACTATGGCTGGCTGACGCCCGAGCTGGCGCCGATCTATCGTGACTTTCGGCTCTCGGATCTGGCGCCGCATCTCGCCGCCGCTGTGATCGAGGGGACGATCCTGGTGCAGGCCGCGCCGACCGAGGCCGAGACGATGTTTCTGCTCGATGTCGCTGACAAGCGCAGAATTGGTGCGCGGCGTGGTCGGCTGGACGGATTTCGACGCAGCCGACGGCGTCGCGCGCATCGATGCGCTGGCGGCGCGGAACCTTCTGGTCGGGACTGCGGCCGATGGTTCAGGACATCGCCGACGACGATTGGCTGCTTGGTCCGGCATTGACGCCGCTGCTGGCGGCGATGGCCAGAACTGGCCTGGTATTCGATGCGCTGGTGCTGCCGCGCCATTTGCCGAAACTGCTGCAAGTGATCGGCAGACATCCCGATCTGACATTTGTGCTCGACCATTGCGGCAAACCGCAGCTCGCGACCGGCGAGATTGCGATCTGGCAACGCGATGTCGCGTTGCTTGCCGAACACCCGAACATCGTCTGCAAACTGTCGGGACTGGTGACAGAGGCCGCGCCGGACTGGCAGATTGCGGATCTGCGCCAGGCGGTGGATCACGTCCGTGCGTGCTTCGGGCCACAACGTCTGCTGTGGGGAAGCGACTGGCCGGTCGTCAATCTGGCGGGAGGATATGCCAAATGGTTCGCTGCCGCCGAAACCTTGCTGGCCGATCTGTCACCTGACGAAAAGGCAGACATCTTCGGCGGCAATGCGGCGCGCATCTATCTCTCAAGCCGGGGACGACGGCACGTTGAAGATGATTCACTGAAGCTGCTCCAGGGCGCAAGGAGCGCGCAGCTATGCCTCGTTCAAAGCCTGCGCGATGTCCGCGATCAGATCGGACGGGTGTTCGATGCCGATCGACAGCCGGATCGTGGAGTCGAGAACGCCTATTTTTGGCGGATGTCAGCCGGAACGCCGGAGTGGGTCATGCTTGCGGGCAGGCTGGCAAGCGACTCGGTGCCGCCCAGGCTCACCGCCAGCTTGAAGATTTGCAGCGCGTTCAGGAATTTGAATGCGGCGGCCTGGCCGCCGACAATGTCGAACGAGAACGTGGAGCCCGCGCCGGTGCATTGCCTCGCGAACAGACGGCCGGCGGGGAGGCCTCGTCGTGGTGAGCAAGGTAATGGACCTTCGCCACCTTGGCGTGGTCGCGCAGATAATCCGCCACGAGCCGCGCGTTTCTGTCAGCTTTTTCCATGCGGATGCTCAGTGTTTCGAGCGACCGGCTGATCATCCAGCAGGAATGGGGGTCCAGTTGGGTGCCGATGGCGCCTCGCAACGCTTTGACGTCTTTCATGAGGGCTTTTGAGCCGAGCGCAGCGCCCGCGATCAGGTCGGAATGACCGCCGACATATTTGGTCAGCGAGTACAACGAAAGATCCGCGCCGTGTTCGATCGGCCGCTGAAACACCGGCCCGAGCAACGTATTGTCGCACGCGACGATCGGCGTGTGCCCTGGGCCTGGCCGATCATCTCGGCGACGCGGCGGACCATCGCGATATCGACCAGGCCGTTGGTGGGATTTGCCGGGGTTTCGATGAAAATCATCGCAACCCGGCCTTTGCGCATGGCGTCCTCCGCCGCCAGCCTGACTGCGGCTTCGTCGATGCCGTCGGCAAAGCCCACCGCGCCGATCGAGAGGCCCGCAAGCGTCTTCGCAAACAGCGTTTCCGTCCCGCCATAGAGCGGTTGAGAGTGCAGAATGACGTCGCCAGGGCGGGCGAACGCGAGGATCGTGGTCGCAATCGCCGCCATGCCGGACGAGAACAGCGCGCAATTCTCGGTGCGCTCGTAGACAGCGAGCCTGTCCTCGACGATCTCGCTGTTGGGGTGATTGAACCGCGAATAAACCAGGCCCGCGCCCATCCCCTCGGGAGGCTCGCGCCGACCCGAGACGAAATCGAAGAAGTCCTGTCCGTCTTCGGCGGTCCTGAAGACGAAGGTCGAGGTCAGGAAGACCGGTGGTTTGACGGCTCCTTCCGACAGTTGCGGATCGTAGCCGTAGTTCAGCATCAGCGTTTCGGGATGCAGCATGTGGTTGCCGATGTGGGTCTTCGACGGAAACGGTTTCACCATGGCCTGCCTCGCTGTCTGGATTCCGGGCGGCCGACAGTACCCTGCCGGGACCAAAGGACAACCGGCGGCTGCGCAGGGAGGATGACGCGGGATGAAGAAGTATCGCAGGCGCTATCCGGCCTTGACGTATTTCCGCCAGTTGTGCGCTTCCCGGAAGCCCAGCACCTCGCGCGCCTTCCGGTTCGACAGCGGCGCCTCGTACTCGCCGAGTTCGCGGGTGATCGGGACGTTGGGACAATAGCGGCTCAGCACTTCGCGGGTCGGAATGTTGGCGGTGACGGTGTCGTTGACGGCGTTGAAGACCTGAAAGCCGAGCCCGTCCTTCTGGATCGCCAGATGCACGATCTCGCCGAGGTCGCGGGCGTCGATATAGCCCCAGGCATTGCGCTTTCGCGACGGCAGATTGGCCAGGAAGCCGGGAAACATGTCGTATTCATGCGGCTCGATGACGTTCGCGATCCGCAGCGCATAGACGTCGATGCCGTAGCGCATGGCGAAGGCGCGCGCGGTCTTTTCATTCACGACCTTGGAAAGCCCGTACGAGTCCATGGGATCGGTGTCGTAGTCCTCCTCGAGCGGGAAGCTCCTGAAATCCTTCTCGCCTTCGGCAAAACAGACGCCGTAGGTGGTCTCGCTGGAGGCGATCACGATCTTGCGGACGCCGAGTTTCGCCGCGGCTTCGATCACATTATAGGTGCTGACCGTGTTGACGCGAAACGTCTCGTTGTCCGGCTCGATCAGTACTCGCGGTATCGCGGCAAAATGCACGACGGCGTCCGGCGCCGCCGGCGGCCTGCCGGCTTCGAAACGGTCGAAGCCGAAATGCGTGGTCAGGGCGTTGAAGGCCTGGCCGCTGTGCGTCAGATCGGCGATCAGGGTACTGATGCCGGGATGATCGAACGGCTTGAGATCGACATTGAGAAGGTCGTAGCCCTTGCTCTTCAGATGCGGCAGGACATGCCTGCCGGCCTTGCCGGTTCCCCCGGTGAATACCACGCGCTTGCCTGTCATTTGCTTTCTCCGTCCGTCGTTGATCGAATGGTGGAGACGTACCGTGATCCGGCCGCGCTCATGCCGGCGACCGGAAATTCCGGATCCGGTCGAAGGCCACGGCAATGATGATGAACGAGCCGATAAAGGTGCCCTGCCAGAACGCGCTGATGCCCAACAGGCCGAGACTGTTGCGGATCACCTCGATCAGCGCCGAACCGATCAGGGCGCCGAAGGCGGTGCCAATTCCACCGGCGAGATTGGCGCCGCCGATCACCGCCGCGGCGATCACCTGCAGTTCCATGCCCGACCCGAGATTGGTGGTGACGGCGCCGAGCCAGCCGGTTTCGATCACGCCGGCAATGCCGGCCGAGAGCGCGGAAATCATGTAGACGGCCACCTTGGTGCGCCGCACCGGCACGCCCGTCACGATCGCGGCATGCTCGTTGCCGCCGATCGCGAACACGTAGCGGCCAAATCGCGTGAAGTGCAGCACAAAACCGGTCAGCAGCGTAAGCGCGAGCATGTAGATCACGGGGTTGGCGATCCCGAACAGCAACGCGCCGCCACCGAGGAACAGCAGCTTGTCGTGATCCGGACCGAACTGGAACACCACGGTGTTGTTGGACGCGACCATCGCCGAGACTGCGCGCGATCGACAGCATGCCCAGCGTGACCACAAACGGCGGGATACCCAGATAGGCGATCAGCACGCCGTTGATCGCGCCGATCAGCAACGCCGTTCCGAGCGAGGCGGCGATGCCGACCTCGATGCTGTAACCGGCATGCATCACGACCGCGAGAATCATGCTGCACAGGCACAGCACCGAGCCGACCGACAGATCGATGCCGCCGGTGATGATCACAATCGTCATCCCGAGCGCGATGATCGCGACGAAGGTGAAGTTGCGGGCGACGTTGTAAGATGTTGTTCGAGGTCGCAAACGAGTTGGTCGCGAACGACAGAAAAATGCAGGCCAGGATGACCGCGACCGAGACCCAGAAGGCCTGCCGCGAGGTCAGCCAGGTGAGCAGCGGAAATCTTGCGCGCTTGATGTTGTCGTCGAACTGAATTTCCATCAATGAAACTTTCGGTTTCCAGCAAGCGTCGAGATGCTTCACTACGCGTATTCGATGGCCCCGGTAATCAGTCCCGTTACTTCCTCCGGCGAACTGGCGGCGACGTCCTTGTCGGCCACCTTGCGGCCGCGGCGCAACACCACGACGCGATCGGCAATGCTGAACACATCCGGCATGCGATGGCTGATGAACACGATGCGCGATGCCGTGATCGCGCAGCCGCCGGATCAAGATTGAGGACCTCGGCGACCTGCCGCACCGAGATGGCCGCGGTCGGTTCGTCCATCAGGACGATCTTGGCGTCGGCAATCCGGGTTCGGGCAATGGCTACCGCCTGTCGCTGTCCGCCGGACATCTGCCTGACCAGATCGCGCGGCCGCGTTTCGGATCGCAGCTCGGCGAAGATCTGTCCGGCCCGGCGATACATCGCGGCATAGTCGAGAATTTTGAACGGGCCGACGCCTTTGCGGATTTCGCGGCCGAGGAAAACATTGGCGGCAGCGCTGAGATTGTCGCAGAGCGCGAGATCCTGATGCACGATCTCGATACCATGCCGGCGGGCTTCGATCGGCCGGTGCATGGACAAATCCTGGCCTTCCATCTGCATCGTTCCATGCGGTGGGACGAAAATTTCCGGCGACGATCTTGACGAGGGTGGACTTGCCGGCCCCGTTGTCGCCCATCAGTCCCACGACCTGGCCAGGCTCGAGCGACAGCGAAACGTCGTTGAGGGCATGAATTGCGCCGAAATGCTTCGAAACATTTTTCAGTTCGAGAAGGGCCATTCCGGTATTCACCTTGCGCGGAGCCGATGCCGCGATGCGCGTCTTGTTCTTGAAAGGACGTGAACGGGCATTGAATTACAGGGCCTGTGGTCAGTCAATGATCTCGGCGGGAATCAAGGCCGTACCCTCGCGAAAAAATCATTCTGCATGTGGTGCAACGCACCAAACAAAGCTCGTCATATTTCGTCGAACATATCCGTTGACTCATCAGGCGTCCGAATTATCCTTGTCAATCGCTGATTGTGGCTATCGTAATCGGACTCTGTCGTCACTGCGGATCACATTCGAGGACAAGCTCGAAATAGTGCGGATGCTAGGGACCTGATAGCCACCCCCTACATCAAGCGGTTTCCTTGCCCTCGTGAAGTTTTGAATCAGACGAACTTCGGCAAAACGGGCGAATAAACGTCCGCTGCAACACGTGGGAGGGACAAATGAACAAGGCACTATTGGCATTGGTCGCTGCGGCGATGAGCCTGTCGGCCGGATCGGCCATGGCTCAGAAGAAGCAGCTCGTCATCGTCGTCAAAGGCCTCGACAATCCGTTCTTTGAGGCCATTCATCAAGGCTGCGAGAAGTGGAACAAGGAAAACGCCAGTTCTCCCTATCATTGCTTCTACACGGGACCTGCTTCGACCTCGGACGAGGCGGGCGAGGCCCAGATCGTCCAGGACATGCTTGGCAAGTCCGACACCGTGGCGATTGCGATCTCGCCTTCGAACGCGCCGTTGATCGCCAACGCGATCAAGGCCGCCAAGCCCAAAATGCCCGTCATGACGCTCGACGCCGACCTCAAAAAGGAAGACGCAGCACTTCGCAAGACCTATCTCGGCACCGACAATTACCTGATGGGCTTTCGGCTCGGCGAATATCTCGAAGAAGGCAAAGCCGAACGGCGGCACGGTCTGCCTGATCGAGGGCAATGCCGCCGCCGACAACATTCTGCGTCGCGCCTCCGGAACGCGCGATGCCTTGTCCGGCAAGAAGGATCTGGACAGACTGAAGGGCGAAGGCGGCTGGACCGAGATCGCAGGTTGCCCGGTCTTCACCAATGACGACGGGCCGCGGGGCGTGCAGGCCATGTCGGACATCCTCACCGCCAATCCGAAACTCGATGCGTTCGTGATCGAGGGCGGATGGCCGCTGTTCGGCGCGCCGCAACCCTATCGTCAGCTCACGGATCAGTACAAGGCGCAGATCGCCAGCAAGTCGCTGGTGATCGTCGCCGCCGATACCATCGGCGATGAAGTCGCGATCGCCAAGGAAGGTCGCGTCGAAGCGCTGGTCGGTCAGCGGCCGTTCGAGATGGGTTACAAGGCGCCGTCGGTCATGATCGATCTGATCGAGGGCAAGAAGGTGGATGACCCGGTATTTACCGGCCTCGACGAATGCACCAGGGAGACCGCCGATACCTGCATTCAGAAATAGCCGCGCATCCCGGTGCAGGGATCGAGCGCGGTCGCGAGGCGGCGGAAAGCCGCTGCCTCGCATTTCGGCATGCGACGGCGGCAGGGTGACGACTTCAGTCCACGAGCGCCTGATAGACGAGCGACTTGAACATCTTGCGGTAATAGGCGCGTATCGGGCTCGGCGCCTGTGTCATGTAGACACCGACGATCTCTTCCTTGGGATCGACCCAGAAAAAGGTGCCGGCGTAACCAGCCCACATGAACTCGCCCGCGGAGCCGGACACGCCGGCAACCCGTCGCCCTGGCGCACTGCAAAGCCAAGGCCGAATGTATAGCCGGGCGTTCCCAGCAGAAGCTCACCCGGCTGGAACGGCGCTGCGATGCGCGTGCCGAGATGGTCCGACGTCATCAGCTTGATGGTGGAGCGGCTCATCACGCGCACGCCGTCGAGCTCGCCGCCATTCAGCAGCATCTGTCCGAACCGCAGATAATCGGTGGCGGTCGAAAGTGCGCCGGCGCCGCCGGAATCGTTCCTCGGCTCCGCAGACACATCGAGTACGCTGATCTTTCTGGCCCGACGCCGGGTCGACCGGCAGCGGCTGCGCGAGGCGCGACATCTTTGACGCGGGAAGCCAAAAACTCGAGTCCACCATCTTGAGCGGCGTGAACAGCCGCTCATCCAGAAAGACGGCAAGCCGCTTGCCCGACGCCGCCTCGACGACACGGCCGAGAATATCGACGGCCATGCTGTATTCCCACATCGTGCCAGGCTGGTGAATCAGCGGCGCCTTGGCGATGCGCTCGACTTGCTCGGCTGGTGTCATGCCGCGGGAGTCGTACTCGTGGACGCCCGGCTGGGAGAACTTGGCCTCGACGTAGGCCGCCTTCACCGGCTCGTTCTTGGTGATCTCCGCATAGGCGAGACCCGCGCTATGCCGCAGAAGGTCCTGCACGATGATCGGCCTGGCAGCCGGTACGTTCGTATAGGTGGCCTTGCCATCAGCGCCGGTGGTTGCCACGCTCACTTGCATGTCTTTGAAGGCCGGCAGGAATTTGGAGATGGGATCGGTGAGCTGGATGACGCCATCTTCGACCAGCATCATCGCCGCCACCGAGACAAGCGGCTTGGTCATCGAGTAAATGCGGAAAATCGAGTCGAGCTTCATCGGCGTATTCGCGCCCTTGTCCTGGAAGCCGATGGCGTCCGAATAGACGATCTTCCCCTTGCGGGCGACCATGACTACCGCCCCTGGCAACTTGCCGTCGGCAATCTCTTTCTTGAGCATTGAGGTGATGCGCCCAAGGCGCTCGAGTGACATACCCACCTGTTCAGGCGTTGCCGTGGCGAGGGGCTGGAGTTCGCGCGCGTAGACTGGTAGCGACACTGTCGTGGCGACCACCATCGCAGCCAGCGCCGTCGTCGCTGCCAATATTTTCCACCTAGACATGACGTTTCTCCCGTGACCGTTCTTGCGAGGACCGAGTTCGCTCGATCCGGCAACGATCTTATCCGACATCGTCGCCTTGGGACATGCTTCCGGATATCGGATAAGTACCGAGACCCGCCGCGGACGCCAGCGTGCGGGACCATGGAGCTCGTGGACCCCGGTGAAGCGTTCATGGCCGCTCGGCAAAATATCGTGCCGCCGCCTCGACGCAGGTCTCGAACACGTCGAGCGCATCGAGGCCGCGCGCTTTGCCGTCGGTTGGAAGAAAGACCGGGTATCCGCCACTCTGGACCGCTCCGACAATCATGAGATTGTCCGGCAGGTGGAAACCCTCGATGCCGAGGTCCGCATGCTTTGCGCCAAGCTGTCTTCGCATGCGGATTCGAAGTTTTCGGGCGTGTTCGAATAACCGAAGATCGGCTTGCCTTTTCCGAGAAACCAGCCGACCTCGATCAACGTGCCCGCATCGGCGGATGCGCCTGCGAACGGCGTGAGGTTGGCAATGATGATGTCGCTTTTCTCCATCATCGCGACGTCCTTTTCATAAATCGCCTGCCAGACCGCCAGCTCAGTAGCGGCTGTCTCGGCATCTTCGTTGAGCGGTGGCAAACCGCGCAAACCAAATCGCCGGCATATCTCCACCTTCCGTTGCGGCGTGCGCGACCGCGTTGGGAAGAAACACGTCAGGCCCCGCCAGATACGCCGTCGCTGTCAGTAACCAGTCTCACCAAATCGGATCTGAACGGACGAACATAAGTGAAAATCCGGCGGTTCGGAGCATAAATGCGCTGCCAGCCCTGCAGCGAACGACTCGTCGCGCTGATCCAGTTGTAGCCCACCGCGCAAAGCGGACATTGGTCAAAACGCCAATGGCGATGGACTATCGAACTCGACACCCCGACGCTTCCCTCAGAAGCTTGCCGCCATCTCGACCAATAGATCGGTGCGCGGCCTCGCGGGCGAACCGCGCCGGCTCCGCCGGGCCGACCGTGGGCCCAATCAGCGCGAAACGAACGTCGCTGACGCCGATGAAGCGCAATGCCTCGCGCAAATAGGGAGTCGCCATATCGATGCGCCCCCGATTCATGCCGGTGACAAAGTCGCTGCCGCTTGCCAGGATCACGATCGTGGGCCTGTTCTTCAGCAGCGGAAAGTAGCCCTGAGCCGGATCGAAGCGGAAGGTGAGGCCAGGCTGGACGATCAGATCGAACCATTGCTTCAGCTTGTAGGGGATGCCGAAGTTCCACATCGGCGTGGAAATCAGCACCTGGTCGGCGAGCGCGAACCGCATCGCCATGCGTTCGAGGACGGCGAAAGCGTCGCGCTGGGCGCCGCTGAATTCCCGCCCGCTCTGGCGCGCGTATTTGGCTTCCAGCGCGTCGCCGTCGAACTCGGGCAGGGTTTCGCGCCAGATGTCCATCACGTCGATGTCCCAGCTCGGCCGCGCCTGCTGGAATCGGGTCACGAACGCCGCGGCGCCGGCCGAGGACTCGAGGCCGCGCGCGGCGAACAGCGCAGGTGGAACAGTTTTTGGCACGCCGGCTAGCCTTTCACGCTGTCTTGCGCGCTCACCCGATCGCCTTGATCACGGCGTCCGCGTTGGTGACGACGGCAACGTTCTGCAAGCGCGAAATTGATCGAGGCGTTGTGCCACTCGGCGTTCATCGTCGAACAGCAATCCTCCGGCACGATCATGAAATAGCCCTTGTCGGCGCCGGTGCGCGCGGTGTGCTCGATCGACATGTTGGTCCAGGCGCCGGTGTCGATCAGCATGTCGCGGCCGGTCGCCTTCAAGATGGTTTCCAGCCGGCTGCCTTCCCACGCGCTCATGCGCATCTTCTCGACGATGAAGTCGCCCGGACGAGGCTCGAGCCCCGCCACCGGCGCGGCGCCCCAGGAGCCGCGCACCATCGCCTCGGAGTCGACCGAGGCCCTCGAACAGCGGCGCGTTCAGCGTCAGGCCGCGGCGCGCCGGGTTCGACGATGAACCAGACGTGAATCACGACGACGCCGCGTGCGCGGCGCCGCCTCGGCGAGGCGGCGGACGTTGTCGACGACGCGCTGCGCGCGCGCGTGCGCCGGCGCGCCCGAGTCGGCGAAGGCGCCGCCCTCCATGATGACGTCGTTCTGCAGATCCTGGATGATCAGCGCGCAGCGCTTGGGATCGAGCTGCAGGCCCTCGGCCGCCAGCTGAGCGGCGCGGCGCGCGGAGACGCCGCGGTGGCGCGCCGCACCTGCTTTGGCGGTCATGTAAGGCTCGGCGCGCGGGCCGACCTTGGTCGTGACCGTGTAGACCGAGTGCGTCGCGGTCATGAACAGCGTGCGGAAGTCGGCGCCGCCCCAGCTGAGATTGGCGACCAGTCTCGGGCACGCGAACCTTGCCCAGGAGATCGCCGTTCATCGCATAGACCCATACGCCGCCCGGCGCCGTCACCCAGATATTGCCGAGCTGGATCGCATTTCATGCCGTCAGGCAGGCCAGGCTCGAGTTCCGAGCGGATGCCGTTGGCGAAGATCCGGGCGTTGGAAAGCGAACCGTCAGCCTCCACGTCGAAGACGCGGATCAGCGCCTGCACGGTGTCGTTGACGTAGAGCCGCTTTTCGTCCGGCGAGAAGCAGAGGCCGTTCGGCTGGTCGAACAGGGCGCGGTCGACCAGCAGCTGCGGCGCGCCGCCGCCGGGCGGCACGCGATAGACGCCCTGGAAGCCGAGCTGGCGCGGCCGCTCGACGCCATAGACCGGCATGCGGCCGTACCAGGGGTCGGAGAAATAGATCGCGCCGCTCGAATGGACGCAGACGTCGTTCGGGCTGTTGAGTTCCTGCTTTTCGAAGTGCGAGGCGAGGACCTCGCGATGGCCGTCGGGGCGCTCGCGGATCAGCGATGACGTCGCGTGCTCGCAGACGATCAAGTTGAGGTCGGCGTCATAGGTCATGCCATTGCATTTGTTCGAAGGGCGCTTGACCTCGACGACACCCCGCGCGTGGCGTCCCAGCGGCGGCGAACATCGGCGGGCATGTCGGAGAACAGGAGATAGTGATCGACCGGATGCCAGATCGGCCCCTCGGTGAAGGTGAAGCCGGTGCCGAGTCTGGCCGACGCGGCGCATAGGGATCGATCAGGGTTTCGAATTCGGAGCGCAGCGTGGTATGGGTCATGCGGGCGGTCCTTCCCTGCGCTCATGGCCGGGAACCAGTTGCGCTTGGGCAGCGATTGGACAATCGGGCCTGGCACCTGGTCCTGCAGCCGCCCGACGACGTTGCCGTCCTCGATCTTGCACCGGCCGGTCGTGCACCGGCAGCAGAAAGCGCGAGCTGTTGACGAGCTTCTTGATGGCCGCCTTTTCCGCGCGCTTGACGTGCCGTGGTTGCCGGTCGTGCGCGGTTCCGCGTCGTGGATCTCGCGGAAGGGATCCACGAGTTGATCGTTGATGTCGTAGAGCACGTCGCCGCAGATCGTCGCGATCCCTCGGCGGTATGAACGTGCACAGTTCATCGACCCTTCGGTGTGGCGTTCGCCGCCTCGCAATAGACGCCCGGCATCAGTTCAACCGGACCGGTGATCTCGAGGTCAGGAATCGCAGCGCGCTCTTGGTGTGCAGCCGGTCGATCAGATGCTTGATGTCGGGCGCCGGGTATTGCGGGTGCATCAGGCCCGGAGACGGAATATTCGAGCTCTTGCGGTTGAGGACGACCGTCGTGTTCATCGGAAACAGATCATCCTTGCCGGCGTGGTCGATGTGCAGATGGGTGTGGCAAACGAAGCGGACGTCGCCCATGCGCACGCCGTGACGCGCCAGCTGGTTCTCGATCATGTTCTCATGGAACTGCAGGCCGCGCATGCCGAGAGTTTCCATGATCTGATTCGAGCGGTAGCCTAGTGTCGACAACGATCGGATAGGTTCGCCACTCGACAATGAGAAAGCCCAGCGTCAGCACACGGCGCGTGCGCCCACAGTCGCGCCCGAGCACCGAGGAAGCTCGATTCCAGTTCGATGTCGCCATAGTCAGAATCTTGATTTCCAGCGCCATGTTTGTCTCCCATTCCCTTCGTTTGTTTCCCCGGCGCAAGGCTAGGGCGCGAGACGATAGACCCGCATCGCCGTATCGCGCAGGATCGCGTCGCGATGGCGCTGGTTCGCTGTCGGTGGCGTCGAGATAGGCGTCGATCGAGATCGCGATAGCTGGTCCACAGCTTCTCGATCGGAAAATTCGAGCCGAACAGGCAGCGGTCGGCTCCGAAGATCGCCACCGTCTCCGCAACGATACCGGACGATGTGCGCAGGGTCATTGCGATGGATGAACGTGCCAAGCCCTGAGAGCTTGCAGACGACGTTCGGCACGCCGCCAGCCGCACCATGCCGCCGCGCCAGGCCGAGCGGCCGGCGGCGACAGATCCTCCAGCATTCCGGCGTGCTGCAGCACGAACGTCACCTTCGGACAGGCTTCGGCGGCAAGTCCGGCCGCGTCCGGCATCTGCGGCGCGAACACCTGCAGATCGAAGCTCCAGCCGTAGTCGGCGAGCCGCGCGATGTTGCGGCGGACCGTCGGGTCCGCGCAGCAGATCGGGCGCGCGCGGCGAAGCGGTAGAGCGGGTTCTCGTGCCAGTGCAGTTGCATGCGCACGCCACGCACCAGCGAGTAGCGCTTGAGCCGGTCGAGCTGCGGGCGCACGTCGTCCACGCCCGAAATCCGCGTAGGCCACGATCGCATGCGGCCAGCCGGTTTCCTCGGAGGTGCGCTGCACCCAGGCCGATCTCGTCCTCGAACCGCTCCTTCGCCCAATTGGTCTGCACATAGACCGACTTGACGACATCCATTGCCGGCGAGGTCGTCGAGGTATTCGCGGATCGGATAGTCGCGACGGATCGGCTCGTAGGGACCGAAGATGCGCGGCTGCATCGGCCCGACCAGCCAGGGAAGATCGGCCTGCGCGCCAGATGTGGTGATGCGCGTCGATCGATGCCGATCACGCGCGCTCTCCTTTGCCGGAGCCGAGAGCGACATGCGCGATCACTGCCGCGACTCGATCCACCGTCGACCAGTGTCGTCGACGAAGCGGCGAATGGCGATCAGCGCCTCGGTCTGCGGCACGAAGCCGGAGCCGACTGCGAGCGGCGTCAGCCAGCTCAGGCGCCAGGCGACGCCGCGACAGCTTATCGACCGCGTCGCGCAGTGGCCGCGAGATCGCCGCGTTCCAGCCCGTCGGACAGGATGACGACCGCACGCGCCGCGTGCGTAGCCGCCGAAGCGCGGCACGGCGAGAAAGCGCCTGCAGCGCGTCGCCGATGCGGGTGCCGCCGTCCCAGTCGCTCACCAGATGCGGCGGCGCCGCGAGCGCCTGCTCGCGGCGCTTGAGCCGCAGCGCGCGCGTCATGCGCGTCAGGCGCGTGCCGAAGGTGAAGACTTCGACGTTCGGCGTCGCCTGCGACCAGCGTATGGCGAAGCGCTGAGGTTGTCCTCGAGCGCGCCTTCATCGAGCCGGAGACGTCGATCAGCAGCAGCATCTTGCGCGGCCGCGGCGCGGCGCTGTGCAGCCGCCGGAGCCGGCATCACACTCGCCGTCGTTGCGCGTGGATTCGCGCAGCGTTCGCCGCAGCGTCGCCCAGCGCCCGCGCCGCGCGCGCATGCGGCGATGGCCGCGCCGGCGCGGCAGTGCGCGGGCAGGCTTCGCGCGCGAGCCGGCGCAGCGCGTCGCTCGGCTCCGCTCGGGCCGAAGCGGCGCGCTGCCAGCGCTTCGGCGCCGCGTCGCCATTTCGCCTGATACGTTGGTGTCTTCGTCGGCAGGCGGCGCCTCGTCGCCGCGCCGTCATCCGTCGCAGCACGCGACGTCTTCGTCCTCGGCTCGCGCCCTGCAACCTCGTCCAGCCGCCGAGGAAGTGACGCGGAACAGCATGTCGAATGGCGGCGCGCGGTCCGGGCGGCGGCGCCAGTCGCCAGCCCGCCTGCCGGATGTCTGTCGGATCCGCGCGGACCAAGCAGCTCGATCGCTTCCAGGAACGCCGTGGTCTGCTCGGGCGCGACCGCAAAACCGCTGAGCGCGCAGCAGCGCCAGCGAACGAGACGAAGGACGCGCGCGCGCGCGGCAGCTGCGGCGCTTCGCTCACGCCGCAGCCTCCGCGATCATGCGCGTCGAGCCGGCCCGGCGATGAAGGCGAGGTCCTCCTCGTCCTTGAGCGCGACGCCGATCGAGCGCTTGAACGCATCCGGCCAGCGCGCGCCGCGCTCGTTGAGCAGCGTCGCCGCCTCCGCCCAGTCGACCGCCTCGGCGACGCCGGGCGGCTTGCTCAGCGGCTCGCGCCGCAGTTTGCCGACGGCGGCGACCACCGCGCGCGCGGTCGCTCTCGGCGACGCTCGGAGGCCCGCATCATCACGATGCGCGCCTCGCGCTCCGGCGGTCGGATAATCGATCCAGTGATAGACGCAGCGGCGGCGCAGCGCCTCGTGCAGCTCGCGCGTGCGGTTCGAGGTCAGGATCACGACCGGCCGCTCGTCGGCGCGCGATCGTGCCGCGCTCGGGGATCGAGATCTGGAAGTCGGAGAGGAATCTCGAGCAGGAAGGCCTCGAACTCCTGGTCCGAGCGGTCGATCTCGTCGATCAGCAGCACCGCCGACTCCGGCGACGCGCAGCGCCGGCGAGCATCGGCCGCTCGATCAGAAACTCGTCGCCGTAGATGTCGATCGCGTCTCGTCGCCGGCCTGCGCGGATCGCCAGCATCTGGCGCGGATAGTTCCATTCGTAGAGCGCGGCTCGAGGCGTCGATGCCCTCGTAGCATTGCAGGCGGATCAGCCGCGCGGCCGAGCACGCGCGGCGATCGCCTTGGCGGCTTCGGTCTTGCCGACGCCGGGCGCGCCTTCGAGCAGCAGCGGCTTGCCCAGCGCGAGCGCCAGATAGGCCGCCGTGGCGAGGCCCTCGTCGGCAAGGTAATAGGCGGCGCGCAGCGCCTTCTCCAGCGCCTCGCGGGCTGTCGATGCCGACGATGGTGCTGCGCGCACTGCGCCGATTCAGCGCCGCGCCTGCGGCCGGCGCGCCGCCCTGCGCCTTGATCGCCGCGCAGGACCTTCTCCGGCGTGATCGGCAGTTCGTCGATGCGCACGCCGACGGCGTTGAAGATCGCATTGGCGACCGCCGGCAGCACCGGATTGGCGCACATCTCGCCCGGACCCTTGGCGCCGAACGGACCGTCCGGCGCCGGGCGCTCCAGCACCGCGATGTCGTGCGGGCAGATGTCGCCCGGACCCGGCATCAGGTATTCGTTGAAGTCGCGCGGGCCGTGGCGCGGATCGGGATAATAGGGCTCCGGTCGTCTCGTAGAGCGCGTGGCTGATGCCCATCCAGGCGCCGCCGACGAGTTGCTGCTCGACCAGCTCGCGGGTTGAGCGCGCGGCCGACCTCGTAGGCGCTGTCCATGCGCGACCATCGCCACTTCGCCGGTCTCGTCGTCGACCTCGACCTCGGCGACCAGGCAGGCGTGGGCGTAGCAGGTCGCCGGCGTACATCTCGCCGGTCTCCGGATCGACCGCGGAGAGCGGCACCGAGGAAGATGCCGCGCCCCGAGATCGTCTTGCCCTGCCTGAACTGCGCGGCGATCGCGACGTCCGTGGTCGAGATCGAGCGATGCGGCGCGCCTTGACGTGGATGTTGCCGCGACCGTCGGTCTCGAGGTCGGCGGCGTTGACCTCGAGCTCCTCGGCCGCCGCCTCCATCATCACGCCGCGCGCCTCCTGCGCGGCCGCCATCACCGCGTTGCCGACGCGGTGCGTGCCGCGCGAGGCGAACGTGCCCATGCAGTGCGGCCCGGTGTCGGAATCGGCGGTGTCGACATAGACGTCCTCGACCGGCACGCCGAGCGTCTCGGCGCAGATCTGCCGCGTCACCGACTTCATGCCCTGGCCGAGATCGATCGAGGACAGCGCGACGGTGAACTTGCCGCTCGGATTGGAATGGACCAGCGCCTGGCTCGGATCGCCGCCGAGGTTCATGCCGATGGGATAGTTGATCGACGCGATGCCGCGTCCGCGATGCCTGGCCATGATCAGCGCCTCCTGGTGCCGAAGACGGAGGAGAAACGCATCGCGCCGTGCGACGGCGGGCTGCGGCGCGGGCGGCGGCGAAGCCGCGGGCGGCGGTGCCGGGCGCGGCGGCTGCGGGCGCGGCGGCGGCTGCGGCGCGCGATCGTAGGTCGTGCGCTGCTGTGCGGCTGGCGCGCGCCGGTGGCGAGCGCGGTCGCCGCGGTCGCGGCGAACCGCAGCGCGTGCGCCGCCGCCGTCCTGCGCGAGGACATCCGCTTGAACTCTCGCGCAGCGGCCATTTGCGCCTTCTCGGCGGCGACCTGCACGCATTCGATCAGCGCGGTGTTCTTCGCCTCGCGCCGATGCGCCTTCATGTCGCCGTCGCGATAGGCGTTGAGGATGCGGAACTCCATCGGGTCCATGCCGACGAGATGCGCGAGCTTGTCCATCTGGCATTCGAGCGCGAAATCGCATCGCGGTGACGCCGAAGCCGCGCATCGCGGTCGCCGGCGTGCGGTTGGTGAAGACGCAATAGACGTCGCCATAGACGTTCGGGATCGTGTAGGGCCCGGGCAAGTGCGCCGCGCACTTGATCGGCGGCGTAGCTCGACAGCCGCGTATAGGCGCCGCTGTCGAAATAGGCGCGGACCTTGCGCGCGACGATGCGGCCGTCGCGCATCACGCCGTCCTTGATGTAGATGCGCTCGGCGCCGCGCGGCGAGCCGAGATCTGCATCTCCTCCTCGCGGCCGAAGACGTAGCGCACCGGGCGGCCGGTCAGCATCGCGCCGAGGATGCGCGAGCGGCTCGGTCAGCGTGTCGACCTTGCCGCCGAAGCCGCCGCCGACGGTGCCGCCGATGAAATGCAAGCGTGTTCGACGGCACGTCGAGGATCTTGGCCGCAGGTGTCGAGCGAGAAGAACAGCGCCTGCGTGCGAGGTGTAGACGACGATAGCGTCCGTTGGTGTCCGGCGCCGCGATCGAGCCGTTGGTCTCGGTCGGCGCGTGCTCGATCGGCGACATCTGATAGCGCTGCTCGAGCACGATGGTCGGCGCTCGCGAAGCCGCGCTCGACGTCGCCGAAGCGCAGCTTCTGGTGATCATAGATGTCGTGATAGGTGAAGGTGTTCTTCGGATAGGTCTCGTTGACGACCGGCGCGCCGGCCTTCAGCGCCTCCTCGACGTCGAACACCGCGGGCAGCGGCTCGTAGTCGACGCGCACCTTGGCGATGCGCCTCGAAGGCCTCGCGCTCGCTGTCGGCGACGATAGCGACGATCGGCTCGCCCTTGTAGCGCACCTTGTCGACGGCGAGCGACGGCTCGTCGTCCTTGCCGAAATTGATCAGGCTGAGCAGCGTGTTGAGGTTGCGCGGCACGTCGGCGCCGCGAATGATCCGCGCGCACGCCGGGCGCGCGCTCCGCCGCCGCGGCGTCGATGCGCGCGGATGCGGGCATGCGCGTGCGGGCTGCGCAGCACCTTCAGATGCAGCATGCCCTGCAAGCTGGTGGTCGTCGAAATAGGTGCGAGCGTGCCGGTGACATGGCCGAGCATGTCCTGGCGCTGCGTGCCGCTTGCCGATCTCCTTGAGATTGTCGTCGCGCTCGTCGGCGAAAATGTCCTTGCGCAGTTCCAGCATGGCGCGGTCCTTCAGGCGCGTGCGCGCCGCCGCGAGGCGGCGGCGAGCACGGCGTTGATGATCGGCTCGTAGCCGGTGCAGCGGCAGATATTGCCGGCGATCGCGTCGACGACCTCGTCGCGGCGTCGGCGACGGGTTGCGGTCGAGCAGCGCCTTTGCCGCCATCAGCATGCCCGGCGTGCAGTAGCCGCACTGCGCCGCGAAATGCTCCATGAAGGCGCGCTGCAGCGGATGCAGATTCGGTCCGTCCTTCAGCCCGTCGAGCGTCTCCACGGAGCGGCCTGCCACGGTCTCCGCCAGCGTCAGGCATGAGAGGTGCGCGTTCGCCGTCGATCAGCACCGTGCAGGCGCCGCATCCGCCCTGGCCGCAGCCGAACTTCGGCGTCATGTCGCCGACCGATCGCGCAGGGCGGCCAGCGAGATTGGCGCCGCCGTCGACGAAGACGGCGACGTCGCGGCCGTTGTGACGAAATTGCAGGGCGGTCTTGGCCATGGCGCTTCCTTACTCCTGGCCGGCGAGCAGGCGGCGCAGATGGACGCCGACGACCTCGCGCCGATACCAGGCGCTGGCGAGCGATCGTTGACCGGTGAAGTCCCTTCCGCCGCGGCGGCGACCGCGGCGGCGATGCTCGCCGCGTCGAGCGCGCGTCCTTCGAGCGCGCGCTCGGCCGCCTTGGCGCGAACCGGCGTCGCCGCCATCGCGCCGAGCGCGATGCGCGCGCCGATGATGCGGCCGCCGCTGCGATCGGCAGATGGGCGGCGAGCGTCATCACCGAGACGCCCTTCGGCTTGATGCGCGGCGATCTTGCGATAGCGGAACGCGTCGGCGCTGGACGGACGCTGGCAGGAGATCGCGACGCACGAGCGCGCCGGCCGGCGATCGCGCGCCGGCGAGAAACTCCTCGATCGGCGCGTCGCGCTGGCCGATAGCCGCCCTGCACCGAAACGCGTCGCGTCGAGCGCCAGCAGGGCGACCGCGAAATCGCCGATACGGCGTTGGCGCGAACAGATTGCCGCCGATCGGTGCGCCATGTTGCGCACGGCCGGCCCGCCGATCGAGCGCGGCGACGGGATGCAGAAACGCCGAGTTCGCGCTCGGCCAGAATCGCGCGCAAAGGTGACGCCGGCGCCGATCGTGATGCGCGGAGCCGGCGACGTCGATGTGCGTCAGAGCGCGGTCGGTCGCCCGCACGACCGTCGAGATCGAGATATCGCCCTCGTTGAGCGCGCGCATCACCAGCGTGCCGCCGCCGAGATAGCGTGCGCTCGCGGTCCGACGACAGCGCCGCCGCTGCTTCGCCAGACGTCGCGAAGGTCTTCACGGTGACGGGCATGCTGTCGCCTCCGCGCTCATGCGGCCTCCTGCAGATGGCCGGCGGATCGCCTCGAAGCCGGCCTGATAGATCTGCTTCGCCGACCATCTGCAGTGAGCCTCCCGCGTCTTCGCGGTCGGCGTCGTGAACCGCGACTCCCAGTGCCAGAAGCGTGCGGTCGCCGTCGGTGACCGGCAGCAGGCGGACATGCGCGACGTAGTTGAACATCGGAATCGGCGTATCGAGCAGGCAATAGCTGAAGGTCTGTTCGAGATCGGACAGCGCCAGCAATTGCTCGCGCAGTTCCGGAGCCGTCCTGCAGCTTGAAGCGGCGGACGCAGCCGATCTTGGTCGGCGGCCTGCGCCGCGCTCGATCGTGCTGGTCGCCACCGCCGGGTGCCAGCGGTCATGCCCGTTGAAATCGCGCAGCACGTTCCAGACCGCGCCGGTCGGCGCGTCGAGGATCGTGCTCTTGACGATGTGCGGCACGCTCAGCCTCCGAACGCGCGCTTGAGCGCGTCGAAGCCGCCCTGGAACACGCCGCCGCCGATGTTGCCGATCAGCTCGGTCTCCGCGCTCGGGCGCGCAGTCGAACTCGGCCGTCCATTCCGAGGAAGGTCTGGTCGCCGTCGGTGACCGGCGTCAGCCGCAGCGTCGCGACGTAGTTCTCGACGCCCATCGGCGATCTCGAGGATCGAATAGGTGCAGAACATGTCGTAGTCGGAGAGCCCGAGCAGCTTTTCGCGGATGCGGTCGCCGTTGCGCAAGCGGAAATCGCGCACGCAGCCGATCTTGTCGGCGGGTTCGCCGCCCTCGATGCGGCTTTCGGCGATCGCCGGATGCCAGTTGCGGCAGGCCGTTGAAGTCGCGCACGCGCGCCCAGACCGCGATCGTTGCGGGCATTGACGACGGTCGAGACGTAGACCCGGGCCATGGCGCGCTCACTCCTTCTTGCGCCGTGCGCGCGCTCGAGCCGCGGCTCGCCGGTGGCCGGCGTCGCGGAGCGCGGCCGGCCTTGCCTCGCCCTTCCGCGGCGCTGTCTCCTTGCGGATGCCCTGCATGTCGCGCGCCTCGCGAATGAGGCCGGGCATCTTCGACGAGGCTGCCGCCCTCGACGCCGATGTCGGCGAGGATCGAGTCGATCAGCGGCGCCTGCACGCGGTAGCGCAGCGCCGAATCGATCACTTCGTCGGTGGCGCTGCGGCCGCCGCCGCCGCCGCCGCGCGCCGCCGTCGAGCCCGTCGACCTGCAGGATGCGGATGCCCTCGATCTTCTCCATCGGCTTGACGCTCTCGCGCACGATGCCCTCGATGCGGTCGAGCAGCTTGCGGCGGAACAGCGAGTAGCGCGCCTGGTCGGTGAGCACGTTCTCGGCCTCGTTGAGCAGCTGTCTGCGCCTCGGCCTCGACCGCGCGCGCGCACGCGTTCGGCCTCGGCGGCGATGCGCGTCTCCTCGGCCTGCCTCTCGGCGATCAGCACCTCGACGGTCTTGCGCCGCTTGGCGATCTCGCTGTCGCGCGCGGTGACGACGCGCTCGGCCGCCTCGGTCGCGCGCGCCTGCGCATTCTCGGCCGCCGCCCTGGCGGCCGACTCTTCCAGCGACTTCTGGTAGAGGGCGATCGCCTTCTCCATCAGCGCCGTCTCGACCTCCTTCTCGCGATTGACCTCCGAGCTTGCGCAGCTCGCGCTCGCGGCCGATGCGGGCCTCGTCGAGGCCGCGGTCCGAGGCGATGCGCGCGCGCTCGACTTCCTCGTTGCGCGGCGATCTCGGCTTCCTGCAGCGCCTGGACGCGGGCGACCTCGAGCTGCTCGATCGCGCGCCGGCGCTGCGCAGCCGCGCGGTCTCGAGCGCCTGCTCGCGCGACGACGTCGGTGGTCTCGACCTCGCTTGCGGGCGATCGATCTCGGCCTGCTTGACCTGCCGGTCGGCGTCGATGCGCGCTCGGACCGCTTGGCGGCGAGCGCGATGACGCGCTTCCTCGTCGGCGATCTCGATCGCCTTCTTCTGGTCGATGTTGAGCACCTCGCGCGGTCTTGATGGAGACGATGCGCTCGCTTTCGAGCGCCAGTTCGACGTCGATGCGCTGCCGCTTCGATCGCGTCGCGCCGCTTCAGTTCGGCCGCCTCGATCGCCTCGGTGCGCTCGATGTCCAGCCCTTGCGTCTCTTGCTCGGCGCGGATGCGCTGCGGCGGCGATCGTCTTCTCCTGCGCGATGCGCGCCGCCTCGATGGCTTCGCGCGAGGCGATGTCGGCTTCCTCGACCGCGCGATGGCGCGCGATCTCGAGCGCGCGGATGCGCTCCTCCTGCGCGATACGCGAGGCTTCGGTGGCCTCGCGCGCGGCGATGCCGGCGACTTCGAGCGCCTGGTTGCGGTCGATTTCCAGCTTGCGCGTGGTCTGCTCGGCGGCGATGCGGCTCGGCGCCAGGGTCGCGCTCGCGCGCGATCCGCGCGGCTTCCACCGCCTTCTGCGCCTCGATTTCGGCCTCCTGGATCGTGCGCACCTGCTGGATCTCGAGGGCGCGGGTGCGCTCGTCGGAGGCGATGCGCTCGACGTTGACGACGTCATGGTCTGGGCGATGCGCGCCTTCTCGGTCGCTTCGCGCGCGGCGATCTCGGCTTCGTCGACCGCCCGGGTGCGCTCGATCTCGCGCCGGCGGGTCTCTTCCTCGTTGGCGATGCGCGCATCGGTGACGACGCGATCCTGCTGGATGCGGCGCCTTCTCGATCGCATTCGCGCGCCTGCGATCTCGGCTTCCTCGACCGTGCGGCCGCGCTCGATCTCCCGCTGCCGCACCTCGCGCTCGGAGGCGATGCGCGCGGTGTCGACCGAGCGCTGGTTGGCGATGCGCGCCTTTTCGATCTCCTCGCGCGCCAGCAGATCTCCTTGGCCTCGACCGCGCTGCGTGCGCTCGATTTCCTTCTGCCGGGTTTCGCGCTCGGAGGCGATGCGGGCTTCGGCGATGGCCTGCTCGTTGGCGATGCGCGCCTTCTCGATGGTCTTCGCGCGGCGGTGATCTGGGCCTGTTCGGCCTCGGTCTCGCGCAATGGCGCGTTCGCGCGCCACCTCGGTGCGCTGCAGGGCGCGGCGCATCTCGATGTCGCGCTCCTGCTCGAGGCGCGCGGTCTCGCTCTCGCGCTCGATATCGAGCGCCTGCCGCTCGGCCTCGAGGTTGCGGGTGCGGATCTTGATCATCGAATCCTGCTCGATGTCGTTGCGCAGTTTGCGCCTGGCCTCGATGTCCTCCATCAGGCGGGTCAGGCCCTCGGCGTCGAAGCGGTTCGACGGGATTGAAGAATTCGAGGTCGGTCTGGTCGAGATCGGTGATCGCGACCGATTCCAGCTCGAGCCCGTTCTGGGCCAGCGCCTCGGCGGCGGCGGCCTTGACGCGCGCGACATAGTCGCCGCGCTGCTCGTGCATCTGCTCCATGGTCATTTCCGAGGCGACGGAGCGCATCGCGGAGACGAACTTGCCGGAGAGCAGCGCGTGCAGCTGTTCGGGCTCCATGCGTGCGCCGACCGAGCGTCGCGGCGGCGATCGAGACCGCCTTCGCGCGTCGGCTGCACGCGGACGTAGAAATCCGGCCTCGATGTCGATGCGCATGCGGTCGCGGGTGATGACGGCGTCCTGCTTGGACGCGCACGATCCGCATCGGCAGCACGTTCATGTTGACCGGCGTGTAGTCGTGAATGAACGGCAGCACGAAGGCGCCGCCGTTGATCACCACCCGTTCGCCGAGGAAGCCGGTGCGTACGAAGGACACTTCCTTCGACGAGCGATGGTAGAGCCAGTTCACGATGTAGACGCCGATGACGATCACGATCGATCGCGACGATGAGCCAGAGGATCAATTCGCCAACCAGCAATCCCCGACATCTTCATCCTCCCTTGGTCCCGGCGCTCAACGCGCGCCGATCGCCTTGAACTTTCGAACCTGCTCCGTCAGCGCCCGCTCCACCGGCAGCCGCTCCATCGAGGACGCGCCGTAGAAGCCGTGGCAGTTGCGCGTGTGCTTCATGATGAAATCGGCGTCCGCCGGCGTCGGCGATCGGACCGCCATGCGCCAGCACCAGAATCGCGGATTGACGCTGCAGCGCGCGCCGCCGCCCAGGCGTCGATGCGCGCCGGACAGTCTCTCGAGCTTCAGCGCGGTCTGCGCGCCGATCGCGCCGCCGGTGGTGAGTCCGAGATGGCAGACGATGATGTCGGCGCCGGCCATCGCCATCGCGGCGGCTTCGGCCGCGTTGAACACGTAGGGCGTCGTCAGCATGTCCGTGTCGTGCGCCTTGGCGATCATCTCGACCTCCAGCGCGTAGGACATGCCGGTCTCCTCGAGATCTGGCGCGGAAGATGCCGTCGATCAGGCCGACGGTCGGAAAGTTCTGCACGCCGGCAAAGCCGAGCGCCTTCAACTCGATCGAGGAAGACGTCCATGATCGCGGAACGGGTCGGTGCCGTTGACGCCGGCGAGCACCGGCGTCGTGCTTGACGACCGGCAGCACTTCGCGCGCCATCTCCGACGACGATCGCGTTGGCGTCGCCGTAGGGCATCAGCCCGGCGAGCGAGCCGCGCCCGGCCATGCGGTAGCGGCCGGAATTGTAGATCACGATCAGGTCGATGCCGCCGGCTTCCTCGCATTTGGCCGACAGGCCGGTGCCGGCGCCGCCGCCGACGATCGGCTCGCCCGCGCGCCGCCATCGCGCGGAACTTCTTGCGAAGATCGCCGCGCGTTCAAATCGGGCCATGGTCACCTCAGCCACTCTCCGCGCGCGTGCTCGCGCGTCCGATCAGCGGACGGAACGCGGCGACAATCGCGCGCGGCGAATTCGGGATCGTTGATGTTGCACCTCGATGCGGATGAGCTGGCGATTGCCGGTCTGGCGCACCGTCCGCTCGAGCGCGCGGAACAGCGCGGCGTCGGCTTCGGGATCCCAGAACGGCTGGCCCGGCGCGTCGAGCGCGGAGACGCCGCCTTCGGGCAGAAAGAACCGCACCGGCCCGTCCATCTGGTTGAGCCGCTCGCCGATCCATGCGCCCGATGCGCTCGTTCTCTTCCGGCGTCGTGCGCATCAGCGTGACCTGCGGATTGTGAACGTGCAGCTTGCGGCTCGCGGTAGCGCTCGGGCATCGTGTCGGGCGCGCCGAAATTGACCATGTCGAGCGCGCCGACCGAGCCGACATAAGGGCACGCGGGTGCGGATGATGGCGCCGAAGCGATCGTCGGTCGCCGGAAACACGCCGCCCATCAGGAGATCGCAGACTTCGGTCGTCGTGACGATCGATGACCGCCGCCAACAGGCCGGAATCGACCAGCTTCTCCATCGAGCGGCCGCCGACGCCGGTGGCGTGGAAGACCAGGCATTCGTAATCGTCGCGCAGATGCGGCCGCGATCTGCTGCACGGCGGGCGTCGTCACGCCGAACATGGTGATGCCGACTGGCCGGAAGATCGGCGACGCGATCGCGCGCTTCGACGTCGCGCGCCGTCGAGGCGGGCCTTCGACCATGCCGACCAAGCGCGTTGGCGCCGTTGGCGAGCACCTGCGCGGAGATCGAGTTGAGGCCCTGCACGTCGGTGACCGAATACATCATCGTGATGTCGGCAGGTCCGACATAGGGGCCGACATCGCCCGAGCGCGACCGACGAGATGATGATCTTGGGCACGCCGATCGGCAGGGCGCGCATGCCCGGCGCGACCAGCGAAGCGCCGCCCGAACCGCCCGCCGAGATGATGCCGGCGATATTGCCCTGGCGGCGCAGCCAGTTGGCGAAGGCGTCCGCCATCGCAGTCACCGACGCGCCGCGATCGGCGCCGAACACGGCCGATCCGCCGCGGCCGTGGTTCAGCGCGATCTCCTGCGCGGAGACGTCGCAGGTCGGAAGGCTTGCCGCTGGTGGAGACGTCGACGAGCCGCGTCCGCAGGCCGCTGCCGCGCGATGATGTCGCGGATGAAGCGCAGTTCCGCGCCCTTGGTGTCGAGCGTGCCGACGACCAGCACGACCGGCGGTCCGGACGTGCCTGTTCCGTCGCCGGCTCGCGCCTTTGCCGCGCGACCTCCTGCAGCCGCGTGACGCCGGCTCGAGACGTCGCGCGCGGCGGCTTCGATGCGCGCGATCGGCACCGGCCGGCGACCAGCGCGTCGGCAGCGTCGGATTGAGATGAAGACCTGCACTGGCCGCTCGGCCCGTGCTGCTGCGGCG
>ERZ1370068.7164-contig-6098_pt1 | contig 65607 bp, 105 predicted proteins | sample MGYA00561227_ERZ1370068 | MGnify/ENA primary metagenome ERZ1370068 (study PRJEB38410, sample SAMEA6850437) | metagenome | study: Metagenomic assessment of the ecological functions of the soil: analysis of the soil microbiota associated with the... | reverse complement strand
AACAGTGCGTTCAGTTACGTATTGCTCATTGGCATCGGCTTCGCGATTCCTTCAAACATGGCGCGCACCGTGATGGATCAATTGGTGAAGAATGGAAAAGTCCGCCGCGGCCAGCTGGGCATCACCGTTACGCGGGTGACCTCCGGACTCTGGCGGCCAGTCTGGGGATGTCTGAGGCAAAGGGCGTGATCGTAAATTCAGTTACGAGCGGACAGCGCCGCTGAAAAGACCGGCATCCGGCGCGGCGACATCATCACCGCCATCAACGATACTGCCACCAACGATACGAATGCATTTCGTAATCGCGTGGCGGTAACGCGCCCGGCAGCGAGGTGACTCTTGCCAGTTCTGCGCGAGAATAAGGAACAGAAGATTCGCGCGACCCTGGGCGAATTCAATCCGGAAACAGCGCAGTCCGAAAATCAAAATGAAGGCGCGCCAAACTCGAAGGGCGGCGCCGGGAAGCTGGGAATCAGTGTCGAGCCGTTGACGCCTGAGTTGGCCCAGGAACTCGGGACTGAAGGCTGGTACCCAGGAGCGTAGTGGTTGATTCGGCTGATCCGGCAGGCCCGGCAGGCGCCGCGGGCATCCGCCGTGGTGACGTAATTCAGGAGGTGAATCGTCAACCGGTTCAATCGGCTGACGAATTACGCGCAGCAATTGAGAAGAATGGAGATAAGCCGGCGTTGCTGCTGATTAACCGCCGGGGCGAGACGGCTTTTCTGGCCGTCCAGACCGGACCAGTGAGGACGCGGCCAAGCCGGCTGCTCAATATCGGTTGTGAGCGTGGGAATGTGATAGCTCCCTCTGCGGCGCATGAGTCCTGGGGCGGCGCATAGCCGCCCTGGGCCATCGCGAAGTCATATCCACAGAAGCCGCAAAGACGAGCGTGCTGGTTCGATGCCTGTCCACAGTTCGGGCAACGCCTGAGCGGGGGCAGGCAGGCCATCACGATTAGAGTAATCAGCAGTCCCATCGGATGAATCGCGAACCACATCCAATGCGGGGACCGTGTTCTTGCGCTTCGCGATATTTACTCCCAACAAGATTAGACCGATATAGACGGTCAGGGCGACGACGCCGATCACCATCATTACCACCAGAGCAATTACATCTTCATCGCGCATCTCGATCCTTCTTTCAGGGGCAGGGGTTGCTGAAACTTGTCCCCGTTCTTCTATCGGCTTACGGCGCGTTTTGTCAACGGCCAATTTCATGGTCGGCGTACGCACGCTCCGGCAGCTGCTGTCTAGTACTCAAGAGACCGTAGACGACGATCGCTGCTCTCGAGTAGTCGCTACGTCGGACGGCGTCGCCTACCAATAGAAACAAACACTTGAAACTCCAGCACTGGAACGCGCGTGTATGCTGTGTTGCATCGATAAGACAGAGTTGCAAGCATGCGCTACGTCGTCAACCCGCCAAATCCCTGGCTGACCCATTCCGTCGAATGGATCGGCGAACCGCCTGCGGCCAAAATCGAAGTCTTTGAAGAGACGGAAACCCGGACCATCATCAGCAGCAACGACAGCCCGGACGTGGCGTTCGACCATTCCATCAATTGCTATCGCGGTTGTGTCCATGGCTGCACTTATTGTTTCAGCCGGCCGACGCATGAGTATCTGGATTTTGGCGCGGGCACGGATTTCGAAAGAAAGATCGTCGTCAAGGTCCGGGCGCCGGAGCTCCTGCGCAAAGAGCTGATGAAGCCTTCATGGAAAGGCGACGAGATTGTCTTCTCGTTTACGTCCGATCCTTACGTGCCGCTCGAAGCGAACTACAAACTGACGCGGGCCTGTCTGGAAGTATGCGCTGAGTTTCGCAACCCGGTGGGCATCGTCACCAAGTCCGCACTGATTCGCCGCGACATTGACGTTCTGCAGAAGCTTACACGGGAAGCCAGTCTGGGAGTCTATTTTTCGATCCCTTTTGACGATTACGACATCGCGCGCGCTCTCGAGCCGTTTGCGCCGTCGCCGAATGCGCGCTTTCGCGGCGATGAAAGAGCTGGCCGATGCGGGCATCCAGGTGGGGATCGGGATCGCGCCCACGATGCCGGGGCTCACAACCGACATACCTCGGCTGTTACAGCGCGCGAAGTGCTAGCGGCGCGACCAAGGCCTTCATCAACATGCTGCGGTTGCCGGGCAGCGTCGCGCCCTTACTTCGAACAGCGTCTCCGCGAGAAGCTGCCGACCAAGGCCGACCGCATCCTGAACCGGATTCGCGAGGCCCGCGGCGGCAAACTCAATTCGAGCAAGTTTGGCGAACGCATGCGCGGCAAGGGCCAGTACTGGCAGCTCAGGAAAAAGCTCTTCAACGTTTACGCGAAGACGACTCGGATTTAACGAGCATCGCGTCGGCGGCGACTATCATGCAGATCGCCAAACCTTTCGCCGCCCGACCGCGCAAGGCTCTTTGTTTGGTTGATAACCCGGTAGAAACCCGACCGAGGAGGGTGCGTTAGATGTGCGGTCGTTCAGCACCCTCCCTCACGGTCAGGTTTCGCAAGAGGTCTCAAACGCCCCTCGAGGTAACTCGCAACGCTTTTCTCAGCATTCCAGTAGAGACAGGGCCGTGGACTTCTCTGTATAATGTCGCCACTCGAACAACTCAGTTTCCGACAGGAGGGCACGACGATGTTCATTCCGAGATGTCATCCGCGATCGCAAGCCGTACTCGTTGAAGGAATCCGCGAGCGTACTCGAAGCGGCCGAGTTCATGGCGCAGAGAAGGATTGGCGCGGTTTGCGTGCTCGACGAGGAAGGAAAATTGACCGGAGTCTTTTCCGAGCGCGACATCCTGAATCGCGTGATTGTGCCGCGTCGCGATCCGGCGGAGCTAAAACTCGGCGACGTCGCGAGTCCCTTGCGGGCGGTGATCCGTTGTGACGAAACGCCCGCACCAGGCGCTGGAAAGAATGGAACAGATCGGGACGCGACACTTGCCGGTGGTCGACGGCGAGAAATGGGTTGGCATGCTCTCAATGCGTGACCTGCTGCGCGTGGAGCTGAGCGAGCAGGGCGATGAATTGAAGCTGCTGCACGAGTACATCAGCCAGTAGGGGAAATCCGCAGATTACGCCGATTGAAATGAAGTTGGCGAACGAGCGTGCACCGAATGATCACTGGCCTTCTCATTGTGTTGAATCTCTTTGCGCTCGCGTGCAGTCATCCGCCGCCGGGCCGCGGCGCTGGTGAAGTCGAAACCTCGCCTCAATCTCAAAGCACGTTCAAAGTCGAAACAGTTATTCCAAATCTGGAGGTTGTCTGGTCGATCGTTTGGGCGCCGGATGGCCGCATGCTCTTTACTGAGCGGCCGGGCCGAGTGCGCGTGTTTGAGAAGCGGCAAGCTGCGTGCGGCAGCCGCTGTTTGTCATTCCGGACGTCGAGCCGCGCGGCGAAAGCGGATTGATGAGCCTCGCACTGCATCCGCAATTTGCCGTCGAATCATTTTCTCTATCTCTCTTACGCCTACAATTCGGGCGGGACGCAGGTGCGGGTCGTGCGCTACCGCGAAACACCAGGCGGCTTAACCGATCGCAAAGTCATCATCGAGAAGTATTCCCGCCGCGCAGTTTCACGCGGGGTGCCGTCTGCGGTTTGGACCAGATGGCAAGCTTTACATAACGACCGGCGATGCGACCAATCGCGAACTCGCCCAGCAACTCGATTCGATTGCCGGCAAGATTCTGCGTCTCAACGACGACGGCACGGTCCCGGCCGACAATCCATTCGCCGGTAAGGCCAATGCGCGACCGGAGATTTGGGCCTACGGCAGTCGTAACGCGCAGGGGATCGATTTTCAACCAGGGACGAACCTCTTATGGGAGACGGAACACGGACCGAGCGGTTTTGACGGGCCGGGCGGTGGCGACGAAGTAAACATTATCGAGCGCGGAAAGAACTATGGCTGGCCGGTCATTCATCATCGCGCGACGCAGGCAGGTATGGAGTCACCGGTGCCTGAATACACGCCGGCTTGCGCGCCTGCGAGCGGTATGTTTTATCGAGGTTCACAGCTTCCCGCATTCAAAGGCAACTTCTTTTGGCTGCCTGCGAGGTGAACGAATCATTCGCGTCGTCACCAACGGGCGACAAGTGGTCAGCCAGGAGAACCTTCTGGAACACGAGTATGGTCGCATTCGCGATATTGCCGAAGGCCCGGACGGCTTCATTTACTTTTCGAGTTCGAATCGTGATGGACGGGGAAAGCCGGCCGCTGATGACGATCGGATTCTGAGGTTGGTGCCGGTGAAATAGTGTCGTGGCGACGTGTGTCAGAAGCCCGACCGTGAGGAGGGCTCACCAGTGACAGATCCTCCCGACGGTCGTGGCTGCTGACACATGCCTGCGTACCTAAATCTTGCGCGCCAGCACCGCGGTCTTGCTCCAGCCGATAACCTGAAATGGCGGGAAGCGGTAGTGGCTGACGACTGCGAAAGTGTCGATCGGTTAGTGTTCGGAGAGTTCTTCTGGCGGATGAGTCTTGAACCGGAAGAGTAATTCCAGCAACCTGCGTGGTCGGCGCCGGCCGCATCGGCAGGTGCAGAAAGTAACCACCCGGAGCGATAACTCTCGCCAACTCGGCAAAGCCTTCTTCGAGTGGCAGGTACTCCAGCACGCCGCAGGTGACAACCACGTCAAAGGTTTCATCGGGAAAAGGGAGCGCCAGCACATTTCCTTGCGTGAAGCGCACATCCTGCTGATTAGGATTTTCTTTGCTGACGTATTTGCGTGCGGTTGAGATGACCGAGGAAGAAAGGTCAATGGCGGTGAGTTTCACGGGCACCCGCAGATTTCGCAACAACGCCAGAGTCAAGGTTCCAGTACCGCAACCTGCATCCAGTACTCGGGCATTATCAGACACCGGCAGCGGATGTTGCTCAAAATACTGATCGAGCGACTTTCCGTAGCCATTTACTTTGAAGGTGAGATCGTAGACGCGTTCGATGCGATCATAAAAAGAACCAGCGCGTGCCTGGGTCTTCGTCGCGGTAAGTACGTATTCTGCCATTATTATTTCAGTTTCCCGGTGCTTTCGACGGTTAATTGAAACCCAGCCGGTTTCCCGCGGTCAAGTCGCGAGTCGGATTAAAACGACGGGCATTCTAACCCAGCCCATCAAAAAACCAAAATAATTCGTCATCATGACCGCAGAAGCGCAAGAACAAGGCCCAAAACCGTTCAGTTCATGAAACGGACTGAGTCTATTCGAACGAAGGAGAGCCAGACGATGTTCAAAAAAGCTTTGGCCGGATTTGGAGCGATGTTGGCGGTGGTCATGCTGATTGCAGCCACTTCTGGTTATGGGACGCGACGAGCGGCAGCTGAAGCCGAGATCAATTCAGAGCCTATGGAGGTTCAGCCCGCCACGGACGGCGGATTCTCGGTCGAGGTTCTGATTAACGGGGTGCCGGCGGAAGAATATGCGGCACGCGGACGGCGTTACATTGAGGCATTTGAGAATGCTGAGTATGAGTTGAGGATCCGTAATCCCTACGGGGTCACGCGTCGCAGTTGCGCTGGCGGTGGACGGTCTTAACACGATCGACGCGCGCCATACCACCGCCTGGGACGGCCACAAGTGGGTGATTGAGCCTTACGGCACAATCCATGTCCGCGGTTGGCAAATGAGTTCCGAGAATGCGCGGCGCTTTTACTTCACCACCGAGCGCGATTCTTATGCAGCGAAATTGGGCCAGGCTGCGAATCTCGGAGTAATTTCCGCTGTCTTTTTCCGCGAGCGCCGCCCAATAACCGTGATGCCGGCGACCCCCGGCCAGACATACCCGCAGACCAGCAAGGAGAAAAGCGCGCGAGCCGCAAGCAAATACTGAATCTTCTCGCGCGGGCGAAGCGCGTGATGCGGCAAGGCCGAAGAGCCTGCCCGGGTATCCGCCGCCGGATGATGAATCCGCCGCGACGGGCATCGGCCGATCAGTGTCGAACAGCGTTCAGTGGATCAAGATGGATTTGGAGCCGCGGGCGGCAGGTGAAGTGACAATTAGATACGAATATCGAGCGTCGCTGGTAAGGCTGGGAATCCTTCCACGGCCGTATCCTCGACCGGATGTTCTGGATCGACGTGAGGGTGCCAAGGGATTCGAACCCACGCTATTGTCCACAGCCGTGAGCGGCGAAGATCAAAGGGCGAAGGGTGCACGAGGCAAGAGGGCTAAATACCACGCTGGCACTTTGCCCTTAGCTCTTTGCGCTTGGCCCTTGCGCGATTAGATTCGAATCGTAAAGCTGTCGGTAAGCTCGATAAAAAGACATTACTTTGAAGACGTAGCCCTTGGATTCGGTGAATCCAACTTCTGCCGCGAACACGCCGGCGTCGCTTTGGTTTGAACGGCCCAGCCAGCGGGCGACGTTGTCTTCGCCGCCGTTATAGGAAGCGGCGATGGCTTCCGGCAGCCCAGCGAACATCCGCGAGAGTTCGGCCATGTATTCGGTTCCCACCGCTATGTTTGTCGCCGGTTGATAAAGTCCTTCATCGGTGACTTTGATCCCCGCCCGGCTGGCGTATTTTTGCGCTGCGTCAAAGGTCAACTGCAAAGACCACGCGCAGCTGCCGGCGATTTCGCATTCGGCTTGAACTGACTCTCCTGTTTCATAATCGCCAGTACCAGACGCGGATCCAGGGCGCGTTTTTTGCCTCCCGGGTTACCTGGGCAGCGTAGGCCGCGGGGTACCCGGCGATCGCTCGTTCAATAGCCGAGCGCACAGCTGTCGAACGTTCATTAGCTCGTTGTTGCGCTCCTGAATCATTGATTGCGGCCAGTCGGGCGGTGGCCAGCCCGCCATAGTAGGAGTCGATGCTGTCGGGAATCATGGAAAAGAAACGAATCGCATCCTGCGTGCGCGCGGCGCGCTCCAGCGCATGAGCTTTCAAATAGAGCACTTCGTCCGCGCTCGTGTTGGAATCTTTGGGAATCGGCTTTTGCAGCAGTTCGTCCGCACTTTGCACCGCATGGTTCCAATCACCGAGCGCGATGTCCAATCTCAGTCGGGCAAAAATCGCGCTGGTCTCAGTCGGTGTGCCGGCGAATTTTTGACGCGTGCGATCGATCCAGCGAATTGCATCCTGGGGACGCCGGGCTTCGCGGTAACCGTCGATGATATTCAGATGTGCGGTGTCGAGGCGCTCGCCGTTGGGATACTTATTAATGTATTGCTCGTAGCGCGCGGCCGCCTCGGCTCCTTTTCCCATTCTCAACAACGACGAGGCAGCGAAATTGGATCCTTCACGCCCCTCTTTTGTTTCCGGATAGTCGCGGGCCACACGCTCGTACATCTGCCGGGCATCGTCATAGCGTCGCTCCTGATAAAGCGACCGGCCGATGCCATACAACGCGGCCGGCACATTCACATCGTTGGGATACTCATCCAGGATTGCCTGCCAATGCTCGCGCGCGGGCGCGAAAGCTCGATTGGCCATGTAGACCGTAGCGCGTCGCATGTGCTCAGCGGCAGTAACCTGAGTCGCGACCTTCCCTTCCCGGCGCGATCCATTTGATCGCTGGCGCGAACCGCATTCAGCGACGCGTCTGAGGTGCTCTGGGAATAGACACTGCCGGACAAAGCAATGAAGTAGAGCCCGATGAGAATTGCCTGAGCAAAAGATTCAGGCCGTGGCCTCTGTCTGGTTGTCTTCAATAATTTCATAACTCGTTACAATTTCCACGCCTCCGCGTAAGGTCGCGGCGACGCTGCAATACTTCGTTTCGGAAAGCTCGATCGCTCGGGCGACCGCCTGCTCAGCCACGCCACGTCCGCTCACGATGTGCTTAACCATCAATTTAGTGAACCGTCTGGGAAACTCCTCGCGCCGTTCGCCGCTTACTTCGATGCGGTAATCCGTCACGTGTTGTCGCTTTTTCTGTAAGATTGAGATTACATCCACGCCGGTGCAGCTACCCAGAGCCAGCATCAGCAACTCTCAACGGCGAAGTCGCGGTACCGCGGGCAGAATTCGTTTCGATAATCTGAGCGTGACCTGAAGGAGAGACGCCGATGAAGAAATCATTACCGGCAAACTGAATGGTCGCTGTCTTTTGATTGTCGTCCATGATCGCTTCGCTTTCAGCAAAGAGAATAGCATGGACTTTTTCAGAACGACGATGGACTAGTCAGATAAGCGATAGCAACCGCGGCGCACCAGATTCTTGCGATCGGCCGTTACCCGATCGCAGTAGACGTGACCATGAGCTGATTTCAAGAGAGAAATCTGGGAATGAGACGAGGCCAGACTTTTGCAGGCAAAACAGTCAGGGCGTTAGTTCCTTCAGTTCGCGCTCAGTATCTTCTCTGTAATTGCTGTTCGGCACGCGCATTTTCCAACCCCAGAGGCAGATTCTTTCGTCCTTCGTCCAGGCGCTGCAACATGTAATTTGTCTCTACCCAACTATGGCGCCTCGGCTGGCCGCCGCCTCTATCATTTGCAGCCGGGCTTCGGCCTCGGCGCGCCGTGACGCGCCCTCCTGCTTTAGGTTCTCCAGTCGCGTCCGGTCCTGTCCCAGCTCTTCCAACAGCACTGATGTGTCGGGGCATTCAGATACCGAGCCCGGTTAATGCGCCTTTCCACTTGCAACAGGTCCCCGTCGCGCTTGCAGTCAGACGCGATGCGTTTAGGCGCAGCGCCAGCGTCTCCCTGTAAGCGTCGGCCAGCAAAGGTTGCCGGGCTTCCATTTCTCGCAGCGCCCGCCGCTCGCCGCTGGTAAGTTCCGGAAAGAAAAAATCCAACTTCATCGGCAGTAACGCCATCAGGATGCAAGACGGTCGCGAAAATCTCGGGCCCAGCGTCGTCTAAACAGAAGCAGCACCAGCGTCACAATAATCGCCGCAATCAGCGCAAAAGGCACCGACGTGATTGCGAAAACAAGGAAAAGCGGCGAGAAACCGGAAAGTAAGTAGGCAAGCAGCAGCACGGCCGGCGGCGTCACGGTGACGCCAGCCAAAGCGAGCCAGGGCGCCGTTTTCCATAGGCGCGCGACCCTTTTTCGCGGGCTGTAAGTTTGGCCGAGCGCTGGCCGGCAATTTCGATGGACAATTCGTCTTTCACTAATGTTTCACTAAATTGTGAATGATACTCGCCGGACGAACGACAGGCCAAACGCAACCGCCGCCATTCAGCGCGGTTTTGCGGGGCAAAGCCGTTGGGATATTATCAGGCCCAACCAATCTTTTGAGGAGCAGGATGATTAAAGTCAGCAGGCTCAAGTTGATGCTCATGGCGACCCTGGGTTGCCTTTCATTCGTTACTTTGGTGCGAGGACAGGATGGCCGGCAACGCGGACCAGCCAAACCAGTCACTGTACCTGTTACGATTCGCCTGCGTGATTCAAAGCCAGTCGAAATGCGCATTGTCGATTATCTGCTGCGTGAAGATGGCGAGATGCAGACGATTCTGTCACAGCGCACGCCAACCGAGAGCCCACTGACCCTGGCCATTCTTTTTCAGGACGATTTGGTCTCGTCAGCTTCTACCGAAGCGAAAACCATCGCAGATTTTATCCGCAATCAACCGGGCGGCTCGCGGGTGATGATAGGGTACATACACCAGGGCTCGCTCGAAGTGCGACGCAAATTCACAAACGAATTAGACAGGGTGGCCCAGAGTGTCAGGCCTCCACTTGGTCTGGCGAGCGCCAGTCCCTTTAATCCTTTGTGGAAATCATCGAAGGTTTGCGCCGCTTCGATTCGCAGCCGTTGGGGCGACGCGCGATGATTGTTATCAGCGACGGCCTGGATGTCTCGCGCGGCGCTGATAGTTCCAACCCGGGTCAGAGCATTGATTTGCAGCGCGCGATTACCGAAGCGCAACGTCGCAGCGTGGCTATTTATTCGATCTTTGTTCCTTCGATAGTCTCGGCGGGGCAAAATCTGAATCTCAATGGACAGAGTTGTTTGGAGCGGCTTTCAAGCGAGACCGGCGGGCGAGCATTTTTTCAGGGACTTCGGCGCCGGTGAGCTTCGACCCGTTTTTAAAAGAGATCGACAGGCTGCTGGGCAAACAGATCGCGTTGACTTATCTTTCAACTCACCCGAATAAAGGGTTTCATAAATTGGATATCAAGCCGTTGGAACGCGACGTGGAGATTCGACACCCCGCAGGTTATACCAGGTAGGTCAGGCAATATTCTTTCGCAGAGCAGTTTGCCGCCGCTGCATCTCTTTGATTTGCATTTGCAACTCCAGCAGGTGCATATCCAACATCAAACGTAGATCGTTGTTTAGTTTCAACCCGCGCTCAAAGTCCTTCTGCGCGGCGGAATTCTCGCCCTGCGTTTGGCGCGCAAACCCGCGTTCGGCATACACCAAAGGGTTGCGATCGTCGATGGAAATGCTCTTATCAAAATCAGCAATCGCGTACTTTGCGTTGCCTACGATGAGAAAAGCCCGCCCGCGTTTGAAGTAGGCGTCGGCATCGTTGGGGTCGAACTGTATGGCTTTATCAAAATCAGCCAGCGCGCCGTCCAAATCCATATGATTCGATCGGATGTAGCCTCGATTCAAATAGGCCTGAGTGATATCGTGATTGTTGAGGGCCAGGCCCAGCTCGATCTCCGCCACCATTTCATAATCGGCGATCGCGCCGTCCAGATCGCCGGCCGCTCGTCTCGCCTTGCCGCGATTCAGATAAGCGTCTGCCAGTCGGGGATCGATACCCAGGGCGCGGTCGTAATCGGCGATCGCGCCGGCAAGGTCATTTTTGCCGAAGCGTTCAATCCCGTGCTTTACGAATTTCTTGGCGTCGGAACGTTGGGCGGGCGCACTGGCCACCAGGGCGAGTAGGGTGGGGACGGCGAATAATAGAAGGCGCTTCATAGTTACCTCCGCCGTAACGCAAACCGTCGGTTTGCGAGCCGATGGTTTTCAGATCCGGAAACGCAGACTAACCGTCTGCGCTACTTTGCCTTATTGAACAGTTGCCGGCAAGAGCGATCCGCGATTATCGGTGGCGATTGCGTAACCGTCTCCTGTCCTGCCGATCATTCCGTGAAAATGAATGTCCGTGCCCGATAAAACTAAAAGTACGTCACCAGCATAATACCGTGCCTCGTCAATTGGGAAGCGGATTACGGTCGCCTGGCCGTTTTCCTGCTCAACTGTTTCGAAGTTGAAACTATCAGCGTCAACTACGTAGGTTTGGGAATGCTGGGCGGTTCTTTGTGCGTCTGGCATTAATATTTCCTTCTAAAAAACATTGTCTGATGGGGCGGCTAGTCGGGTTCGAACCGACGACCTCCTGAGCCACAGTCAGGCGTTCTAACCAACTGAACTATAGCCGCCATAAAGGATGTCCAATTAGGGCAGGTGTAATTGTATCCGGCAAACTGAAAACCGCAAAGCGCGAAGGGCAAAGGGCCAAAGCGCCAAGAGCAAGGCGCAAAGAGCAAGGGGCGAAGCAGAAAGCAGCAAACCCTGCGCGCGCTCCCTCCTTGCACTTTGCTCTCCGCACTTTGCTCTTTGCTCGTATTGCAGTATTCTTCGCACGCCCGCTGAATCCTTTCCTTTTTGGGAGTGAGCCATGAAAGTCAAATCGTCTCTCCGTTTACTTGCCATTGGTTTATTTGCATTGTCGACGGTCGTCGGAGTTTGGCAATTGTCCGCCGGCGTCCATGCGCAAAAAGTTGAAAAGGCCAAGACTTCGCATCCGGCTGCTAAGACTAAAACTGATACTAAGCCGGCGTCACCAGCCAACAACGCCGCGTATGCCGCGAAGGTCAAAGAGTACACAACTGAGTCCTACTTCATGACTGAGTTGGTGGACCACTTGCCGGCGTCGGACAAGATCCCTTCACCTGACAAAATTCTGGGCTATGAAGTTGGAGCCCCGGGCCACCTGACCTACACAAAGGATTTGTATCGTTACTATCGCGAGTTAGAGAAGGCGACGCCGCGCGTGCGCGTTTTCACCGCGCCCGAAAAGAGTGAGGAAGGAAAGGAGCAGTTGCTGATTGCCGTTGGCGATGAAGCGTCTGATTTCAAAGCTCGATCGATACAAAGAGATTACCGCCAGGCTTGCCGACCCACGCAAAATTACGGACAGCGAAGCCGAAGCATTAATCGGCGAAGGAAAGGCATTCTACTGGGCTTCAGGTTCGATTCATTCGCCGGAAACCGGCTCGCCAGAGATGTTGATGGAACTCGCCTATCGACTCGCGGTTGAAGACAGCCCTTTCATTCAAGCCATCCGCAAGAACGTAATTGTGTTAATTACGCCGGCGCTCGAGGTCGACGGTCGCGACATGATGGTTGATACCTACAACTATCGCAAAGCCAATCCTGATAAGAACACGCCGCCATTGGTTTATTGGGGCAAGTACGTCGCCCATGACAACAATCGCGACGGCTTGGGAATGGCTCTGGCTTTGTCGCGCAATCAGATGAAAACCTTTCTCGAGTTTCATCCGACGGTCCTTCATGATCTGCATGAATCGGTGCCGTTTCTCTACACCTCAACCGGAACCGGACCATACAATGCCTGGCTCGATCCAATTGTTGTGGACGAGTGGAACCTGCTCGCCTATCACGAAATCGAAGAGATGACGAAGCGCGGTGTGCCTGGTGTTTGGACCCACGGGTTCTATGACGGCTGGGCGCCGAATTACATGTTCTACTGTCGCCAACGGCCACAACTCGATCGGCCGTTTCTACGAAACCTTTGGGAATAGCGTGCGCCGACACGCTCGACCGCACCGTCGGAGCCCAAGCGCAACGCGACTGGTTCCGTCCAAATCCGCCGCAGCCGCGCGTCAAGTGGTCGCTTCGGAACAACATTAACATGCAGGAATCAGCGATCCTCCTGGCGATGAATTTCGTTTCGAACAACAAGGATCGATTCCTGAAGAACTTCTATTTGAAGAGCAAGCGCTCAGTCGCCAAGGCCGGTAACGAAGGCCCGGCAGCCTGGGTTATTCCCTCCGATCAAAGTCGCGTTGGTAGAGGCCGCGGACATGATGAACCTGCTGCGCCTGATGGGCGTCGAGGTTCACACGGCGGACAAAGAAATCACGGTTAAGGATCAGAAGTTTCCGGCCGGCTCGTACGTTGTGCGCATGGACCAGCCGTATTCACGCATGGCGGACATGCTGCTCGACACGCAGTATTACAACGTGAACGATCCGCAGCCCTACGATGATACCGGATGGACCCTCGGCGCTTTGCGGAATGTGAAAACGGTGCGTGTGATCGACAAGAGCGTCCTGCAAACGCCGATGACCTTGCTTAGTCGTGACGCAAGAGTAACCGGGAGTGTTTCGACTGCTTCGTCGCCGGTCGCCTATCTGGTGAATCACAACGCTGAAAACACTTTGATGACCTTACGCTTCAAGTTGAAAGATTTGAAGATCGCCGCCGCTGAGGAAGCCTTCGAAGCGGGCGGACAGAAATTCAACGCCGGATCGTTTATCATCAAGTCATCCGACAATCCGGGCGATCTGAAACAGGCACTGTCTGGTCCGGTTGCAGATTCGGGTCTCAAGGCGATCGCTGTTGATAAGCTGCCGGAAGTCAAAACGCATATGCTGGCGGTCCCGCGAATCGCGATTCTGCACACCTGGACCAATACCCAAAACGACGGCTGGTTCCGGATCGAATTTGATCGGCTGCAGATTCCGTACACGTACATTTCCGATCAGGTGATTCGCAACACTCCGAACCTGCGCGAGAAATTTGACGTGATCATCTTTCCGCCCGTCGGTGGCTCTGCCCAGGCAATCGTCAGCGGAATTCCAATGCGCGGCGCTCCGATTCCGTGGAAGGGAAGCGACGTGACACCGAACATGGCGCTCAGCCCCGATCAAAGCGACGACATTCGTGGCGGCATGGGGCTGGCCGGCGTGGTTAATCTGCAGAAGTTCATCGAGGATGGCGGCCTCTTCATTCCGATCACTAACTGTGCGCGGCTTCCCGTCGACTACGGGATCACCAGCGGCGTCGCCATTCAGCAACCGCGGCAGCTCCAGGCACGAGGCTCTGTTTACGATGCGACCTTCGCCGATCGGCGGAGTCCGATTGCTTACGGATACGCGGAAAGCCTGCCGATCTACTTCAACCAGGCACCCTTATTTCAGGTAGCCGCCGGGGGCGGTGGCGGCGGCTTTGGTGGCGGCGGCGGTGAAGGTGGCGGGGGCGGCGCCAGCTGGTCGCGCCTCAGGTCGCGGAACCTTAACGGATCCCGACATCGTTCAGGGAATGCCGCAGGCGGCACCTGCACCCTCGCGTCAGCCCGGCGAACAATTGACGCAGGAGCAAAGGTTGCAGCAAGGCGCGTTTTTTACACCGCCAAACATGCGACCGCGAATTGTCTTGAGGTTTGCGTCGGACGAGAAGAAGTTGCTCATCAGCGGAATGCTGGCCGGGGGCTCAGAGTTGGCGAACGCGCCGGCCGTGGTTGACGTGCCAGTAGGCAATGGCCACGTCGTTATGTTTGCTAACAACCCAATGTGGCGCCACCAAACGCAGGGGAGTTTCTTCCTGATCTTCAATGCGGCGTTGAATTATGACAACCTAAACGTGGGCAGGGACAGGCCGGCTGGTCAAAGACCCGCCGGATCTCGCAGCGAAGACGATCAATAGGGCAAGAACTGGTGCCCCCGGCAGGACTCGAACCTGCGACCCTCTGCTTAGAAGGCAGATGCTCTATCCACTGAGCTACGGGAGCGTGGCCTTGTTTTGCGGCGATGTTAGCATGGCCTAAAGATCGCTCCAAAAGCTCAGGTCAAAAATAAAAGGCTGCCGGACTATCCAGCAGCCTTGTTCTTTAAAAGGAACAATCAGCTTACGCGGCGCGAGTAATTTCGGCTGCCTCCGCATATACGCGGCGTCCGTTGAGAGCATCATCAATGATCTCTCTCACCGCAGAAATGTCCGGGTTCACATCCATCCGGTCGCATGCTGCGAGGTGGCGAATTATGCCCTCGGTAGCGATTTCGCTCGCGGTGCCCGTCAGTTTCGAAAACCGTCTTGCTTGAATGTGATCAATTCTCTGAAGCCGCTCAGCCAGCGGCAGGCCTTTGTAAAGATTCACGATTTGGTCAGTCTCCTTATTAACTAAATCAATTTCGTATCTTCGTTTGCGTTACACAACTATAGATGCACTCCGTAGCCCACCAGGATGCAAACTCCTTGCGCTTTTGGGCCAATTCGCACAGTACGAGCCCAAGAGATGGGGTATAGATAGCCTGAACTGTACCAGCAGAACGGGAGACTATAGCACACGTCAGCCAAAATCAAAATTATTTTATGTCACGTTTTTGTGTGGGCGGATTTGTATAGAGTGAGGGAAGAGACGGATAAACCAAAGCGCCGGCGAAGCCGAGTCCTAAGGACACTTCACCGACGCTCCGAAACCATCGCGCAAAACAGATTTCCAACGAAAAACCGGGCTATTTCCGCGGGAGAACCGAATCCTTCATAGCCTTGCCGACGCGGAATTTCAACGTCGTTTTTGCCGGAATCTGAATCGTTTCACCCGTTGCCGGATTCCGGCCTTCGCGGGCTTTTCTTTCGGATCTAACGAGTTTGCCGAAACCGGGGAGTACGAACTCGCCGTTTGTTTTGACCTCGCTAGTCGCCAAGTTTGCAATGTCTTCAAATAACTGTTTGACCTGGGCGCGCTTCATACCCGTCCGCTCTGCAAAGTGGTTAATCACGTCGGACTGGGTCATCCGCTTCTTGCCCGCTGCCGTACTGGTCGCCATGTGTGGTGATGCTACCTCCAAGAATTCAACGAAATGGGAAAACTAAACTTGCCAGATATACCACAGACAAAGCATAAAGTCTGCTTAAATCCGAACTTTTTCGGCCATTTCGCCGAAAATTTTTCAGTTTGGGTGAGGGAACCGGAGTTCAAGTCCTACTTAAAGGGGTCTCGCTGGTGCTTTCACGGATGGGCCAGCCAAGTTCTCAAAAGAAAGGGGAGTATTAGGAAGTGGTCGGGGCGAGAGGATTCGAACCTCCGACCTCTCGGTCCCAAACCGAGCGCACTACCAGGCTGTGCTACGCCCCGTCTTTGTTCGCGCTTGCGTGGAAAGACCCGCCATTCTAGCCAGCGTCTTACTGAGTGGTCAAGCTGCGCAGAAATTCGACCGCGGCAGCCAGCGCCTGTGCCCGGTGGCTAATCCGGTTCTTTACTTCAATTTCCAGCTCAGCGAACGTCCGATCGAATCCGTTTGGTATGAATACAGGATCATAGCCGAAACCGTTTGTTCCCCGGGAGCGTTTGCGATCCGGCCATGGCACGCTCCGGTTGAAACGTTAACGACTGCGCCGAACTCGTCCGCGATTGCTATGACGGATACGAACCGTGCCGCCCGGTCACTTTCCGGCACATGCGGAGTTCGGCCAGCAGCTTGGTCGTTCGATCGGCGTCGGAGGCGCCTTCGTGCGCATAACGGGCGGAGAAAACACCAGGCGCACCTTTCAAATGGTCAACCTCCAGGCCGGAATCGTCCGCCAAGGTCAGCAGTCCGGTCTGCGTTGCGTAGCCGGCAGCCTTGAGAGAAGCGTTTTCGATGAAGGTTTCACCCGTTTCTGGTATTGGTTGAATGCAAGGCGAGCCCCGCAGGTCTGAAATCACAAAGGGCAGCTTCTCGACCAGTTGGCGGAGCTCTTGAAGCTTGCCCAGGTTAAAGTTGCGATCAAGAGATTCCGTTGCTTCACTTGTAACCTTGTGGGAAAAGTTGTGCGGCAAGCGAACCGCCAAGCCCAAACGAAGAACGAGCGGTCCATTCAATACTCGACTCCTTCAACACAGTTGCACTGAGGCGAGTGGCAGACGTTTGGCGGCCTGGTCGATCTCAGGTCCGGTGGTGGCAAAAGCAGAGCGCTGTTGAGGTGCAAAAGAATCGATAAATGAAATTGCTGCGCGCTCGTCCTTTGTGAACGTCAGGGCAGTCATCGGCAACGATACATCCACGTGGCTTTGCGATTTGCGAAATGCGTCGGTCGTCGACAGCGATGAACCTGCCGACTTCGTTAACAAACAACGGCGAACCAGGTCGGAAGGACCGATCAGGAAGTAGTTGTTCACGAACGCGACCGCCCAATTATCCGTTGACGAGAGAAGCAGGTCGGCCTCGCCCAGCTTTTCGCTCTTCGGATTCTGGCCCAGGCGGCGCATCGCAAGGTTACGCAGGGCTTGCCGATCGAAGGACTCGGCGACCAGAACCGAAGGCGAATTCTCATCAATCCTAATCGTTTGGAGGCGCGTCCCAATCGCCCGCGCGAAAGTGTCAGGGTCATCTATCCCATAGGATCTGAGAAGACTCTTCAACATTGGACGAGCTGCGATCGAGCCAATCAAGTCTGGCGTGCGAGGAAATCGCTGCGTTCAACTCAGTCCAGAAGCTCGCGCTATCGTGTAGTTGATACAAAGAAACGGAGTGGACGTCTGCGGGAACAAATTCAGGTTGGTGAGATCCGGGCCGCGGTCCGGAATAAAGCTGGGGCGCAGTTTATTAGTCACACCGTCCGCCAGCCCTACTGAACATCGATCCTCAACCATTCCATCCCGGAAGCTTGCTGACCACCCAGCGTTCTTAACTATTCCGCCAAAGGTGTCGGCGAAAATGCGGGCACCCGTTATCGCATCGGCCGACGAGTCACTTCGATAAAGAGCGTAAGCTTGCAACAAAGACTTAATCCCGCTCTGAGATACAAAGCCGAAGACCGCCGCGCTGGAGGATTGGGTCCGGTCGCGCACGTCCCTAAACTCTGCGACGTCACGAAGCGAAGGGCTTCCCATGCGCGCCTCGAATCGACTGCAAAACCGAGGTCTCGTCATTTCCACAATCACGGCAGTGTCCAGAAAAGCAAAAACGATCTGGTGGGTTCCGTCAGCAGAGGTCCACTCCTCAAATTCGAGACTCTCAATAGTCTTCTTGACGAAAACCGGATGCTCATAGATCCGTCGTGCCAGGTCTTCGAGATGACGTTCGACCGCCGCTCGCATGCGCCTCTGAGAGGTGTGCGTCTCGACAATGAAGGTGGTAAGTGGTTTGATCGTCAGGGTGTTGCCCGCCTGGCTTCCCTCGGCCCCGGAAAACACCACGGCAACTTGAGAACGAGCGAAAAGAACGGCGTCAATCGATCCGATTCCCGTCCACCGCGCCAGTGAAATCCACCAACGGTTAGGCGAAACCCTTGAAGGTGCACCAATCGGTGTGGCCGAACGCCTGCCAGGCATTGGTCTCCTCAATTCCCGTAACTACTGTGCTTAGGTTGTTGGCCTCGACAAAGGCCAGACTGTCCTTTGGGGCGTATTGAGACATGTCCGTCTGCTGCGGGACGGTTCCAATAGATCCAGGCAACCGAGAGCCCGAACAGCAAAGCAACGAGGACGATTGCGGCGCGACGACGGTTAATCAATGAGGCATCGTAAACGTTGGCTCGACCATAACAGCAAATCGCGTTTCGAGCAATACCCGACGCGAAAAGTCACCAAATTCACTGGGAGAGATTAGCGCTACTCTGAAGGCGATCCATCTGTCAAACAGACCGATGTTCAACAAAAGAAAATCATGTTGACAACATTTTGACAGTATTGTAAGCTTGAGGATGGCCGTGGTGGCTCAGACCTTTTACCTTATGGGCGTCAGTTCTTTCGCCTGTCGCTGAGCGCGACACACCCGCCGAAATAATTGCCCTGCCTTTCACCGAAATCGAGCCTTTCAAAAGAACAGAGTTTGGAAAACCCCATGATGAAGAATGCAAGTTATTCCCGCCGGATTACATTTGTGCGTCCCGGCTTGGCTCGCGCGCGACGCGCGCGGGCTCGCATACGGCGGCAGCGCCTTTTGATGTTCAAAATAGCCAGGAGCAATTGATGATGTGGAAACGTACCAACAAGTCCATGGTCGGTGTTGACATCGGCTCGAAGCAGCGTCAAGGCAGTCGAGCTGCAAGGCAAGAATGGCGACTTTCAGCTGGTTAGCCTCGGATATGAGAGTCTGCAGCCGGACTCGGTTGTCGACGGACAAATTATGGAGTTGAACTCCGTATCGAACGCGATCGGAAGCATCTTCAACGAGCATAAGATCAAGACGACGAAGGTCGCCGCGGGCGTCAATGGCCATTCGGTGATCGTCAAAAATATCGTGCTGCCGCAAATGAGTCAGGAAGAGCTTCAGGAATCCTTCGCGTGGCACGCCGAAGAGCACATACCCTTCGACATTTCTGATGTGAATCTCGATTATCACGTGACCGACAGCACAGAGGATGCGATTCACGTTTTGATGGCGGCTTGCAAGCGCGACAAGGTTGCGAACCTGAAGCAGGCGATCCAGCTAGCCGGTAAACAGCCAGCGGTGATCGATGTTGATGCTTTTGCCCTCCAGAATTGTTACGAACTGAATTATGACCCGCAGCCCGCCGAAGTTGTTGCCTTGCTCAACATTGGAGCATCAACGACCAACATCAACATATTGAATGGCAACCGGTCGGTATTCACTCGCGACGCTTCTTTTGGCGGCAATCAGTACACCTCGCTGCTTGCAGAAAGAACTTGGGCTTGACGTTTGAACAAGCCGAACAGGTAAAGCGTGGGATGCCATTGCCGGACGGCAGTGAAAACGTAGAGACCGCGCCCATTCTGGAGACGGTTTCAGACATACTCGCTCTTGAGATCCAGAAGACGATGGATTTCTATCGCGCTACCGTAGAGGACAACAGTTCAGCGGTCGAGAAAATCCTGGTGTCCGGCGGCGGTTCAAAACTGAATGGCCTGATTGAGTTTCTTTCGAAACAGTTTGAGATCCCCGTCGAGATCTTCGATCCGTTCAAGAAAATTAAGATCGATTCTCGCGGTTTCGATCCGGAATACATGCGCGAAATCGTTCCCGAGATGGCAATCAGCAGTCGGATTAGCGCTGAGAGGAGTTGACGCGCGGTGATCAAAATAAATCTTCTAGAATCGATAACTGATCGGCCGGCAACGGTAGCGTTTGTCGAGGACAAGGTGTCGAGCACGCGCACGCAGACCTTCCTGTTGGCGACTGACTGTGCTCGCGCTTCTGGTTCTGGGCATTGGGTACGATTACGTTAGTGCAAACGCTCAGCATCTGGCAGCCACCAAGGAACTCGCAAAACAGCGGGCCATCAACGAACAAATGAACGCGGTCAAACGCGAAGCAGGCAGACTTAGAGAAGAAGATGGCCGACATCAACTTCCGCATCGACGCTATTCAGAAGCTCCGCGGATCCCAGCAGGGGCCAGGCGCTGTGTTAGCGGACATCAAAGCCCGTTTCGATAGCGTGCCCGGACTTTATCTGAAGAGCGTTGAGCAGAAAGAAGGCGAGCTGACCATAAAAGGCGAGTCTCCCAACGAAGCATGCTGTGACGCGCTTTGGACAGAGTATGGAGTTCTCTGGCGGAATGTTTAGCAATCTAAACATTGAGACGCTACGGGAGACTGCCCTCAGGTTACGCGCGCCCCGCCAGTCATTACCAAGGTCGGAGGCAAAGAGGAACCCGTGAACTCCGACGTTTAAGCCACAGAAGGACGTACCGGAAGTCGTAAGCTTTACCATCAAGTGCAATTACTCCTCCGGTAAGTCACCGCAGACCTCTTCCAATCCGCCGGCAGGCGCAAACCCGACCGCTAATGTGGCTGCCCGTAATTGAACCTCAACGAAAATCCAGCGATAGGAAAAACTATGAAGATCGGAAATATGAACAGCCTTCCCTGGTACTTGCGACTGGCCATTTTTTCAGTGGTCGCCCTGGTGGTTTACGGAGCCTTCTGGTACTTCGTCACCAGGAGTACACGTAAAGACACAAAGTCGCTAAACGATCAAATCAGCTATGCTGCAAAAGGCGAATGCCGAGGCGCAGATTGCCTCGCAGCGACTCAGCGAATTCCGGGCCGCTTACAAGAATAAGCAGGAAGAGCTGGAAGAGCTAAAGGCCTTGTTGCCTGAGCAGCGCGAATTGACAAAGGTCCTGGAAGGCATTCAGGAACGCGCTCGTGCCACTGGTCTCTCGGTGAGAAGATTTACGCCGAAGGATGATCTGCAGCAGGATTTTTATAGCGGCAAGAAGATTGACGTCGCCGTGCAGAGTTCATTTGCCGGCTTGCGATCGTTCTTCGACCAAATGGCGCATTATCAACGCATAGTCTCGATCAGTAACTTCGAGATCAAGCAGTTGGAGAATCAGGCTCCCACAAAGACTGTTGAGGCCCGCTTTGATCTGACGGCGTATTACGCGTCGAGCGAGAATTTGCAAGAAGCAGGGTGGAAACCAGCCCAAGCCAAACCCGGCATCGAGCCCTGCCAGTCCCGCAACTACAAACACTCAGGCACTCCAGCAGGCTGCAGCGCCGAACCCTAGAAACTAGACGGCAAACCCTTGATCCAGGAAACACGATGATGGAATACAAAAAAGTAATTCGATTCGGACTTAGTGCGGCGTTGACGCTTTCGGCGGTGAGTGTCGCGGCAATCAATGTCGCAGCACAGGACAAAGCCGAGGTCAAAGCCGTCAACGAAAAATCCTCCGGCCGTGATCCCTTTAAGAAGTATCAACTGCCACCGAGTCAAGACTCGAAAGGCATTGGCAACCAAGTTAGAGCCGCCATTTATTGAAGTGCGCATCGAACGTTATCGCGCAACAGAAGGCGGCTGCCGCCAGTGCTCACGTCGCTGCGCCAAAGCCAACGACAGCATTGTTACTGAGTGAAGTTCAAGTCACCGGCATCTTTCGCACTCCACGTGGTTGGTCAGCGATGGTGGAGGCGACTCCCACTTTCTCCCAAGCTCACGTACGTGGTTTATCCTGGCGAATCATTTCTTCGACGGCCAATTGGTGGCTATTGAGGAAGGCCGTCTGGTGTTTCGCCGTGACATTGTTTGGACCGATGGACGCAAAGAGAGCATCTGTTGAGATAAAGCCTTTGCGCGTTCCGAGTCGCAGTCGAAGCGATGACCACAGCGAAGTCCTCTCCGGCCGACGCTGCAGCTACAGCGTCCGCAAAGCCGGCAACTCCGGAAAAGCAATAGAAAAGATTTGTGGGCCGTACGCCATCGTTTTCGTGATGGAACTGCCGAACCCTGAACGAACCCTTTCGTTCTCTTTTGACAACAGGCTGAACTGCTGCGTGGTGCGGTCGCGTTCTAAATGTCTCGTAAGGCATTTCGAGCAAGCGCGTGGCGGTGGTCCAGCTAGTCCCTGAGGAGGGAATAATGCCTAAGCACTTTAAGAATGTCGCCGTCAGAACCTGCGCCCTCGCGTGCGTCGCCGGCTTGTCACTCAACAGTTTCGCGTTCGCGATAGCGGCCTCCAGCCAAAACCACGCGGAAGTCGTCGAGCGCTGCTCGCACGACGATGCCGGCTCAACCGGATCCTTCACCAACCCCTGTGGCGTCAAATCGCGGCGAACACGCCGGCAAAAGACAATATGACGCACGCAGGGGAATGAGGGCCGCCGTTACGGTCAGCTAGGATTCGTCGGCGAGCCGATCAATTTGAATGTCGTCAACGCCGACGTGCGCGACATCCTGAACTACATCACGGAACAGTACGGCATCAACTTCGTCATCGATAAGTTCGGTGGCATCGGTGCCGGTAACGGTGAACGTACAGGACGTGCCGTGGAATTACGCGTTGGACGCGATTCTGCGCGCGAACGAGTTGGGTGTCGAGGTTAACGGAAATATTTTGCGCGTGGCGGCGAGTTCGAGATGTTGGCCAAAGAAGCTGAGAATGCAGCGAGTTATAAAGGACGCGCAGCTTGGCAATGCTCCTCTGGTGACTGAGTTCATTCGCCTGAATTATGCGCGCGCTGCGGGTACATTGGCCCAGGCGGCGGGATCAACCGAGCGCCTTTGCCGGTGGCTCGACAAACATGAGCTTCAGCGGCGGCTCCGGTGGTGACTATCACAGGTCGGCGGCAGCGATCAGGGTCTGCTGCCGATCATCAAGCGACGTCTGTCGCGCCTCGGCTCAGTCGAAGTTGAGGGTCGCAGCAATACGCTGATCATCACGGATGTGAAAGAGAATATCGACGCGATTCGGCAGTTGGTAGCGATTCTCGATCAGCCGGAACCGCAGGTGGAAATCGAAACTCGAATCGTCATCGCTCAGCGCAACTTCAGCCGCGACCTCGGCGCTCAGTTATCTCTGGGCGTGGCAGGTCTGAATCGCGGTAGCCTGGCCAACATCTCGTCGCTGCCCGCGAGCGGACTCGAGCGGCGGTATCAGGCGGCAGTGGTGCGGTGGTAGCGGAGGCGGCGCTCAGGCCCAACCTTGAACTCGGGTCCCAATCCCTTCAGCGTGTTCGGCGGCTTAGCCAATACGGCGATGCCACTGAATAACCTTCGCGGCGGCTGCGGCCAACACCGTTATCGGTCTTGACGACCGGCTTGATTGGCACCGCTCAGATCAGCTTGCTGGTTAGTGCGGCTGAGAATCGCGGCGAAGTCAAGACTGTTGCTACTCCGCGAATCACTGCTTTGAACAACCGACCGGCCCAGATCGAAAGCGGATCGCAGATTCCGGTCCAGACGACGCAAGCCGCCGGCGGTACCGCGGTTGTTACGACGACGTTCGTGTCGGTCCCGCTTCGTCTTTCAATCACTCCGCAAATCACCGACGCGGGCACCGTTGTGTTGCGCGTCACGATTGAAAACAACACCGTCAACACCGGCATCGCCGTAGGTGGCGTTCCGGGCATCGACACTCAGCGCATGCAGTCTGAAGTGTTGGTTCCGGATGGTGGTACGACCGTCATGGGCGGTGTGCTGGCCGACCAGGAAGCAACTGCAGCGACAGCGCACGCCTGGCGTGGCGAGCATCCCGATCATCGGCAACCTCTTCAAACGTAAACTCGTGACGAAGGATTCGACTGAAATCCTGTTCTTCATCACGCCGCATATTTATCGTCCGGATTACTTTGGCCGTCCGACTTCGACGACGCCGTCTGCCGGTCCGCGCACGACCAGCGTGCCGCAGCCGGTACCGCTTGGCAATCCGCAGACCAACACGCCGACGCCGAATGAGTGTGCAACAGCCTGAGAAGTCTCCGGCCACCGACTAGTCCGCAGCCCAACGTTCTGGGTGCGCCGACCCAGCCGGCTCAACCTGCCAGGTGGAACTGCCTGGCCTGGAGCAGTCAGCGGCGCAACGGCCCAACTAGACATGGCAACAAGTTTCGCTTGATTCATGTGGCGCAAGTTGCTAACTTGCGCCACATCGCATTTGAAGTCTGAGAGATCGGTGATGTTCAAGGAAACACTTCAAACCATCGTAGAGAACACGGACTGGCGGCCTCGGCGCCTTGATTATGGGCACCGATGGCTTATCGGTGGAAAAGTTTTTACCGAAGAAGGTTCAGCCGCGAATTTGGACGTGGCCGCCGCTGAATTGACGTCACTGATACGCAGCGCCAGCCGCTCCGGAAACGATCTGAATCTCGGCGAGTTGCGCGAACTGGTCGTCGCTCACGACAAAGTCACCTTCGTCATGCGCTTTTTCAGTAAGAGACTATTTCGCGGTCCTGGCCCTTTCGCCCGAGGGAACATCGGCCGCGGGCGCTATGAGCTGAGAAAAGCAGAGCTCATGCTGGCTAAAGAATTCACCGTCTGATTACTTTCCAAAGCCAGACTAGCAGGGCCAACCATCCGGTAATCGCCCGCCCTGCATTCAAGAATCATGACTCAACTTCGAGGAATTCTCGTTTACGTCACTGTTACGTCTGATCTGCACCTCTGACGCAGCTGCCACTGCCGTCAACGCTCCAGGCTAAGGTTGACGGAAGTATCCATCAGGCAACACTCTCGTCGTCAGCAATACCAATCAGATCAGTTCCGTATTCGGTTGAAATCAATTGCGCCACCTGAAAACCGGCCAGCCTTTCAGCGACACGGCTCAGCGAACATCTCAAGGCCCTGGTGTTTGACCAGACGGTCACCAGTCGAATTACTCGCATCTGGCCGATGGCTATCTCGATGCCAGAGTGATTCTCAACGGAATCGACATTGGATCGCAGATGCTGCGCGACGGTGTCGCCTGGTACGATCACGCATCCGACTACGATCTAAGCCGAAAGCGATCGCGATCTTTACGCACAAGTGCGAGCAGAGCTGCACGAGCCGAAAGGCGAGGGCTTTGGCACGACGAGTCGCCGGTGGCTCCATGGGAGTATCGCCGAATTCAACAAGAGAAAATAGCAACGAAATCTCGACAGGTGGACCAAGTTTGCGGCTAGCGAATCCGAGTCCCAAGAGAGCCTCTTTGTCCACCGCTGACCTGATGGGCGATTTTACGAGCGGCTCGCTTTCATCGAACGTGTTTCCCGGTCTCAAGCCGATTGTGCAAAACGGATCTGCCGATAGGTGGACCAGCTTCGAATCCCCATATTCGCACTTCTCAGTAATGATTCCGAGTAATGGTGCTGGAAGGATCTATAGTGACGTCGGACGCGAACGGTCAATCGGTTGCGCTGGATGTTCTTAAAGCCCTCGGCGAACATGCTCACTTAATGGTCATTGCGGCCAGGGGCCGGATACGAATCTCAAAGACTCAGCCTTTATCGACAAGTCCATTCACGAGTTCATTGCTAGTGTCAATCAGGAAAAGGTTCAGCGCGGGCGTGCGGCAAGCGAAATGCTTTCCTTGAAGCCGGTCCGAGATCTCAAACTAGCCAACTGTTATGGGCGGCAATATGAGACTCCAAAACGAGTGGTTCTCCGGCACGGCACGGGTATTCACCAGGCACGTGGGCGGCGACCGGCAGCTTTTTGCCTTGTTAGCACTGACCCGACCCGGCGGTGAAGAGATCGCGACCCAGTTCTTGAACTCCTTCAAGATCTCCGATTAAGGAAAGAGTCTCTTAGAACCTGGGTTACGTTCGTCTCGCATCATCCTATCGCCATTTTTCAAAAACAATTTGTACAATCTCGTTCCGCCTGGGCGCAGCGCTGTCGAGGCTCTGCGCGTCGAAACCAGATAATTGTCAGGACTTCTTAATCAGGAACGTCTAAACAGCGCCGGGAGTTGTACATTATGAGACTTAAGTCCTTATCTGCTCGGACAGTATTGCTGCTTGCGATTCTCATTAACATGCTGGCCGTTACTGTTGATGCGCAGTCAGGCCGCAGCTGGATGAACGGTTTTGTTTTTGCTGATTCAGATACGAACGGTCTTGTCGGCGCTAAATGTGGAACTGACCGGAGATCAGACACAACGCTCGTCTGAAGTCCGTTCACCTGAGCACCAAGGCTGAGGGTGACGGCAAGTATTCACTCAAAGACATCCCTATGGCGATTACACGTTTCGCGTGACGGCCGATGGATACGAACCGTACGAGATCAGGCTTTACATCGGCTCGGATATGTTGACCGAGTTACACGCAAGGCTGAGACGAAGAAATAATGGTTCGAATGCTGGTTCGCGAAGCGCCACGGAATTGTCGGCGCCTAACCGAAGCGCGCGCAGCGAGTTGGCGAATACTCATTTCATCCCGTTCCCGGCGGCATCTTCACACCAGGCATCAGGCGCAAAATGATTCTTTGCCTGGCGAGCTACACGCTTGGGATTGATCTGCGGGTTGAACACAGTGCGCGGGTTCGGAATCATCGCTCGAAAGAAACGCGGCTTCGCGGGTGTTGAGATTCGCGACGGGTTTGTGAAAGTAGTACTGCGAACCTGCTTCGGCGCCGTAGATGCCGTCACCCCACTCAATCACATTCAAATAGATTTCGAGAATTCCTTCGCTTCGACAGATTGCGCTCCATGAAGTAGGTAATAATCGCTTCCTGACCTTTGCGGAAGAACGAACGCTCGCTCGATAGATATAGATTCTTCGCTAATTGTTGCGAGATCGTTGACGCGCCACGCTTGAAATCCGGCAGGTTAGGCAGCCACGAGTCGTTTTCGCCCTCTTGTTTCGCTTCTTTATCGGCTTCCTTTTGTGCCTGTTCCCAGGCCTTCTGAATAGCTTCGTAATCAAAGCCGTGATGAGTCGCAAAGTTTGAGTCTTCACCGGCCAGCACGGCGCGCTGAAGCTGAGGCGAAATCTTTTCCAAAGGAACCCAGATTTGGACCCGCTTTGGTTGGGCGCCGTTGCGTTCAGCCTCACGAATGCGGGTTTCAATCATCGAAGTGGTGGCCGGATTTTGATCGCGCAGCTCCGCAGCTCGGGGCAGCATCACGGCCTCAAAGAGGAGACCTCCCAGGGACAGGCCGAGCAGCGCGTAGCAAACGTATCGAATAATTCGAAGCACGAGGATAGGTTACGGGCAAAAGCCGCAGGGGTAAAGGGAAGGGAAAAGGACGTGCCGGACACGTCTGAGAGGCCGCGCGCGCTGAAAATATCGCCGCCCTTCGTCGTTTTAATGATCTGTTACTGGAACCTGAGGCTGGAAAACTATGTTCAGACGTACCGAACGTGTTATTGGTCATCGGCTTAATCTTGCTCGCTATGCGCCCTGTCAGTCCGCGGCCAATCGCCCGATCCGGGCCGTAAGCCACCGGTCTTGCGTTCGACGGACACGAATCCGACAAATCAGGAGCAATCACAGACCCCGGTGGGCCGGCCGGCAGGTCCGGCGATGCTGATCACTGTGCCCGCTATTGTAATGGACCGCAACGGCCGGTACATCGGGAACCTACGCAAGGAAGACTTCACTATTTATGAGAATGGTGTAGAGCAGAATCTCTCCTACTTTATGTCGATAGAGAAGCCGTTCACGGTCGCTTTGATGCTCGACACGAGCGGTTCGACAGGGTATCAACTGGATCAAATTCGGGCAGCCGCGAAACACCTTTGTGAGCCGTTTGCGCCTAAACGATCGCATGATGGCAGTTACGTTCGATGGAAAAATAAACCTGCTCAGTGATGTCGCCGATGTGCGAACTATTCGTCAAAGCAAATTGCACGTTCCGGCGGTCACTGACGGGACGGTACTTTACGATGCGGTTGCTTTTACCCTCAGAAAGATGGCTCAAGTTCCGGGACGCAAAGCGATTGTTCTGATGACCGACGGGGTCGATCAAAACAGTGTCGCTACTTTGCAGAGCACCGTCGCTGAAATCGCTGAACAGGACGTTCTAATCTACACCGTGCAATACAACACGCTGCCTCAACTTCGGCAGCGGTTAAGCTCGATCAAAAACGAAAAGGCACGACGTAAAGTCGAGCAGAGATTGCTCAAAGAGTATGCCGTGAGCGAGCCTTACCTCCGCGCCTTAGCTGAGAAGACGGGCGGCCGCTTTTACAAAGCCGACGACCTGGGACAACTCGTCCCGGCGTTTGAAGCAATAACTGCTGAACTCGGGGTGCAGTACAGTCTGGGGTACTATCCCAAAGAGAATTCGTCGCCGGGTGCAGAACGATCAATCAAGGTTCGGGTACGGTATCCAAATCTGGTGGTCCACGCGCGCGATAGTTATTCGACCACGCCAACGATTGCCCGGAAAGACTAGTTCCAGATGCACGCATACGGCACTGAGCCAGCTATGGTCAACTGGTACTGAATCAAGCTACCCATCTTCACGAGTTTAGCGCCGGCGTTGTCGAGGATCGAGATACTCGCGCAGTCCATCGCCTATGAAGTTGAATGCCAGGACGGTCAAAGCAATGGCCAGGCCCGGAAAGATCAAGGCGTGTGGTGCGGCTTGCAGCGTGGAAAGGTCGCGCGCTTCTTCAATCATCACGCCCCACGAAGGCGCAGGTGGCGGAACTCCGAGACCGAGAAACGAGAGTGACGGCTTCAGACAAAACCGCTCCGGCCATTCCCAAACTCGCCTGCACGATCAAGGGCTGTATCGCATTCGGCAAAATGTGAACGAACAGAATTCGAAAATCGCCGGCACCCAGCGCGCGGGCCGCCTGCACAAAATCATATTCGCGCACCTTCAGCACCTGAGCGCGAATCAGACGCGCGTATCCAACCCAGCCAATGATACAGAGGGCAAAGATCAGTTTGTTGAGACCTGCGCCCAGAAAACGCAACCAGGGCTATCGCCAGCAGCAATCCCGGAAAGGCAAGAAACACATTGAACAGATATCCCGAAAGGATGGAATCAACCCAGCCGCTGTAATAGCCGGCGACGGCGCCGATGAGCGTGCCGATAAAAGCTGAAACGGCCACCACCACGACTCCAACCTCGAGCGAGATACGCGCGCCAAACACCACGCGCGAAAAGATGTCGCGCCCGGTCGAGTCGGTGCCGAACCAATGAGCTGCCGAGGGCGGCATGTAACGCATCGCCAGATTTGTGGCGCCGACGTCGTAGTGAGCGATCCAGGGCGCGAAGATCGCTACCAGGACGAAGACTACGACGATCACAATTCCGATAATGGCGAGACGATTCATGATTGAGCTAAGGGCTAAAGCGCCAGAGGTCTCTCCACAGCTAAGCCGTTCTACGAAACGCGAATCCTCGGATCGAGCCGGCGATACAACATATCAGTCAGCACATTGGCGACGATGTAAGTTGTGCTGATTGCCAAAACGCAGCCCTGGACGATGCGGTAATCGCGCTTGCCGATGCCGTCCTCGACCAATAGCAAGCCCAAGCCTGGCCATCCAAAAATCTTTTCGGTAATGATTGCGCCCGCGAGCAGGACACCGAGTTGCAAACCAAGCACGGTAACTACTGGAATCAGTCCATTCTTCAGCACGTGTTTGTAGACTACTGCGCGTTCGCTCAAACCTTTCGCGCGGGCGGTGCGGACGTATCCCTCGCCCAATTCTTCAATCACCGACGACCGCACCATTCTGGTTAGAATTGCCGATAACGCGGCGCCAAGGGTGATCGCTGGCAGAATGAGGCTCTGCAATCCTTCACGACCGTAGGCCGGCAGCCACTTAAGCTTCACGGCGAAGATATAGACCATCATCGGCCCAATCACGAATCCGGGCAGACTAATTCCGATGAGCGCGATCACCGACAGAGAATTGTCCAACAAGGTGCCGCGATTCTTTGCCAGCGACCACGCCCGATCGGGACTGGCGATCGCAATCGCGATCAGCATCGCAGCAACGGCCAGTTCGATTGTGGCTGGATAGCGTTCGAAGATTAACTGAATGACCGGCTGTTCGGTGCTGAAAGGATTTGCCGAGGTCGCCGTGCAGCAGCGCGATCCAGTAGTCGTCGTAACGATTATTGAGACCGTACCAGCGAAAGTGATGCTGGCCGTTTGCATCTTCAGGAAAACCAAAAAGAAAGCTGGCCGATCGAGGCCGTGTTTAACCCGGAATTGAGCCAGCTGTTCAGGTGTTGCCTGCTCTCCCAGCACCGCCGCCGCCGGATCGCCGGGCACAAGTTCGATTAGAAGAGTGACCAGCGAGACTACCGTCCAGACGACAAGGATCAGAAAGCCGATCCGGCGCAGCAATCCAAACAGTTTGTGCTTCATCCCTGGGCGCGTGGAACTGTAGCGGTTTTCTCGCGACGGCGGATGATATCAGATTGGCGGGCTTGGGGATATGCTCTGAAGGACAAAAAGAAAAACGTAGTCGGGATCCGCTTTCGCCAACCAAGTCCAGCCCCGACAACCGAACCCAATCAGCTAGGCGAACCCCGAAGTCTACGTTGCTTGATTGCTGCCGTTTGGCGGCAATCAATGCCTGCAACGCAAGAAAGATTAGTCTCGCGCTCCAAGCGAACTCGAGGCGCACAAGATCCGATCTTGCGCTACGCGCGGCGACCTGTGTGCAGGGCTGCAATGCCGCCGCTCAAATTTTCAAACTCAACCTCTTCAAATCCTGCTGCACGAATCATGCCAACCAGAGTTTCCTGATTCGGAAACTTCCCAATCGACTTTGGCAAGTATTCATAAGCGCTTCGCGAACCGCTGAACCATCCGCCGATTGATGGCAGCAACCGTGAGTAGTAAATTCGTACAAATTCACGAATGCCCGGTACAGTCGGTTGCGAAAATTCGAGAATCGCCAGCACGCCTTTGGGCTTGAGAACTCGTTTCAGTTCTACCAGGCCTGCTTCGACGCTCGACAGGTTTCGCAGCGCGAAGGCCAGTCGTGACGCAATCGAAAGAGCAATCCGCGAACGGCAATCTCAAGGCATCGCCTTCAATAAAGCGAAGCTGAGGCGCTTTCTTCTTTGCCAGCTCGAGCATTGGCCGGCAAAAATCTATTCCCACTACCGGGAGCAGCAGTTTTTTCAAAGATCTCGATGCTTAAATCTCCGGTGCCGCAACCAACATCGAGCACCTGAGCATCCGGCGCCAACATTGGCGCTATTTTCTTCACTACCCGTCGTCGCCATCTGACGTCGACGTTCGCGGACAGCAAATGATTCAGCAGATCGTACCGCGGAGAAATTCTCGCGAACATTTCGCGAACCCGCCGAGCGTGGTCTTCCGCGGAGTTTTTCTGTCCGGAATCAGTTAAGCCCATGAGCCTGGGAAAATGGTTGCAAGCCGCTTGCGAAACCTTTGTGAATCAAGGCTTCTTCACCGGCGGTTGAGGAGCGGTTGTAGTTTTAACGTCTGGTTTAACGTCTGGTTTGGTATTAGGTAATTCAATGTTATTGAGGTTGGATTTCAGTTGCTCAGTGTCACCCACGACGATCCTGGCTTGGGCGGTGTCCTTAAATAATCGCGTGGCCACCCGTTGAATATCCGCAGTGGAGAGGCGACTAATCTCATTCGCAGGATTCGCCGTGAGCGAGGTCTTGTAAGTCTCGGAATCGAGCCACAAATCAGCTGATTGAATCCAACTCGCTGCCGCGTTTGCCGGCCTCAGCGAGCGCGGCGCCTACTGCTCGTTGCAATTCAGCGGCGCTCGGTCCCGTCTGAGCCAGAGTGTTCATCACCTCCTGCGCAGCCGTAAGAGCTTTCTGTGCGGTCGCCGCCGGCACGCGTGCCGCGAAGACAAACATGCCCGGCAGAGTGTGTGCTTCATGGCGGACACTGGTCGGACGAGAGTTCCGGCACCGCGGCCTGCCAGCGTTCACGAGCTATTTGCGACAGTACCGACGCGGCGATCGACATCGCGATCCGAACGCGACAGACCGCGCAAAGCCAGACGGACTTCCGCGTTGTTGGTTCCCGGTCTGGTTAATCAGCAGCGTACGGGCGTCGGGAGCATTTGGTTGGCGAAAAGTCTGCGGCCACGGAGCGGTCAGCCTTTTGCCAGGGTCCCAGCAGCTGGCGCAAGGCGCGCATCAGACGCGCCTTTTCAACGCCTCCGATTACAACCAGCGCCGCGTTATCGGAATGAAGAAAGCGCTCCTGGGCCAGCATGAGATCGGCTCGGTCAACTTTTGCCACACTATCAACGTCTCCTGTGCCGGCCGGCCGTACGGAAATGAACCAAAGAGTCGCGTCGCGACAGCGCGATCGGCGATTGCTGAGGTCGAAAGCGGCGTCTTTCCCCAATTGGGCCAGCCGCGCCTCGCGCAGCTTCGCTGACACTGTCGGCAGACAGGTTCAGACCTAAGATCGCGTTCCGCAGTAACTCGACGATTCGCTCCAGTTCCGAAGCCTTTCCGGAAATCGATCACCTCGATCGAGTCATAGCTGGTCGCGACGTCGAGCCGGCCTCCGAGCTCGTCTCTTACGTATTCGCGCGTCGCGGGATCAGGAAAGAACGCGTCGCCCAGCAACGCCATGGTCCCGGCCTTTCCGGCTAAATCAAACGCGGCGCCGCTGTTCAGCCGTAATTTAATGAACACGTTGGCGTCGCCCGGGCGCTGCCAATAGAGGACGGGCAGTCCATTCAAGCAACTGCTCACGGGTCGGCGGCGGCGAGGATTGGGCCGGTGAATACGAGACGAGTCCCTGCAAAAACAAGGAAACCAAGGGCCAGGAGCCAATGCTAAATAGCGGATGTTCTGGGCATGCGGGCGTCTGTGATGTCGTCTCACGTCCGTCGACGACTCTCTTCGAAATTCGCTGGGTCTGCCGTTGACGAGCCGTTTGGGATGCGAGAAAAAGAGTTTAGATGCCGCCCCTAGGCCCGTCAACCCGAAGCTATTTCACGGCATCAAAGCCCTGTCACCAGCGAGGTTTAAAGCTGCTCGACCGGTGCGAAAACGATAGTATAATTGGCAAGCGGAAAGAAACTGCTCAGATTTGGCGGATTTTTTCCGCAACTTTTTACCGATTAGTAGTAATAAACAAGTAGGAAGCCAGTTCCTACAGGATCGAGCGCTTTGATTGACGAACCAGGAAACAGACGAACGGCTGCTGGAAGATGCAGCGCACGGGAAGACGGCGGCTTTTCAGATCCTGTATGAGCGCTACCGGGATCCGATTTTTCGATTTGCATATCGAATGTTGGGTTCGGTCGAAGCAGCAGAGGACGTCGCGCATGATTGCTTCCTGGGTTTGATAAAGGAGCCCGGCCGGTTTGATTCCACCAAGGCGTCGCTGCGGACTTATCTATATGCAGCAGCGCGGAACCAGGCGGCGAAACGGTATCTGAATATTAATCGGGAATCTGGGATTGATGAGCTGCGCGAACGAACCACAGAGTGGCCGCTCATCTCGATCCCATCCGGCAAGTGCTCGACAACGAACTCGCCGGCGAAGTTCAACGAGCGATAGAGAGTTTGCCGCCGCTACAGCGCGAGGCTTTGGTTCTTTTCGAGTACGAGGATCTTTCACTGGCAGAGATTGGCGCCATCGTCGGCGCCGATGCAAACACGCGTGAAAGCGCGGTTGTTCCGGGCTCGCGACAAACTGCGCGCGAGGCTGGAGAGATATTTCCGGATTGGCCGTGAAGCTGTTACAGTGAAGCGGGCGTAAAAAGCAGTTGTTGCGCCTGCATGAGCACTTAAGGTTTTAACATGAGTAATACAGATTCGAAGTTCATGCAGGACGAGGAACTGCGAGGTCTGCTTAACAAGTGGAGCGCTCCCGATGCTCCCGGTTCTTTGGATCAGCGCGTCGCAGCTTCATATCAAGCTATGAGTAGCGAGCGCCTGAGTTCAGTACTTGATCCCCAGCGGGAGAACGAGGTAGTCAAGATGAAATTTTGCAATACATGCCAGGAAGCAATTTGCCGATCGTTTTAGTTTCTGCCCGGTTGACGGAACGCCCCTCAGTGCAGTTCCAGCCGTGACCGCCGCGCCGACAAACAACGTTGCGCCGGCTGATATTGAAACTTCTTATCCAATGTCAGAAACTGCGGAACCGGAAAAACCCGCAGTCATTCCGCCGGCGCCGATTGCTCCCGCCGGTGGTCACTCGCGCCAATTGTCCGCCGGTGGTACCGCCGCGCCAGTTGTACACCGGTGGTAACGCCACGCCAATTGTCCGCCGGTTGACGTGAAGACGCCGGTGGTTAACGCGGCCCCGATCCCCGGTTCTGAATACCGTGGCCGCAACCTCAAGTGCGGCCGCCGCTCGGCGCATGACTGATCGGTGAATATCACCTGACGATCCTGGAAGATCGCGGATTGGTTCCTCGGCTGGCAGAAGAGCTCGGCAACGTCGCTCACAACTATCAACTAACCTGGCCCGGAATTCAAACGCGATCCTTTTGGTTTTATGAAGCGTTCGATTCAGGGCTATGGAAAGATGGTGGGCGGCTCGTTCGCCAGCCGCGACATGATAGTCGCAATGGTGCTGGGCCTGGTCGGCGATGGCTGGTTCTGGTTGGATGCGATCTTCCTGCTTGATCGCAGCGGCGCTGGTGGTCCGTCGCGCAAGTCGATGATCATCGTCGCGATAATTGGCTTCTGCGGATTGCTCGGGCATCTTTGCTACCATGGTTGGGCCGCGATCGCGGCGCTGCGGTGATGGGCGCGAAGCCTTCGGATTCGCGCAACGTCCTGTCCGGCATCATCGCGAGCTTTGCGCTCTTGTTCCTGGTCGTCGGCGGCGGCGTTCTTACTGGGATCGACGTCCACCAGGCGAAAGCTGCCGAGCTGGCGAAGGAGGAAGAGCTCGAATTGACCCAGATGATCTCAGAGATTCCGAATGAGCAGCCGACGCCTGACGAAGGAACCGCGGGCATGGCCAAAGGTAATGGCGGCGGCAGCAAACCGAAGCAGGAAAAAGCCGGTGGCGGTGGCGGCGGTGGCCGTGAAGAGCAGACCCTGCATCGTTCGGAAAACTTCCGCAGGCTGATCTGCGAATCCCGCAAGTCGTAGCGCCTGGATCCGCATCCGCCGGTCATCAAGAATCCGGCGTTGCCGATGCCCGCGACGCTCGACGCCGACCCGGTTCTGTTCCCGCCGGATACTCGTGCAGCTTAACTACGGGGATCCCAAATCCAAATCTACAACTCCTTCGTCCGGTTCCGGCACCGGCAATGGTATCGGTCAGGGCACAGGCGGCGGCGTCGGCCCCGGCTCGGGTGGCGGTTATGGACCCGGCGAAGGCGGCAACACCGGCGGCGGATCGCGTCGTGAAGGCGGCGGTGGTCCGGGTGGCGGTGGTGGCGGCACCGACTATGACAAGATCTTCAGCGGTCGTGAAGTGACTTCAAAGGCACGCGTGCTTTCGAAGCCGGAGCCGACTTACACTGAAGCCGCGCGTAAGAATCAAATCACCGGCACCGTGGTGCTGCGCGCTGTCTTCTCGTCGGGCGGAAGCAGTGACGAATATCCACGCCGTGTCAGGATTGCCGGATGGTTTGACTGAGCGGGCAATTGCGGCCGCGAAGAGTATCAAATTTGTTCCGGCGACCAAGGACGGGCGACCGGTTTCAATGTGGATGGAGTTGCAGTACAACTTCAATCTGTACTAAGAGACGCAGCGCAGGCTCGCTGCGCGTCATTCGGAAAATAAGAAGAGGCGAGCCATGGCTCGCCTCTTCTTGTAGTTCAGTAATCGACGCATGAGGCTACGATCTCTTGGTGCTGAGTTGCCCTCGCTGACGTCGGGTTTCGACACTCAACTGGCGCTGCTCGCTGCCACGCGTCTAATCCTCTCTACGCCTTCCCGCAAACGGTCCAGCGAGGTTGCATAAGAAATACGGATGAATCCGTCGGCGCCAAATCCGGCGCCGTCGGTGACCACGGTCTGCTCGTTCTCCAGAAGTTCAGTAGCGAAATCTGCCGAGGATTCTCAGTCTGCCTGTCAGACATCCGCGCACGTCAGGAAAGGCGTAGAACGCGCCTTCAGGTTGCGGACAGTTGAGGCCCGGGATTTCATTCAGCGCGTCTCAGCAGCCATTCGCGGCGGCGTGTGTATTCGGCCAGCATTGCCGCAACTGAATCCTGTGGACCGCTTAAAGCCTCGACCGCGGCGGCCTGGGAATATCGACGTCGGCATTGCTCGGTTGAATGACCCTGCACTTTCAGCATCGCGCGGGTCCAATCCGCGTTGGCCAACGAATAGCCAATGCGCCAGCCGGTCATCGCATATGTTTTCGAAAGCGATCCGGCGATGCACAGCCGCTCGCGCAGCTCCGGACCGCAGGGACGCGGCGCTGAAAACAGTCGCCGGGGAATATACAAACCGCAGGTAGCATTCGTCCGAAACCGCGAATAACTCGCGCTCGGCGACTACTTCCATGATCTCTTGAATTCGGCTGGCGGAATGACCCGGCCCGACGGATTACTCGGCGAGTTAAGAATAATTAGTTTGGTTTTGGGCGTGATGGCGCGGCGCACCATGTCAGCCGTGAGCACAAAGCCGTTCTCTTCAGTTTCAATGAAGACCGAGCGGCCGCGCGCGAAAGTCACAATCTCGGGGAAAGTGACCCAGTACGGCTTCGGAATCAGAACTTCATCATCAGGATTGATGAGCGAAACAACCGCATTGAAGATGGCCTGCTTTCCGCCCGAGGTGCCCATGACTTCGTTCGGTCTGGTATGAAGCAGCCGCAAAGTCGCGTTCGTACATCCCGATGATCGCGTTTTGCAAATCGCGTGTGCCGGCGGCGGGCGTGTACTTCGTTTTGCCGGCGCGCATAGCCGCCGCGGCGGCATCCTTGATATTTTGCGGCGTGTCAAAATCCGGCTCGCCAGGCGCCGAGATCCACCACGTCCACGCCGGCAGCTCGCATCGCTTCCGCGGCCTGCATTGCGGCCAGCGTCGCAGACGCTTTCATCGCAGAAACATTTTCGGAGACCTGAAAATCGGAAGAGAGTTTTGAAGCTGCCATGCTGAAATGAAACCTGCCGTTGAATTAATCCCTTCTCGCGCATTCGCTGTTCTACGATCGCCGGCACCAGGCCTTCGATTCGCGCGCCCAGGTGAAAGACCTCTTTGACCAGTCTCGAACTGACGTACGAATAGATTTCGGCCGGCATCATGAATACCGTTTCAATCGCCGGCTCCAAACGTCGATTCATCAAGGCCATCTGTAACTCGTATTCATAATCCGAAATGGCCCGAATTCCGCGTACAATCGCGTTGGCCTGACGATCAGCGGCATATTGAACCAATAATCCCTCAAAGCTGTCGACGGATAAGTTGACAATCGCCGCGATCAATTTCTTTGAGAACTTCGGACAGAATCTCAGCAACGCTCTTCAACTGAAAAGAACGGTGTCTTTCCGGGATTGACCAGCACCGCGATGATGATTTCGTCGAATAGTTTACAGCCTCGCTGAATGATGTCGAGGTGGCCGTTGGTGACTGGATCGAATGAACCCGGATAAATGGCGCGGCGCATGAATGAAGATGGTAAAGGGTAAATGGCAAATCGTAAATAGCAAAACGCTGGTGATGCCGAGGTGGCACGGGCGTCCTGCCCCTTAACCACGCGCAAGATGCGCGTGCCACGTTGACAGGCGCTATAGTCGATGTTTCAATAGCCGTTGAAAAACGTGGTGAGTTAAGGCGACTTGCGGCCACGTAAAACAAACCGCTAAACAGCTCGGCGAGTCTTTCAACCGATATCTCAAAGGTTTTGACGAAGGCCCCGCGTTGTTACAGCGCGGGGCTTTCTCATTGATCGATTTATCATTTCCGAATGAATTAGAATCGAGACTCGGTAACAAGAAGCGACGATTGGCAATCGAAAATGGCTAACTTTCTCGACACTCTGAAGGAACGTATCGTCGTCTTTGACGGCGCCATGGGCACAAATCTCCAGGTACAAAACCTGTCTCTGGAGGACTTTGGCGGCCTGCGGTTTGAAGGCTGTAACGAGCATCTTGCTGATCACCCGTCCCGACGCCGTCGAAAACGTGCATACGGCTTTTCTTGATGTCGGCTGCGATGTGATCGAGACCAACTCGTTCAATGGTACGCCGGTGGACTTTGCTGAATACGACATGGCGGACCAGGCCTATGACATGAATGTTCGGGCTGCGCACTCTGGCTAAACGCATCGCTTCTGACTACTCGACCAAAGAAAAGCCGCGTTGGGTCGCTGGTTCGATGGGGCCTGGCCGCAAACTGCCGACGCTCGGGCCACATCAGCTTTGTCAGATCTAAAGGCGGCATATGCTGAGCAAGTCCGCGGGCTGCTGGACGGTGGCGCCGATCTGCTGATCGTCGAAACGTGTCAGGACTTGTTACAGACCAAAGGCTGCGCTCTCCGCGATCTTCGCACACTTCGAAAAGTATCGCGTGCGCGTCCCCGTAATCGCCCAGGTGACCATTGAAGTTTTCGGCACCATGCTCAACGGCACTGAGATTAGCGCGGCGCTGACCGCGCTGGCGCCGTTTCCAATTGACGTGATCGGCATGAACTGCGGCACCGGTCCGCGTCATATGACTGAGAGCATTCGCTACCTTTGCGAGAACGCGCCGCTACCGGTCTCGGTTCTGCCCAATGCGGGACTGCCTTCGGTCGTCGAAGGCAAGATGCACTATGACGAGACGCCGGAAACCTTTACTTCTCAAATCGTCCATTTCGCCAACGACTTTGGCGTCAATATCGTGGGCGGCTGTTGCGGCACCACACCCGCGCACCTGAAGCTGGTGGTCGAGGCCATGCAGGGCATCACGCCGAAAGCGCGCGACGCCAGACTCGTACCGGCCGCCTCGTCTATCTACTTCCAACAGCCTTACGTGCAGGATGCGTCGTTCCTAATCGTCGGCGAGCGCGTCAACGCCAGCGGCTCAAAGAAAATGCGCGACTTGCTCAACGCCGAAGACTGGGATGGCCTGGTTTCGCTGGCGAAAGAGCAGGAGCGCGAAGGCGCGCACATTCTTGATGTAAACGTCGACTTTGTCGGGCGCAATGGCGAAGTTGATATGCACGAACTGGCTTCGCGCTTGGTTACCAGCATCAAGTTGCCGCTGATGTTCGATTCAACTGAATGGGAGAAGATGGAAGCCGGCCTGCAACACGCGGGCGGCAAGAGCATCCTCAATTCGACGAACTATGAAGACGGCGAGCCGCGCTTTGCGAAAGTGATCGACCTGGCCAGGCGATACGGCGCCAGTGTGGTTATCGGCACCATTGACGAAGAGGGAATGGCGCGCACCACCGAAGGCAAGTTCAAGATCGCGAAACGCGCCTATGAACAGGCCACGGGTGAACTCGGTCTTCCGGCCTCTGACATTTTCTTTGATCCGCTGGCGCTGCCGATCTCAACCGGCATTGAAGAGGACCGCCGTAACGCGCTCGAGACAATCGAAGGCATCAAGCGCATTAAGGCAGAATTGCCAGGCGCCTACACGATTCTCGGCGTGTCGAACATTTCCTTCGGCCTGAATCCCGCGTCGCGCGTGGTGCTCAACTCGGTCTTTCTGCATGACGCGGTTGAAGCTGGTCTGGATGCGGCGATTGTGAACGCCAGCAAAATTGAGCCTTTGAATCGCATCGGTGAACAGGAATTGAAGGTCGCCCGCGATTTGATTTATGACCGGCGCGAGTTCGACGGCGACGTCTGTACCTACGATCCACTGACGCAGTTCACTACGCTTTTCGAGAACGTCAAAACCAAGAGCGCCAAGAAAGCCTCGAAAGGCGAGACAGTTGAAGAGCGGCTGAAGAATCACATTATTGACGGTGAGAAGATTGGCCTGGAAGACGAGTTGAGGAGCGCGCTCGAAACCTATTCCGCGCTCGACATCATCAACAACATTTTGCTGGAAGGGATGAAGGTCGTCGGCGATCTATTCGGCAGCGGCCAGATGCAGCTTCCCTTCGTTTTGCAATCTGCCGAGGCAATGAAAGCCGCCGGTGCGCTTTCTCGAGCCTTTCATGGAAAGAAAGGCGGCGCGACTGCCAAGGGCACGATGGTCCTGGCGACGGTCAAAGGCGACGTCCACGATATCGGCAAGAACCTGGTCGATATCATCCTGACCAACAATGGCTATAAGGTGATCAATCTCGGGATCAAGCAGACCATCGATACGATTCTCAATGCTTCCGAAGAACACCAGGCCGACGCGATCGGCATGAGCGGACTGCTGGTAAAGTCCACGCTCATCATGAAAGACAATCTGGAGATCATGAACGAACGCGGCGTACGGACGCCCGTCGTCCTGGGCGGCGCTGCGCTCACTCGCCGGTATGTTGAAGACGATCTGAAATCGATTTATCAAGGAACGCTATTCTATGCGCGTGACGCGTTTGCCGGCCTGCACACCATGGACAAGTTGATGTCGGGTGACAGCCAGGTCGCTGAAGAAAAGGCCGTAGCCGCCGCGGCCGGCGCCGCCGGAAACGGAGATGCCGTTGACGACACCGAAGAATTAATTGGCGAGGAAGCAAAACTCGGGATTCGAAAATCAGCGACGCCGCGCGGCGTCAACAGGATTTCCGGTGATACAACCCACACGAATCGTTCCGACGTGACGATCGAGGTCCCTATCCCTCGGCCGCCGTTTCTTGGTTCGCGCGTCGTTCACGATATTCCGCTAGAAGATGTCTTCGCTTTCATCAACGAGACCGCCCTGTTCAAAGGCCAGTGGCAATTCAAGCAGGGGCGAACATCGGCTGAAGAATATCAGGCGTTTGTGGCCGAGCATGTGAGGCCGGTCTTTGACGAACTGAAAGAGCGCAGTAATCGTGAAGGCTTGCTCGTGCCGCGCACTGTATATGGTTATTTCCAGTGTCAGTCGGCTGGCAACGACCTGATCATTTATGACGAGCGCGCGGAAGAGCGAGCGGACTCGGTTTACTTTTCCCCGGCAGCCGGCCGGCAAGCGGCTCTGTCTCGCAGACTATTTCGCCTCAGTCGATTCAGGTCGCATGGACGTCGTCGCATTTCACCTGGTGACGGTGGGCCGCAGGGCCAGCGAGTATTCGCAGCAACTTTTCAAGGCCGATAATTATGCCGACTATCTATACTTTCATGGGCTGAGTGTCGAGAGCGCCGAAGCGCTGGCTGAGCTTTGGCACAAAAGATTCGGCAGGAGCTCGGCATCGCCGACAAAGATGCGCCGAACCTCAACGAGTTGTTCCGGCAGGGCTATCAGGGCTCGCGTTTCAGCTTCGGCTATCCGGCGTGTCCGAATCTCGAGGATCAGGTGAAGTTGTTTGAGTTGCTCGATCCTGCGCGCATCGATGTGGATCTAACCGAAGAGTTTCAACTCGATCCTGAGCAATCGACGTCGGCGATTGTCATTCATCATCCCGGAAGCGCGGTACTTTTCGATCGATTAATCGTGATAGTCTCGGGCTGTTGCGGACGATAGCGGCTTTGCCGCCTGATGTGCGGAAAGGCTCTGCCTTTCCGTGTGACCATCCTTTAATTCGGCGAGGCTCTGCTCGCAGGGACAGGCAGAGCCTCTTGAAGACTTGAGAGAGACAGCCACCGGAAAGCCAGAGGCTTTCCGCACATCGCGGCGAAGCCGCACCCACAATACCGCCGAACCAAATATTCTCGTCCCCACCCCCGAAGAACTCGCTGCCCTTTCCGCTTTCGAGCGTTTCGCCTTTCGCGTTACTCATCGCATGAATCTCGGTGGCTGGAAGCGCTTCTGGACCTGGTGTCAGCGTGTCTTCGGCGCCGGCTGGATTCATATCTCGACTTACAACCTGATGCGCGTCCATGGTCTCGAGCATGTTGAGGCCGTCGATCACGAACGTCCGGTGATCCTGGTGGCCAATCATCGCTCGTTCTTCGACATGTACGTCGTTTCCACTACTCTTTTTACCAAACCAAGTGGCGCAAGCAGCTTTTCTTCCCGGTGCGTGGCCGTTTCTATTACCAGTCAATTGCGGGAATGTTCGTTAACCTGATCATGGGTTGGTGGTCGATGTACCCGCCATTCTTTGTTACCGGCAAGAACCCCGTGCCTGAGAAGCGTGTCTTTGACAAGTATTCGTTGCGGCGTCTGGCGCAGTTGTGTCGTGAAGGCGCCGGCAACGTGATCGGCTTTCACCCCGAAGGCACCCGCAACAAGAACAGCGATCCTTATACGTACCTGCGACCGCAACCAGGGCATTGGCAAACTCATCAAGGAAGCAAATCCGCAGGTCGTGCCGGTTTTCATCGCCGGTTTGGGTAACAACCTGCCGAAACAGGTTTTGGGCAACTGGTTCGGCGGCGACAAAATCCGTATACACTTTGGCGAGCAAGTTGGACCTGTCGGAATTCATCGCCAAAAAGGATCACGTCAGGACCTATAAAGAGATCGGCGAATTCGTGATGAGCAAGATTGCGGAACTGGGCGAAGCGGATCGCGCAATCTACCGCAGAGAATCAACCACAGAGGACACAGAGGAACACAAATAGATGGTCCGAAATTTGGTGGCTCACAATTCGAATTACTTTTTCCGTAGCCCAGGCGTTTACGCCTGGGAATTAAAGAGTGTCTGATTTTCAAAGCCCCATTAATGGGGCTTTTAGTAGCGCCCTGTTCGTCACCCAGGCGTAAACGCCTGGGCTAGAGAAAATCCCACGATGAACTTAGGTCACGACCGGAATTTGTCCGCCTTGCTTGAATTCTCCGGACAGGTTCTAATCGTCTCGTATTCTTCTCTCTCCGGTCTTCTGTGGTTTAAATCACTTCTATGTCTTTACCGCTCGTCATCGTCAATCCTGCTTCAGCCGAAGGCGCGACGCGAGAGAACTGGCCCAAAATGGCCAGCGACCTGCGCACGCATTTTGGCGCCTTCACCGTCGCCTTCACCGAGGGCCACCAGCCACGCGCGTGAGCTGGCGCGGCAGCTGCCCAGCAGGGCACGAAACTGATTATTGCCTGTGGCGGCGACGGCACCATCTCAGAAGTTGCCAACGGCATCATTGAGTCGAACACCGAAGCTGAACTCGGCATTCTGCCCGGAGGTACGGGCAGCGATTTTCGTCGCACTCCTGCGCATGCCCGCGAATATCGCCGCGGCCGCGCGCGCCTTGCGCGACGGTCGCACGCGGAAGATTGACGCCGGTCGCGTGACTTTCGTCAACGAGAATGGCGAGCGCGAAACGCGGTTCTTTGTGAACGTCGCCAGCTTTGGCATGAGCACAGACGTCCTGCATCGCACCTCGAGCGGCGAAGCCACCAAGTGGATTCCGGCTTTCACGCCGCGTAAGCTGACGAGCAAACTTTCCTACGCCGCGGCGACGGTGCAAACGACGTTCACCGCGTCGCCGACAGAAGTGAAAGTTCAACTCGATGAGCAACCGGAGCGCCGTCTGCGGATTGCGGAATTTTGTGTCGCCAACGCGCGATACTACGGCGGCGGGATGAAAATTGCGCCCAACGCCAAAGTCGAAGACGGATTTTTGATGTCATTACCATCGGCGATGCGAGTTCGTTTCGCATTCTGGCTAACGCCCCGCGGCTGTATCTGGGCGCGCATTTGAGCATGAACGAAGTGACCCATAACCTCGCTAAGCAGATCGTGGCGCGGCCGTTGAAGAAGGACGAGCTGGTCCGGGTGGAACTGGATGGCGAAGTTGTCGGCCGTTTGCCGGCGACGTTTGAAATCATGCCGCGCTCGTTGCGCGTTCGTTTTCCGTGAAGGATTAACTGAAGTCAGTACCATCGCGCGTGAGCGGATGGGATCAGGAGGTGCGCACTGGCGAAGCGCAAGCCGAAAACTCGAGCGGCCAGCTGGTGGAAATACGAGCGTAGAGGTGATGATCTCGCACCTCGCTCGATCTTCATCATCAGGCGAATGTTAGGCGCCACTGGGATGGCCCTGGCGTTGATTCTGATTTCGCTCAGTGTGAGGAATTGTGGGCTATCACCTTCTCGCGGGTTTCAATTTCATCGACTCGCTGCTGGAAGCTTCGATGATCCTCGGGGGCATGGGTCCCGTGAACGAGTTGCATAGCGATGGCGCAAAGATCTTCGCTTCAGATTTATGCGCTCTACAGCGGCCTGCTGGTGCTTGCCGCTGATGGGAATAGTGCTGTCGCCGGTGGTGCATCGCATCATGCATAAGTTTCATGTTGACGAAGAAGATGTTAGAATGAACTCCTCGTGTCGGGAAGCGCGCAGAGTCCGTCGTGAGGGCCCGTCGCGTAGCAGGAGTAGCACGTCAGCTTACCGTCGGCGTGGCTTCTGACACGAATCGCCAACTCTAACTCTACTGGAGGTTCCTCATGTCCAGCAACATAACAATCTGGAAGCTAGACAAGCGCCCCTGATGCGCCGCTGGTTCGAAGAAGTCTGGAACCAGGGCCGGGCGGATGCGATTCCGGAACTGTTTAGCGAAGATGGAATTGCGCACGGCCTGTCTGACGATGTTAATGCCCCAATGAAAGGGCCGGGCGGATTTCTGCCCTTTCACGCGCAATTCCGCGAAGCGTTTCCCAACATCGAGGTGGTCGTCGAAGATATGATTGCAGGAAGGCGATCTCGTCGCGAGCCGTTGCAGCGTGCGCGGCAAACACCTCGGCCATAGTTTGGGATTTGCAGCGACCAATGAGCCGGTCGAATTTACCGGAATGGCGATCACGCGCATCCGTGACGGCAAGATCGTCGAAGCCTGGAACAACTTTGACTTTATGAAGATGTGCAAGCAGTTAGGTGCGATTTGAAGAATCAGAGCTGAAGGTAACATTGAGTTCTCAATTATTTCAGGCATTGCAGAGGTCGCATGAGGTTTCTCTCCTTACTTCTCCGCACTGTCTTCATCTTTGGCGCTCCGGTGCTAGAGCGTCTTCGCTCGCACCCAGTCATGATGCAAAACACGAGGCGTCGAATGGGTTTGTGGGCAAGAAACCGTCAGTGGTTGTCCTGCAGGCCGCAAAGACCTTAATCACGTATCCGTGTCCCCCGGCGCTATCGCGCCTCTCGTTCTCTGCCCATCCAACTGACCGACCGCAGATCGCGCTCAGACGTCTGTGGCGAAGGATTTCAGGAAGCCAACTATTCGTGTACACAGTTCGGTGGCGGCAGAATCATCGGTGAGGGCAGTGACGTTGGTGTGGGACTCTGTATGATGCCGGACCAGGCTTCTACCGCGCCATAGTAGAAGTCCTGGACATAAGAAGCATCGCCTTCTCTTCTGTGGATGTGACGGTTCAGAGCTGTGCGGGATTGCATCTTTCACGAGCCCTGTGTGAACCCACGATCATGGTGAACTGCTATGACAAGGTGAACGCGGGGACGCCCGATAACCTGCAAAGTCGTGATTGGACCGCGGTCAGGTCTGGGTCCGTTTACATTTGAATGGTCTGCACGGACTCGAGTGGAGGCTTGATCTTTGCCGAAAGAATTAGCCGTCGGGGCGAATATATTTCGATACGCACAGACGGCCTGGGTGGTCAGAGCGTAACTGCGACAGTCGAAATCAAAGGGCTGGATCCGTCTTGTCCGCGGATCCACTCGGCCGGTCACTGCGTGGTCAAGCCATGAGCCGTTGGATGGCATTCATAGTACTGATTGAGTCCGAGATCGTTGAACTGCCTTCTGTTAGCTAACGTCGCTTTGGTATTTTTAGACAATGAATGCGGAAGAAATTCCACCGCGTTATTCACTCCGATCCTGAAATCATGGGCGGTACTCCCGTTTTTTGGGCACTCGCGTGCCTTTGCAAACTTCATTGATTATCTCGAGGGTGGGGAGTCCGTTGAGGATTTCCTGGAGGCCTTTCCACCGTAAGTCGCGATCAGGTCATCGCTGTAATCGAAGCGTGGCAAGTTAAGATATCGCCGAAACTGTCTGAACCTCCTCGATGCGAATCTTCAATTGGACGAGTGTCTTGATTGGCGATTGATATCGATCGTTTGCCGGGCATCAGTGCTCATCAGAGAAGTAGAACGCCTGATCACTTCCCACCCAGAAAATTCTCCGCACATACTGCACAGTATCGTTCGAGCGTGTCGCCGGGATCGCGTGGCGCTGAAGTTCGAGTTCGCGGCGGGCCTTGTTGTTGTTGAAGTACCAGAAGTGTTCGGCCATCTCGACGGTGTCGGCTTCCAGAGGCGAAGCCATGTTCCATTGCCGGAACAGAGAGTCGATGACGTGCGCGCCGGCAACGGCGAACTTTGGATGGAAAAGCGAGCCGCGGTGAGGCGATCTTGGTCAGCCGCTCCAGCCGGTCGAAGAATTTTACGAAGGTCCAGTTGACCGCGCCCAGCAGATAACGCTTCACCGTGACGGCCTTTCTCCATCGCCACGCGAAAGGCCTGGGCCGTATCGCGCACATCGACAAAGTTCAGTCCGCCGTTCGGCACGCGCACCGATCTTGCGCGCCATGAAATCCAAGACGACCTTGGTCGAGCTGAGACGATCGTCGCCCGGACCCAGCAACAGGCTCGGATTCATGATCACGCAGCCGCAGGCCTTTACCGCTGAATCGTTCCAGCGCGGCCATCTCCTGGTACGCCTTGCTGGCGTAGTAGGGCCAGCGCGCGATGATGTCGAGGCGGCGCCGAGTAGGTTTCGTCCGCGACCACGTCAGCATCTTCTCATTCACGGCAATCGTGCCGCTGCTGGAAGCCAGCACGATTGTGTTCACGCCCGGCCTTCTTCGCCGCATCGCAAAGCAGGCGCGTGCCGTCGACGTGCAGCTTGTACATCTCGCGCGCGTCGTCCTTTTCGCGCGACGACTTTGCCCGCCAGATGATAAATCTCCGTCACGCCTTCGACCGCGCGCGCCACATCCTCGGCGTTGGTCACTGAGCCTTCGCAGACGTGTCGACGCCCAGACCGGTCAGCCATTCCGGGAATCGAGGTGGCCATCACGCCGAATGTCTTTGGTGCCGGACTCGACCAGTTGCCGCACGAGATGCGAGCCGAGAAAGCCAGTGCCGCCGGTAATCAAAGTGGTCGGCCGGGACTTTCTTGACGATAGCCGCGTGCTTCTTCGTGCTCTTCTTGGGCACGATTTGCGCGGTGCGTCTTTTGGTGGTCTGTCTTTGGCATAGATTAATATGATCCGCGAATTAGGTCAGTACACAGCGGTACGCGATGGGATCTGTGAAATGCGACGGTATCACAGGTACGGACTTATCTCGTGTCATCTGCTAATCTTTACACTCCCGCGGTCGCGAACTCTTCATCGCTCGCTTCAATCCGCAGTTTGCCGGCGCGTCGCTCAGCCTGCCACTGTTCGTGAATCGCCGCCGGGTCGAAGCGTTAGATTGGTTCGGTCGCGCAGGTTGACCACTTCGTGGCGGACGCGCGCCGCAATCAACCGGTAGGCCTCGGCCCGCGGCAAGCCGCGTCGTGATCGCTTCCAACTCGTCGATCTCGATGAAGCGTCCGATCCGCGCGCTGACGTCGCGGCTCTTAAGCAGCGTCGAGCCTTTCGGAAACGCTTCGTAGGTGCCATGCAGATAAACCGGCAGAATTCCGACGCGCGCTGCCAGGGCGAGATAACCAATCACCGGTTTGAAGTCAGCCATCGTCGCCGCTCATCGAGCGCGTGCCTTCGGGAAAGATCAGCGCGTTGTAACCGCGATCGAGATAACGAACGCGCATGACGCAGCGATTGCCTCAGCGATCCGGTGCGTTCCATCGGCACCAGGTTGGTGAAATTTTCCATGTAGGCGCGCTTGTATTTCGTGTCGAAGAAATAATCGGCGGCCGCCAGCGCCACCAGATCTTCGCCCGCATCATCCGAGCGCCATCTTTACCAGACCCATGTCGAGGTGCGAGGTGTGATTCGCCGCAACGATAAAGTTTGTGTGATGAGGAATGTTTGAGCGGCCTTCGTACTTCGTCCGCAGCAGACGTTCGTAGAGCGCGCGCTGGGCCAGTGTCGACGGTCTTGCTGCCGACGGTCTTGAGCAACTTCGGGAATATGGATCTCGTCGTCCTTCTCGGATCTCAGACGCAGCCGCGGAGGTCTCGCGCCGGCCTGCTGGCGCTGCCTGGCGATCGACCACCGTCAGCAGTTCGCGCACGTCCTGCACTTCATTCAGACGTTCCGGCGCGGTCAATCGTGCCGCCGGCGTTCTCAATCGCCTGGGCCAGTTCGACGAACATCAGGCTGTCGAAACCCAGATCGCCCAGCCGCGTGTTGATGGAGACTTCATCCAGTGCTACGATTCGAAACCGACGCCACGATTTCGACCAGCCAGGCGGCATCGCCAGCTCAACTCTTCGCCGCCGCAGTTCGTCCGCGAGCTGCGTGACGCTCTTCCAGTCTGCTGCATGATCTGGAGGACTTCACGCCGCTTGACCTTGCGCGTCGCCGTGCGCGGGCAACTCTTCATCGGTGAAGTGCAGCAGCTTCACGCGCTTGTAATAAGGCAGCGTGGCCGAGACCTCGCGGAAGTGCTCTTCGATTTTCTGACGCAGCTCGGCGCGCGAAAGCGCAATGTCGTATTCGTCGATCCGGCACGACGATGCACGCGACCTTTCTCGCCGATGCCGTCCGGCAAACCAATCACGCTCAGCTCTTTGATGTAAGGCGAATCCTGATAGACCTCTTCAACTTCGTCGGGATAAACGTTCTTGCCGTTCGGTGTCGACGATGATGTCTTTCGAGCGGCCGACCAGATACAGATTGCCGTCGTCATCCAGACGGCCCAGGTCGCCCGTGTAGAGCCAGCGATCGACCAGCGCCTGCGCGTGGCTTCTTCGTTGCCGAAATAACCGACCATCACATTCGGACCGCGGGCGATGACTTCACCGACGCCTGCACGCATCGGGTTCGGCGATGCGAATCTCCACGCCGGGCAAAGATTTGCCGACGGTGCCCGCCAGCATGCGATTCTCCGGACGCGTGACCGTCAACACCGGCGAGGCTTCAGTCAGACCATAGCCTTCGAGGATGGTGAAACCCGAGACCCTGAAAATCGCGCTGCACTTTTTCATTCAGGGCTGAGCCGCCGCTGATGAAATAACGAATGCGGCCGCCCATGCCCTTCATGAATCGGATAGAAGAGAATCTGTCCAAAATTCAGCGGCGTCTTGTCGCGCAGCCACGCGTTGAACTTGATCAGCAGGTCGGCAGTCTTGCCAATCCAGCTTCGCCGCGATCGTTCAGACGGTTCTTGATGCGCCGGTGCAGCAATTCCCAGAAGCGCCGGGCACGCCGACCATGCCGGTGACGTGGCCGTTCTTGATTGCTTTCGCCAGAGTGCTCGCTGGTCAGTTCGGGCAGATAAGTGATCTGCGCGCCGCGACTTAACGGCGTGAGAAATCCGGTCGAGAATTCAAACGTGTGATGCAGCGGCAGCACCGACAGCACGCCGTCGCTGGTGTCCATGTCGAACACGGACGAAAGCATCGAGACCATGCTGGTGAGGTTGCGATGCGAGAGCATCACGCCTTTCGGCCGGCCGGTGGTGCCGGAAGTGAAGATCAGCGAAGCGACTGATTGCGCGTGCGACGCGCGCGCGGCAACAAGCGCGATGCGATCGTCTTTCGGTCTGCTTCGTCCGGCATTTCGAACACTTCATCAAACGTCCAAAGCTTGACGTCATCCAGGCCGGCCGCCTGCAACTGCTCTGGCAGCGCCGAACGTTCCTGCTTTCAGCTTGTCGCTGATGACGATGCCGGACAGCTTCGCCCGCGCGCGCGAAGTTCACGACCTCTTCGGTCGAGCTTTCCGGATCGACGGGAATGCAGGTAGCGCCCGCCTTCAGCAACGCCGAAGTAGGTCATGCCCCACTCGGGCGCGTTGTGACTGAACAGCATTACGCGGTCGCCCGTTCTTGATGCCCTGGCTGGCAAAGAACGCCGCGGCCCGGGTCGCCAGTTCGCGCAGGTCGGCGTAAGTGTATTGCTCTTTGTGACCGTCGCGTTCGATGCGCATCGCCACGCGCGTCTCGTGGCGCTTGGTCGTGGTCTCGAACATCTCGAGCAGATCGCGATAGGTGTAGACGCGCTTTGGTTGCGCGCGCATGTCTTCTTCGAGCGTCGGCAGCACCCATTTCTTCAGCCCCGGCATGTGAATGTTCATCCAGTAGTCGTACCAGTCGAACTTCTCCGGGTCCCAGGTCAGCAGCTGTTGCTTCGTCTTCGCTGATGCGATCAAATAGCGCGCGCACGTTGTCAGAGCGAAAGACGTAGGCATTCTCGACCGTGAAGGGACAGGAACATCTCGAAGGCTTCTGTGGCTTCGCGCGTTTGCTCTTCAACGCGATCGACCGTCTGCTTCATCCGGTTGATGACGCCTTCGTAACGGCCGCCGCCCCAGCGTGGCTTCGCCTTGTCGAGCAGCGACGAGACCTTCTTTGCCGCGCTATTCATCATCGGCACCGAAGTCGCATCGAAATCGTTCGGCGAAACGCGAAAGCGGTTCGAAGCGCGCTGAGATCTCGCGGAAGAGTGCGCAGCCCTGTCTTTCTTTCTCAATTCCTGCTGCCGCGTAAACAGACCAACCAGCCCGATGATTCGCTCCATGTCATTGGGATTCGCATCGCCGGTGGCCGCCTGATAGACCAGTTTTGGTTCTTCGACGCAGGCCTGCGCGCGCCACCGCCAGCATCACCGACGGCGACCTGATCGACCGGCGTCATGTCGAGGATCAGCTTTGGACTCGCGGGCAGCTGTCGCTGGCCCTTCAAGGTCATGAAGATGATCGGCGCCGTGGTGGTGAAGCCTTCATTCCAGCCGGGGAACGGATAGCTCTTGGCCGATTCGACGATGCTGAGGCCGCACAATGCTGCGCACGATGTCCGTTTCGGCCGCGACCAGTTGCTCGCCGAGCGATTTGGTGTAAGTGTAGATGTTGGGCCAGCCCCAGAACTCTGCGCGTTCGACGCCGAGTTCAGTCAGGCGATTGCGCGTCCAGACCTTTCGTTCGCGGGCCACTGCCAGACCGAGCGCGTCCGGATCGTCGCCGTCGCGCATCTCTTCGTTGAGGCGCTTGCGCGCCAGTTCGCGAAATTGCGCCAGCCGTCATCGCGTCCTTGGCTTCTTCGCGGGCGCGCTCAGACATCTTGGCGCAGTCTGCAATCTCCTGCTGCACTGAGAACTCGACGCCTTTCAGTTCTTCTTTGCGCGGGAAATAACCAATGACCGGCTCGTCTTCCCAAACCGCGCCGGAACGGTTGCCGGCCACGAAAGCAGGTCGAGATGTGAACCAGCGCACGGCCGCTTCATCCGCTTGGCAAAGGCGATGACGTTCTGCGTGCCGACGACGTTGGTGCGCAGTGCGCTCTCGAGCGTCGGATTGAAAGTGACGTTGCCGGCGGAGTTGATGACGACGTCGATGTCGCTCGGCGATGCGCTTCGGCTTCCTCTTCGCTGAAGCCGAGATTGGTCTTCGGCGATGTCGCCGCCGACGATCGCGACCTTGTCGCGAATGAAATCGTCGAAGGCCGCGCCGTAACGTTCGCGCACCGGATCGAACGGCGGCGCGCTGATCACGTTGTTCCAAAAACGGGTTTCCGATTCTTCCTGCGAGCGCGCGCGCACCGTTACATAAACGCGGCCAATGTTCGGAAAGCGATGCAGCAGCATGCTCAGCGTGACCTTGCCGAGAAAGCCTGTGCCGCCGATCAAAAACATCTTGCGGCCGTTAAAGATTTCAGTCGGTGAAAGCCTGTTCGTCATGATTCAAGGCTTTTCTCCCTCTCCCCTGGGAGAGGTTGGGAGAGGGCTTGTGCGGAAAGCGCCCTCCTTTTTCTCTTCTTCCGCACGCCGTCGAATCGACAAGACAAGAAGATGGGTTTCTCTGCTGCGTGCTAAACCCTCACCCCAGCCCTCTCCCAGGGAGAGGGAGTCAGCGCATCTCGCTGCCGCTTTTTGCTCCATAGTGCTTTAAGAGATCGATAACGGCGACGTTGTTTCTGACTCGATCGCGATGTCGAGTGGCGTTCCGTCGATCGACATCGCGTTCACGTCGGCGCCGCGCATCAGCAGCTCTTTAATTACAGGCAACGTGCCCGTAATAGGTGGCTTCAGTCAGCGCGCGTGTTGCCGGTATGTCGCCGCGCAAATTCACGTCGGCGCCTTCATCCAGCAAATAGCGCACGGCGTTCAGCCGCCCTTCGCCCGCCGCCAGAAATAAGCGGCGTGCCACTGACGCCGCGCGAATTAACGTTCGCGCCCGGCCAGGTGCAGCAGTTGCATGCGATGCGACGCTGCCCGTCGTCGCGGCCGAGGCGAAATATCTCTGCCGTCGCTCTTTGAACTTCGGCAGACTGCCGACGATCGCCACGCGACATCATCAGCGTGCCGGCGAATGCAATGCGCGCGAAGCAAGAAAAGCGTTTAAGCAGCGATGCCAATCATGTTTGAGTCCCTCTCCCGTTGGAGAGCGAGTTAACTATTCCATGTCCGCGATGCCAATCATCGGTTGATGCAGCATCGTTATCTCAGCCGAACTGCCCATGTAGGTTCGCGCCATCGCGATCGCTTCGGTCAGGTTGTCGGCGCGTTCCCATCCCAGCATCGCCGGCACGTGCGCGTTCTCAGCGCCCGCGGCGATCACCTTGCCCACATGCTGGCGGCCGTTCTCGCCCCAGTACCACATGAAGAACGGATGCGCGCCGTGGTAGGCATTGCCGCGCCGGTACATCTCGACGTAGCTCGGATTGTTGGCAAATTCGCGCTCGTACTTTTCGCGCAGATAAAAAGCGTCGCGCGATTCGGGCAGCAGGCGGTTGAAGAATTCGATGTAGCTCGGATGAAAGTCGTGATCGAACTCGTCGTAGCACGGGTGATGAACGATCATCACGCCGCCCTTTTTCAGCAGCGGCTTGTTGCGATAAAAATTGAAGTGATAGCCGAGGCCCATCACCTGGACCAGCAGCGGATTCAGAATCGAATAGACGTTGTACGGCGAGATATCCGGAATGCCGGTAATCAGAATGTCGCATTGACCGCGGACCGGAATGGCGTACTGTTGAAAACCCTTCTCGACAATCTTTGCGTGCACCGGTTCAGTCTTGCCGGCATAGCAAGCGGTCATCTCGTATTGCGCCGGGCGCGAATGAAGCAGCTTGCGGCGCGCCGCGCGCGGCAGCTTGCTCATCGTGTAACGCATGGCCTCGAACTTCATGCGATCGAAGCGCGGTAAAGTCGTCTTCGTTCTTCAGCAGGAAATCCATGTCGCTGCCGTACATGCGATTGTTGATGGCCGTTTCGATGTGAAAGACGTTCAGCTCCTCGTCGACAATCTTGCCCAGCCGGTTGCACTTGTTGGCGAGTTCTGAGCGCGCCGGATCCATGTAGCTGTCCGAATCGCGAATTGTCTGCGGGTCGTGATGCGCGCGCAGCGATTCGTAATCGCAAAGCCCGACCGCCACGGATTTGTGACCGCCATCCATCGGCACAAAATTGATGTTGCAGTAGATCAGCAGATCGCTTTCGGCGGCGCGCCGGTTCAGGGACGAGGGCTCTTTGTGCCGCGTCTCGCCAATCTTGATCATGCCGTCTTTCCATTCGGCGTCGTGGTTGTAGTAACGATCAGGATAGAAGTCGTCGTAAATCTTCGGCCCGACCATTCGCTTCATTTCCCACGGCGTCATTTTGCGGTGCAGGGAATTGGCGATGATGATGTGCACGTCGTCGACACCGTGACCCGCCAGCATGTCGAGCACGATCTCCAGCATCGTCTGGCGAATGTCCGGCGTGGCCATCGGCGGCAACGGCAGGCTGATGTCGTCAACGGCGATCGTGACTTTCATGCCGGGCTCGAGCTGCGCGAACAGCGGATCGCAATCGATCGGATGATTCAGCGCATAGCGAATTGCCGCTTCGCGATTCGGCAAACCCTTGAGCGGTGGATTGGGATAGAGGACGCGCGTCCCGACCGGCAGATCTTCGAGAATGAAGTCTTCACCTGAAGGCATCACCCGCGGCGCGCTGTCGCTGTCGATGTAGATGATCGATTCGTGCGTCTTGCGTCTGAGTTGGAGAGCCATAGTCAGTTTGTCGGTTGTTCAGAGGTCAGAGGTCAGAGGTCAGTTTCAATCAACTGACTAATGGCAACTGACTATTTCAAATTCAATATCGGCCAATCGTGATGCAACGCTGTCTGCCGTAAACGCAAGATCGGGATTCACCGCGGCCGGGTGCCCCACGATCGAAAGCATGGGCAAATCGCTCATGCTGTCGGAATAAGCAAACGACTCGCTCAGATTGATTCCTTCACGCTCGGCAAACGTGCGAATCCAGGATGCTTTAGTAGCTGAGGCCAGAACCGGAGGCAACAAGCGCCCGGTCGCCACACCCTTCACAAACTCCAGACGGTTCGCGACGTAGTCCGTGATGCCCAAATACTCCATCAGAGGTTTAACTGAAACCTCGAGCGCACCTGTGACCACGACCTGTCGCAGACCGAGGCTGCGCGACTTTTCGATCAATTCAAAGGTGCCGGGAACACCGCCGGCTTCAGGACCTTCTCAAACAACTCGTCCGCAAAGAACCGCATTCGATCCTCGGTCTCGCCTTTGTATCGTTTGAAGAAGAGATCGTTGAAGACTTTTCGGCTATACTGATCGCTGACGGCAAACAGGGGAACGCTCAAGAGGGTCGCAGCACTCTTCGTAAAGCTTCGAACGAGGTTCGGCTGATTACGAGCATAGAAGCCGAGCGTATGGACCAGGTTGGTGCTGACCAGGGTTCCTTCCAGATCGTAAAAAGCTGCTGCTGCCACCTGTTTCTCCATCGAACTGACCCGCCGTCGAGTGCGCAATATACCTTATTGGGCTTTTTAATTAAACGCAATTTGATGGTGTATGGACATGCTAGACAATATCCCTCGTTACTGGATGGTTCAAACGGAAATGCTCAAGAAAACGGCAGTTCTTGGCCTCTGCTCAGGCCTGGTTTTCATCGGAATTTCTTGTGGAAATGCATCGCCTGCGACCTATGACCACGTCGCTGCTCGTCCGGCCGGTGAGGCGATCGCCGAGGCGGACCGTCTTTACGCGGAGCGCCCCGATTTGGCAAAAGTACGTCAGGCGATTGTGAGCTTGCGGCAGGCCCAGGCTGATGAGCAGGCGAACTATGACATCGCCTGGCGAGTCGCCAAATACAATTATTACCTCGGCGTTCACAGCGACAATTCAACCGAGCAGTCCAAGGCTCTTGATGACGGGATCGCGGCCGCGAAGCTCGCGGTGCAGTTGCAAGACGGAAAGCCGGAGGGTCACTTCTGGCTGGGAGCGAACTACGGCGGACGCGCTAAGAACAGCATGATGTCCGGATTGTCCGGCACTGAAGATATCAAAAGTGAGATGGAGAGAGTTCTGAAGATCGATGAGCGATTTCAATCGGCCAGCGCCTACATGGTCCTGGGTCAGGTGTATCTGCCAGTCACCCAGAATGCTCGGTGGTGATGTGCCAAAGGCAATCGCGTATCTGGAAAAGGGAGCCAAGCTGGCGCCGGACAATGCCTTGATGCGAGTCAGGCTGGCGGAAGCCTACGCGGCAGCTAATCGAAATGCTGAAGCGCAAAAAACGATTGACGATCTGTTAGCGATGAAGCCGGTAGCCGGCTACGAACCGGAGTACAACGAGGCAATCGCTGCAGCGAAAAAGCTGCAGGAGAAAATCAAATAACTATTTTGGCTGACCACTCGCCTTGCGCAATTCCTCCAGAGTGCGCTTGTGCTCTTCCAACTTCTTGCCGGCGTCGCCCAGCTTGCCCTCGGAAGTCAGGCGCTGATATTCCTCAAACTCCTGAATCGCGCGATTGATTAACTGCTGCACGGTCGCTGAGCCGGTGGGTTGCGGCGTCGGCGAACCCTGTGGGGACGCATTTGGTTTCGGCTGGCCTTCTGTGGTTGGCGGTTTTGTCTGAGCGGCGGGCTTTGCGGCCTCACCAAACAGATTGTTCAAGGCTTCGTCAAAGTTCGATCCCGTAGGCGAGCCGATCCTGTGTGGCCAGCACCACCAGCCGAAGTTCGGGCATCGGGCTGCGCTCAGCTTTCAGGAAAATGGGCTCCACGTAAAGCAGCGAAGTCCCAATAGGAATTACCAGGAGATGGCCGCGCTAGTACGTGCGAACCCTGTTGATTCCAGAGGGTGAACTGACCGGATAACTGCGCGTTCTGATCGATGCGAGCCTCAATTTGCAGCGGGCCGTCAACCAAACGTGATTTGGGAAAGTCATAAGCCAGCAACGAACCATAAGCGTCGCCATCACTGCGACCCGCAATCCAGCCGATCATGTTATTTCGATTTGAAGGGGTAAAAGGCAGAATCTCGACAAACTCGATGCCTCTTGTTTTCGCCCGGCAATTGCATCAGGACGAAATACGGTTCAATTGAAAGCTCCTGGTTCTGCTGCTTCTCGTCACTGAAGGCCACCTGGCGGGCGACATTCCACAAGTCTTCGCGCTGAAAGAACGAGTTGATCTCCTGAGTGTGATAGAGCGCGAAGACTTCGGCCTGGGTCTTGATCAGCGTTTCAGGATAACGAACATGAGCGCGCAGGTCCGCGGGCATTTCCTTCGCATCGCGAAAGAGCGCCGGAAAGACCGCGCGATAGCTTTGAATGATCGGATCCTGCGGATCGAAAATGTAAAAGTGGTGGTGCCGTTATAAGCATCGACGACGACTTTGACGCTGTTACGTATGTAGTTGACGGTCTTATCGCCGGCTTGGTAATGCTTCGAATAAGGATAGTCATCGCTTTCGGTAAAGCCGTCGATGATCCAGAACAACCGGCCCTCGGAATTGACGACCATGTAAGGGTCGTTGTCATAGACCAGGAAAGGCGCCAGGCCGTCAACGATTTCGCGAATGTTCCGGTGGATAAGCGCCCGGCTGCCGGACGTCACGTCATCTGAGAACGGCAGTTTGGTCAGGTCATCAAGGGCCCAGGCCAAAAGCGAGCGCCGGAAAAATCCGCCCACCGGAATACCGCCCGTTCCTTCATAAGTGTTCAGATTGTTGTTTTCGCCTTGCGGATAGTTGAACTCCATGCGTTTCGTTTTCACGTAAACGTCATGGTTGGTCTCCTGGCCGTAGTAAATTTCGGGGCGGGTAACCTTGATCTCGAGGCGCGGTCGATTCCACCGGCATGTTCGAGACGACGAATTTCGGCATTCCTTCGGAATCGAAACCGTTAGCCGTATTCATCGTGATTCCGTAGCCGTGGGTGTAAATCAGCCTCTCGTTGACCCAGTTTCGTGACGAGGCCGGAAGTTTGTCAAAATTCATTTCGCGAGTGCCGATCATCATCTGCCGCTTTTCGCCGTTCACCTGGTAGCGATCCACGTCCACGTCGGTGAAATCGTAGTAGGTACGAATGGCTTGAATCTGTGTCAGCGTATCCTTCAGGGCGCGCCAATCCCAGAGGCGAATATTATCGATGGTGGCCCGATTGTTCGGCAGATCGAAACTGTCGGTCGTGGTCTTTGCTTCAAAGTTGCGTTGCTCAATTCTATCGATGCCAAAAGCCCGCCGAGTCCAGGCGATATTGTGCGTGATATAAGGTGTTTCCTTACCGAGTTCGTTCGGTTTGACGATAAAGTTTGTGACGTAACCGGGCACCAGGACTGTGCCAATAACGTAGACGACAATGGGAATGGCGATTGCCGCAATCACCAGACGCACTCGGCGCATCGCGAAGGCGTTGACGAGACAAATGATCGCGGCCACGATTAAGGCGACCGCCACCCATTTATATGCGGGCAGCAGGTGATTGGCTTCGACATAATCAACGCCGGAAAATGTCTGGTGGTCTCCCCAAAGATATGGATATCGCGAGAGCAGAAATCGCCAGGCCAGGACCGCGAGCCAGGCCGCCAGCGTGACCGAGACGGCAGTGATTCCAATCGTGCGCGCGCGCTTCATGTCTCCCGCGTTTGAAAGCCCTTGCTGAGTGAAAGCCAGAACCGCATAAATGACCGCGGCGACCAGAACGATAAAGAGGAGTGAAATGAGCCAGGAGCTGATTGCGTCGTAGATGGGAAGGGTGAATAGGTAGAACCCGACTGGCTTATTGAAGATGGGATCAGTTGCTTCGGTGGGCGCCTGATGAAAGTACAGCGCAAAACTGCGCCATGATTCGCGCATGCCCAGGCCAAAGATGAGACCCGCAGCCGCGGCGACGATCCAACCCAGAGGTCTGAGGATGCGCCCCGGCGCGAAACTTACCGGTTGTTGGTTAATGAATATCGTGCGCTTCTCGAATGAAACTGAGGCAAACACGCGCTCGATCAGGCGGAAAGCGCCGCCCAAAAAGACTGAGGTGAGGGCAAAGAAGATCAGGAACAGCTCGATCTTCATTCTGAAGATGTACCAGTAAACGGATGAGTACCCCAGCGAATCGAACCAGAGGGCGGAAAGGTAAATCGACAGGCCGCGAGAGGCGATGAAGACGAGAATGACAATCGCAATTACGACCAGCCAGGCCCAGCGCCGGCGCCGGCGTGGTTTGACGCGGCCAACGTCGATAATTTCGCCGTTCGGGTCGAGCGAATTGGATTGACTCATGTGCGCATAGCATACGCTGAAAGAGTCGTGCCGCAAAGATATAAACTTCGGTGGTAGTGGCGCAGTTAGACTCCATCTCCTTTGGCAATCACTTGACTCCGCTGTGGTACCGATTGAATGCCAACCACGTCTGGTATGGAATAGCTGGATGGATCGGATCCTGAGGCCTTGTTGAGTTAAGCCTTTAAACCCTCTCCAAAAGGAGAGGGATTCAAAACTGTACTGCCGCCAGGACCATTACTTCGTTCGGGCGTCTAAAGAACGGAATAGAATCTTTCGTGACTATCGCAATAAGTGCAAAAAGCGAAACCATTGGCTGTTGGCCTTGCGTTTCACAGAATGATAGACTCCAAATTCGTTCACGTTTTTGTAGTCATGCTGACAGCAGACACAGTTTTACAGGCTAGATATCGGATTGTTCGCCAGCTTGGACAGGGCGGAATGGGGGCGGTTTACGAGGCCGTCGATGAACGTCTCGACACGATCGTAGCCCTCAAAGAAACGCTCTTCACTGACGAAAAGCTGCGGAAACAATTCGAACGCGAAGCTCGCTTGCTGGCGCGGCTACATCACCCGGCATTGACCTCGGGTGAGCGATCACTTCAACGAAGGCGATGGGCAGTTCCTGGTGATGCAGTACATCGCCGGCGAAGACCTCGCCGAGATGCTGACCGAGCGTAACGGCCGTTTCCGACAGGATGAGGTGATCCGCTGGGCCGATCAGCTTTGTGACGCGCTCGACTATCTTCACACCCAGGATCCGCAAATTATCCATCGCGACATCAAGCCGCAAAATCTGAAACTGACAGCGCGCGGGCAGATTGTGTTGCTGGATTTCGGTCTGGCCAAAGGATCGGCGGGTCAACTTACCGCGGTGACGACGTCGGCAAGCATCTTTGGCTATACGCCGAATTACGCGCCGCTCGAACAGGTGCAGGGCATGGGCACTGACGCGCGCAGCGACATCTATTCGTTGGCCTGCGACGTTGTTTCACCTGGTTACGAACGTGAAGCCGCCGGATGCGCTGAGCCGGGCCGCCGCCGTGGTAAATGGCGAGCCGGATCCGCTTTGCTCGCCAGCCAAGAATCAGCCCCGGCGTCAGCTCGTCGTTTGCGAATGTCCTGGCCAAGGCAATGTCGCTGAAGCGCGACGACCGGTTTCGCATGCGGCCAGCGCCATGCGCGATTCAGTGCACGCGGTGGCTGGAGCATCCGCTGGGAGATGCGGCCACGCTGCTGTCATCAGGCACGGCTGGCGCGGCGACCTCGGGGACGTTGATCGCGTCCGAGCGGGCCACGAAATTGGTTGGGAGCCAGACCCAGCAAGGCGGGCCTTCGTCGATTGCCAGCGAAGCGCAGACCCTGGTGGCCGGCGAATTGACGAATGTCAGGGAACCCGTGATGGCCGCCAGTGTGCCGGCCCGAGCAAATCGGACGACGTGGGCTGCGGCAGCTATTCTGATCGTGCTCGTCGCGGGATGCGCCGCCGCATTTTATGCTTATCGCGCTCGCAAACAATCGCCGCAGACTGTGGCGCCGACGGCGCCGGCAGAGTTGCAACCGCTACAATCTTCGCAGCCGGCGAACTAGTCCAGGTACCGGCAGCAACCAATCCGAACAGGTAAAAGTTAGCGAGGCAAGAACTCAGAGCGCCGAAGTCAGAGTCTGCTGCTCAACGGGCATCGGCAAAGAAGGCAGAAACTCAGCAGAAGGCCGAAACGCGTGCCGCCGCAAACGCCGCAGACCGGCGATCCGGTCACGACCCAAACCGCGATCAAGGGCGATCAAACCGTGATCCAAACCGTGATCCGAACCGTGATCCGAACCGGGGTCAGCAACCGCCATTCGATCCGCTTCGACCACCGCAAGGCCGGGAACCATGGCGTCCACGAGGCATCCCGGAAGTCAGGACCCTCCCAAATGGCGGTAAAGTAATCAAGCAGCCCGACGGCACATACATATTTGTTGGCCCCAAAGGCCAGACCAAGATCGTTCCTCCTCGTGATAGACCGCGTAACCCAAATGGCAATGGCAACGACAATCATCCGTGAGAATCTGCGTCGTATCCATCGAGTCGATCGAGAATGAGGCGCCGGTGTGATCGCCTGGCGCAATTTCAAGAATCAGGGAGTTCCCCGAAAATGAAAAATAGAATCCGAATCTATGTCATCTGCTTAATGACATTGGGTCTGGTGGGGCTGACTGGCCCAACCGCGCTCTGGAGTGCCCGCGCCGAAATCGACGTGCCGCCCGCCAGCGCGATCAGGCTAACGCCGCCGGCGCCGGTCTTTGATCAGGCAAAGCGCCTTGAAGAACTGGCGTCACGTCGCAAGCGTGTGGCGGAAACGATCGGATCCAGGGGAATGCTCCGTGCTCTTTAGCACTGAGCCGCGCGTCTATACCAACGATGTCGATTATCCGTTTCGGCAGGAGAACAATCTTTATTACCTCACGAACTTAAACCAAAGCCGGCGCCACCCTGGTGCTGATGCCCGGCAATTCGGTGACCCCGGAGATTTTGTTTGTGCCGCGGCGAAATCCGTTGGCTGAAACCTGGACCGGACACATGTACAGTCCGGAAGAGGTGGCCCAACTGTCAGGCATCAAGGAGATCTGGGAGGCCAGCGAGTTTGATAATTTCGTCAAAGCGCATTCGCAACCGCGAGAGCTATCGGCCCAAGCCGGCGAACATTCTCATGTCTGAGCGCGCGCGAAGCTGCGACCGCCGCCAACGGGTTCGAGTCGCTCTTCAGCGCCGTGACGAATAACGACGCGCTCGCTTTACCTGCTCAGTGTTTCCGCGCGAAGGCGAGAACAAAGAGTATCCGCCAGGAGCAACTGTTTGCGCCTGGCGTGGAAGGATTCCGGCTTCAAGATTCAGAACGCTTCGCCCATCTTTGGACAAATGCGCGTTTACAAATCGCCGATGGAACTCGAGCTGCTGCAGCATGCGATCGATATCAGCATCGAGGCGCATCAGCGCGCGCAGGCTTTCGCTGTACAGGCCAAATGGGAATACGAAGTTGATGCCCAGGTCGCCTACACGTTCAAGTTGCGCAACGCCGACAACTGGGGCTACCCGGACATCGTCGGCTGCGGACCCAACGCTACTACGCTTCACTACGAAGAATCACAGGGCCCGGTAAAGTCAGGCGAACTGATCCTGATGGACGTGGGCGCTGAGTATGGTCATTACTCGGCGGACGTGACGCGGACGTTTCCGGTGAACGGAAAATTCAGCAAAGAGCAGGCTGAGATCTACCAGATTGTTTACGATGCGCAGGAGGCCGCAGCCAGAGCTTCGAAACCCGGCGCGACGCTGTCCGACATCGATCGAGCGCGCGAGAGAAGTTATCAAAGATGGGCTTGCTGAAATTGGGCCTGATTACCGATAAGGGTCCGGATTGGCAATATCGGTTTGTGGTTCATGCATGGCACCGGTCACTGGCTGGGTATGAATGTGCATGACGTGGGCGGCGGCTCGCGATTCGCCCCGGGCGCGACGTTCACTAACGAACCGGGAATTTATATTCGGCCGGACGCCCTGGAAAATTTATCGAAATCTTCCGGCCGCGAACAATTCATTGCGGCTATCAAACCGGCGTTCGAAAAGTACCAAGGCATCGGCGTCCGCATCGAAGACGACATGCTGATTACGCCGGAAGGCGTCGAAGTGGATGACCGGCGCCCTGCCGCGCAGCATTGCGGACATTGAAGCGTTCATTGCGAAAGCGCGGCGGGAGATGAAGTAGCTAAAGCCTTATTTGCCATTCGCTCGCTGCGGCTTTGCCTGGAGCGGGAACTTAAATGAGACTTCCGGTTATTCAGGGCACAATCGGCCGACGCATCCTCGCGAACTTTCGGGTCGATCCTGAAGTAATGCAGCGCGAACTCCCGGCTCGCTTCCGCCCAAAACTGCAAGCCGGACATGCTATCGCCGGTATTTGTCTCATTCGGCTTGAGCATGTTCGTCCGCGAACGATGCCTGAGATAGTTGGACTCAGCAGCGAGAATGCCGCCCACCGTGTGGCGGTAACCTGGATCGAGGACAGTAAGGAACGCGCGAAGGAGTATTCATTTCCCGCCGGGATACAAACTCACAAATAAATCATCTGCTTGGCGGTCGGATTTTTCCCGGTGAACATAATCAGGCGTCCTTCATAGTTAGCGAATCGGAGTCAGAAATTCGACCTCGCGATGGAGTCTGAGGATGCCGAGGTCGAGGTCCGGATTGCGGGTCGAATAAGTACGTGTCTGCCGGGTCCTCGGTGTTTTCAGGCCTACCCGAAGCCTCATCATTCTTTGAAGGCGGATCAGTCGGCTATTCAGTAACGAAGGATCCAGGCCGTTTGGATGGGTTAGGTTGCAAACCGCCAAATGGCGAGTCGAGCCTTTGGATGTCTCGGACATTTACTCGAGCTACTTTTCTAACGAGACCAAATTCCCCAGGGGCACAGTTGAGTTCGATCATGCCTTGATCATGCGCAACGTAAAACACGAATGGCATAGTGCCGACGACCTCTATTTATGATTGTTTCGAATCTGGAGACAAATATGAATCAGACCGCATCGAGCAGTGAGGTTTCTAGGCACCTTCTGTTGCTTGCTGTCACCAGCGCTGCCGACGGAGGCCCAAAATGCTGACAACGAATACCAAACCGGCTCCGTGCTTGTGGATGCAGACCTCCGGAGAGCGGGCTGCCCTTTCGTACCAGGCATTCTCTCTGGCGCGGCATGATGCTCGACCGCGATCTCAGAACTCGCAGCCGGATGAAGCGCGCCGTGATCGTGGACATCGACGAAACGATCATGGATAACAGTCAGTATCAGGCGTGCGCTGATAAAGAACCATCAGAGCTTCAACGATCAGACCTGGCAGGCGTGGGTGAATCGGTCCGAAGCGACCGCCATCCCGGGCGCAGTTGAGTTTCTCAATTACGCCACTTCGCGGGGCGTGCGCGTCTTCTACATTACGAATCGCAAGGCGGCCGAGAAAGAGGGGACTGCCATCAACCTGCGGAAGCTGGGATTTCCGAACGTCAACGACGAGACCCTGTTGGTGCGCACCGACACTAAGAGTTCGAGCAAGGAACCGCGCCGCCAATCAGTCAGCGCCAAGTATCGAGTCGTGCTTTTGATGGGCGACAACCTGAATGACTTCTCCGATGTGTTCGAGAACGCGAAGACGATCAGCGGCCGGATGACATGTGACGGAGCAGAACAAGGCGAAATTCGGCGCGCGCTTCATCGTTCTGCCCAAACCCGATGTACGGTGATTGGGAAAGCGCCATTTACGATTACAACCTCAAGCTGAGCGACGAAGAGAAAGCGGCGAAGCGAAAGGCGATGCTGAAGGACTAGCTCGTTTGCTGATTGGCTTTTTTATCTGGTTCGCAATTTCCGTCGACATTGGGACGTGACCGTTCACCAAGCTGCGGAGCAGCGCTCAGAGTTAAGCCCAGGGCGAGGCTTTGCGAGCCTTGGGTTACGCGCGACTAAGGTGATCGAGCTCCCGAAGGTGGCGAGTGAAACTCGTAATCTTTTGGATACTTTCAACTGTTCACGATTCTCAAGGTCCTTCAGTTCTTCCTTGACATATTTAAGCTGCCCGGTTTTGTAGCAAACTCCGGTAGTCAGCCTCTTTCCTGCCTCCTTTGACGGCATAAACCAGATATGTCCCTCCAATCTCGAAAGGAAAACCACACATGCCAACGGCAGCCGTGAATATAATGGCCTCACTTCGGTCAATAAGCTTCCATGATTTTTCCACGGAGAATTTGACAAGCCTACCTTCATCTAAGCCCTGCTCGGTGCTCTGGGGATTTCGGTCATTTCAACTACTTTACCGGAAAATACGGCGTCAGCCGAGTTAGGCCTTCTGGGCCGGAGTTCTAGGATTTACGCGGGCACAAGTCACGCCGGTAACGTAACTTAACGGTAAGAGGGCGACTACTGGGATAATCTTTGGCATCTTCCTCCGAACTTATTCAGCAGAGACCTAACTTATTTATGTCTGGTTTCCCGATAGGCTCTCATGGCCGTTTCCGGGTCGGGATCGGCGGGTCTCTGGTAACGACTCCTCTGTCGCCGCTTCGCGGCTCCCAAAATCTAACCAACCATAACCCAAGGCTCGCAAAGCCTCGCCCTGGGCTTAGCTCTGATCGCTGCTTCGCAGCTCGTTGAACCGCTGCCGCCAACTTCTGCTCGCCAGCGATTTGAAAGAAGTGGGCGGCCAGCATCTTTGCAGCCGCTTCTCGATCATGCGTGTTGGCCTACTCCGGCGATTACGCCGCCGACTTTCATCTGCCTTCGTAGGCGATCGCAGTTCCACCATTGCGCTCTTCCAGATTGAATTCACCGACGCCTTTGACGAATCCCGGCCCGCCTTGCCATCAACCAGCATGCGATAGTGGATTGGTTCCTGCAGGTCTTCGAGGCGCACATTGCCTTTGAAGGTTCCCTTGACTGAGCCCACCCGGCTTTCATGGTGGCCACAGTGATAGTATTCTCGGCCGTCTGCTCCATTGATTGGCAGCCGGGATGCAACGCTGCAGGATTTGAGGATCCGTCATGGCGCGGTGACGACCTCGCGCGCGGCGGCGATTTCGTGAGTTCCTTCAATCTTCATTGAGCACCGTGGATGCGGAAGTCAGTGCCGCCACGCCCAGGCGGGTGGGACATCTTGATTCCATCCGCTTACGCGGATGGTACTGACTTCAAAGCTTCAGCTACGGCGCGTCGCACATAGACCTCAGCCAAATGCTTGCGATAATCGGCCGACGCAAACAGGTCTCCGTTTATCTCAGCACGCCGTTGGCGGCGTGCGCGCCCGCGCTGGCAATCGTTTCATCGTTCAGGGTAACGCCGTTCAACGCACTTTCAACTTCAACGGGGCGGGAAGGCTTTGGCGGCTACGCCCGTGATGCCAATGCTCGCTCGCCGGCAACTGCCGTCCGCGTTTACTGAGATGCTCGGCAGCCACGCCGACAACACCGCAAAGCCCGACGCTGGATGATGCATTTTCACGTATGACTGGCCGGTGCGCCCATTCGATTTGTTGATGCGTAGTTCGCGCA
>ERZ1370068.10765-contig-9434_pt1 | contig 65618 bp, 110 predicted proteins | sample MGYA00561227_ERZ1370068 | MGnify/ENA primary metagenome ERZ1370068 (study PRJEB38410, sample SAMEA6850437) | metagenome | study: Metagenomic assessment of the ecological functions of the soil: analysis of the soil microbiota associated with the... | reverse complement strand
GTAGCCACTTTCGTTCGGTTACGTATTGCTCTTTTACCCCATGAAAGTGGGCGACAGCTGGACGTACCGGGTCACCATGCCGCTCAACGTGCCGCTCACAAAGGTCGTCACCATCGATGCGATGGAGATGACCGGTGGCGAGGCCCCAACGCGATGAAGCCATCTTTCAAGCACACGTCACCTGCAAGGGCGCGAAGTCCGTCGATGCGCAGAATGGACGAGCATGGCCAACAGCGTCGATCGAACCGTGGGCGCGGTTGGCGGTGGTCGATACCACGAACCAGGGGGAAGCTGACCCAGAATCTGCGCGACAGTCCTACAAGTCGGGGCAGCACAGTGGGTTTACCGGGGAAGATTAGTGGGATCCCTCGCATCAGCTGGACGACACGCCGGCCCACACCGCCAAGGGCGCGACCTGGGTGGAGACCTGCAAGAGTTCAGAAATTCTCCGGCGCGATGCTCAAGCCGATGACCATGACCATGGAGATATATGGACACCTGGAAAGTCGGCTGGACGTCCGGCATCTGTCGGTGACGATCATGCCGCCGACCGGCGCAGCGAAGGTCCACAAGCAGTGCATGCGGATCAGCCACACCACCGCCGGCGGCACCTGAAGGAGTTCTGGTACTGCGCCTGGGTCACGGCAGTCAGACCGGCAGGTCAGACGGAAGAGCTGATCGACTACAGCATCAAAAATGACCACGGCCGCGGGGGGACGGCGACATGACGCGACGAGCTGAAATTTCTGATCGCGGACTGCATCGCCGTTTTCTCCGCCGCCATGGGCCACCACCTGCCACGCCACCGCTTCACCGGCGGGGGCAAACAAGCTCCCGGCCCCGCCGCTTCGTCACCACGATCTGCTTCGATACGCCCTCGCGCGCGCAGTACCGGGCGCGCGCGGGGACGCTGGCTGGCCTGAAGATGCGGGCGAGAAGGGTACTGATCTCCGCCGTGTTGTACGGATGCCCGGCAGATCGTCAGAGTTTCAGTCGGTGTTGTGGCTGGAGCTGAAGTTCAAGGATGGCACCGCAGACCGGCAAACGGCGCATCGGCATCCCCAGAAAGACGTTCCGGTTTTTCGCAGGGCCATCACGCCCGAGATGATCGATCTGCAGCGACCCTGTACGGTGTCGAGGGCGGGTGTCCTGCGGGAGATCGCGCTATTGCGGCCGCTACGCCGAACCGTTCGGGGCCGATTGCCTGGTGAACTACCGCCGCCTGCCCTGGCAAGACGACGAGGAGCCTGCGCGTGACCCTGGACGTCGGGCTGGAATTCTATGCGTCGCCCCGGATCTGTGGCTGCGCGACTACGCGCTCATCCGCGAGACGCTGGGCACGCCGAAGGTCGCCAGGCGAAGGCCAAGACGAAAACGCAGGGTGAAGGCGGGGCGAGCTTTCCCGACTGGCTTCTGAGCTTCCACGCTGCTGGGCGAGCGTGAAAGCGGAACGCAGCCGGTACAGCAGGATCAGAGAGCCTCACAGGCGATTTCATGGCTGAGCGGCGCACATCGCCGCGCCCGCCTGGCGCTGGCCTGGGCGTTGTCCGCCGTCATGCTGGGCGGGCACCTACCTGGTTCGAGACAAAGTACGGACGATGAGGCCCGGGCCATCGCGCGCCGACACCCGGCCGTCAAGTGCGCCGAGGACGACGCCATCGACATCGATGGAGGTGTCGCCCAGCGAGCCCACGCCCGGCAGCCATCAGATCCAGTTCATCTGCGAAATCCCGGAGCGCGGAGCCGGTGCGCGCGTTCTTGAGCGTCAGGGCCGGTGACCAGAACAGTGCAAACCTGATGTTGCCGCTGCAACAGCGCAGGCGAGGTGGTAGTTGCATCCCCGCCGAGGTGCTGCCGGGGCGGCACAGGTGCGTCTGGTCAGGGCGACAACGCCGAACAAAGCGCAGCAAGAGCAAGCCGCGTCCCTCAAGCCGCTCGACCGACGGCGGCTCTACCGCAGCGTCATCGGCGGTCTGGCTTGGGTGCTGGGCCTGGGATCATGTCCGTTGGTGGACGGGCGTACGGACACCCGCAGCCCGGGGATCCCTGGCGCGAATTGGCACCGTCACACGCCGGCCGCCGTTGGCGCCTCGCAGCGTGCTGGTTGGCGGGATCACCCAGTTGACCACCACCGCGGCGAGGTCTGGTGGTGGGTCTGGTCGACTCGCACCTGCTGATGGTCAGGCCGGCAGCGCGTCCTGCTTTGGCGCGCAGCTCGGATCCCGCGCAGCGACGCCTTCGCTCCTGGGCCTGGCTTCCTGACAACTTCAGTTGATCGTGGTCACGGTCGGCGTGGTGTGGTTAGGGCTCGCCCCCGATCAGCGGAGCGCACCTTTAGCAGATCATCCTCGGCTGCGGTCTGCTGATCTTCCGGGCTGCATCTTCTTCGCGGGGGTTTCGATCACTTTGAGATGTGGATCCCGAGCTGCTCCGTATCGATCGTTTCCACGCGGACAGCTTTGCCGGCCTGGTGGCTGCGTGCTGTGCCGGGGTGGCCCTGGCGGCGGTGCTGCAGGGGGCCAGCGCCGGTGTTCGCGCTGGTGCTGAGCCTGGCGCAGGCCAGGAGTGGACGCGTCGATCTGAAAAGCGCGCTGGCCATCCTGGCCGGCACCGACACTCGGCATCGATCGGAACGATGGTGGTGGGCGTGGCCATTCAGGGCACCAGACGCGGCGGCTGACGCCTGTATTTCTCGTTGTCGCTCGCAGGGCGATCACTGCACCGCCGCCTCGGTGAGCCTGTGGGCCTACCGCAATAAGCGCTCTCGACTCAGGGGCTGGCATCCACCTGGCGCACCAGCTCGGGACCGGGTTCGCGCTGTCTCCGGGCGGCGGTGACGCTGGTGCTGGCGGTAGTTCTGCCGCTGGCGCTGCGTGGCTACACCAGCGGATGAGCGCGGCCGAGAACGCGGGTGCCCGTGCCACTCAGAAGGAGGCGGCGATGACCGCGCTGCGCGACGACCTTTTGCGTGTGCTCGGCTTCCATCACAGAAGGCGCGCTCCTGGCCACCATCGGGCACTTTGTGTTTCCGGGCACCGCGCGCTGGCGTGGAGAGCGAGCACGCCCTGGGAGATGCGCGCTCCGGAGCTGGAAGCGCTGTTCGGCGGCACCGTGCGCGCGTACCAGATCCCGAATTCGGGCGGCTGCGACAGGCGGCGCTGGCGACGCTGCAGCTCCAGCGGGCCATCCAGGATCTCCTCACCCGCCGAGCGCAGCACCGAGCGGGCCATGGCGTTGTCTCCCGCGGGCGTGCCTGGCAGCTCGCGCGGCGAACGGCCACCGCCAAGCTGAGTCGCTCCGATCTACTCCTCCAGGGCTGCGCGACTTGCTCCAGCAGCTGTCCACCCGGAGGGACGCCCGACGTGGACCTGGCGCGCTCGCGTGAGATCCGCCTCAACGCGTGGAGATGGACACCCGCCAGGCGCTGCTGGTCGGCGCCAATGGCACGAGAAGGCGCGAAATCCCCGGACCATCACCCTGCGCCTGTCGAATGCCGATCTGGTCAACGCCTACGAGAACGTCGGCAACCACCTGTGCCGCCTGTAGCTGAAGCGCTGGCGTCCGGGTCGGCGAGGACGTCTAGTTCACGGTTGAGGTTCACGGTTGGTTCACGGTTGGTTGCGGCGCGCGCTCGGCAGTCACCACCACCACGGACCCACGATCACCGCCCCGCCCAGCAGCGTCCGCGTTCCCAGTTGCTCGCCACCCAGTGCCCACCCGAGAATCACCGCCAGCGGATTGACGTATTACGAGTACGTGGCCACCAGCGTCGGTCGCGCGTGCCGGATCAACCAGGAAAACGCGCCGTAGCCGCACCAGGCGCCGACGACCACCAGATACACCATCGACCAGACCGCGCGGCTGCTGGGCGCCGCCGCGAAACGCGCCAGAGCGCCGTAGAACAACGCCAGCAGGCCCTGCAGACAACCACCGGCCAGCATCTCGATTCCCGACGACACCACCCAGCGCGCCGGTCGGTCCGAGGCCACGCGCGTACGGCGATCCGCCCGCCCAGATCAACGAAGCGGCGAGAAGCATGGGGATACCCACCGACAAGGATTCCTCGCCGGACCCGCGCAAGACCAACACCGCCGTTCCACAAAAACCAACCAGAGCCCGACGAAGGCGCGCGGCGTGGGCCGGCTTTGCCTCCTGGACCGGATACTTTCAGGAAGGCCATCCACAGCGGCATCACCGCCAGCACCAGCGGTCAGCCGGGTGACGCGTGGCGCTCCGGCCGGGGCTGAACGATGCCGTTGCTCAACCCGGCGGGGCGTGCGATGAGCGCGGCGTTGGCCTGCCGGCGCGTGACAGACAACGGACCGAAGGCCCGCGCCGCCAGCAAGAATCCCAGCCCGGCGGCGACGAACCGCAGCGCGCCGCAGGCAGCGCCGGCAACTCCAGCACCGTCCAGCGGATCCCCAGATAGGTCGATCCCAGACGATGTAGACGGTGCCCAGCGCCAGAGCAATCTTGGCGCGCATCCCGTCACCTCGGCGGCCATCAGAGACGTGCGCACGTGCGACCCAGCGCATGCCGGCGCGGCGCGCGGCGCCGATACCGGCATGTCGGTATCCTCATCGACCGTTACAATCGGGGCGCAGCGCCGAGACGCCGGGCCGCCTCCGGGAACATCCGGTTCGGGTTTGTGCCTGGGCATTGTCCTCAGCGGCAACCAGCGCGCCAGACCATTCGAGGAAGAATCTGGGTAACAGCGTTTTTCCACGACCCGGCGATAGCCGAGGCCACAGCCATCGGCACGACGCCACGCCCGGCGCGGGCCACGCGGACGGCACCTTCTCGATCAGGATACCTCGGTGATCGGACCAGAAATGCGTCCTCCTTGGCGCGTGCCAGCGTCGCGCGAGATCGACCTCGACGCCCGCCTCGCTGGTCAACAGCCTCGCGGCATCTCCAGGCTGGGTGTGCTAGCGCATAAAAGCGTTCTTCGGAAAAGGAATTCCATAGGGACGCAGCACACTCCAGCCAGCAGCGGTAGTGCGTGGGCATGGTGTCCGCGAGCGTGCCGTCGCAGTCGAAGATCAGCGCGGGGCACAACCGCCTGTCATACGCCATTTCAAAGCCAGCGCCTGAGCACGAGCCGCGATGCGCTTCCTCGCGGCCAGTGACGGGCGCGAAACGATCGTCGCCGGGCCAGGCTGGGCGGCCTTGGGTCGATCGGCGGCCACCAGGTGGCCGAAAGGCGCGGGTAACCGCCGGTCGTCTGCCGATCGGCCATCAGCAAATCGGTTGCCCGTCGGAGTGGCAGTTGCAGGAGCACCGGGGGCCACGGGCTCGGAGAGTCGTTCGGGCCGCGCGTGCACCGGCAGGTCTTGCCCGCCGAGGCGATAGCCTGTTCGATTCAGTCAATCGCTGACCTGGAACGAGGTGCTGCAAAAGGGTCGGGGTCTCGGGCGAGATGTCCGGATCGTCGGGGACGAAGCGCAGGTGAAAGGGAAGAATGTAGCTGGAAGGGATCAGGCCAGCGACACGGGCCGCGGGTGGCCGGGACTACCGATCTCCAGACGGTGACCACGAACCAGGCGTCCGCCGCCCAGGCCGGCGTCGAGATCCGGTCAGGCGCTGCCGAGCGCAGCGTCGGTTTTATCCCGCACCCGGCGCCAGCATCACGCGGGCGCCACGCACGCGCGCGGTGAAGACTGCAGGATCTGTCCGTCGCGCGCTGGTCGTCTCCACGGTGGCAGCGGCAGCCGTGAGTGCTGGCGCGAGATCGCGCCAGCGATCGCGAGCAACACGTCGCCTACGAGCGATCCGGTGCCCGGGCAGTGATCTCAGGGCCGGCGCGCCGTCGGCGTTACCGACCAGACGGTTGGCGACCTGGAGGCGGGGATCCATAGCGCCCGATGGGGAGACACCAAGGTGGCCGGGCCGGGGCGCCCGAGGTCCTGCACCGTGGTGGTAACGCCAGGACGAACGATGGTCCGGCACAGCCATGTTCCGAGGCGCGACGGCGATGCCCGCTTGCTCCAGCGCGCGGCGGATCGCCCCGAACCGCCCCGCGGCTCGCGCATCATCGCCATGCGGACAAAGGTGGAGATGCTCTGCTCACGCACCATCCGCACGGCGCGCCGCCACGGTGTCGTCATCGTCGGCGACGAGCGCTTGCGGGTGATCGCGCGGCAACAACCATTATCGTCACCGTAGTTGCGATCGGCGAATCCCTCGGCGGCGAAACGCAAACCGTGCCTTCGCGCACCGCGGCTTCGGTTTGGGAGCCGGACTCGGCGATCAGGATCCAGCTCGTCAGCGTGATCGCGCGTGGCGGTGACCACCGCCCACTCGGCGACCTCGGCAACGTGCGAGCAGAATGGTAAGACGCCGTGCGCGCGGCGTGCTGGAGCCGCGCGCCCGCCCGTCGCGCCAACGCCGCCAGCGCGCCCGGATTGATAGAGCACGGGTCGTAGATTTCCGCTGCGGGCAGATCGAGCTCGCGCCGGCCGAAGCCTCCGGGATCGCGAAACCCGGGGTGAGCGCGCGGCCACGCCAAACGCACCGCCTCGTCGACGGTGCGCGCATCTCCGACGGTCCGCCCGCGTGGAAACCGCACGCCACGTTGGCCGGGTGACGAAAACGCCGGATGGCGCGTCGTCGCCGCCTTCCGCCGCCAGGTCGCAGTGAGATCGCAGGTGACGATGGTCGGCGCCACCAGCGCAGATCGAAGAAATGCTGGACGCGCACGATGTAGCAGCTGCTGGTGGCAGGGGAAAACTGCCGACGGATGCCCCGGCGGTTCCACCTGCTGGTGATGGGGCCGGATGTCTTCGCCACGCCTTGCCACAGAGGCCAGGTGATCATCGGGCGGCGCTCGTCCGAGGCCGACGTGCGCCTGTCGGACCCGCTTGGCGTCGCGACAGCACGCCCAGCTGCGCATGGGACCGGTGATGGCTGTCGGGGATCTGGGCAGCGCCCGGCGAGCACGCGCTTGCGGGAGGCCTCCTTGTCGCCGCACCGAGGCGTACACCGCTTCTGCCCGGCGAGGCGATCGCCATCGGATCGACGATCTGATGATCAGCCAGAACCGGCGGCCCCGGCCGACGCGCGCCAGGCGCTGCCTCACGCCGAGTTCGAGGGCCGCGTGGAATGGGAGTGCGCGCGCGCCGAGGCCACCGGCGGCGCCTTCACCGTCGTGCGCATCCATGTCGCGGGCGCAGCGGATCCGGTGCGGGACGTTCCGGCTCTGGGCGCCGCTGCAGGCGGTGGATGTGCTCGGGGCCTACGGTCCGGGCGACCTGAGGTGCTGTGCAGGCCTGGGCGCCGCCCCGGCAGCGGCACAATGGCGCGCGATCGAGGAGTCGCTGGCGCTTACGCCGGTGGCAAGAGAACGGCGCTGGCCACACGTATCCGCGCGCCAGGCGGCATGCGGGAGCGCTGCTGGCGGGTGCCAGGTGGCGCCGGCTCCGGTGTTTCAGGACAGGAGTGCGGCAGCTCGCCTGGCGGAACGTGCCGCCGCGGGCGCGATCCAGCGATGATCCTGGGCGAGACGGGCGTGGGCAGGAAGTGCTGGCGCGCGCAAGCTATCCCCGCGCTTGCCCGCGGCGCCGTTCATGTGCGTGGACTGCGCGGCGCTGTCCAGTCATTGCCGGAGGCGAGCTCTTCGGTCACGAGCGCGACGCCTTCGCAGGCCGGCCAGGCGAAACCGGGCCTGCTGGGGCGCCGCGCCGGGCGGCACGATCTCTCGACGAGATGGGCGAGCTGCCGCTGCGCCGCTGCAGCGAGGGTTGCGGGTGATCGAAAGCGCGAGGTGGTGGGGTGGGGGGCGTGCGGCCCCAAAAGAGATCGACGTGCGTTTTCTGGCGGCCACCAACCTGAATCTCGGGCGGACGTCGGCGCAGGCACGTTTTCGCCGCGATCTCTATTTTCGACTGAACGGCATGACGTTGGCAGTCACGCCGCTGCGCAGACGACCCGCGGACATAACCCGCGCCCGGTGCCGTCATAGAGGGTTTCCGTCATCGTGCTCACCATAGCCGTCCGTGCGGCGGTGCCATACCGGGCCGCGCGGCGTCTCGGTCGCGAGCAGCGCGTCGGCAGCCCGGATCGGTCCAGGATAAGGGGATCTCCCGGGGGGCTGCTGGTGAAACGGACCAACTGCAAGGCCTGGTACCGACAAATTCTCATCCTGCCACCGCCGCCGCCCTGAGCCCGGTGCTGATCAAGGTTCACGACCTGGTGAAAGATCTCGGACTCACGTTGCGCGGGGCTCAGCGCCTTTCTGAAAGCTCATAAGCGGGCTGGTAGTTCGATGGTTACCAGGTTCGCCACACGGTGACGATTTCAGTGACCACTGCGCGACCGTTTTTGGAGGATGCTATTCACCAGAGGTCGCGGCACGTTGCCGAATGTGGTATCCGATCGGTGTTATCAGCGCGCGCGATCACAGAGCGCGAGAGGGACAGAGTCGAACATTGTCATCAGGGTGAAGGCAATGGAAGGAAAAAATCGCCGCTCGATGCCGACCTGTGGTCGTGCGTCAGGGCGGGGAACAGGCCGAATGGCTGAAAGCTCTTGGACATGCCTCCGCCTGTCGATGAAGTCACATCGATATGGGTTATGCCTCGCGACTTCACGCGCGAGCCGGGACAACTACCCGATCGGACTTACGTCGCAACACTGCTCGGACACGCCACCACAATGCAAAGCCGTTCGGCATATTTGCTTCCGTCGAGGGCGACCGGTGGCTGGTGACCGCTGCAGCTTCTTCGGGGAGCACGCGTCCACCGACGATGCCGGCTTTCTGTCGTTTGCCGAAAGTCTGCCCACCGACGACATAGCAAGCGTGTTGCATGACGCGCGAACCGCCAGCACCCATCGTTACGCACCGGCTCCATCGAACCAGTGGCGCCGCTTCGAGAAGCTCAAAAACCGCCACCATCATTTCATCACGATTGGCGACGGTTGTTGCAGCTTCAATCGATTACGGCCAAGGCGAGCTCGGCGGCGCAACAGGCGATTACTCTGCGCCGCGACGGTGGAGAAACATACTTCACTCTCAGGTTTACCGCGCCGCTTTACCAGGCGGCGACAAAGATTGTCGCCAACCACTGGCAGATCCGCAACAGGCGGCGATTTCTGCTACCCGGGCGGAAGCAGCAGGTCCCCGTCCGCCTCTTATCGACGCGCTCAACTTTTATCTGCGCAAAGCGATTGTCGCGGCGCAGCGCGACTACTATCGTTTGCAAACACCATTGCCAACGTTGACAGCTAGCGCCCGCCATCGCTTCTGCGACCGCAAATCGCGCTACGGGTCTGGAAAAGTGCGCGCCATTCCTCCCTTCTTCGAGCGTTGGACTTCACACTCATTGAGAGTGATCCGTCGCGCCCGCCAAGTGAAAAGTCAGCCCGGCACTCGCATCTATTAAATTCCCGAAGCGGGAGGGTGAAATGATCTATCTGTATGCGTTTGCGCCTCTTTGGGGAGCTGAAGTTGATATCAGCCCATTCGTCACCAAGGTGGACGTGTATCTGCGCCTTGCCCCGGAGCTCACGGCGCAAGCTGGTCCCGTTCTCGATGGAGTCATTCACGGCAGCGCGAGGAAGTTGCCCTACATCGTGGATAAGGCATGATACGATCGCGGTTTGGTTTCATCGTTGACGCTTGAAGAAAAAATACAGTGATCCACTGGACGCCAAGCTCGGCCCATCTGTGAGGCCGCTGGCCACGATTAAGCGGATGCTGAAGAAAATTTTATTGGGTCATAGTCGCTGAGCGCTGGCGCGACACCAAAACTGCTGTCGAGCAATACCCGTGATGGTCGGACAGCCTCAGGCTCATCCAGCGCGGTGGTTGATAGCGGTGGGCGAACTGCGGACACGGCGCGCCGGGCGTCGCGTGCCGACAAGTCGGGGGGAATATTGGCAGGCCGATCTGATCGCGCTCTCAGATTTCTAGGGAAAAACCCGTACCTGCTGGGCGAGGAGCCAACGTCTTATGACGCTACGGCTATTCCCTTGTCGCCCATACAATCCAGCCTGATTATGACTTCCGCATGAAGAGATTCATCAAAACGCTCCCAAACTTGATGCAACTATTGGGAGCGGCTCAACTCAAGACTCTACAAGTCGTAAACCGCAGTAGCCGGCGCTTTTTGGCTCACAGTCGGACGAAAACCTCAAATCGTCCGCCTCAGAACACAGGTGCATCAGATAGCTGACATCGCTGTCTCAAGACTTGCGTAACAGACCTGCGGCCTCGATGCGCCAAGGGCTTGCCTGTCGCATAAGTCAGTTGGGCATTCAGCTAGAGCCAGAGGGACTGTCGACGCGAGGCGGGCGCCTTCGGCGAGGGTGCGCAGTTTGGCCCAGGCGAGGTCGGCGTGGACGCCGGCCGCCGAGGCCGCAATCGGTGCCGGCGATGACGTTCTCGCGGCCGACGATCGCGGCGTAGCGCAGGATGCGGTCGGCGACGAGCTGCGGGTGCTCGACGAGGTTGGTGGCATGGCTGACGACACCCGGCATCAGCATCTTGCCCGGCGGCAATTTGGCGTTCTGCCACACCCGCCATTCGTGCTCGTGCCGCACATTGGCGGCCTCGAAGGAATAGGTCTGCGCCTTCACCTCGAGGATCGAGATCGATGATGTGCTCGAGCGGCAGATCATGGGTGTGCGGGCCGTGCCAGCTGCCCCAGCACAAATGATAGCGCACGCTTTCCTCGGGAATGCCGGCGAGCGCGTGGTTGACGGCATCGATGCGCCGCCGGGCGAATTGGCGATAGGCCTCGACCGAGGGTTCGGGCTTCAGCATGTCCCACCAGTCGGGCAAGCCCGGGTCGTCGATCTGCAAGATGAAGCCGGCCGCCACGACCGCCCGGTATTCCTCGCGCAGCGCGTCGGCCAGCGCGAACAGGAATTCGTCCTCGGTCTGGTAGTATTCGTTGAAGATGAAGTGGTCGAGCCAGCCGGGTGCCAAGCACCGGGACGAACGCCTCCTCGACCGCCGCACCCGAGCGCCCGATCGCCGCCTTGAAGGTGTCGAGCTGGCGGTTGATCGCTTCGGGCCCCTTCGATTTGACCGGACCGCGGGCGACGACCCGCACCGTGACCGGCGGCATCGGCCTCCCGCCGGGGACCAGGGGCAGGTCCGGCCCGTGTCGCAATCGGCATAGAAATCGAACCCGTCGCTCGCGGAGTCGAGTGGCGGTGGTCGGCGGCTCGCCCGGAGCCACTGGCGCGCCGATGCCGGTGAAATGGGCGGTGTAACGGCTCGCCTGGCTGAAGCTGTCGGGCCGGCTCTCTGAAATGGCCAGTCGTTCGGAAGTGACCTGGTTAATACCTCTTGGCTGCACTCGATCGCAGATTTATTCACACGTCTAGCGTGCAATCGATCCTGGTCTCGATCTCCTTTCGACGCGAGGCGGACGCCGTCGGCGGGTGTCAGGCTCCGGCCCAGGCGAGGTCGGCGTGGACCGCCGCCGAGCCGCAATCGTGCCGGCGATGACGCTCGCGGCGACGATCGCGGCGTAGCGCAGGATGCGGTCGGCGACGAGCATGCGAGGTTCTCGATAGGTGCGTGCATGGCTGACGACCTGCTTCATCCTCCCCGGCCCTCGCGTTCTGCCACCCGCTGTGTCATGCTCGTGCCGCATGATAATGATGACGAGGAATAGGTCTGACCTGCACCTCGGGTGATCTGTGATGTCGACAAACGGATCGGTGGCGCGCAACGACTCGATCGACAACCGGCCGGCTGTTGCCATCCCGAAAATTGCCATGATCTCATGTTATCCGATCGTCATGATCGAGCTGATCTTCATCCTCGCCCTATTTGTGTCCGCGGCGGTCGCCTCTACCCGGAGCGAGCGGGCGCGTCGCGCACGCTCATCGAGGCTCCGGTCCCCGCTCGTCGCGCCTCCCTGCTGCTTCCCTCAGAGACACGCCGAAAACATGCGATAATCTCTCGTTACTATCAATGGCTTGGGTGAGAAAAATGCAAATTCCTCCCTGCTATTCCCGCGGAGCAGGGACGACATCCTCGGCAAGCGAGGCTTGCCCCTTCCTGCCGGGCGCGCTACTCCGTTGCCGGCGAACCCAAGCGGAGGGAACGAGATGATCGCGGGCGAGTTCGATGTCGTCGTGCGTCGGCGCCGGTAATGCCGGCATGTGCGCTGCACTGGCGGCGCCGCGGGCAGGGCGCCAGGGTGCTCGTCCTCGAAGCGGCACCGCTTCGACGAGCGCGGCGGCAACAGCCGCTATACCGCGGGCGCCTTGCGCTTTGTCTATAACGGCGTCGACGACCTCGCTGAAGCTCTGCGACCTCAGCGAGACCGAGATCGCGACATCGGATTTCGGCACCTACACGACCGACAAATATTACGACGACCTCGGGCGCCTGACCGATTATCGCAGCAACCCCGACATGGCCGAGCTGCTGATCACCAAGAGCCAGGAGACCGCTGTTGTGGATGCGCAGCCAGGGCATCCGCTTTGCCCCGATGTATTCGCGCCAGGCCTTCAAGCACGAGGGCAAGTTCGTCTTCTGGGGCGGGCTGGCGCTCGAAGCCTGGGGCGGCGGGCCGGGGCTCGTCGAGGGCCTCTTCAAGGCGGCCGAGAGAGCGGCAGATCCAGGTCGCCTACGAGGCGCGCGGCGAGAGGCTGATCGCCGACGATGACGGCGTGCACGGTGTCGTCGCCAAGGTCGAGGGCAAGACCACCGAGATCCCGGCCAAGGCGGTGATCCTGGCCTGCGGCGGGTTCGAGGCCAATGCCGAGATGCGCACCCGCTATCTCGGCCCGGGCTGGGATCTCGCCAAGGTGCGCGGCACCCGCTTCAACACCGGCGGCGGGCATCAAGATGGCGCTCGACATCGGCGCGATGCCTTACGGCAACTGGTCGGGCTGCCATGCGGTCGGCTGGGACTACAACGCGCCCGAATTCGGCGACCTCGCGGTCGGCGACAATTTCCAGAAGCACTGCTACCCGTTCGCCATCATGGTCAATGCCGACGGCGTGCGCTTCTGCGACGAGGGTGCCGATTTCCGCAACTACACCTATGCCAAATACGGCCGCCTGATCCTCGAGCAGCCGCACCAGTTCGCCTGGCAGATCTTCGACCAGCAGGTCGTGCATCTGCAGCGCGACGAATACCGCATCCGCCAGGTCACCAAGGTCACCGCCGACACGATCGAGGGTCTGGCCGACAAGATGGCCGAATACGCCGCGGTCGATAAGCCGGCGTTCCTCGAAGACCGATCGCGCGATTACAACGCGGCGGTGCAGCGCGACATCCCCTACAATCCGACGGTCAAGGACGGCCGCACCACCAAGGGCCTGGCGATCGACAAGACCAACTGGGCGATGCCGCTCGAGAAGCCGCCCTTCGAGGCCTACTGCACGACCTGCGGCGTCACCTTCACCTTTGGCGGCTTGCGCATCGACACCGACGGGCCGCGTGCTCGACACCGCGCAGCAGCCGATCCCCGGCCTCTATGCCGCGGGCGAACTCGTCGGCGGGCTGTTTTATTTCAACTATCCCGGCGGCACCGGCCTCGTCTCGGGCTCGGTGTTCGGCAAGATCGCCGGGACCAGCGCCGGAACGGCGGTGCTCCAGCCCTGAGCCCGGCCTTTAGAATGGCTAGTAACGCCACCGTAGCCGTAGCCGTACCGCGTGGGCCCCAATCACGATGGCGGTGGTGATACCGCCACGAATCGTGGGGACGCCAGCAATGCCAAGCATAGCCGTTCCACCAGCACCGCGCTTCCGCCGGCGTCGACAAGGCAGCGCGTTCCGAGCAAAAAGGCCGCGAGCGCCGCGATGACGATCTTCTTCATCGCTATACCTCCTGAACTTCCTTTCTGGAGGTGATAACGACGACACCGAACGGCTCACTCCCGTTAACCTTATTTAACGACGAATATTCGCCTCGATGCTTCCGCTGCGGCGGACATCGCGCGCAGGAGTGCTCGACTGTTGCTTGCGGGTCGGCGCGCGCATGACCTCGCCCATGACGGCGATCCCGCGCGCGCCGGCGGTGAAGCACGCCGCGGCGTTCTCCGCGGTAATCCCGCCGAGTGGCGACGACCGGACCGCGGGCCGCGGCGACGATGCGTGCGAGACCATCGAGGCCGAGTGCCGGGCCGTAGCCGGGCTTGCTCGCGGTGAGGAAGACCGGGCTCAGCGGTGACGTAATCCGCCCCGGCTCGCAGCAATGCCGCAGCTTCGTCGGCGGAATGCGCCGAAGCGCCGATCAGCGCTCCCGGCAGCCAGCGCGCGCGCCGCGACGGGATCGCCGCCGCTCGGCAGAGTGCACCCCGTCCGCGCCCACCGCCGCGACCGCCTCGATATCCTCGTGCGCGGTCACGACCGCCCCGCAGCGGCGCCCAAGTGTCACCAAGGCGCCGAGCAGCGCTCGCCGCTCTTCGGGTGGCAGATCCTTCTCGCGCAGGCTGAACCACCGGCACCCGCCGGCGAACGCAGCCTCGACGACCTGCTCGTAGCGGCTGCCGAGCCTGGCGGCGATCGGAGATGACGAGCAGCGGCGGGACCGGGAGCATCGGCTGGGATTTCGCCTACGGACGCGGCGCCGCCAGTAGCAGCTCGGCCTCGATCGTCACCCGGATCGTCGCCTCGCCGGGCTCGGCCACCGGTGCGGCCATCGCCGCCATGGCGGCAAAACGCGGCCCCGGGCGTCCACCGGTCTCGGCGTTGCCGACGCGCAGATCGCGATAGCGCAGCAGGACCGAGGTGCATCCGGCCGGCGATCGACCCGGCCCGCCGGTCGAGTGCCGCAAGCCCTTCGGCCGTCAGGTCCTCCTCGGCGCCGCGGAGTGTCTCGGGCGAGACTTCGTAGCCGATCGAGGACATCAGCAGGCCATCGGATTGCAGCGCGCCGGCGAGCTTCAAGGCTGCGTCCGCGGCCTTGCTCGTCACAATCAGCGACTGAGTGCCGCGCCAGCGCGACGGGCCGCTCTGCGGCCGCTCCTCGCCGACCCCGTATGCCCCGGTTTCGACCCGCACGCCCTGCACTTGATGCGCCGCGGTCGAGTGCCGCCGCCATGCGGCGATTGATCGCCGATTGGATGGCCAGCGGATCGGCGCCCGGTCTCCTCGACCCGGAGCTCGATCCGCAGAGACGTCGCGCAACACGCTGCGCTCCGCCGTCTGGCTGAGATGGAGCACCGTCGTCTGCTGATCCGTCGCCTGCGCCAGCGCCGTGCACGCCACGCCCAGAATGAAGCCGATCGTCAGGAGAAAGCCGGCTCCAGCTGCTCTCATACCGCCGTCAATTCTCGCGCCGACAGATCTTCCAGGTGCCGCAGACGGTCGAACAGCACATCGGGCGCAATCCGCGCCCGGCCGGCGTCGAGGCAGGTGCGGAACTTCTCGAAGAGCTCGTCTTCGCTCAGCGGCCGGTCGGCATGGCCCTTCGCCCGCGCCACCTTCGCGCTTTCGACGATACGCGCCGCCGACCAGCTCGACGCGTACCTGGTCGAAGACCGAGGCGCCGGAGACCTCGGGATCGTAGTCGCGATTGGTCTCGATCCCGACCCGGCGCATCAGCTCCTGAACCTCGGGGCGGCGGACAAAGCTCGTCGGTGTATTCGGCGAGGCCGGCGCGCCGCGCGATCACCGCCGCCGCCATCGCGAATTCGATGCTGAATTTGGCGGCGAGCCCGGTCTGCGGCTGGTGGTTGCGCAGGATCAGCGCATGGGTGTCGCTCAGCGAGACCGTGATCCGCGCGATCTCGGCGGGCTGCAGCGGCTGGCGGGCGAGCAGCTCGAGCATCGCGTCGAGCGCGCGGTGGGTGCAGTAGCAGGCCGGGTATTTCTTGATGCCGAGACGGTACTTGACGATCCTCCACTCGCTGCCGAGCCCGTGCGCCGGGCTCTCGCGATCGACCTCGCCCTCGGGCGACACCGCGCTCAGGAACCCCTGCGGATGCTCGAGGGCGTCGAGCGAGGCGGTGAAGCCCAGCTCGGCGAGCCGCGCCGACATCGAGCCCCGAATGCGCCGAGCGGCCGGCGTGGAACGGCTTTGTCATCGTGCCGAAATTGGCCATGATCCCGCTGCTCTGCGAGGCCGCGAGCGCCAATGCCCGGGTGGCGCCATCGGCATCGAGACGGCGCAGCGATCGGCGCAGGCGGCCGCCGCACCGATCGGGCCGAAGATGCCGGTCGGATGCCAGCCCTTGCGGTGATGGTGGCCGGGATCGCGCCAGGCGAGCTCGGCCCAGGTCTCGTATCCGGCGACATAGGCGGCGAGCATATCGCGCCCCGAAGCGCCGAGCGTCTCGCCCTCGGCCAGGATCGCCGGGACCAGCACGGTGCTCGGATGGCCGCGCAGCGAGGCGACGTCGTCATAGTCGAGCGCGTGCCCGGCGGTGCCGTTGATCCACGCCGCCTCGGGTGCAGGGCACTTCTCGCCGGTGAAGTACAAGGTCGCCTCGCCGCCCGCGGGCTGCAGCGCCTTGCGCAGCAACTGCGGCGCCGGGTCGCCGGCACCCGCGATCATCGTCGCGATGCAATCGATAAAGCCGATGCGCGCCACATCCGGCCGCGCCTTGCGGCAGCCGCTCGAACGAGACATCCGCGACGAAACGGCCGAGATCTTGGGTCAGGGTCATGATGGTTCTCCCGTCAAGCCGTCATTATGCGCCGGTTCTCAGCCTGCGGCCATTGCCCTTGCGGCCTCTGATCATCATGTCACAGCTTGACGGGACCTGCAGATATGCAGCTTGCGTCGAGAGTTCACGGAGACCTGCGCATGATCGATTTCTACTATTGGCCGACGCCGAACGGGTGGAAGGTCGCCATCATGCTCGAGGAGTGCGGCCTCGAATACCGGATGATCCCGGTGAATATCGGGCGCGGCGACCAGTTCAAGCCCGAGTTCCTGGCGATCAGCCCCAACAACCACATGCCGGCGATCGTCGATCACGACGCCCCAAAGGAGTTTGGCGGTGGGCCGGTTGCCGTGTTCGAGTCGGGCGCCATCCTGATCCATCTGGCGGAGCGGTCCGGGCGGTTCATGCCGCAGGATCGGCGCAGGCCGGAAGGAGTGCCTTGGAGTGGCTGTTCTGGCAGGTCGGCAATCTCGGCCCGATGGCCGGCCAGCTCAGCCATTTCGTCAATTATGCGCCGGGCGAGCACCCTATTCCGCACAAGCGCTATGCCGACGAGTACAACCGCTGCCTCGGTGTTCTCGAGCGTCGGCTCGAGGTCGTCGCGTTCATCCTCGACGACTACTCGATCGCCGATCATGGCGTCCTGGCCCTGGGTGCTGATCGCCCGGCCGCTCGGCCAGCCGCTCGACGATTTCCCCAACGTCGCGCGCTGGCGCGAGACGATCAAGAAGCGCCCGCGGTGCGGCGGGGGTCGATCTCGGCAAGGACCTGCGCCGCTCGGCCCCGCCGACCGACGACGAGCGGCGGGTCCTCTTCAACCAAACCGCGCGCGATGTATTGGAGCGTAGCTAAGGACTCACCCGGGCATTTTCGGGAAGCGCTGCCTGTCGCCGCCGAGGCTCACCCAGGGCTGAGCGCTGTCGCAGAAGATCTCCATGCTGGGCTTAACCCAGCTCGCGTCGTCGAGGCGTACCAGCGAGGACCATTGTGATGTCCGGCATGATCTCGGCCTCGTCGATCCAGTGCCGTTCCGCATTCCGGGCAAAAGCGCCTATAGGTTTCCTTGCCGCTATCGCCCCGACTCGGCGAAGGTCTTTATCGAGCCGTGAACATTGAGCGCTCGGCTTCGGGAGCCCCACCACGAGGAAAAGCGGTCCCGGTACCCTTCTGGCAATTCTTGCAGTGACACAGACGCCGACGAATGCCGGCTCGGCGTCGGCCGAATACCGCACCTTCCCGCAAAGACAGCCACCCTCGATCTTCATCCGATCCTCCTCTGTTCGCGGGCCCAGCCTCACCGATCAGGCCATGCTACCAACGACGAATGACGGTGTCAGGTCCACTGTGCTAGCGTGATTCCGTGTCAAAGAGACATTTCTGGCCTTCCCCGGTTACGCTGGTGTTGGGCGGGGCGCGATCGGGCAAGAGCCGCTATGCCGAACGGCTCGTCGAGGCGCCGCCCTCGTGCGGAACCTATTGCGCGACGGCGGAGGCCGGAGATGCCGAGATGGCCGAGCGCATCGCCGCCCACCGGGCACGGCGCGGCCCATTCTGGCGTACGGTCGGAGGAGCCGCTGGCGCTCGCTTCGGTGATCGCGCACGGAGACAACGCCTGAGCGCCCGCTCGCTTATCGATTGCCTGACGCTTGTGGCTCTCGAACCTGCTCCTCGCCGGCAAACCGGTCGACGAGGAAGCTGACATGGCTGTGCGGTGCGCTGCGGCTGGCGGCCGGACCGGTCGTGCTCGTCGCCAACGAGGTCGGGATGGGTCTCGTCCCGCAGACACCGCTCGGCCGGCAGTTTCGCGATGCCGCCGGCCGCCTCAATCAACAGGTCGCGGCACTCGCCGATCGCGTCGTTTTCGTCGCCGCCGGCCTGCCGCTGGTGTTGAAGGAAGGCCGAGCTGGCCCAGCCACGCCTCGGCGTCAAATAATCGGTGTGAGATGCAGTGGTAATCCAGGCGACCAGCAGCAAGCCGCCTTCGAGCAGACAAGCGAGCCGGTAAAGGTGCAGCGCGCGCACGATGTCGGACGTGGCCGCCCGGGCGCTGCCGTCGCCGAGCCAGGGATCGTCGACGAGACCTTCGGGGTAGCGGCGCGGTCCCGCCAATGCCAGGCCGAGCGCCCCTGCCATCGCACTTTCCGGCCAGCCGGCATTCGGCGAATGGTGCTTGCGGCCGTCGCGGATCATGATCACCAGCGCCCGATCCGGGCGGCAGCGATCGGCGAGGACGGCACCCGCGGCGAGCAGCAGCCCGCTGATCGGCGCCGGCACCAGGTTGAGAACATCGTCGAGGCGCGCCGCCGCCCAGCCGAAGCTGCGATAGTGCGGGGTGCGATGGCCGATCATGCTGTCGAGCGTGTTCGCCATCTTGTAGGCGAAGAGCCCGGGCAGCCCGAGCAGCAGATACCAGAACACCGGCGCCACGACGCCGTCGCTGAAATTCTCCGCCAGGCTCTCGATCGCCGCCCGCGCCACGCCATGCCTGTCGAGGCTCATCGGATCGCGGCCGACAATGTGACGCTACCGCCGCGCGACCAGCCGCCAGCCCGCCGGCATCGAGCGCCTTGGCGACGGCGGCGACATGCTCGTAAAGGCTGCGTTGGGCGACGAGCACGGCAATCAGCAGGGCTTCGACGACGGCACCGAGCAAATGCCCGCGGCACACTCGCTCGACCGCAAGACCGGCTGCCGCCGCGGCGCCGACCAGCAGGATCACGGTGACGATCCCGCGATCGCGGCGCGAGGTCTCGCTGCGGTTTTCGGCGATTGAGCTTGCGGTCGAAAAACGCGATCGCGCGACCCGCGACGACGACCGGATGGTCGATGTGGCGGAAAATCACCGGCATGTCGCCGAACAGCGCATCGATGACGAGGCCCGCGACGAGCAGCAACAACGGATCGACGCGCGATCGGCACCATCGCGCGGTCAATCCCCGTTGTGGATCGCGGAAGGGCAGCGGTTGACCGAGACGGCGGTGCTGCTCTGCGGGCATGGCAGCCGGGATTGCGAAGCGATCGCCGAGTTTGAGCTGGTCGCCGCAGCGCTGCGCCCGCGCCTGCCGGCAGTTCGATGTTGGCATCGGGTACCTCGAATTCGCCCGGCCGACGATCCGTGACGGGCTCGCCGCTTTGGCGGAACGGGGCGCGCGGCAGATTTTTGCGATCCCGGGCATGCTGCTTGCGGCGAGCCACGTCAAGCGCGACCTGCCGCGCGAAATAAACACCTTCATGGCCGACAATCCGGAGGTCGACGTCCGCCTGGGACGCGATCTTTCGATCGGCCCAAAGCTGCCGGCGAGCGGCGGCCGACCGGATCGCTGCGGCGGCACAAGACCCGGCGATCCCACGCGCCGAGACCTTGCTCGTCGTCGTCGGGCGCGGCGCCAGCGACCCGGACGCCAACTCCAGCATCTCCATGCTCACGCACAGGCTGCGGGACGAAATGGGTTTCGGCTGGGCTGAAGTCGCCTTCACCGGCGTCGCTCAGCCGCGCGTCGAAGCGGTGTTGGCGCGCTCCGCCCGGCTCGGCTTCCGCCGGATCATCGTCTTTCCCTACTTCCTGCTCACCGGCGTCCTGGTCAAACAAATCTACGCGCAGGCCGACGCTGCCGCCCGTCTCTTTCCCGAGATCGAATTTGTCAAGGCGCTCTATCTGCGCGACCATCCGGAGGTGCTGGGCGCGTTCCATGATCGCGTCCGCGAGGTCTGCGACAGCGACCCGGCCGGACCTCGCCATCGCTGATGTTCGACACGTTTGTGATGGTCGATTGGAGTGCGCGCGAGCGTGCCGCGGACCGGCCGCGACAGCATCTGGATCTGCTGGATCGATGCCGCGGGCGAAAGACTCGTCAACCCGGCCACCCGGCACGCAGCAAAGACCCTCTTGGCAGAATGGCTGGCGACGGCGATGTCGCGCAATGCCAGGGTTCTCATGGGTTTCGATTTCCCGTTCGGCTATCCTGCCGGCTTTGCCGCTCGGCTCGGCCTTTCCGGTCCGCCGTGGCGGGCGGTCTGGGACGAGATCGCACGGCTCGTCAGCGACGACGAGCATAATCTCAACAACCGCTTCGATGTCGCCGCCGCGCTGAACGAGGCGCATATCCGGCAGTCAATTTCCGTTCTGGGGATGTCCGGCAGCCTCCCCGCGGCACTGCCTCGGACCCAAGCATCATCGCCGTCACGAGCAGGATGGATTGGCCGAGCGGAGGCTGATCGATGAATACATGCGAGGGGCCCAGCCGTGCTGGAAGCTGCTGGGCGCGGGCTCGGTCGGCGGCCAGGTTCTGACCGGGCTTCCGGTGGTGCGAGCCTTGCGGGACGACCCGCGCTGGCGCGATAAGGCGCAGGTTTGGCCGTTCGAAACAGGACTTACCGCGCAGCCGAGCGGCGCGTTGGTGATGGCCGAGGTCTATCCCTCCTTGTGGTCGGTGTCGCCACTGGCGGGTGAGCCCAAAGACGCGGCTCAGGTCCGCACCGTCGCCCGCTATTTTGCCGAACGCGATAACGCCGGCGAGCTTCCCGCGCTGCTCGTCGGCGATCCGGCCTGACCGCGCGAACAGCGCAATCGTATCGAAATCGAGGAGGCGTGGACGCTCGGCGTGACGGCGCGAGCGCAACCTGCGCTCGTTATAAGCCCGATATGAGATGCCAACCCGCCGTCGTAGGTGTCGCCCGTAGACAGCTGCTATCTCGGTGGCACCTTCGCCCATTCGGCAATGATCGAGGAGGGATGGAGTGGACGAGGTCGAGTGCGTCGTGGTCGGCGCCGGCGTGGTCGGGCTCGCGACGGCGCGGGCGCTGGCACTCGCCGGGCATGACGTTCTCGTTCTCGAGCGTGCCTATACGATCGGGTTCGAGACCTCCTCACGCAACAGCGAGGTCATCCATGGCGGGCTTTATTATCCGGCCGGCAGCCTGAAGGCGCGCTGCTGCGTCGCCGGGCGGCAGCGGCTCTACGCCTATTGCCGCGAGCACGGGGTCCCGCACGCCCAGATCGGCAAGCTTATCGTCGCTGCCGAAGAGAGTGAGATCGCCGGTGTCGAGCGCATCGCCGAGGCGGCCCGCGCCAACGGCGTCGACGATTTTGCAGTGGCTGACCGCGACCCAGGCGCAACGGCTCGAACCGGCGCTGCGCTGCGTTGCCGCCGTGCTGTCGCCTTCGACCGGCATCATCGACAGCCACGCGTTGATGCTCGCCCTCGAGGGCGAGGCCGAGGCGGCCGGCGCCATGGTTGTATTGCGCACGCCGGTGCGGTGCGGCCGAGTACGCCACGACGGTTTCGATCTGACCATCGGCGGCGAGGAGCCGAGCGACATTCGCTGCCGCGTTCTGGTCAACGCGGCCGGGCTCTACGCGCCCGCTCGCCCACGCCATCCGGGGAATACCGACGGAGACGATCCCGCCCGCCTTCTTTTGCCGGGGCGTCTATTTTACCCTCACCGGGCGCGCACCGTTTCGCCGGCTCGTCTACCCCGTCCCGCCACCGGGCGGGCTCGGCGTCCATATCACCCTCGATCTTGCGGGTCAGGCGCGGTTCGGGCCGGATGTGGAGTGGATCAGCGACGTCGATTATGCCGTCGATCCGGCGCGCGGCGAGGCGTTCTACGCCGCGATCCGCGCCTATTGGCCCGGACTGCGAGACGGCGCGCTCCAGCCCGGTTATGCCGGGGTGCGGCCGAAGATCAGCGGGCCGTCGGAGCCGGCGGCCGATTTTATCGTGCAAGGTCCCGAGGTTCACGGCATCCCGGGTCTGGTTAACCTATATGGGATCGAATCGCCGGGGCTGACGGCGTCCTTGCCGCTCGCCGACGAGGTGGTAGAACGGCTCTCCCGCCAGCCCGGGTGAGCGGAGCTCTGCGATGCGGATCGGTGTCCCGAAAGAGGTGAAAAGCCACGGAATACCGCGTCGGCCTCGTCCCCGGGGCGGTGCGTGAACTGGTGCATCGCGGGCACGAGGTCGTTGTCGAGAAGGGGCAGGTGCGGGGATCGGGTTCGACGACGCGGCCTACGAAGCGGCAGGGGCAACCGTCCTTGCGCACCCTGGCCGAGGTGTTCGCGGCCGCGGAGCTGCTGATAAAAGTCAAAGAGCCTCAGCCGCAGGAGGTGGCGCTGCTGCGCGCAGGGCCAGGTTCTGTTCACCTATTTGCATCTTGCGGCGGACAGGGAGCTGACGCAGGGGCTGATCCGGTCGGGTGTCGTTGCTGTCGCCTACGAGACCGTCACCGACCGCGCAAGGCGGGCTGCCGCTGCTCGCTCCGATGAGCGAGGTCGCCGGGCGGATGGCCGTCCAGGTCGGAGCACATTGTCTCGAAAAGGAACAGGGCGGCATCGGCGTGCTGCTGGGCGGCGTGCCGGGAGTTCCGGCAGCCAAAGTCGTCATCCTCGGCGGCGGCGTCGCCGGCACCAATGCGGCGCGCATGGCGATGGGGATGGAGGCCTACGTCACCGTCATCGACAAGTCGTTGCCGCGGCTCTACGAGCTCGACCTTCAGTTCGGCGCCCAGCTGCACACGCTGTTCTCGACGATGGAGAACATCGAGCGCGAGGTCGCCGCCGCCGATCTGGTGATCGGCGCCGTGCTGATCCCGGCGCAGCGGCGCCGAAGCTTGTGAGCCGTGATCTCGTGCGGGCGATGAAGCCAGGGGCGGTCATCGTCGACATCTCCATCGATCAAGGCGGCTGCTTCGAGACCAGCCGGCCGACGACCCATGCCGAGCCGACCTACCTCGCCGAAGGCGTGGTCCATTACTGTGTGACCAACATGCCGGGAGCGGTTGCGCGCACCTCGACGGTGGCGCTCAACAACGCAACCCTGCCGTTTGTTTTGGCGATCGCCGACCGCGGGTGGCGCCGCGCGATGGCGGAAGACCCGCATCTGCGGGACGGACTCAACATTCTGCCACGGGCGGGTGACGCATCCGGCCGTAGCCCGCGATCTCGATCTGCCGCTGACGCCATACGAGGAGGCCTTGGCGGATTAGTCGAAGGTGGCGGTGTCGCGAGAATGTAAGACCGGCGGAAACGCGATCTGAAAAGCACGAGCCGCAGGCTATGGATTGGCGGCAGGGCAGTCCCTATCTCAGGAAGGGCTGGTTGAGAGGGGGAGATGCCGCCTGGTTCCGAGGGTCGCATCCTTGCCTGAAGCTGGAGTGGTTCGATGCTTCGGCTGGTGTCCGAGGCAGCGCCCGCTCGACATATCGACGCCGGCGTCCGATCGCCGCGATAACCAATCTCTATCGCGAGATATTGCCGCCTGGCGGCGCCATCCTCGATCTGCTCGTCGGGGTGGGTCAGTCACCTGCCGCCGGAAATCCCCTATTCTCGCGTTGTCGGGGTTGGCACGCAACGCTTGTGAGCTTGCCGAAAACCCGTTTTTGGACGAGTGGCGCATCCAGGATTTGAACAGCAATCCGCGCCTCCCGTTCGCCACCGCGGAGTTCGACGGCGCGGCGATCTGCGTATCCATTCAGCATTTGACGAGGCCCTGCGAGGTCATCCGGGAAGTCGGACGCGTCCTCAAGCCGGGAGCGCCGCTGATCGTGACATTCTCGAACTGCTGCTTGCCGACCCGCGCCATTGCCTCGCTGGCATCTTCTGGATGATGCCGGGCACCTGTGTCTGATCGCCCATTATTTCGCCGAGGCCGGGCAATTGGGGCGACCTGCGCTGCCTCGATCGGATCCCGCCGGGTGGCGGGGACCCGCTTTATGCGGTTATCGGCCGCAGCCTCGGAGCGCCAACTACAGTCAATCGCCGATCAGGCGTCATAAGCGACCATCGAGGTGAACGGAACGTCGATCCGGTCGCGCCCCGCAGGAAACTGAGCTCGATGATGCGCGCCGGCGGCGACGACGTCACCGCCGCGCCGGCGAACGAAGATCGATGGCGGCCTGCATCGTCCCACCGGTAGCCACCAGATCATCGAGCACCACGCACGCGCTGTCCTGCGGACGACGGCATCTTCCTGAATCTCGATCGTGTCAGGTCCCGTATTCGAGATCATAGGTGTGGCGCACGGTTCGGCCCGGCAATTCGCCCTGCTTGCGGACCATCGCAAACCCGCGCTCGAGTTCGAAGGCGAGGCGGTGCGGCTAAAAAACCCGCGCGATTCTGATGCCCGCACCAGCAGATCTGGCTGATGAGTGCTGGAGCGATCCGGCGAGACGCTCGACCGTTGTGCGCCAAGCGTGCGGATGCGCCAGCAGCGTGGAGATATCGTAGAACAGGATCCCGGGCTTTGGAAAATCAGGGATCGAGCGGATGTAGCTGTTTGAGGTCCATCGACCGATATCCGCTGGCATCCCATTTCGGCAACCCAAGGCGCGCTGTTGCGAGATAGCCGCTTTTCGCATAGTTGGGAAGTCCTCCGCCGGCCGCTGAAGCAAGGTATTCCGGATCGACATGGCGTCCGCTGCCGCAACGCTCACCGCATCGCAGCGTCCGGCTCGCTCGTACTGGCGGCGGCCGGAGAATGGCTGGTGGCGACCGCCGTCAGAGCTCGATCAGCAGCTGCGCGCGCCAGTATGCCGAGACAATGCGCGGGTGATGCTCGATCTGGCGGGCATCGAGCGACTCGACACGGCCGGCGCATGGCTCTTGCTGCGAACCGAAGCACGATCTGAGTGAGCGCGGCAATGTCGTGCGAGATGCGCGAACCTGCGCTCCGAGTTTTGAGCCGCTGATCGAACAGGTGCGCGCGGCAGGAAAATCGCTCCGGCTCGCCACCCGCGGCCGGCGCATCACTACGATCGCTAGGTTTCATCGGCGCGGATCGGCGAAGTCTCGATCGGGCTGATCGCCCGCGCATGCAGCATTCTCGGCTTCTTCGGCATCGTACATCGGCGACCGTCGCTGCGGCTGATACTCCATCCCCGCCGGCTCAGGATGACAGCGGTCGTCGCCCAGATGGAGCAGACCGGGGTCAATGCGCTGCCCATCGTCGGTCGCTGCTCACCTTCCTGATCGGAGTCGTCATCGCATTTCAGGGTGCCGATCTATCTGCGCTTTTGCTGGCTCGAGAGTTATACGGTCCAATTGACCGGAGCCAGCATCCTGCGCGAGTTCGGGGTTCTGCTGACCGCCATCATCCTCGCCGGCCGATCGGGCAGCGCGCTTTACCGCGCAGATCGGAACGATGCGGGTCAATCAAGAGATCGATGCGATGCTCACCATCGGCCTCGATCCGGTCGAGGTTCTGGTTCTGCCCCGGCTGTTCGCGCTGCTGCGTGACCTTGCCTACGCTGACCCCGTGCGCCAATTTCATGGGGATGTTCGGCGGTGGGCTTATGGCGTGGGCTCGAACTCGGTATCAGTATTCCACAGTTCCTTACTCACCTTTCTACGATTGCACCGTGGTCCTTCTGGGTCGAGCATGATCAAATCGCCGTTCTTTTGCCATAATTATCGCGCGCTGATCGGCTGTTAGTGAAGGCTTTCAGGTGTCGGGCAGCGCCGAAAGCGTCGGGGCGCCTGACGACCTTGTCGGTGGTTCGAAGCGATCTTTCTCGTTATCGTCATCGACGCAGGGTTCTCGATCTTCTTTTCCGCCATGCAGATCTGAGCATGCCGGATCATTCGGGCGAGCCGATCATCTCGCGTGCGCGCGCCTCGTCAACCGCTTCGGCGCCGAGCACCGATCCACGATGGTCTCGATCTCGACGTGTTCCACGGTGAGGTCCTCGGCGATCGTCGGTGCGTCCGGGTCAGGAAAATCCGTTTTGCTGCGGACCATTATCGGGCTCAACCCGTCCAGTTGCGGGCCGCATCGAAATTCTCGGGAACGAGATCCTGACGAACGGCGATATCGATCGACGGGAGATCGAAGCACTGGGGGTACTGTTTCAAGATGGTGCGCTGTTCAGCTCGCTGACGGTCGCGCGAGAATATCGAGGTCCCGCTGAAGGAATACTACTCCATGCCGCTGCATCTCATGGATGAGATCGCGGCCTTCAAGATCGGCATCGTCGGGCTCCCCGAGGGGACAGGAGAAAATATCCATCGCAGCTGTCCGGCGGATGCGCAAGCGCTCCGGCCTGGCGCGCGCCCTCGCGCTCGAGCCCGGATATTGTTTTCTCTCGACGAGCCCACCGCCGGCCTCGATCCGATCGCAGCTGGCGAGTTCGATGAGCCTGATCTGCGGACCTGAGGAGCAGCCTGGGCCTCACGGTATTCATGGTAACTCGCATGATCTCTGACACGCTGTTTTCCATCTGCGACCGCGTCGCCGTTCTAGTCGATAAAAAGCTCCGTGTCGGGCTCTTTGGAAGAGATGCTGCAAGACGATCATCCGTGGATCCGATCGTACTTCCACGGTCCGCGCGGGCGAGCCGCGTTGCTCTCTGAGTCCAAACATCTTGGCAAAACCGGAGACCGGGGTCATTTCCGTTGTATGAACTAGCCTGCGTCAGAAGAGAGATTAGATGGAAACACGAGGCCCATTATGTGGCAGTCGGGGCCTTTGTTTTGGCGGTGATCTTTCCTCGCCTTCGTGGCAGTTCTATGGTTGGGGCCGCACCGAGTTCGCACGAGGATACCAAGCGTTACTATATCTTCTTTCAAGGGATCAGTTGCGCGGGCTTAACAAGGGTTCACAGAGTTCAATACAACGGCATCCCGGTGGGGCCGGGTCGTAGATATCCGCGTTGATCCCTGGCAATCTCGAAGCAAATCCAGGTCACAGTCGGAGATCGATACCAGTATTGTCGCATATCAAGTCACGACGCCCGCGCGATTTCTCGAAACGAACATTCTGAACGGAATTTGCTACGGTCCAAATCCGTGGCGGAACCCGCGGGAGGCGAGGCGAACTCGTTCCCGCGCCTGGACGGACAGATACGCGGTGATCACAGCGGGCCGGTCGGAGCTGGAGGAAGTGAAGGCCAGCCTCCCGAGCTTCGGTGGCGGATCTCAAAGCGGCGGCGCACGGCTTAGACGACTTGCTCGAGCGAGGAGACCACCGCCGAGCTGTCTCCGACACTCTGCAAAATGTTCGGTCGATAACCGGAGCGCTCCTCGAGCCAGACGCAGAGGATGTGGCGAGGTTGCGTGGACAATGCCAACCAAGGCCGTCGTCGAGGTCAGATCCCTGTTCCGCGATCTCGAGCAGGGCTTGCTGGAAAAAGGCGGGCTGAAGGACCGGCTGTCTCCAGAGCACACTCGAGCGCCGACCGGTTAGCCAGAACCTCACCGACGCCAGCCGGCAGCTTCAGGCGCTGATCGAGGAAAACCGCCCGGGATCCGAGATTTCACCCACAACACCTTGAACCACGGTCGATCTCGTTACCGATCTGCAGCCGCTTCATCGCGAGCGTGAGCGCGTTTTGCCTCGAGATCGAGCGCAATCCGCCGAAGCTGCTGTTCGGCGATCGACGCGAGGGATACCGACCTGCAATGACATGCCGACGGCGCGGATCTCGCGCCGATGGCGTTGCCAGGCGCGATGGCGTCTGCTGTCGACAGGTTGCGCAAGCCTGCTCGGGCTCGCGCCATCGCCCCATCTTTATCGCGTTACTCCGAAGAGCACTTACCCGGCAGATCTGCCGCATCTGCCGACGCAAATCCTCGTCGACGTCCGCTCGCGCCGGCCGGGCTCGATTCTCCGCGGATCGCGCTGAGCCGGTCCGCGGTTATCGATCGACTATTTCGCCGATTCAGTGGACCGGAAGGGTCCCGTTGCTGGTCGAACGGCGCTGTTGGATTCGTTCGAGAACAGTGGCGCCATCGCGGCGATCGATCGCAGATCGATCGGATTGCGCGCCGACTTCATCTTCGAAGACCGAGATCCGGCATTTCGAGGCGCTGCCACGATTCGCCGAACAGGGCGCCCGAGGTGGTAGGTGGCAATCATCGCCCGGCTCGTCAATCCGGCAGGTCGAAATATCGTGGCGCATGCCTCGTTCACGAGCGGCGCGAACGGGCTGCAGCCAACGATATCGCAGGCATGTTGTCCTCGCGTTCGACGAAGCGCTCAGAGCGAGTGATGGCGGACATTGTCGTCTGGACGGTGCGCAATCCTGCTTTGTCGACGCGGCGGCGTTGGCTATGATGATCACCTTTCGTTCGCAAAGGCTTGTTGCGTGGCGCACGGGAACGTACGAGAAAGCCTGCGGGTAAGCTGGGATGAAATCGATCGGATGACCGCGGCGGCTGCCTCGATCCGCGACGGGCGTGATCTCGCCGGGCGCAACCTCAACTCATCGTCGGCGCAAGTCATGGACCGGTCATACGACGATTTCGGATTGGCGCCACTACCCCGATGAGGATGTCTACGATCCGAACAGTCACGCTCAATATTTCATCGCGCGCATCCCGCGCAGCCGTGCGACGCGCTGGTCAGGAGCACGGTCATTTCCACACCTTCTTACGCGCCGAGGGCATGCCCGTCGGTGTCGCGCCGCTGCTTCTGCGAAATCGCCGTAAGCTGCAAGCCCTCCGCCGCCGCGAGCTATCGCCCTCAGGCGCGGGGATCAGGGAGGAGGTGAGCCACCTCCCGTGGCGGTTGTCGTCGACTGCCAGGGCAAGCCGGTTCCGGTTGTTCACGACCAATCGCTGGGTCACCGGCGAAACCACTGGTATCCGGCCGGTGATGTCATCCGCATGCTCCGACCGCTTTGCGAGTCACTGAGGATCGGCCGTCGGCAGCAACTCAACCAATGGCTCGGCGCGGTATTCTGGCTCTTTCGTCCTCAGATAGCGGGAGTTGCTCGAGGCTGCGCGACCAGACCGTCATGTGCGTGGCGCCGCAGGCGAACGCACGTATTCGAGCGATCCTGCTCTCGAAATCACGCTCGAGCCTCGACATCAGCCTCGACGCCCAGCTCGCTTCTCTCGACCGTGTGCGATCCGAGAAAGCAGCGCGCGCGCGTTGCGGATCGCCTGCCGGTCGTGCCCGCGATGTCGGATGGGTGGGAAGCGAGGCTCAGATGGGCTGATACAGGTGACTCTCGCGAAGTCTACCGACGGTGGCTGCGACAGGGGCTGGCGCGGGCGAAGGTTGTAGCATCTCAGACATTCCTTCAAGCTCGTATCCCGTTTGGCATTCGATTCCGCGCTGTAGTCCGGATAAGCAGCTTGCGCCTGCCTGGCGGCATTTGTCCGCCGTACGCCAATTCGCATTGACATCTCGCCCTGCTGGGACGCTGCCTGGGCGGTCCCGCTCGAGAACAGCAGCATCACGGCCAAAAGGTAAGCGAGCCGTTTCATCCGCCACCTCCTTGCCGGGGCGAGCCGAAGAACTGCCTGCCGGCGGTATGATGATATACCGATCCTGTCCGAACAGCCCCCACTCCTCCCCGCTTGCCGGGTGGGAGGAGGGCTCGCTGTTGCGCCGAGCAAGAAACTCGGGCTCCATACGATGCCAGCCTGATGGGAGAAACGGCAATGCTGAAGATCTGGGGACGAACCACCTCATCCAACGTGCAGAAGGTGTTGTGGTGCTGTGCCGAGCTCGGCATCGAATACGAGCGGGTGGATCTCGGGGGACCTTTCGGCGGCAATCGAGACCCCGAATACCTCGCGATGAACCCTAACGGCCGGGTGCCGACGATCAGCGATGACGGTCTGATACTCTGGGAATCGAACACGATCTGCCGTTATTTGGCCGTAACCCGGCAGGGCGAGCGCCTCTATCCGCAGCGCACCGGCCGCCCGCGCGAATGTGGAGCGCTGGATGGACTGGCAGCTCGCTACTTCAGGCCCGCCGATGGCGTCGTTGCTCGGCATGCTCGTCCGCGCGAGACCGGAACAGCGCGACCAGGCGGCGATCGAGGCGGCACGCCTCCAGGCGCTATCCGCGTGGACGATCGTCGAAGATGAACTCGCGGACCGACCCTATCTGGCAGGCTCGGAATTGACGCTCGCCGAGATCGCGCTCGGAACCATGGTGTACCGTTGGCATGCATTCCCGATCGAGCGGCCGCCCTTGAAGAATCTTAAGGCCTGGTATGAGCGGATGCGCGAGCGACCCGGTTTCAGGACTCACATCGAAATACCGATCACGTAGTGGTGAGCGAGTTCGGCGTTGTTGCTTTGGCAAAGACGGACGTTATTCTGCGCCAACCGATACGGCCCAAACTCAGGAGAGAGGAAGGCGGAATGAAATCATCGGCACGGCACGTGGTGCTCGCGGCAGTCATGACGATCGTTCTGGCGCGGTTTCGGCGCGGCATCTCTGGCGCAGGATAAGGAAACGGTCATCAAGAACCGCGAGGCGCTGATGAAGGGGCAAGGAAAGGACCTCGGTAGCGTCAAGGCCTACACCGAAGGCAAGGCCGACCTGGCCCAAGCCGAGGCCGGCGCCACCGGTCTGACCCAGTCGATGAAAAAGATCCCCGAGGTATTCCCGCCGGGGACCGGGGCAACCAGCACCGACGGGAAATGCGCAACCAAGCCGGCGATTTGGATCGGATTGGAACAAGTTCCTCGACGCGCAGAAGACCGCCGCTGGCAAGGCCGACGCGCTTCTTGTGGCCGTGAAGAGCGGCGACAAGACGAAAATTGAGGCGGCTTTCGGCGATCTCGGGAAAAACGGCTGCGGCGGTTGTCACGAGACATTCCGCGAAAAACTCAACTGAAGGCGGCGCTTGCCGCCGTAATCCGGCTCTTTCGGATTTCTGGCGCCTGTTGCGGCCGAACCGCCCTCCGTCGTCCGTGGAGCCTATCTCGCCGGCGCGGCGGGCTGCGAGCAGTCGCCATACCGACGCCAGGACACGGTGGGCGCCCTTACGCCGGGCGGGCGAGCTCTCGGCACCGCCTTACGGAACGGTGTTTACGCCCAACATAACCCCGGACCGAGAAACCGGCGTCGGCCGCTGGCAGTTGGGGAATTCGAGCAGAGCGCTGCGTTGGGGCATTGCCCCGATGGCTGCACATTATCTGCCGGCCCTTTCCGTTCCCTTTTACAATCGCCTGACGCACGAAGATCTCGATGATCTCAAGGCGTTTCTCGATGGTCTTCCGGCCGTCCTTCAAAGTTGAATCGCACTGCCGGGCCGACGTTCTTTCAGCAGCCCGGGCTGCGATCACGGTCAGTCGCCGAAGGCTGCCCGGTCCATGGCAGCCGGACGCGACGAAAGATGCGGCCTGGAACCGTGGCGCGTATTTGGTCGCGCACGATCGGCCGTTGCGGCGACTGTCATACGCCCTGCAGTTGGCTCGGCGCCCCGGAACCCGCTCGTTTGCTCGCCGGCACGCCGGCCCGGTCCCGGCGGCAAGGCTGTCCCCAACATCACTCCCGATTCGGAAAGCCGGGATCGGGCAATGGAGCATAGGAGGACATCGTCATCCTGCTGAGGGACGGACAGACGCCGGATTTTGATTTTGTCGGCGGCGCCATGGCCGAAATCGTCAGGAACACCTCGCGTTTCACGGATGATGACCGCGCGGGCGATCGCTCATCTACCTCCGATCGCTCCCGCGATACATTTCAGGGCAAGGGCCAACCAGTAGCGTTTCGGCGCTGGAGGCGCGAGCCGAGACTTCATATGATGCGGATCGACCGAGACGGAGAGCTCCAATGGAGCCCGGCGGCGCCGAAAATCGCCTTACTGCTGTTGCGCCGCGCCCTCATGCTACTGGCCTTGAGGTCTTCTCGGCCGGCCGAAATATGCTGCGGCGCTTCGGCCGCTCCACCGTTAGGCGCTTGACGTAGGAGCAAGGGTTGACGCGAGGGTGCCCGGATAAGAGCTTGGCAGCGTTTCGGAGCGGATCGCCCTGGTCTTGTCGGGCGGCGGGGCGCTCGGATCCTACCAAGCGCGGCGCTATGCGGCGCTCGAGAAATGTGGTGTGCGACCGAACTGGATTGCCGGCACCGCCATCGGTGCCGTCAACGCCGCGATTATCGCTGGAAATTTGCCGCACTGAGCGCGCTGTCAGGTTGCGGGATTTTTGGCGGAAACTGAGTGTTCGTGTGGCGGCCCGGCGTCCGCGCGGCCCGACGCGCTGGGCACGCGCGGCATTCTCGCACTGGCTGGCTCGAGGGACGACGTGGCGGCGAATATTCGTCTCTTGCAGGAGGAAGCCGTCGTCCCGGCGCGCCGAATTGCGCGAGATGATCGGCGAGGCCGTTGATTTCGATCGGATCAACTCGGGCGTGGTCCGCCTCGGTGCTCGGAGCAGTGAACCTGACGACAGGCGCCGAGACGTTCTTCGACAATGACCGGCACGTGCTCGGACTCGACCATGTGCTCGCCGGGACGCCACTTCCGGGATTGCCGCCGGTTACGATCGGCCGCCAAATGTTTGGCGGCAGCGCGGTCTCGGTTTCCGCTCTGGATGAGGCTCGCCCCGCGGACACGCTGTGCTTTGCCATCGATGGTTATGATCCGGTGCCAGGAGGTCATGGCGGCTTCAGCCGCTCGGCGCGAGACATCGCTGCCATGCGGCGCACGCATGATCTCCGCCGCATGATTGCTCTGCTCGGCGAGCGCCTACCGCCGTCAACGCGCGGTGATGTCGAGGTTCGCCGGTGCCTCTCCGAAGGCAGCAATGCGACGATGACGATCCTGCACCTTGTTCACGAGGGCAATGCGGCGGACCTCGCCGCGAAGATGCAGGATTTCTCGCCGGGTGCGGTGGCGCGCCGCTGGAAGGCAGGAGGAAGCGACGTGGCCACGAGCCTGGCGCATCCCCGCTGGTTGGCGCCGCCGTCCCGGCTATCAGGCCTTGTGGTTCACGAAGTTCGCGGGGAGTGGCCGCCCCGCCACGCTGACCCCGCTCGATTGCCGATCGTCGCAAAAATCCCATATTCCCATTCGCCGTTCTGTTATAAAGCATGCGCTGGTGTTCCGGCCGGGCGATGCACGTATGAGGATTTATGTTGTACGAGACCTATCAGGTACACAACGACCTACTCGGTCCGATCTGGCTGATGGCCGAGGCTTTCCGGGTTTTCTCAACCACCCGTGGCCGCTGGTCGGGAATGCGCCATGTATTCGCAGTGCTGCGGCCGCGATGGAGCTGCTGTCCAACGCCGGCATGTCGCATGACCGGCCCGATTTCGGCATCCGGGCGGTAACGATCGAGGGTGAAACGATTGCTGTGACCGAAGAGGTCGTCGCCTCCGATCCGTTTTGCAACCTGCTCCATTTCCGTAAGGATAGGCCGCGCGACGAGCCGGTCATCCTGGTCGTTGCCCCGCTTCGGGCCACTTCCCGACCTTGCTGCGCGGCACCGTCCAAACTCTGCTGGCGGACCACGATGTCTTTATCACCGATTGGGCCAACGCGCGGAATGTCCCGCTCCTTTTCGGGCGATTCGGTCTCGACGATTTCGTCGATCTGGTAATCCGCTTTCATCCGCCTGCTCGGGCCGCAGGTGCATGTCATGGCGGTGTGCCAGCCCTCGGTGCCGGTGCTAGCGGCCGTGTCGCTGCTCGCGGCGGCCGTGCGACGCCTGCCAGCCGGCATCGATGATATTGATGGGCGGTCCGATCGACCCGGCGGCAAATCCGACCGAAGTCAACCGTTTCGCCGAGGCGCACTCGCTCGAATGGTTCGAGCGCACCGTCATCACGACCGTGCCCGGACGCTATCCCGGGGCTTTCCGCCGGGTTTATCCCGGGTTTTTGCAGCTCGCCGGTTTCTCGAGCATGAATCTCGAGCGCCATGTCTCGGCCCACTGGGGGATGTTCGAGAACCTGGTCCGCGGCGACGGCGACAGCGCCGCGGCCACTCGCGCCTTCTACGAGGAATACAGCTCGGTGATGGATCTGCCGGCGGATTTCTACCTGCACACCATCAAGCGGGTGTTCCATGACCATGACCTGTCGCGCGGCCGCTTCCAGGTGCGGGGCGAGCCGGTCGAGCCGGCGGCCATCGAGCACACCGCGCTGATGACGGTCGAGGGCGAGCGCGACGACGTCTGCGGGCCCGGCCAGACCGTTGCCGCGCACCGACTCTGCAGCCGCATCATTCCGGCAAAAAAGACCCACCACCTGCAGCTTCAAGTCGGGCACTTACGGGGTGTTCCATGGCCGCCGGTGGCAGACCGAGACCTACCCCAAAGTCCGCGCGTTCATTCGGGCGCACAGCTAGAGGCGAGAGCCTGCGCCGATTCCTCCAACCGCCGGCAAAAAGACGCGCCACCTGGCAGCCCGAAACTCCGGCCATTATGGTGGAGAGATCAGGACGGGAGGAACAAGATGCCGCTGCGTGGCAAGGTCGTCATCACCTGCGCCGTCACGGGGTCGATCCACACCCCGACGATGAGCCCCTACCTGCCGCTGACCCCGGACGAGATCGCGCGCGATGCGATCGCCGCCGCGGAAGCCGGGGCGGCGATCCTGCATCTTCATGCGCGCGACCCGAAGGACGGCCGGCCGACGCCGGATCCCGACGTGTTCATGCAGTTCCTGCCGCGGATCAAGCAGGCGACCGACGCGGTCGTCAACATCACCACCGGCGGCGGGCACGGCATGAGCCTCGAAGAGCGCCTCGCCGCCCCGCTGCGCGCACAAGCCCGAGATGTGCTCGCTCAACATGGGCTCGATGAATTTCGGGCTCTTCCCGCTGCTCGAGAAGTACAAGGAGTTCGAAATACCCTTGGGAGGCGCGGCATCTCGAGATGACGCGCGACTTCATCTTCCGCAACACCTTCGCCGATATCGAGCGGATCTTGAAGGATCTGGGCGAGGGCTGCGGCACCCGGTTCGAGTTCGAGTGCTACGATGTCGGGCATCTCTACAATCTCGCGCACTTCCTCGACCGCGGGCTCGTCAAGCCGCCGCTTTTCGTGCAGACGATTTTCGGCATCCTCGGCGGCATCGGTGCCGACCCGGAAAATCTCGTCCACATGAAGCGGATCGCCGACAAGCTGTTCGGCGATTCCTATGCCTGGTCGATCCTCGCCGCCGGCCGTCACCAGCTGCCGCTCGTGTCGATGGGCGCGATCATGGGCGGCAACGTCCGGGTCGGGCTCGAGGATCTCGCTGTGGATCGGCCGAGGCAAGCTCGCCGAGAGCAATGCCGACCAGGTCAAATGCGTCCGCGCCATTGTCGAGAACCTCTCGCTCGAAATCGCCACACCCGACGAAGCCCGCGCGATGCTCGCGCTCAAGGGCGGCGACGCGGTGGGCTTCTAAATGATCGACAAACGGGTGCGAAGCTTGCCGAGGCGGTAGCGGGGATCCCTGATGGCGCCACCATCCTGTGCGCCGGGTTCGGCGGCGCGGGGCTTGCCCGACGCCTTGTGTGAAGCGGTCGTCGAGCAGGGGCGCGCGATCTGACGGTCGTCGCCAACAATGCCGGGACCGGGCGGACCGGGCTTGCGGCACTGCTCGCGGCTGGCCGCGTCAAGCGGATCATCTGCTCGTTCCCGCGCAGTTCCGGCTCCGTCGTGTTCGAGGAGCTCTATGCCGCGGGCCGGATCGAGCTGGAGCTCGTGCCGCAGGGCATCATCAGCGAGCGGATGCGCTGTGCGCCGCCGCCGGTCTCGGCGGCTTCTACTCGCCGGTTTCGGTCGGGACCCGGCTCGCCGAGGGCAAAGGAGCATCGCGAGATCGACGGCCGGATGTATGTGCTGGAAAAGCCGCTGAAGGGCGACGTGGCGCTGCTCGCCGCCGACCGCGGCGACCGCTGGGGCAATCTGACCTACCGCAAAATCGGCGCGCAACTTCAACCCGACGATGGCGATGTCGGCGAGCCTCTCGATCGCTCAGGTACGCCATCATCGTCGAGCCTCGGCGAGATCGACCCCGAGATGGTCATCACTCCCGGCATCTTTGTCGACCGCCTCGTCGAAAGTTCCCGGGTAAGAGGAGGAACCGGATGCCACTTGAAACGTCGCTCAAATCGCCTGGCGGGCCGCGCAGGATCTCGCGGACGGCGCCTATGTGAACCTCGGGATCGGGCTGCCGACCCTGGTTGCCGACTTCATCCCGGCCGATCGGGAGATCGTCCTGCACAGCGAGAACGGCGTCCTCGGGGTCGGGCCCGGCGCCCGGCGACAACGAGGTCGACTGGGATCTGATCAATGCCGGCAAGCAGCCGATCACCCTGGTGACCGGCGGCAGCTATGTCGCACCACACGGATCTCGTTTCTGATGATCCGCGGCGGCCATCTCGATCTGGCGTTGCTCGGCGCCTTCGAGGTGTCGGAGAAGGGCGACCTCGCCAATTGGACGACCGACGATCCGGGGTTTCCGCCCGGCGTCGGCGGCGCGATGGATCTCGCGGTCGGGCGCCAAGGAGATCCGCGTGCTGGTCGAGCACACGACCAGGGCGGCGCGCCGCGCATCCGCCGGCGTTGCCAATACCCGCTGACCGCCGCCGCCGTGGTGCGGCGGATCTACACCGACCTCGCCGTGATCGATGTCACTGCCGAAGGGCTCGTCGTGCGCGAGCTGGTCGAGGATATCGAGTTTCCGGCATTGCAGGCCAAGACCGAGGCGCTGCATTGCACCCGGCTCCCGACCTGAAGGCGCTGCGCGCGCCGCTCTCTGTAGATCACGCCGGATTTCAGCCCGGCTCGTCGCGTAGACGCGATCTCCGCGATCGTGCCGTCGAAATCGGCACGCAGCGTTAGCGTTGATTTAACCGGGCTAACGTTGAATGCAAAAATCTTACCACCAATCTGAACCTGATCTATCATCATGTGGAACCTTACATCCTACGACGTCAACCGGATCAAGGGACAGCTTCAGGCCCGCCGAGCGAGAATCGACGCAAAATATGCCAGAAGAAACCAAGGCGCTTGATGCAGATTTTGCCGATGTAGAAACCCTCGAACGGGTGGCTGCTGTCCTCGCGGTCAAATACAAGTCCGACGAATCCGCCGAATCCTTCGCAAGAAAACCCGGAAACCGCCGACGACGGCAAGCGCGCGGATCGAAAACGGAGCGCCGTCCGAACCGCAACTCGTCGCGACCTCCGGCAGACGGGTCGAAGTCCGGACGGAAAATCCGGCTCGCGGTGGCGGTTGGCTCTGCGTGACCGGCCCGTAGCTCCGAGGCCGAATAACCGACTGAGATCGGAACGATTGTGCTCAGCGCTGCCGGCGCGGATGAACATCTCGCTCCAAGCCGCGCGCGTCCTAACCCTGAAGCCAGTGAGGAATAAGTGAACGACGGAGCTGCCAGAGGCTGCGCACATCCCGAAAGACGTCGATGTGCTCGAGGCCAAAGAAGTGTGGAGCGAATATCGGCTCGCGGATGGAACGATATTGCGCATCAAACCGATCATGATCGCCGTTTCCCGGGTCGAGGAGAGCACACGCTTGACGGCGATCCGGTTTACAACATGAAGTCGACCCTGGTGACCGACCTGAGGGCGCCGCAAGAACTGAAAAAATCGGCGTAGTCTCCGGCGATGGCCATCCACGCGCAAATCGAATGCATGGACATCACGGGTGTCTTGCTCCTCCGGCCCGATGCACCGGGGTCGAACCGACGAGGCGCTGCCGCGAAACGCGCTTGATACCGGCCCCGATATTCATGTTGGGGTTCAGCAGTTCCGGCGCCGCGCTGTCCGGTGTTGCGACCGGTGCGCGGCCGTCGCCGCGCGCCGCACGCCGCGCTCGTCCGCCGCCTCCTGAGAAGACGCCGAGCCAGCAGCCTCGCGATCCGTCCGAGCCGTCTGCGGAGCGCCGCCGCCGCCGAAGCGCCGCAGGTCCAAGATGGCCCCGCCGCACCCCGGCAAGGCGACGGCATCGACCTGATCATCGACAAGCTGCCGCGCCATGGGCTCGTCAAGCCGATCCCGGTGACGATCGCGCCGCTGGGGACCGGGTGTTCGTCGCGTCCACCCCCGATCTCGATATTACCGTTACCGGCAATTCGCTGAGCGATGCGCTGCTGTTGCTGAAGCAGCAGCTCGAGATCGACTTACGAGAGCCTTCGCAGCAAGGCATCGAGCAAGGAACAGGAGCGACAGCTGAACCGGATGCGCGCCTACATCAAGAAGGGCCGCGCGGCGAAAGCCGGGCTGGTAGCGGCTCCTGCGCGTCGCGCAAGGCTAGCTGTTCCACGCGGACGAAGCGGTTGGCGCCGTCCGCGCCGAGCATGCGGGCAAGCGCTCCCGGCCCATCAAATAGTGCAGATGAGCGAGCGCCTCGCCCAGCGCGAACGCCGTCTGATGCCGGTCGAGGGGCCGCCGAAACAAGACCGGCAGCAGCTGCTACTGCGGTGCGGGGCTCCTCGCAGGCAGCGATGACCTCCTCGCAGCGAGCCTCGTGATGGGCGGCAAGCTCGTCAACCCGCTCCTGCAGGCCGAAGAATGGCAGGTTGTGCGAGGGCAGGACGAGCGTTTCGGGCGGGATCACTGCGCGCAGCTTCTCGAGAGAGCGCAGAAAGCGTGAGAGCGGATCGCCGTCCGGCTCGTGAGCATGGACACTGATATTCGGCGAGATCCGCGGCAGCACCTGGTCCCCGAGATCAGCACACCTGTTTCGCGCGCAGTAAAGGCAGGCCAGCTCCGGTGAATGACCCTCGCCGATGATCACCCGCCATTGCCGTCCGCCGATCTCGACCAGCTGCCCGTCGGTGAGCCGCTGAAAGCTCGAAGGGACCGATGGGACGCCGCGGCGATAACCCTTGCTGTGCTCTGCGAAGAGCTCGCTGGCCGCCGCATCGAGCCCGGCCCGGCGCGCGAAATCGCGACGCAGCGCGGCGCGAATCGTCCGCGTTCCCCGTAAGCAAGCGTGCGTACAACCACTCCTTCTTCGCTGGCCCATAACGGCACCTGCCAGCGTTCGGTGAGCCAGGCCGGCCAGCCCGATATGGTCCGGGATGGTGGTGGGTCACGATGACCCGGACGATCGGCAATCCGCCGAGCCGCTCGGCGAAGATCCGTTCCCACCGTGCCGTCGTATCGGCCGTCGCATACCCGGTATCGACGATCGTCCAGCCGGGACCGTCCTCGAGCAGCCAGAGGTTGATGTGATCGAGCGCGAAGGGAAGACCCATGCGCAGCCACTCGACCCCCGGTGCAACCGGCAGCGTCTCCCCGGCGGCTGGCGGCGCCACAACCGGAAATCGCAACCGCGGCGTCAAGCTTCCGTCCATAATGTGTTCTTCTCTCCGGCTCGCGAATTGACCGGCAACCTAGGACGGTGCATTAGTCCCAACAACCGCCAAACCTGCCGGTGAGGGTTGCGTCGGCGGGAGATGGGCGGGACGGCCGAGGAGAGGTGATGCGCGACTTCAATGTTCCGGGACGGTCGGCGGCGATGGCGGCGAACGGGATGGCGGCGACCTCGCACCCGCGCGCCACGCTCACCGGCGCTCGACGTGCTGCGCGCCGGCGGCAACGCCGCCGATGCCGCGATCGCAGCGGTCGCGATGCAGTGCGTCGTCGAGCCGCAGAGCACCGGCATCGGGGGCGACTGCTTTGTCCTCTATTCGCGCCAAGGTGCATTGCCGGTCGCGCTCAACGGCTCCGGACGAGCGCCCGGCGAAAGCCACTGTCGACTGGTATGTCGAGCGCGGGATCGAGCGAGATCGCCGTGCAGACGCCGCACGCGGTGACCGTGCCCGGAGCGGTCGATGCCTGGTGCACCTTCAACCGCGAGCACGGCACGCGACCGCTCTCCGAACTGCTCGAGCCGGCGGCGCGGGCGGCCGAGGAGGGTTACGTCGTGACGCCGCGCATCGCTGCCGACTGGCACCGCAGTCAGGAGAAACTGCGCGACCCGATCACCGCCGCCCTCTTCCTGCCCGGCGGCAAGCCGCCCGCCGCCGGCGACAAGATGACGAACCCGCCGCTTGCCGCCACCTTGCGCCGCATCGGCCGGGAGGGCCGCGAGGCGTTCTACGCGCGGACCGGTGATGCACGACATCGTCAGCCGGCTCAAATCGCTGGGTGGGCTCGCACGCAGGAAGCGGATTTTGCCGACCAGCGATCGAACTGGGTCGAGCCGATCAACGCCTCCTATCGCAGGCTACGAGGTCTATGAATGCCCGCCGAACGGGCAGGGGATGGCGGCGCTGATGATCTTGCGCACGCTTTCGGGCTATGCGCTTGGCGCCGATCTGTTCAGCGAAGCCGATCGGTTGCATCTGCTCGCCGAGGCATCGAAGGCCGCCTATTGGGTTCGCGACCACTTCATCTGCGATCCCGAGCATGTGCCGGTCGATGTCGGCGGGTTCCTCTCCGAGGCTCGCGCCGAGCGCACCCGCCGGCGAAATCCGGCTCGACCGCACCATTGCCGGGCCGCGCTGGGCCGATATCGAGCACAAGGACACGGTCTATCTCTGCGTCGTCGACCGCGACGGGAACGCCTGCTCGTTCATCAACTCGCTGTTCTCGAGCTTCGGGACCGGCATCTTGGCGCCGCACAGCGGCGTCCTGCTGCACAATCGCGGGACCGGCTTTCGCACGATCCCCGGCCATCCCAACGCCATTGCGCCGGGCAAGCGGCCGTTCCACACGATCATCCCGGGATGCTCGTCAAGGACGGCCGCGCGGTAATGCCGTTCGGGGTCATGGGCGGGCAATATCAGGCGGTCGGGCATGCCCATTTCCTGCACCGCATGTTGGATCGGGGCATGGATCCCGCAGGCAGGCTGCCGAGCAGCCGAGGATCCTGCCGCTGCACGGTGAGCTGCAGGTCGAGCGTGCGATACCGCCTGCCGATCGCCGAGGATCTCGCCAATCGCGGTCATCAGATCGCGGTCCAGGAGGTGCCGCTCGGAGGCTGCCAGGCGATCTGGATCGATTACGAGCGCGGCGTATTGATCGGCGGCTCCGAGCCGCGCAAGGACGGCTTGGCTCTCGGTTATTGAGCGAGGTGTCGCCGAAATCGGCTTCGCGCGAAGCGGCGGTGTCACCCGGCTGACCCACCTCTATCAGCGCGATCCCCTGCGCGTGTTGTTCCCGACCCCGGCGGTCGGCGATCCGCCGCTTGCCGTCCTGCTCACCACCTCGGGCGGTCTGGTCGGAGGCGACCGGCTCGATATTGACATTCGCCTCGCAGAGGGTGCCGCGGCACATGTTACCGCATCGGCGGCGGAGAAAGTCTACCGCTCGATCGGGGCCAACGACGGCGATCCGCCAGTCGCTGTCCGGTCGCTTCGGGTGCCACGCTGGAGTTTCTGCCGCTCGAAACGATCCTGTTCGAAGGCGCGCGCCTGTGGCGCAAAACGACCGTGGAGCTTGGTCGAGATGCCGGGTTTCTCGGCGGTGATATTCGTGGTGTTCGGCCGCGCGCGCGCGGCGAAGCGCTTCACCAGAGGATTTCTGCGCGAGGTCTGGCAGGTGCGGCGAGAAGGCAACCTCGTCTGGGGCGACGCCGTGCATCTAGAAGACGACATCGCCCAGATCATCGATCACCCCGCTTGCTTTGATGGGGCAGCGGCATTCGCGACATTGATCCTGGCTCCCTCTGGTCGAGATCCGCGCAGCTTTCTGACCGTGCCTCGAGCAATCCAGTCGACCGGCGCTGCCGAGGGGCTGAGGTCGGGCGTCACCGCGATCGCCGGACTTGTCGTCGCCCGCTGGCTGGCGGCCGATGCCACTGCGCTTCGTCGAGCCTACTACCGGTCTGGCTTGTCATTTTCGTCAAGCCGCAATGGAGTTGCCGCCACTGATGCCGCGACTGTGGAATGTCTAGCTAGGCTAGAAATAATCGATCCGGAGGACTCTCATCGCGACCGCCGGCATTGAGGACGAGGTTCCGGAGAGGCGACAGCATGTTGGGCATCGGGCATTTGCCAACCGGTGAGATTTACGTCGCAGCAGAATGCAGCCGGCTCATTGCCCGCGGGATGGATGCCGATGCCAGAGCTGATCGCCACGAAGCATGGAGATTAAGCAGGGAGCTGGCGGGGGTCACGCGGTTGGCGCAGGAAATCCCGGAGCAGGTAACGCGATAACACGACTCATGGGTGCCCAGAATAGGATGGCCACGTGGCTGCCACGACCAATCTGCGGTGAGCCTAAGGGAAAGAGAGCACCGGGACTGCCGCGCACGCAAGGGTTGGGAGGCGAACCTTTCGACCGCCGGCGAGCTTCGGGTCAGGTTGTTCGGCGATTGGGTTCTGGCGAGCGGCGTTCGCTCTTCGGCCGAATTATCTCGTCGCCTCAGCGCGACCCCGCGCCCGACGAAATTTCCTTTGATGCGCGCGAGCTCGGTGCTTGGGACAACATCTTGATCGAATTCCTCGCCGAAGCTGGAGGCGATCGCCGGTGAGCGCGGGGTCGAAATCGACCGCTCAGCTCTACCGGGTGGAGTCCGAAAGGCTGGTCGCCCTCACCCGGGCGGTCCCCGAACGGGTGGGGGGCGAGGCACACACCGCAGGTCTCGACCTCCTCACCCGGGTCGGTGCGGGGAGCCTTAGTTTTTTTGCGTCAGCTGCCGATTTCGTTACCTTCCTGGGAGAAGCGATCATCGGGATCGGCCGACTGCTCATCGGGAAAGCGCGGCTCAGGCGCTCCGATCTGATGTTGGCGATCGAGGATTGCGGCCCCGACGCATTGCCGATCGTCGCTTTGATCAGCTTCCTCATCGGCCTGATCATCGCCTTTGTTGGCGCCGTTCAACTTCAGCGATTCGGCGCGGCGGTCTATGTCGCCGACCTCGTCGGCATCGCGATGGTGCGCGAGATGGGGGCGATCATGACCGCGATCCTGATGTCGGGACGGACCGGCGCCGCCTTCGCCGCGAACCTCGGCACCATGCAGGTCGGCGACGAGATCTCGGCATTGCAGACCCTCGGCATCCCGCCGATGGAATTCCTGGTGCTGCCGCGGATCGTCGCTCTCTCCTTGATGATGCCGTTGCTGACGATTTTCGCCAACATCGTCGGTATGTTGGGCGGAATGCTGATTGCCGCGCTGATGCTCGATATCACGCCGATCGCCTATTACAACCAAACGATCGGCGCCGTCGCGATGAACGACTGGGCGAGTCGGCCTCGTCAAGGCATTCTTATTCCGGGGCGGTTGTGGCGATCGTCGGTTGCTGGCGGGGCATGCGCTGCCGGCGTAGCGCCGCGGCTGTCGGCGCCGCCGCCACCTCGGCCGTGGTATTGTGCATCGTATTGATCATCGTGATCGATGCAACCGCCACCGTCATCTGCACGACCCTGAAGATCTACGAGCCTGCGGGTGCAGCTTTGAGCGATCCGAGAACCAATGCGGCGCCAGAGGCGCACATCGTAGTCGAGGACCTGACGATGGCCTATGGCGATTTCGTCATTCAGCACGACCTGAACTTCACGATCACACAAGGGCGACATCTTCATCATCATGGGCGGCAGCGGCTGTGGCAAAAGTACCTTGCTGCATGGCCTTGTCGGGCTCCTGGCGCCGGCCCGCGGACGGGTGCTGTACTCGGGCGAAAGCCTCTGGGATGCCGAACAAGAGCGGCGCGACGCGATCCTCAGAAAAACCGGCGTGACTTATCAGACCGGAGGATTGTGGAGCTCGATGACCTTGGCCGAAAACGTGGCGCTCCCGCTGGAGCAGTATACCGAATTGACAGCCCGCCGAGATCGCGCGACCTGGCGTCGCTTGAACCTGGCCCTGGTGGGTCTCGCCGGCTTCGAGGACTACTTACCCTCGAGATCAGCGGCGGGATGCAAAAACGCGCCGGTCTAGCCCGAGCGATGGCGCTGTCGCCGGAGGTGTTGCTGTTCGACGAGCCTTCAGCCGGTCTCGACCCGATCAGCTCTCGACTGCTGGATGATCTCATCCTCGAGCTGCGCGACAGCCTCGGCGCCACGATCGTCATGGTCACCCATGAGCTGGCGAGCATCTTCGCCGTCGGCAACAACAGCGTCTTCCTCGATGCCGAGACCAAGACGCAGATCGCCTTGGGCGACCCCAAGCGGCTCCTCGCCGAATGTCCAGACCCGAGGTGCAACAATTTCTCAGACGAGGCGAGCCGGCTAACGCGGAAGGCACCCGAGCTGACCGGGGGCCTTAGCGTGAGCCGCCGCGCCAACCCGAAACTCGTCGGCGGCTTCGTCCTCGCCGCGATTGGCTTGGCAGTCGCGGCAGCGCTGGTCTTGGCAGCTTCACGGTGTTCGAGCCGACGCGTAAATTCGTCGTCTTTTTCAGGGAACCGTCGACGGCCTTGCGCAAGGCTCGCAAGTCCTGTTCCGCGGGGTTCCGGTCGGCAAGGTCGTGGACATCGGGATCCGCTACGACCCCAGAGACAGCAGTTTCGCAATCCCGGTCATCATCGAAATCCGACCGGGGTGATTGCGAAATACTCCCCACCCGCCGCCACGCTGAGCGCCGAAGGAGTGAAGCGCCTGATCGACGAGGGCCTGCGCGCAAGGCTCGAGACCTCCAGCCTTGTCACCGGGTCAGCAGGTGGTCCAGCTCAATTTCTTCCCCGGCACCCCGGTCGAGCTCGCAGCAGACGGATCTCCCCTATTACCAGCTGCCGACGTTACCCTCGCCGACACAGCAGCTGATGTCGTCGATCGAAACCGCAGCCCAGGATCTGCCGGCCCTGATCAAAAAGGCCGAGGCGCTTATCGAACGCGGTCAGAATATCCTCTCGCCCGAGAACGAGACCGCCGTTCATTCGCTTCTGGAGAGCGCGGCATCGGCGATGAAGAAGCTCGATGCAGCCGCCACAAATCTCGATCCGCTTCTCGTTGGGGCCGAAAATACCGTTGCCGGCGTTGGACGATTGTCCGCGCATCTCGATGGCGTCGTTGAAGACAACCGCGAGGACATCAGGGCGGCGCTGCGCAATTTTCGCGAAGCGACGCTTCACGCCGACAAGCTGCTCGACCAGCTGAACAAAATCGCCGCCGAGAACCGTCGTCCGGTTCGACAGTTCGCGGAGGGCTCGTTGCCCGATTTGGCAGCCTTGATCATCGACGCAAGGATCACTGTCAACAAGGCGACAGCCGTCCTCGATAATCTCCAACGCAACCCGGTGCGTTTCATTTTGGAGATAAGATGAAAGAGGGTGCCGCTCAAATGACCGCTGCGGCGACGGCGGGTGCCGGCGGATCGGCCGCCGGCGCATTTTTGTCGGCCTGGTCGCGGGGTCTCTCGCCCCGGCCGTGACCGCCTGCGGGTTGGGAAGCGGCCGCCGGCGCACCAGTTCACCCTTACACCGGTACCGAATTTTCCGCGGGGGCTTCCTCCGTCAAATGGTCGCTCGTCGTCGACGAGCCGACCGCCGCGCATCAGCTCGACACCTCGCGAATCGCGCTGATGAGCGGCCAGTTTCGGGTCGAGTACTACGCCGATGTCGAATGGACCGACACCGCCCCGGCGATGGTGCAGCTTTTGCTGATCCAGTCGTTCCAGAATACCGGCCGCCTTCCCTTTGTCGCGTCGTCGCGCCAGACCTTGGCGACGGATTTCTTGCTGCTGTCAAATCTGAGAAAATTCCAGGTCGAGAAAGACCCTTCGGGGACGCCGCAAGCGACCGTCGTGCTCGAGGCGACGTTGCTGCGCATGCCGCGCCGAACATCCGTTGCAACCGCGCGTTTCGAGAAGGCAACCGCGGTCAGTTCCGACTCGAGCGAAGCGGTCACCGCAGCCTTTGATGCCAGCCTCGGCGACGTAATGCGTCGGGTGGTCGACTGGACACTCGGACAAGGCAGCGCAGTCGCGGCAGCCAGCTGAACCAACATGGACGGCGCGTTTCTTATCTGCTCCCGATCGCGGTGCGAGGAGCGGCACCGCGACCGCCGACGGTTCAGCGCCTCGTCACTTTCGGGGTTGTAGCGCACCAGAACCTTGACGGAGGTTGGCTTGAAGCGGCGATGTGCTCGGCGTAGCGGTCGCCGTATTCGAACTGGAACTCCTCCTGGCCACTCTTCTCTGCTGGGGCGCAGGTGATCAGGCCGTTCGCCCGCGCGTCACGCAGGATCGCAGCGCCAAAACTCCCCGTCAGCCAGGATGCGCGGTTGCGGTTTCCGTCAGCCGAGGTTGGTGACGCAATACGCCAGAGCGATTTGAAGTCTTCGTCAAGTTCTGCAGCCATTGGATCTCCGGCGCAGACAGCATGGCTTCGGGGCAGCGCCAGCACCAGTTGCCCTCGGCTCGACCTGGCATGTTCATCCGAGCCTCTGTCCCAAGGTTGAGCACATCCTGCAGCGGAGCGATCGCGAGCGCGGCCGCCGATGACCACGCTAGCTGCATCAACGCCGGTGCCGCATCGCTGTTTCGGCCCTCGGGTCGCTTCCAGGTAGCTCCACAAGACTCGGCGCTGTGCGTCGGGCAGTTCTTCGTACCACTCCCGTGTCGTCGGATTGTCATGCGTCCCGGGATACACCACCGTATTAGGGACGTAATTTTCAGGCAGGTGCGGGTTATCGGCATGGCCATCAAAGGCGAACTGGAGCACCCGCGTCCCAGGCACGCGGAACTGGTCGCGGAGAGCGCAAACGTCAGGCGTGATCAGCCCCAAATCTTCGGCGATGAACGGCAGACCGCCCAGCTCTCTCTGGACCGCGTTGAAGAACTCGGCGCCCGGACCCGGTACCCATTGGCCGGATTGTGCCGTCGGTGCTCCGAGCCGGTACGTGCCAGGCAGCCGCAGATCCGCGGAAATGGTCAAGCGGATCGCATCCACGTGAGCCAGAAGGCGCGCAGGCGGTCGATGCACCAGTGGTAGCTGGTACGACTAAGCGCGTCCCAGTCATAGACGGGGTTGCCCCAGAGCTGTCCTTCGGAGCTGAAGTAGTCCGGAGGCACACCGGCGACAAACCGCGGTCTGTGGTGCGAATTCAGTAGGAATAGCTCCGGGTTTGCCCACACGTCGCTCGAGTCCGGGAGACGAAAAAGGGTAGGTCGCCAATCAGGCGCAAGCCTCTGGCGTGGGCGTGTTCCTCGAGGTGTTCCGCCTGGCGGAACAGCAGGAATTGCGCGAAGCGAACCTGATCGATCTGGTCCGCCAACTCCTGCCGCGCTTGCACCAAAGCCGCCGGAACGCGTCGCACAAACTCAGCCGGCCATTCGAGATAATAGGCATCGTTATGCCTGGCCTTCAGCGCACGGAATAGTGCGTAGTCTTCCAGCCAGTGGCCATGGGTGTCGCAAAACTGCTCATAGGCGGCCCGCAGGTCTCTGCACGCGCCGCCGCAGAAGTTGCCCCAAGCCGTTTCGAGGATCCTGCGCTTGAAGGGGATGACCGCGCCGTAATCGATGGCAACTGCCGAGAATAAGTTGCCCTTGCACTCGCTGCCCTGCAGGCAGTCCACTCCTCGATCAGGGCGTCCGGGCTGATCAGCAGCTCGTTCCCGGCGAAGGACGACAAGGATTGATAAGGGGAGTTGCCGTACCCCGTTGGACCCAGCGGCAGCGCCTGCACCAGCTCTGCCCTGCCTCGTGCAGGCGATCGATCCATGCCAGCGCCGCCGGCCCCACGTCGCCGATGCCGTATGGTGAGGGCAACGATGCGACGTGCAGCAACACGCCGGAGGAGCGGTATTCCGCCGGAAACGGCGGAGGGTTTACCCGCTGGCTATGGTCATTCATGTCGTTTAGCCTTGCCCGTGGACTCAGCCGGAGGAGGCCGAGGGCTGTGTTCACCATCTCCTGAGCCTCTTTCACGATGGCATCGAGGTGAGCCTCGTCCTTGAAGCTTTCGGCCTGGAGGTGCCCCCAGCCGTAGGTACGCCGACCGCACGTTCTCGACGAGCTCGGCGGCGCCGCGTTCGCGGCGGAAGACATCCCGATACGATCCAGGTTTATAACGCCACTGTGGCGGAGTTGGCACGCCTGATGCTCAGTGGCGACTGCGATGAACCTGACCCCGCGCGAAAAGGACAAGCTGCTGGTGTCGGTCGCGGCGATGGTCGCCGAGCGCCGGCTGAAGCGCGGCGTCAGGCTCAACTACCCCGGAGGCGGTGGCGCTGATCACCGATTACGTGCTCGAAGGCGCGCGCGACGGCAGGACGGTCGCCGAATTGATGCGCGACGGCGCCACCGTGATCGGACGCGATCAGGTCATGGAGGGGTCCCGGAGATGATCCACGAAATCCAGGTCGAGGCGACCTTCCCGGACGGGACGAAGCTCGTCACCGTCCATGCAGCCGATCCGCTGAGCGGGTTTGTGTCCGGCATGAACCGGCGACGTCGACCCCTTGGCGCCCTTCGACAGTTCGAAGAGTTCCCGCGCCCAGGACTGCTCTGCCCGGCGCCTTGCGCGCGCTGAGCGCAGCTTTCACACTGGCGAAGCGGGATGGAGCGCCTCTCCACATGGTGACGGTCGAGGAGCTGCCATGGTTTCCTGCCAGCATCGACGTAGGTCGATGAGGAAAAGGCCGAAGCAAACCATCGCCTGGCACCGCTGATCGAGGCGGCGCGGGCGCAGGCGCAAGCGGCCGGCGTCGTGCTCGAGACCCATCTGCTTCCGGGTCATCGGTCCACACCATCGCAGCACTCGTCGACGAGCAGCACTTCGATCTGCTCGTCGTCGGCTTCATGGGGCATACCCGGCTCTATGAACAAATCATCGGCAGCACCGCCGAGCGTCTCGTGCGCCCGGCGCCATGCACCATCCTGGTGGTGAAGTGAATGCCGATGCAATCGGCTGGACCTCGCCCGTCTTTATGGCTGCAACGTTGGCCGATCGTAACCGACGGCCACCCATGATCACGACCGTCGCATTTCGACCCAAAGCCGTCGATCGTTTCCGTCGACGGCAACGACGGTCCATGCCCCTTAACCGACCTTGCCAGCGCGAGGGAAGCAACGGCGAGTCGGTGCGAGGGAGCTCGGATGCCGGCCGGTCTGTGACCTATCCGACGGTGCTGTGGCCGGCGTCCGAAAGCCCCCCAGGAAGGAACCCGCGGGGGCTAGGTGAGCAGCCTGCCGTCTATGGGAATTTGGTTGGGCGTCGTCTTGCGCAGGGGATGCGCTGGCCGGGGTGGCCTGCGGCGGACCGAAGATCGGGGTGGCGATTTGGTCGCTGCGTCGACGGTTGACGGGGCGGCTTTGACAAGATCGGCGGCGCAGCGCGGGCGTTGGGAGCGGGCGGGGCAACAGTGATGCGATGCCAGAGGTGTGGTTTCCCGGCAGCGGCGTGGTGCGATGAAGCGTTGACGGACGTCATGGCATCGCGGTCCTGACCCCGGCATTGGGCGATGGCGGGCCGCGTGGTGCGCCGCATCGCTCGAAGGTCTCGACGATAATCATGCGGCCACCGCAGCAGGGGCATGGCGGGCGATGGTCTGCCGCGACACTGGCGGCCGGGTCCGCGTTGTCGCGCTCAACCGGCGGATCGGTCATCGGCACGGGCATAGCGATCAGTTCTTTGGCGCGCGCGATATTGGTCTTGCAGGTGGCGCTGGCGAGCAGCCCGTAGTGACGGATGCGGTGGAACCCCTTGGGCAGGACGTGGAGCAGGAAGCGTCTGATGAACTCGTCGGGGGCGAGCGTCATGGCGCGGAACCGCGCCTGCCCGTTGCGGCGATAGTCCTTGTAACGGAAGGTCACGCCGCGCTCGTCGAGGCTGAGCAGGCGGCTGTTCGAGATGGCAACGCGGTGGGTGTAGCGGGCGAGATAGGCGAGCACCGCTTCGGCCCCGGCGGAGGGCGGTGGCTTGACGTAGAGGAACCATTTCTTCCTGCTGAGCGGGGCAAGATGTGCGGCAAAGGCCTGCCGGCGACGCAAGCCTTCGAGCTCGCCGAACAACGCCAGCCGGCCCGCCGCGTGGGCATCGGCGAGGCCGGCCAGGAAGAGCCGCCGGAACAGGCGGGAGAGTACCCGCCCTGGCAAGAAGTAGCCGGGTCGGCACGGCACCCAGCGCGTGCCGTCGAGCGATATCCCGCCGCCCGGCACGATCATGTGGAGATGCGGATGATGGGTCATCGCCGAGCCCCAGGTGTGGAGCACGGCGGTGAAGCCGATGCGGGCGCCGAGATGCTTTGGATCAGCGCCGATGATGAGCAGCGTCTCGGCCGCCGTGCGGAACAACAGATCGTAGACCACCGCCTTGTTCTGATAGGCGATCGGGGCGATCTCGGCCGGCAGGGTGAAGATCACGTGGAAGTAGTCGACCGGCAGCAGATCGGCCTGGCGCGCGGCGAGCCAATCCTTCGCCGCTGCGCCCTGGCACTTGGGACAATGCCGGTTGCGGCATGAGTTGTAGGAGATCCGGCTGTGGCCGCAATCCTGGCAGCGCTCGACATGGCCACCGAGGGCAGCCGAGCGGCAGCGCTCGATGGCCGACATCACCTGGAGTTGGCCAAGGCTCACATGCCCAGCATTGGCCTGGCGCCAGGCGGCGCCATGGTGAAGGAAGACGTCTGCGACCTCCAGCCTGGGGCGGCCCACCGCCGCCGGGCTAGGCTCCGGGTCTCGGCCTCGTAGCGGGCAGCGGCGCGAGCCGGTCGAGCGGGCTGGTCACGCTGCGGATCGTGGTGGTGGCGACGCGGGTGTAAAGAGCGCCGTCGTGTCGAGCTTCGCGTGTCCGAGCAGTCATGCGCCATAATACGCATCCTCCTATCTCATTGAAACTCAAAGGTCTGCTGCGCGGGATTTGGTGTTACCGACCCTGGTGATCGCTTTCGGGCGCTGAACGCGGCCACGTCCTCCGCCTTGATGACCCAAGGCGCACCCTTGCAAACCTGCCGTCCCTTGACGTCGCCCCGCCGGATCATGCGCAAAGCTGTCATCTTGGTGACGCCGATGATCTGCGCCGCGGCCTCGAGTGTGATCTCGCGGCGCTCGGCCCATTCGCCGTCACGGTAGACTTCGATTTCGTGGTGTTTCCGGAATGAGCGAACGCGCTGCTCGGTCCAGCCATTGCCTTGTCCCGTCGGCTTGTCAGAACGATTGAGAAGCCGCGCGATCTGCCGATCGGGCATCAGGCGGGCCAGCTCGCGAACGAGCGACATCGTATCCTCGGGAACGGGCCAATGATGCCTGCCGGCCGCATTCAGCCTTAGCTTGAGCTGCAGCGCGGTATGGTCTCCGCTCTGCCAGTGCAGGACCATGTCGATGACGGCACCTTCCTTGCGAACGACGATCTCATTGAGTGCTGTGCGCAAGATCCTCTTGCGTGTCGCGGCTGTCGCGGCCGGATGCGACCAGGCGAGCTCGAGATCGGCACCGAGCTGCATCAACTGCTGACGCTCTCGCTCGCCCAGCGGCGCTGGCTTCCGCGCCACGATTGCGGCGATCTCGCCTTCAATGCGATGCACAGCCTGCAGCGCCTCGTTCCAGCGCCGCTCAAGCTCACCGGCCACCAGACGATTGGCGGGATCGACGGCATCGTATTGTCGACGGGCATGGGCGGCCTCGTACCGCGCCTGCTGCAGCGCCAGCTCGAGCTGTCTTTGCGCGGCTGACGTCTCGGTCGCCTGAGCCTCGAGCGCCTTGACCGCGGCATCGATGCCGAGCGGCCGCAAGATGCGCAGAACCTCTGCGTTGACTGCCGCGTCGGTGCCCAGTCCGCCGATCGAGATGCATCGCTTTGTGCCGTGGTTCGCGCGGGCTCCGTAGCAGTTATAGCGGCCGATCTTGCCGCTATAGGCCACATGTAGCTTGCGGCCACAATGACCACAGCGCAGAAGCCCGGCCAACAGCAGCTCGCCGCGCCGTACCGCTCCTTGACCGTGGCACTGCCCTTGCCCGTCGCATTATCGGCAATCACGCGCTGGTTCCTCTCGAACTGCTCCCAAGTGATGTAGCCCTCGTGCTGGTCTTTGAGCAGAACATCCCATTCGGCCACTGGGCGACGCACCCCACGCCTCACGCGCTTGCGGCCTTCCTCGACGCTCACCTTGCTCGTCGTCCGCCCGAAGGCATAGGCGCCGGCATGGATCGGGTTGGTCAGAATGTTGTGCACGGTGTTGTATGCCGGCAATCTCCAGATGATGCCGCGCTCCTCGGTATTGCGGGATTTGACGGGCAATACGATGCCTTCGTCACGCAGCCAGACATGCACCTGACGAGCGCTTTGGAACTCGGCGAATTTGGAGAAGACGAGCTTCAATGCGTCCTGGACCCTCTGGTCCGGGTCCTTCTCGATCCGGTCGCGCCCGCCTTCACATAGCCAGCCGCAAGGCGGAGGAACAGCGCGCCGCGACGCGCTTTCTGCTTCAGCGCCTCGTGCGAGCGCTGGCGGAACAGCGACAGCTCCAGCTCACTCATCGTGCCTTTCATTCCGAGCAACAGCCGATCATTGGGATGCCGAGGATCGCAGATTCCGTCCTCGTCCACGATGATAGTCCCGACCAATCCACAGAACTCGATCAGCGTATGCCAGTCGCGGCCGTTGCGCGCCAACCGGGACACCTCGATCGCGAGCACAGCCCCGACGCGGCCTTCGCAGATCGCCGCAAGCAGGCGCTCGAAGCCCGGCCGATTGATGCCGCCGCCCGAGCGACCCAGATCATCGTCGATGACCTCTACCGCTGCCCAACCGAGCTGCCGGGCACGATCGGCGAGCCCATATTGCCGGCGCCGGCTCTCGTGATTGTGCACGAGCTGATCGGCCGTCGACTGACGGACATAGACGCATGCGCTGCGCGCGAGATGGTCAGCCGTGATCTTGGTCATCGCCGGTCTCCCCGTTTGCCAGTGCTGTCGCGATCTCGAGCAGCAGCGCTTTGACCAGCGTCGCCAGCCCGATCTTCTCTGCGGGCGCCAGCTCGACGCGAGGCTCGTCCTCGTCGAACAGGCTCGGCTGGGGATTCTCGAATTGGCGCGTCATCTCCGTCTTTCTCCATCCTTGAGTCGGACTGGAGAAAGCCTAGAAGCGCATCGATCTCGGCGCGCAGCGATCGAAGAATATCGAGGGAGAACTGCGGCTCAGCACATAGCCTGCAATGCGCCGCTGCCTCGTGCATCATCCACGCCGGTATGCAGGCGCTCGACCCGTCCGGCTGCGGAATGACGACGAGCTCGACGCCGCGATAGGCGAATCGCCTGACTATCAGTACGGTCTCGCCGCACCGGGGATGGAACGAATAGTAGATCCGCCCCTCGATCGGGTGTTCGTGGGCAGTTTGTCGTTGTTTCGAGCAGCACCTGGATGACGCGGATGTCGGTGTCCTGTTCCAGCAGGTGGGTGGCGAAGCTGTGCCGCAGCGTGTGCGGCGACACTCGCTTCCTGATCCCGGCGGCCTCGGCGGCGGCGTGGACGGCGCGGTTGAGCTGACGGGTCGAGAGCGGCTCGATCGGGTTGCGGCCCGGAAACAGCCAGCCCCGCGGCAGCAACTACGCCGCGGCGCCGGCCCTCCCGCCCACCAGTCGCGCAGCAGCTCGAGCAGCTGCGGCGACAGCATGGCGTGGCGGTCCTTGCGGCCCTTGCCCTGCTCGACCCGCAGCAGCATGCGCTCGGAGTCGATATCGCCGACCTTGAGCGCGACCACCTCGGAGACGCGCAGTCCGGCGCCGTAGGCGGTGGCGAGCGCCGCCTTGTACTTCGGCCCGGCGCCGCCTGCAGCAGCAGCGTGACCTCCTCGACGCTCAGCACGGCCGGCAGCCGGCGCGGCTCGCGCACGACGGTGAGCCGCCGGGCAAGGTCCGGCCGGTCGAGCGTCACGGTGAAGAAGAAACGCAGGGCCGCGACCGCACTGTTGATGCTCGGCGGCTGCATGCCGCTCTGCGTCTGGTGCAGCTGGAAGCGGCGCAGATCCTCCGCCGTCGCCGTGTCGGGAGACCGGCCGATGAAGGCTGCGAACGCCCGCACGTTGCGAACGTAGTCGCTGCGCGTCTCCTCGGTGAAGCCGCGCACCCTCATGTCCTCGATCATGCGCGCCCGCAGCGCGCTGACGGGCCGGGGGAAGGATGGGAGGTCATCGGGGGTCCTCCTCGAGCCGAAGGTTGCTGGACCTTCGATGCTCGGGATCGGATGCCCCGATCGTCACGCGCTACCGCGCATCACCCCGTCGAAAACGCGCCGACCCCGACACGCGCTCCTCCCGCGCGAGCGGGTTCGTTCAAGGGTGGAAAGTTGACGATCAACCACGCCGATCGCAACAGGTTTGCGAGATTTGCCATGGCGATCGGCAGGTTCTCATCGAACTGCTTGGGCGCGTCCTTGTCGGCAGCGTCGGTTACGGCGCGGATTTCGAGCGAAGGCCGAGTGAGGCCGTTGAAGAGAGTCCGCGCGCGCCGCGCCGCTGCCTTCCACGCAACGCACGCGGCCCCCGTCTGATCGCGGATAACCCGAGCCCGTGACGAGGTGACGACATCCTCGTCGCCGCCTGGCGATCACATCGAAAGCGACTCGGAAGCCGCTGGCGCCCCGCGCTGAACGACGCAGCGCTTCAATCGACGGCGATGGCTGGGAAACGCGGCAGCGGCCGCGTCGCATGAACGGCGCGAGCGTACTCGTGCTCAACCTGTCGCCGTCCCGACCGCGACGCGCATCGCCAACGCGGACAGCGCTTCTGCGGTGCCTTGCCAGCCGCGCCGGCGCAGATCACAAGTTCGACCGATCATTGCCTGGGGTGAGGCTCCCGATGCGTTCTATGCCCGGCCCGGCTTCACGGCGATCGGCTGGGCGTGACCCGACGCGCTGAAGGCCGGCAAGGCTGCCGAAATCCTGCCGATCAAGATGCGCTGGCTCGGCGGGGTCGAAACGCCGGTGACGGCGCAGCACTTCCTCACATACCGGGACGAGCGGACGAGCGCGGCCGACGGCACCTACTGGATCTCCCGCATCCCCCGTCCGATCCTGATCCTGCGCGACGAGGCCGATGGCCTTGTCCTGCCGTTCGAGCCGTACATGCTGCCTAGCGCCGCGCGTGCAGAAGGGATCGCTCGTCCCGAGCGTCGGGTACTATGCTGATGCCGAATCATCGTCCGCCGAGCAGGGAAGGGCATCTGTTCACCGACAACACGGAGTGCGCTGATCGACGCGGTGTCGACTTGGCTCGCGGAGCAGCATTTGTGATACCGGAATGGCGCCGACCCGGAGGTGAGTGGGGAACATTCCCGTTCGGTCAGGTCGAGCTGATGCCAATTAAATTCGGCCTCCGTTTCTTCCCGTCACTCCGGGTGCCCAGTTTGCTGCATGATGTGGACGAGATCCGCATGGCGCCAGTACGCGGGTCGGCGAGACCCAGGCAGGTTCGGCTGCAAGGAAGGAGCGTCATATGGAGCTGCAAGGACAAGTTGCGATAGTCACCGGAGCCGGCCGTGGCATCGGCCGCGCCACCGCGCTCGAGCTGGCGCGCATGGGCGCGGACATCGTCGTGGCCGAGCTGGATCGGGCGAACGCCGAGGGCACCGCGTCGGAATTGCGTGGCCTTGGCCGTCGTGCGCTTGTGGTGCAGACGGATGTCACGTCCCGCGATGATCTCCGGGCGATGGTCGAGCGGACTCGCGCCGAGTTCGGCCGGATTGATACCCTTGTGAACAACGCCGGCATCTATCGCGCGGCGACGACACTCGACGTCACCGAGGAACACTGGGACGCGATCATGAATATCAACGCCAAGGCCGTCTTCTTCGCCACCCAGGCCGCGCTGCCGACGATGATCGCACAGAAGCGTGGTGTCATCGTGAGCCTGGCGTCGATGGCCGGCAAAATCGGAAGCCGGGCTAATTTGCCCTACAATGCCAGCAAGGCGGCGGTCATCAGCATGACCAAGAGCCTCGCGCTGGCCCACGCCGCCGACGGGATTCGGGTGAACTGCGTTTGCCCCGGCTTCGTCGAGACAGACATGTGGACGTCCGTGGCCCGCGAGCAGGGGCGCTGCTCAATCAATCGCCCGAGGAGTTCACCCGCCGGCGCCTCCACCAGATCCCCTTGGGGCGCATGGAGCGCCCGAGGACGTCGCCAACGTGATCGGCTTCCTCGTGTCACCGCGCTCGGAGTACATCACGGGTCAGGCCCTGAGCGTCGATGGCGGCCTAGTCATGCACGGTTGAGGGCCCTGCCTGATGATGGCCGCTCACGTCGGGCCGCGGGGCATCTACGCGCCCGGGAATCCATGTTAATTAAAATGCTTCCTTGCTCCCCTGCCCGCTGACGAAAAAAGCCGCTGGAGGAAACCACCATGTTCATCCGCAACGCCTGGTACGTCGCCGCCTGGGCCGACGAAATCGGCGAGACCCCGCTCGCCCGCCGCATCTGCAACGAGCCTGTCGTCCTCTACCGCGACCGGCAAAACTGCGTCGCGGCACTGCACGACATGTGCTGCCACCGCGGTGCGCCGCTGCACATGGGAACGATCGTCGAGGAAGGCCTGCAATGCGGCTATCACGGCCTGATCTTCGACCGCTCCGGCGCCTGCGTCCGCGTCCCCGGCCAGACGCGCATCCTCGAGCGCACCCGCGTCCGCAGCTTCCCCGTGGTGGAGCAGGACGCGTTCGTGTGGATCTGGATGGGCGATCCAGCCAAGGCCGATGTGTCCACCATCGTACCCTGGCCATACCACAACGATACGAAGAACTGGCCGCACAAACACACGATGTATCCCATCAAGGCCGCCGCCATGCTGATGGTGGACAATTTGATGGACCTGACGCATCTCGGTTACGTCCACACCAGCACCATCGGCGGCAATCCGTCGCAACACGTCGAAGCAAAGATGCAGACCGAGCGCACGCCCCTCGGCCTGAAATTCACCCGCTGGATGCTGAACTCCGTGCCACCGCCGACCTACGTGAAGGCGGTGGGGTTTCAGGGCCGGATCGACCGTTGCCAGCGCTTCGAGTTCATCGCACCCGGCTCGATCCTGCAATGGACGGGTGCGGCTGAGGCGGGCGCCTACCGCGAAGGCGACACCAGCGGCAGCCCGCTGGAGTTCCGGCTGTTCCATGGGCTGACCCCGGAGACCGACACCTCCTGCTTCTACTTCTGGTCGGCAGCGAACGGTTTTCGGCAGGATGAACCGGCGGCGACGGAAGAGTTTTTCGCTCAGGTTGCCGCCGCGTTCCTGGAAGACAAGACCGTCGTCGAAGGTCAGCAGCTCCGCCTGACGGAGCTGGGCGAGGCCGCGTTGGTCGACATCGCGACCGGATGCCGCTCGCCTGCACATGCGGCGCACGGTCGAACGGTTGTTGGAGGAGGAGGCGCGGATGGAGCTGGCGGCGGAGTAGCTAGAAGCCCGCAGCGCGCCGCTGCCAACCTGTTCGGCAAAAATAATTTCCCCGGGTTAAGATGTGGCACGGCAGCAGCAGGCGAGATCGCTGGAACTCCGCGCCGCCGCCAGCCTCCGCGGCTGTGGGGTAAACACGGCTAATGGCCCCGGGCAAGCGTGGCAGCCTGACTACCCGGATAGACCATGTAGAGCGAGCGCAGGGGTCCCACGGCGGCAATTGCAAGGGGCGGGGGTCTGCCGGAGGACCTGAGACAAGAATGAAGAGGAACCGAGGGACCCAATTGGTTCAACGAATGGGCCGTCAGGGCTGCGTAGTTGGGACGCTGAGATGGGACCCGGCAAAATGAAAATCGATCTTGCAATCACAGGTGCCGCCCGATTCTGCGAGGCGCGGGCGTGCGACGTTGGGGCGGAGAATTTGACCCCGGCGCTGCCGGTCTTCTCGTCGCGGGGTTGGGAGGCGGGGGTCATGACGAAATCACCCCAAACGCAGCCCTAGGTTGGCCCCAAGTTGAGTTCTGCCGAGACATGCAGGCGGACGGGCCCCGCAGATTCATGAAAGGAGCGTCATCTCTACAGCGTCTCATTTCCGGTATCGCCTGTCCCGCCAGCCTTCGGCCTTCAATGGAAGACCGGCGGCCCAATGCGGGGATTGCATGTGATTTGTTCGGACAGCCTGATGTCGCTTGTCCCTTCCGGCACCTCTCCGACAATCGTCGTGCACGGAGAGGACGACCGGTAACGAGCATTTTCGAGCTTGAGCATCGCGTGGAGCGAGCACACATTACGGCAGAGGCCCTGGGTGGCGTTTTGAACCCACAGGCCGCCGTAGCCATCTCGCCGACACCATCTGTGTGTTTCGCCGTCTATGCCGTAGAAACTGACCCCCATTTCGGGGCTGGTTTACCGTTCGGGTCGTTCCAGGGCTTCTCCTGCGCAGCTCAGGCCCTGTTGTAAGCAAGAAGGCGACCGCTCGGCAGGCGCATGTAAGAGCCACGACACAAGTTTGGCGAAGGCAATCCGGCCTTGCGCATGAGATCAACCTGCGTTCAAGAGCTTGCGCCTCGATCGCTGCTTCTTCCAACTCGCGGCACAATTCGGGGATCTCAAGGATTGTCTTGGCGGTAGAGCCTCACGATTTCGCTGGCCTCCTGGGGTCGGATGAAGATCCCTTCGTTCCTCGCATGAGGCGAGGAAGGTCTCCCAACCCAGCTGGAAGCCGAGACCGAGGACCGCTCTCTTGCTAATTGGCGTTCTCGGCTGACGTCGAAGCTCTGAGGCGGCCGGTGGTAAATCAGAGAGGCCATGTGGCAATACGGGCACTTCCGCGCCGAAAGATGTCGAGCATCTTCGAGGCACCTGCGAGCAAAGCAGGCCACGCGCTTCGACTGCATTGTAATCGGCAACGTCAGTTCGCGACCTGGCGCAGCTATCAGCTTGCCCGGAGGCACGCTGATGATTTCCAGTGGCGGCGCCAGTAACGCAGGGTCTCCGCGGACGCCCCGGCCATGTGATCAGCTTGATCGCCTCGGGTATTTGCTTGAAGCCGTGGTGGGCGGGGAAAGATTCTACCCGCGCCCTGAGCGGTCCAGCGGCGTACTCGCTCTGTGGTAGACGAGTTGTCGCGCATCCGATCGTCAGCACCTGTACGATCGAGATAGCTCGGCAGCTTCGACGTGCTCGTCTTCGAGGCTTCAAGTCGGATTTCGAGAGCTCGGCGCACCGTGGGGTCCAGATCGAGGCGTGACCAGTACCTTCAGAATTCCCCGTGGTTTAACGTTCCTGGCTCTAAGTCATCGATCTCACGGCACCAAGCCCGCAACTTCTCGATCTGAGTGGTCGCAAGCATTCTTCCTTCAGTCACTTGGTGCACTTCGCGTCGAGCTTCGCCCTGACCTCTTCGACAATGGACTGCGCACGGCGCACGAGTTGGAGGTCGACGGTAACGCCGCGTTCGTTCATTCTCTGGTCGAGAAGCCAGACCTGGCGTTCGAAAGTGTCTCCATCAACAGCGGGAGAATTGCCTTTGAAAGCCCGCTCCCGTTTCGACCACGCGGACGGAGTGCGGATCGGGGGCGCACCGGCTCAGCAGGCCCGATGCCCGGCCCACAGAACGTGGCTTCCGCTTCTGGAACGCCAGACCCGACACCTGGGCGGCTTCACCCAAACGCGTGGGGAAGAGCCAGCCTTGCCGACTTTCCAGCCGAGCAATTGAACTGTTCCAACCGGGGCTCAGGCCACCCGTAGCGGACGTCAGAACGTGGCGCCGAATCCACGTCGAACGTCACCCGGTAAACGGCGACCGGCAGGCCCGCACTGGTGTGCAACGATTTCGGCAGGCAGAGGCTCCCCGGTATTCCAGACCGCTACTGGTCCGTCAGCGATCGCGTAACCCACGCATCGGAGTTCCGGTCTTGGGATGTGCCGCGGCTTCCATGGGCCGGCCCGCCGTGGATCGATCGCCGACCGTGTCTCAAAGAGATTGATGTGCAAGGCCCTTGAGGATTCATCAGCATCCTCGGGGCGCTCATCACGCAGCTCTCCCGTTTTTTCCCGACACCCGCGCTCCGCGCGATTGCGCTCCCATTCATGGATTGCTGGAAGCCACCAGAAATTTCGCCCGTTCCGTCCCAATTGGACCGGCCGGGAAGGCAACCGCCGGGTCTGCATCCAGCGCCAAAGCGTCATGTCGGAAACCGGGAAAGGAGAGGAAGCTCGCGGCGGCTGACGTACCGTAGATCACTCCGGCATTCGCCTGTTCAGCTGCTGAGAGACAGCAGAGCAACTGGGCTACTTTGCAGATCACCCAGAGGAGGCGGGAACCCGCGTAGGATCCATCTGCTTCATTGAAATGACCGAATTGCGATGCCATGTTAGCGATCGGGTCCTAAGCGGCTTGGATCAGACGCTGTCACTTAGTGTCTGACCGAAAAGAGTTGAGTGATTTCAGCCTGTTGTGATTCTCTGGTTGTGTCGAGCAATCAGCGAGGCACAATATTGAACTTATAAAAACTTATTCAAAAGCGATCGAGCTCATGGAGAGACAAGCTCTGGACGCGCATGCGTCAGATACCGAGTCTTGGCGCAGCGCAGCGGGGAATGGGGTTTCGCCGTCTCCTCCGGCTCTTCGATCGCGTTGACGGCAGCGTCGACGTTTACCGGGCCGTGATTGGCCAACGCAGTACCGCGTAGGCTTGCCGGCAAAGCCGCGGGCGGCTTCCGGCGAGCCGGGTCGCCCGGGTGAATACGATCATAAAATTACCTCGTTCGCGCTGCATATTTCCGGCCAATGGCCGGTCCTGAATGGGTTCGCGAACGGCTTCGGGTGGTGGCTTGATCGAGGACCTGGAGGCCGCGACCTCTGGATAAGGCAGCTATTCAACCTAAAGGTTCGGTTTTCGTGTGAATTCACCCGGTATTTATGCAAATGGGGAATTTGCTATTCTATTCACGATTGAGGTGTCCTCCGCCCTCCGGCTGTCCTTTCCCGCGATCCTAGCGGAACATCCGGCCTTCCGGCGGCAGGCCCATCAGCATCTGGCCGACGGTCTCGAAATGGATCGGGCGGCCCTGGCCCTGCTGGGTGCCGGCGTGGATGTCGCGCAACCGGCGCTCGAACGGGTTCTCGTTGAAGACCGCGTTCGAGCCGGCCGGCCGCGTGATAGACCGTCGCGACGACGTCGCGCGCCTGGTGGATCGCCCAGGTCGTCGGAGAGCCGCAGCCGCGCGATGCTGCTCGGGGCGGAACTCGCCGGTGCGCTCGCGCCTCCGTCCCACATCTCGGCCGATGACGTCGCGTGGATCAAGGCGCGGGACGAGCTGCAGCTGCGCCTCGCATTGCGCGACCTGCGACTGGATCACGTTGTTCTCGCGCAGGGTGCCGCGGGCGCCGCGCGGCATCTTGTCGCGCGCCAGCTCGATAAAGGCGTCGAGGCGCCGCGGGCGATGCCGAGCGAGACGTTGGAGAAGCTCATGCGCGTAGATCATGCCGCTGGTGAAGCGGTAGAGCAGGCCCGGCTCGCGCCGCTCGGCCTCGTTGTCGCGCCAGGCGGTGTATTTCTGCGGGACGAAGATGGTCGTCGAGCGCGATAGCTGTCGCTGCCGGTGCCGCGCAGCCCGATGACCTGCCAGTTGTCGATGATCTCGGCGCTCGACTTCGGGAAGAGGATCGGTGCGGACGAACGGGCGGCCGTTCGGGTTGAGCCGCGGGGTGCCGTCCGGCTCGAAGATCGGGACATGCGCGCCGAGCCAGGTGGCGTGCCGGCTGCCGGTGGCAAAGCCCCAGCGCCCGGTGACGCGGATGCCGCCGTCGACCGCGACGCCGCGCCCGGCACCCGGCAGCTCCGGCCCCCAGGCGAGGATGCCGCGCGGCGCGCCGAAGATCTCGCGGGCGCATCTCCGGCGTCGAGATAGGGCGCGGTCATCGAGCAGCCGGAATTCTGCCCGAGCGACCAGGCGGTGCTGCGGTCGGCCTTGGCCAATCTCTTCGAGCACCTGCGACGTAGGTCAGCGGGTCGAGCTCGGCGCCGCCCAGCGAGCGCGGCAGCAGCATGCGGAAGATGCCGCGCTCGATCAGCGCCTCGACGATCCGCTCCGGCAGCTGGCGGCGCTCCTCGATCTCGTCGGAGGCGGCCGCCAGCATCGGCGCGATCTCGCGCGCCCGTTCCAGGTAATCGACGAGGCGTGTCGGCGCGGCGCAGATCGAGCGAGGGTCGTCGGCATCATGTTCTCCGGTGGGGTGCATCTTCGGCCCATTTCGGCCCAGGTTACATCGAGCGCGGCGCTTAGCGGCGACGATTTCCGCGATCAAGTCCGACCGCGCGCCACCAGCGCCGGGTCAGCAGCAGCGCCAGCCAGACCTCGATCCCGGTCGTCACGATCGCCCACGGCGGCGCCGATCAGGCCGGCGAGCCAGCCGAGATGAAGAAAGCCGATCATGCCGATCCCGATGCAGACCGAGAGGCACGCCAAAGACGCGGCTGCGCATCTCGGGCGGGGCCGCAAGATAGACCAGTGTCGCCTGCATGATGCTGAAACCGGCATTGGCCAAGACCCGTCAGCAGCAGCACGGAGCCCGGCGAGCAGCCGGATAGGGGCGAGCGCGAAGACCGGCAGCATCACCAGATAGATCGCGACCCTCGCCGATAAAGAGCCGCGCAAAGTGCCGGGGCCTGGCCCAAGAGGCGCGATCGCGATCGCGCCGCAGACGGCGCCGACCCCGTCCATGCTGGCGAGCACGCCGATGCCCGACGGCGCCGAGACCGCAGATTGTCCTGGCCGATCACCGGGATCATGGCTGGTGAACGGCCAGCCGAACGTGTTGTAGATCACGGTGATCGACCATGGTTCCGCTCAATCGAGCGGTCGCGGCGCAGACGAGCATCAGCCCTTCGATCATGCGCTCGAGCGACGCCGGCGCCGATGGACGGGGCTGGCTGCGTTGCGATGGCTGGATCCGGAGCGCCACCACGAACGCCGACAGATAGCCGCGCGACACTGACCGTCAGAGCGCCGCCGATGCCGAGGGTCGCGAGCAGGATGCCGCCGACGATCGGGCCGAGCATGCGGCTGGCGTTGTTGGCGCCGACATCGATCGACATCGCGCGCGCTCATCGCGCTCGTGGCCGACGACCTCGCCGATCATCGTGCGGCGCACCGGGTTGTCGGTGGTCCAGGCGATGCCGCTGATGAAACTCGGCGAGTGCCAGATGCCAGACCTCGAGTGCGCCGGACCAGGCGAGCGAGCGCCAGCGACGATCGAGCACAGCAGCATCGAGAGGATGACGAGGACGAGTGCCGTGCGCCGTTCCACGCGCTCGGCCATGGCGCCGATCAGCGGCTCCGAACAGCGCCATCGGCAGCATGCGCAGCATGGTCAACAGCGCGACGATGAAGGGCGACCCGGTGTGCTGATAGGCGAACACCGCCACTGCCAGCATTTCGAGCCAGCGCACCGAGAAAACCACAAGCCCGACCAGCCAGAGGCGCGCGAAAATCGGGCTCGCCGACCAGCCATCTTCGCGGTGCAGCCCACGGAGGCGGCGGTTACCGTCACGGCGGATGTCCTGGCGATCTCCGGGGGACACCGCCGCGGGTTTTCCATTCCTCTCTCCAATGCCGCCTTTTCTCGGCACTGCGCAAACTACTCGGCGATCGCCGGACCGAGCCGAGGCCTCGGCCGCAACCCTGCCATGCCGCCGCGCCGGCCTGCGCCGGGCCAGTTCGGCAACGGGCCGGCGGCTGTGCGCAATTGAAGCATCGCGGGCCGGCGATTATTGCGGCAAGATCGGCCTTCGGCAGGCCGAGTGCCGCGGAGACGGATCGGCGGACGATCGCGCCGCGTTTACCGGAGCGATCGCGCTCGAACGAGGGAGGCGCTGCATTTCGACGGAAGTTGAACTCAAGCTGACCGCACCAGCAGTCTATCTGCCCGAGCTGCGGCGCCGGCTGCGTTGAAATGGCGTCCGATGCCGCCAGCTCACGGTCGCCGGCTGATCAGCACCTATTACGATACCCCCGACTTGGCGCTGAGGCGCCAGAGGCTGACCTTCGCGTACCGAGCAGAACGGCCGGTTCGTTCAAACCGTCAAGAGGGAGACCTCTTCACCGGCGGCGATTTGCTTGAGGCGCGGCAGAATGGGAGGACGAGCTCGCCGAAAACCGTCCCGACCCGCACGCCTCCCAAAGCGGCGGCCATCTGCCGGATGGGGTTGCCGGGAACTGCTGCAGCCGCTGTCTTCGCGACCGACGCTCACCCGCACGACGGTTGTGATCGGGCCGGTCCCGGCTACCCGGATAGAGGCTGCAACCGACGAGGGCGAGATCCGCACCGCCAGCGGCGACGGGACCGAGCCGATCAGCGAGATCGAGCTCGAACTCAGCAGCGGCGACGCCGCCGCTCTATGAGGTTGCCATGCGGCTGCTTGAAGTGGCGCCGATCCGCATAGAGCCGCGCAGCAAGTCGGAGCGGGGTTACCGCGCTCGGCGAGGGCGCCGCGGCTGCGCCGCCGGTGGTTCACGCGGAACCCGTCGTTCTCGATCCGGTGATGAGCGTCGAGGCGGCGCTGCAAGAGATCGGCCGAGCGTGCCTCGCCCATCTGCTGCGCAACGAACCCGCCGCCCTCGATGCAGCCGGAAGGCGTTCATCAGATGCGCGTCGCCGAGCGCCCATCCGCTCGGCCATCGCCGCTTTCAAGAAGCTGCTGTCCGGCTGCGGAGCGCCGCTGGGTATCCGAGTGAACTGGCGCTGGCTTGTCGATATCCTCGGATCGGCGCGCAACGCTCGATGTCTTTGCGGATCGAGCTCGCTGCAGCCCGCCACGAGCGGCACTGGCGGACGAAGCCGGTCTCGCCGATCTCGCCGCCGCGCTCGACGGAGCGCGCCGGAGACGCCTACGACCGACGTCGAGCAGTGCGATCACTCTCGGAGCGGCATGCCGCCGGAATGCTTCGCCTGTCGCACTGGTTCGAAGCGCGTGCCTGGCGCGAGGCGCCGGGTGAGCACCGCCTGCTCGAGCTGGCCTTGCCGATCGGCGATTTGGCCCCGCGCCTGCTCGATCGGCGGTGCGCGAAGCTGCGCAAGCGCAGCAAACGGCTTCGTCGGCCAGACGGCCGCGCCGGCGGCACAGGCTGCGCATCGCCGCCAAGAAGCTCCGGCATACGATCGAGCTTCTCGGGAAGCCTGTTCGACCACGACGATGTCAAGCAGCATTCGTGACAAGCGCCTGAAGCGCTTGCAGGACGAGCTCGGCTATGCCAACGACCTGCATGTCGCACATGATCTGTTGCCGGGCTGTCAGGCGTGCAATGGCTCGGAATGTCGTCGCCAGCGCCGGGGCTCGCGTGCTCAGCGAATGGCTTTGAAGGGGCTCGCCAGGGGCGAACGAAGCTCTGGCTGCGCCGGCTAAATCGCGCCGCGCCCTTCACAGCACCGGCAAAAGGGGGCGCCGGCTAAAATGGGCCGTGGCGAGAAGGCCCGGCGGAAATCACGCGGTGCAGAGTTCTGCGCGCGCTGGTCTGGCCGCGAGGCTTGAGCCTGGCGGCGGCGCTGGCGGGCCGCGGTATCGTGCATCATCGAGCCGATGATGGAGGTTCATCATCGCACTGCTGCGAGCAATACGTAA